>Ga0194128_10007581_pt1 | contig 14142 bp, 12 predicted proteins | sample TA2KigCa65mmetaG_FD_148650 | JGI IMG/M metagenome (GOLD analysis project Ga0194128, IMG submission 148650) | Freshwater microbial communities from Lake Tanganyika, Tanzania - TA2015037 Kigoma Deep Cast 65m | ecosystem: Environmental > Aquatic > Freshwater > Lake | place: Tanzania: Lake...
TGCGCCAGGCCCGTACAAGCTGCGCAGCCTGCGTATCGATTTCAACCAATCGGTCACCAATAAATGTCCGGTCGGCCCGAACCGCGGGTTCTCGCGGATGCAGCACTTGTGGTTTCTCGAGCGCGTGATCGACATCTGCGGCCACAGACTGGGTATTGAGCCCGCGTTGATCCGGCGTCGCAACTACATTGATCAAATGCCCTACGAAACGCCAAATGGTTGCATTTACGATTCCGGCGACTATGGACATATGCTGAGTGTGGCGCAGCAGTTGATCGACTGGCCTCAGTGGTGCGCGCGTATCGAGGAGATGCGCAACGCGGGTCGACGGGTCGGTATCGGTATCGGCACCACGCTCGATTCGGGAACGAACAACTTCGGCCAGTCGCGCATCATCAACCCCAACTCGCCCTTCACCGGCAACTCCGAGGCCGCCAACGTACGGGTCGGCGTCGACGGCTCGGTGACCGTTGCCATGGGCACGGTGCCGCAGGGTCAGGGGCACGAGACCGTCGCCGCTCGAGTCGTGGCGGACGAGCTCTTCGTGTCCGCCGACAAGGTCTACGTGCAGGTGGGTTTTGATACTGCACGGAATGTGCATACCGGCCACTCGGGAACCTACGCCAGTCAGTTCGCCGTCACCGGATTGTCCGCGATCCATGGCGCAGTGGAATTAGTCAGAGCAGAACTCAAGAGGCTTGGTGCCTGGGCGCTCCGCGTGTCGGAGGATGAAGTCGAGTTGCGACGGCTAGGCGAGTCGGGGGTGGTTGGAGTGCGTGGACTAGAGCGCTGCGTCTCCTTCGCGGATCTATCCGGGATGGTGAACATGAAAAGCGCCAGTCTGCCAACCGAGCTGTGCGACATCACGCTCAACTGCCGATACGTGTATCGACCTCCGTTCCATATTCCCGACGTGCAGCGCAAGTTCGGTAATCTCACCCTCACGTACGCCGCGCAAGTACACATCGCGGTGATTGAAATCGACAACGACACCCACGCGATCCGAGTCATTGACTACGCTGCGGTGGATGACTGCGGCCGAGTCATCGATCACCGGATTGTCGAGGGACAAGTCATGGGTGCTGCCGCTCACGGCCTCGGAGCGGCCCTAATGGAAACTCTGCGCTACGACGACGACGGCAACCTGCTTACCGCGACTTTCAGCGACTACTGCCCGATCACCATCGCGAACATGCCAACTGTGCGGTATGCGAACGTCGAGTCGCCCTCACCGTTCACTTACAACGGTGCAAAGGGAATGGGCGAGGGTGGCGGTGCACCACTGCACGCGATTGCCGCGGCCTTGCAGGATGCACTGGCTGATCGCGGCTACATCGTCGACGATTCCCATCACGCGCCGGGCGACGTGTTCGACGCGCTTGCTGGGACGCGACGTGGGGCGAGCGTCGAGGTGGTCAGTCGCTGATGCCAAAGGCGCGAGCCGCCGAGATTGCATCGGCGGCAACGAAGGTAGACGCAAGCGTTATTGAGGACCGAGTGCGTCGCGACGACCCTTGATCCTAGGAACGTCGCGCGGGAGCGTTGCAAAGCAGCCTGCGCGCCACACCGACGAGATCAGTCAAACTAAATGAGGGGATCGTCATGAAGTCATTGAAACCTGCTTGGCTCGGTCTTGCGACCGTGTCAGTGGTATTGCCCGGCGTAACCAGTGCGCAGGAGCGCACAGCGGAATCGGCAGTGCTCGAAGAAGTGGTCGTGACGGCTAACCGGCGCGCGCAGAGCCTTCAGGACGTTCCACTCTCTGTGACGGCGTTTTCTGCTGAAAAACTCAAAGACTTGCGGATCGTCAGCACGATTGATATCGCGCAGTTCACACCGGGGCTTACCTTTGCAGCGACCGCTGGCGAGGGCCAGAAGACCAACGTTGTCATGCGTGGTGTCGGCACGGCGACGGCCTCCGAGATCCTCGAGGGCAACGTCGCCATGTACATGGATGACGTCTACATGTCGAGCACGAGTGGATTGACGTCCGATCTTTATGACGTTGAACGCGTGGAGGTGCTCCGCGGGCCGCAAGGGACATTGTATGGCAATACCGTGACGGGCGGGCTCATTCACTATATCTCCCGTTTGCCGAGCCAGCAGTTCAATGCCTACACCAACGTGGAGCTCGGAAACTACGGACAAAAGCGCTTTGAGGCAGCGGTCGGCGGTGGCGTTTCCGAAAACTTGTCGGTGCGCTTGGCCGGCATTTGGAATCAGTACGACGCCTACATGGAAAACACGATAGGCACCGATCGCAACGCTGCCAAGGCTGGGGGCGCACGATTGCAAGCACTGTGGACGCCCAGCGACTCGGTGAGCATCCTGTTGCGCGGTCGCTTTAGTGATAACAATCCGAACACGGGGCCGTCGTTTAAACCTAGGGTCGCCTACCTCAATCCCGCTACTGGCCTCGGTGAGGCGGTGCCGGCTACTCTGAATTTTTTCAATAAATGCGCAGGGTGCGACGCGGCGGGCAATCCAAACTCGATTTCAAGTGGAAGCATTTGGACGATTTCCGCCAATCAACCGGGTGATCTCGACGTCCGGCGCGAAGGATATGGAGTTAAGGCCGATTTCAAGATCGGCTCGGCGACGCTCACATCGATCACGGATTGGGAAAAAGTCGACAAGTACTATCTCGAGGATAGCGATGCGGCGCCGCTAAAAACCGTCGATCAATTTTCCGATACGAGTGCAGATCAGTTCCAGCAAGAGTTGAGACTTTCCGGCTCCGCAGATTCCCTTGTCTGGAACCTTGGTGCGTTCTATCTCGAGCGTGAAGTAACCAGTCTGTTTGCGGTGGACTTTCGCGGCAGCAACGGCGCATTCCCCACTTGGCGCTCAGACGGCGACACCAAGCGCAAATCCGAAAACAAGTCTGCATATGGACAGGTAGAGCTACCGTTCGCAGGCAACTGGAGTGCGGTAGCGGGACTTCGATATTACGAGGAGACCGCAGATGACAACATCCTCAATACCCGTCTTCTGGCAAACGGTACTCGGACGACGGTATCCAACCCCACAGCAACAACATCGTTTTCGAACTGGGCTGGGAAAGTGGGTCTCGAGTACCGGCCGCGTGCGGGCACGCTGCTGTATGGCACGTACAGCAAGGGTGTTCGCCCCGGTGCCTTCCAGAATCCCGGCGTGGTTCCCGCGGGGGTCAGCCCGCTGGTCAAAGAGGAGCAACTCGGCGCATTTGAAATCGGCCTTAAAACCGACTTCGACGGCGCTCCGGTACGGCTGAACGCGTCTGCCTACTACTACGATTACAAAGACATGCAGACGCGCGCGTTCCTCGGCACGCAAAGCTTCACCTTCAACAAAGACGCCAAGGTCAAGGGTGTTGATCTCGAGGTTCAGGCGAAGCCGACCGACGGCCTCGATCTGTTCCTGACGTTAGGTTGGCTCGACGGCACAGTGCCCGATATGCCGCGTCGTGGCCTGACCGGGGTTCGCGACACGGAACTGCCGAACGCCCCGAAGATCACCGCTTCGGCACAGGGCCGATACACATGGCAGTTGGGTAGCGGCGCCGAGTTTTTCAGCCTGTTGAGCGCCAGCCACAGATCGGCCGCGTTTAGCGAGGTCGAGAACAATCCGGTTCAGCGGGTGCCTGGCTACACGCTGGTTAACGCGAGGGCAGGTTATCGCGCGCCGGGCGGCGGTTGGGAAGCGGGTGCCTACGTGAACAACGTATTCGAGGAGGAGTATTTCACCTTCATCGGGTTCGTGACCTCGATCGGCATCGCGCAGCAGTTTCCGGGACGTCCGCGCTGGATGGGTGTCTACGTCAACGTAAATTTTGACTGAATCCAGGCTGGGTTTACCGGGATGGATAAAAATTCGGTTGCCTGGCGGGGCTATCTTCCCGCGATTACGACGCCCTTCGATCGCTCGGGCGCACTCGACGAGGCGGCGCTCGGTCGGCTCGTCGAGTGGCTGGTCGCCCAAGGGATGCATGGGCTCGTGCTGGCGGGCACGAGCGGGGAGTGGTTCTCGCTGACGCTCGAGGAGAAGGGTCGACTGTTTCGCACTGCGGCGCGGCACGCGGCGGGCCGCCTGCCTCTCGTCGCTGGCTGCACGGCCTTCACGCCCCGCGAAGTACTCGATGCGGCTCGCGTCGCGCACGATGCGGGTATGGACGGCATCTTGGTTACGCCGCCACCGTATGTGGTACCGAGCGACGATGAGATCGTCGCGTTCTATGCTGCAATATCGGCTGCCTCGCCCCTGCCGATCTGCGTCTACAACTGGCCACCGGGCACCAACGTTGATATGTCGCTGCCGGTTCTTGCTAAGGTCGCAGCACTCGATAAAGTTGTCGCGATCAAAAACTCCACCTCGAACCTGACTCGCTTCTGCGAATCTTTCTTTGCGCTGAAGGACGTCGTGCGCATCTTCGGCGTCGTCACCGACGAGATCGGTTTGTCGCTGGTCCAGCACCATGGCCTCGACGGAATGATGGGCGCCGGTGGCGTACTGGGCCGTGACCACCCGGGCGTGTTTGAAGCGGTGTGGCGTGGCGATTTGCCCACGGCCCGAGATCTGCTCGCTGGGGAACGGCGTACCATCCGCGAATGGTTCGAATCCGATCTCACGGGGCGTTTCGGTTCCGCGCAGGCAATCCTGAAGGAAGCCCTCAACGCGCAGGGTCTTCCGGGCGGGCACGTTCGTGCCCCAATCCTGCCAGTCAGCCCAGAGGGCGCGCGCGCCATCCGCAGAACCCTTCGGGAGCTCGGAAAGCGCGTCGATGACGCAGCCTGACGTCGCGATCTTAGGCGGCGGACTGGTCGGTTGTGCGACGGCTTGGTTCCTCGCGCGACGCGGGCTGTCGGTCATCGTCATCGAATCAGGAGATCTGAATCAGGGCGCGTCGGGCCGCAACGCTGGCTCGTTGCACTTCCAGCTCGAACCTAGAATGACCGATGTTTTGCGCTCGTCCCCCGAGCGTCTCGGTCAGCTTGTGCCACTCAGCCTGCAGGCCATCGACGACTGGCGCACGCTGCCGGAGGCTGTCGATGCAGACCTCGAAGTGGCCATGCACGGCGGACTGCTCGTCGCCGAGACCGCCGAGGACGTCGAGTTGCTCGAGCGCAAAGGCGTGCTTGAGCAGCGGGTCGGGTTACCGTCGGAAATGCTCGACCGCAGCGGGCTGGCCCGTATCGCCCCCTACCTGGGCGTCTCGGTCTGCGGTGCGGCGTATTGCAGCGTCGAGGGTCATGCGAATCCTCGACTTGTTGCGCCTGCGCTTGCGCGTGCCGCGCAGCGTGCCGGTGCGCGCCTCGCTGTCGGCATGACCTACCGCGGCGCGCGTCGCGCCGCCGGCGCGTGGGAACTGGCTGTCACTGCAGAGGACGGACGAACTCTTGAGCTCTGTGCACGACATCTCGTCGTGGCCGCCGGGGCTTGGTCCGGCCCGGTACTCGAGAGCCTCGGTGCGCCACTGCCGTTACGCCCGATCCCACTTACCATGAGCGTCACTGAGCGAACGCGGCCTGCGATCGGGCACTTGATCCAGCACATGAGCCGGCATCTATCGCTTAAGCAGCTGAAGTCCGGCAACGTAATCGTCGGCGGCTCTTGGCCGTCGCGCCTGCGCTGGTCGGGCGAGGTGGCCGGCCAAAGCGACAACGAGCTGCTGCCGCAGTCCATCATCGGCAACTTCGTCGTGGCGCGCGATATCGTGCCGCTCGTCTCGTCGCTGCATGTGCTGCGTTCGTGGAGCGGGATCGCTTCGGACACCCCCGATCACCTGCCGCTGCTCGGTCGAGTACCGGGACTCGTCGATGCCTACGTCGCCGCCGGCGGCTCTACTTTTACGCTCGGCCCTACAGTCGGCCGATTGCTGAGCGAGCTGATTGTCGATGGCCGTCCAACTCTGTCCATTGCACCGTTCGATCCCGGGCGCTTCGCCGTCCGGTCGACGGAGGTTGCCGCATGACTTTTCGCGTGGCCAATGGGGTGACGCGAATTGGACCGATGACCCTTCTCGTCGATGGCCGGGAGGTCCCGGCGTACAACGGTGAGACGATCGCCACGGCGATCCTGGCGGCCGGCATCCAGAGTTTCCGGCGCGATTCGCGCGGCGGCTGGCGCGCTCCCTACTGCAACATGGGCGCCTGCCACGAATGTCTGGTCCGGGTCCGCGAGCCGGCCGAGCCCGCGGGTACCGACGCCCGCTGGACGCGTGCTTGCATGGAGCCGGTGCGACCCGGACTCGTGATCGAGACGGGTGAAGCACCATGAGCGACCTCGACGTGGCCGACACGAACGTCTGCGACGTCGTGATTATCGGCGCGGGTCCGGCGGGGCTCGCTGCGGCGACCCGTCTTGCCGAAGCCGGTCTGCGCGTGGTGGTGCTGGATGAGCAACAGCGGGTGGGTGGGCAGATCATGCGGCAGCCGCCGAGCGAGTTCCGCATCCGGGAGTGGATGGATGACGCGGTTTATCGCCCGCTGAAATCGCTCATTTCGCGCGCCGAGGCAGACTCCCGCGTCGACTGGAAGATGGGCTGCACAGTGTGGGGCGTGTTCCGGTCCACCCTGCCGCAGGGCGGGTTTGACGTCCGTTACGTCCAGGGCAAGCGATCGGAGACGTTGTACTCGCCAAGAGTCCTGGTCGCCGCAGGCTGCACCGAGATGCCAGCGCCATTCCCGGGCTGGCAGCTCCCGGGCGTCATGGGCGCCGGCGCGCTGCAGTCCTTCTACAAGAGCCAGCAACTCGTCGTCGGGCGGCGCATCGTGCTCGCCGGCAGTCACCCCCTGCTGCTCGTGGTGGCGCAGCAGCTGGCCCGCGCCGGCGCGAACGTGACGGGTGTTTTCTTTGCCCAACCCTGGCGACGCGTGCTCAACGGCCTGAGGCAGCCTAGGGCGCTGCTGTCCGGGGCACCGTTGCTGTGGCAAGCGACCGGCCTGCTCCTCGATCTACGGCGTCGAGGTATCCCGCTGCATTTCTCGTCCTGTGTCACTGCGGCGCTTGGCGGTGATCGGCTCGAGCAGGTCGAGTGGGCGCCGGTGGTGAACGGCCGGCCGCAACAGGATCCTCGTCACACACTCGCCTGCGATGCGCTCGGTGTTTGCTACGGTTTCCTGCCGGCCACGGAACTCGCGCGCCTTGCCGGGGCGTCCGCAACGCCGGCCGAGGGTGGCGGTTGGCGCGTGTGCAGCGATGCCGATGGCCGCACCGACGTTCCAGGCCTCCATGTCGCCGGCGAACAGACCGGCATCAAGGGCGCGGCTGCGGCTCTCGTCGAAGGTCGCCTCGCGGCTCTCGCGCTGCTCTCAGACATCGGCCTGATCCGACCCGATGACCCGCATCTGCCGAGAACCCGCAAGGCACTCGCGCAGCAGCGGCGGTTCGCTCAGCTGCTCACGCAGCTGTCGACCATGTCTGATGAATTCTTTGGCGCGCTGCTGACCGATGACACGCTCGTGTGTCGTTGCGAGGACATCGAGCGCCGTCAGTTATCAACAACGCTGACGGAAAACCAGCTGCTGCGCGCCGCGAGCGCGACCAAGCTGCTGACGCGCGCAGGTATGGGCCTTTGCCAAGGTCGGTACTGCGAGAGCACGATCCGTCGCCTGTTGCGCAGCCAAGGCAGCGCGCAGCCGGGTGGCTTCAGACCGCGCGCGCCCGTACGGCCCGTACCTGTCGAGGCACTGTGCCGATCACCCGACGCGTCTGCGATCCGTTGGGACGAACTCCATTCCTGTAACGATCCGGAACACCGATGAGCAAGAACTACGACGTCGTCATTGCCGGGGGCGCCATCATCGGCAGCTCCATTGCCTACTTCCTGACCCGCCAGCCCGGCTTCAAAGGGCGAGTGCTCGTGGTCGAGAAAGATCCCACTTACCTGAATTCTTCGACCGTGCGCTCGGCGAGCTCGATACGCCAGCAGTTTTCGACGGCGATCAATATTCATATCTCGAAGTTCGGCATAGAGTTCCTGCGGCAGGCCAACGATCTGCTTGCCGTCGATGGCGAGTCGCCGGGCATTCAATTCTTTGAGCGCGGCTATCTGCTGCTCGGCAATCAAGAAACCCTGCCTACGCTACGAGACCGGGTGGCATTCCAACAGTCGCAGGGCGTGGCTGCCGTGATTTTGTCACCAGAGCAAATCCTGCAGAAGTTCCCGTGGCTCAGCGTCGAGGGCATTGCGGGCGCAGCGACCACGCTCGAGGGCGAAGGCTGGTTCGATGCCCACATGCTGTTGAACGCGATCCGTCGGCGCGCGATCGCCAACGGTGTCGAGTACGTGGCCGCCGAAGTGGTCGATCTCGAGCGCGGTCCCGGAGGGCGCGTGACGGCTGCGAAGCTCAGCAACGGCGATGTGGTGTCCTGCGACTGGCTAGTCAATGCGACGGGCGCCTGGGCGGGCGACTTCTCCGAGAAACTTGGTCTGCGGATCCCGGTCGATCCACGCAAGCGCGTGGTGTTCGTGGTCGACTGCCCGACGCCGCTGCCGAACGGCACGACAATCATTGACCCGAATGGGCTGACCTTCAGGCCAGAGGGCAGGCTGCACATCGTGCACTATCCGCCCGCGCCCGAGGATGACGTGGTTGGCTACGATCTCGCCATCGATCACGGCGAGTTCGAGCGCCGCATCTGGGAGCCTCTCGCCGCGCGCGTGCCGGCTTTTGAGCAGGTCAAGGTGACCTCCGCCTGGGCCGGCTATTACGACTTCAATCCCTTCGATCACAACGCGCTGCTCGGACCTGTTCCCGCCGCGCCGAATTTCGTCTTTGCCAACGGTTTCAGCGGCCACGGTGTGATGCAAGCGCCGGCGGTCGGTCGCGGCATCGCGGAGTTGCTGGCGACTGGCGCCTACCAGACGCTTGACCTTGGAGCGCTGGCGGCAACCCGTTACTTCGAGGGTCGACCGCTCGAGGAGAAGAACGTTTTTTGAGCGGATCGCAACGGCTCGGTCAGGATGAAAAAATGATGCCTGAGCCCGTTGCGCTGTGTGCAACATGGTCGATTCGCTGCGCTATTGAACGCAACCAGCGGCGCTTCGACCATCGTGATTCAACTCGCATGGCAAGGGGAGATGAATCATGGGTACTGGCACTGCGCCGCCATTCCAGGTTTTCGGCATCGACCACATTGGCCTGACCGTTCCGGATCTCCAGGCGGCCGTTCGGTTTTACGAGGACGTTTTCAATGCCCGGGTGCTTTATCGCATGGGTCCGCTCGACTCGCGCGAGATGCCGCCGGCCGCCACGGGGGACTGGACCAAGGGTCATATCAACGTTGCGGACGCGCGGCTTAGCTTCGTCGGCATGCAGCTATTGCCGGGACTGAACGTCGAAATCTACCAATTCGAGCGCCCCGCAAACACCGGGCGGGCCGCGCCCGGCAATGCTGACCTCGGCTACCACCACATCGCACTGCGAGTTGGTGACGTCGCCGCGGCAACAGCCTACCTGCGGAGCAAGGGGTTCCGGATCTACGAGGGCCCGATCGATCCTCCGGACGGTCCGCTCTTCGGCTCGAAGGCTCAGTACCTCGCCGACCCGTGGGGCAATCAGTTCGAGTTGATGGAATACGAGACCATGAACTTCATGAAGACGGACGGCGCCGGCTGACGATGCGACTCGCTACCGTTTTTGTTGATGGTCGAGTCCTGCCCGCTTTGGTTCGCGACGGACGGGTCTACGCTCTCGACCCGTCGCTCACCGACATGGTCGCAGTGATCGAGCGGTGGATGGACGACCCCACTCTGGTCGCGCCGTTGACCTCGTCCTGGTCTCTGGACGATGTGCAGCTGCTGCCGCCCGTTTGGCCGCTGCGTCGCAACGTGTTCTGCGTCGGCTGGAACTACCAGGCTCACTTCGACGAGGGCGCGAAGGACCGCTCTGTTCCGGGCGTGCAGGAGATTCCGTCACGGCCGACGCTGTTCTCCAAGGCGACGCTGTCGGTGGCCGCGCCGTTAGCCGACCTGCCGCTGCACGAGGAGTGCACGACCCGCCTCGACTGGGAGGTGGAGCTTGCCGTGGTGATCGGTCGCGCTGGGGTGAACATTCGCGAGGAAGACGCTGCAGCGCACGTCTTTGGCTACGCCGTCGCCAATGATGTCAGCGCGCGCGATCTGCAGCGCGCGCACGGCAATCAGTGGCTGAAGGGCAAAAGCCTCGACAGTTGCTCGCCCATGGGGCCTTGGATCGTCACCCGCGACGAGATCGTTGATCCGCAGTCGCTTGCCTTGGAGTGTCGAGTCAACGGCGTCGTCAAACAAAAGTCCAATACGCGCCACCAAGTGTTCCAGATCCCCAGGATCATCGCGGAACTATCGCAGGGCATGACTCTGCTGCCGGGCGATGTGGTTTTTACCGGTACCCCGGATGGCGTTGGTAACGCGCGCCAGCCCCCCGAGTATCTGCAAGACGGCGATCTGCTCGAATCAGAGATCGGATCGATCGGTGTACTTCGTAATCGTATTCGCCGTGGCGTAGTGCCGCGGCCTCAGGTCGCACAGGAGCAGCAAGATCGTGAGTTGGGGAAATTCGCCAGGTAGTGTCGTCGTCGAGGGTGAGATCCGCTGGCAGCGCGAGACGCATCCACCCGGTCGACGTCTCGAAAACCAAGTTGTCGTGGTCACGGGTTCTTCCCGCGGTTTTGGCCGACTGATCGCGCTCGCCGCCGCCGCCGAGGGTGCGCATGTGGTGGTCACTTACGTCCGCTCGAAGGAGGGCGCCGAGGCGGTGACGAAGTCGATCACGGACTCAGGTCGACGCTCGATCGCCGTGCAATGCGACATCGCGAAACTTGCGGATGTGCAGCGTCTCGCTGACCAGACGTGGGAGGCTTTCGGCCGTTGCGACGTCCTGATCAATAACGCAGGCGAGACCGCTGCAACCAAAATGGGTTGGCGACAACTCGAAGAGCATGTCATCGACGAAATCTTGGAGATGGACGTGAAGGGTACGATGCTCTGCACGCACGTCTTCGGCGAGCGCATGCTCGATCGGCAGAAGGCTGGCAACATCGTCAACATCGGCTCGAACGTCATCAGCACCGGCAGCCCCCGCGCACCCGAGTATGCCGCGGCCAAGTACGGCATTCTCGGTCTCACCAAGTCCTACGCGCTGGCGCTGGCACCGTACGTCCGTGTCAACTACGCGGCCCCCGGCTACATGGACACAGACTCACTCAACGCCCGCAAGGACTGGACGCCCGCGCGGCGCAAGGTGGTCGTCGACAACACGCCGCTGAAGGCGATCGGCGATCCGGGCAACCTCGTGCCCGTGGTGCTGTTTCTTGCCTCGCAGGACTCGCTGCACATGACGGGCAATACCGTCATTTGTGACGGCGGTTTCAGCATGCCGGGCGCCTGATCATGCAACGCAAGCTCGTCACCTACGTCGAACCCCAATTCCAGACCGACCGGCTGGGGCTGCTTACACCGCACGGCATCCTGGATCTCTCCTTGGCCCATGCCGCAGTGTTGGCCGCGGCGGGCGACCCGCGGCCGCAGGCCCGCGCGCAGCTGGAATTGCCTGCGTCGATGCTCGACTTCCTTCGGGCTGGCGAGCCCGCCCTTGCCGTCCTCGACGGTGTTGTCGCCTGGTACGCGTCGCGGCAGGGCGCCGAGTCCGCGCTGCGCGGACCGGCAGGCGAACGTCTGCTTTATCCGCATCCAGGCACTCGGCTGCGCGCACCCGTGCCGCGCCCCGGCAAGATCATCCACACCGCTGGCAACTTCCGCGAACATGCCCGGGAGGGCAGCGAGGGTGGCTGGGACTTCCAGATTCCCCCCTGGATATCCTTTCTCAAGTGCACCTCGGCGATCATTGGCGACGGCGATCCGATCGTGTACCCGCGTATCACCCAGAAGCTGGACCACGAGATCGAGCTTGGCATCATCATCGGCAAGGCCGGGCGCTACATCCCGGCCGAGCGGGCGTGGGAGCACATCGCCGGGTTCACGGTCTTCAACGACGTGACGGCGCGCGACGTGCAGCGACGCGAGATGAAGAGTGGTCTGCTGAACCTGGGCAAGAACCTCGACACCTTCGCAACCTTCGGGCCGTGCATGACACTGCGCGATGACATCGGCGACGTGCACGCCCTGAAGATCGAGCTGCGTGTCAACGGTGATCCCCGCCAGGTCTCCTCGACCTCAAAGCTCTCCGTCAAAATACCCGAAATCGTCTCGCACTGGTCCGTGATGAGCCTGGAGCCCGGCGACATCATCTCGACCGGCACGGTCTCGGGTGTGGCGGCATTCCGTCCCGATCCCACCGCGTACTGGCTGAAGCCCGGCGATGTGGTGGAGTGCGAGATTGAAAACATCGGCATGACCCGAAACGTGGTGGTGCACGATGTGCTCACGGCCGATCAGGAAGAGTGGCTGCGGCGCCGTGAACATCTGTTCGCGAATGATCTGCAAGACGAGTACCGCAACAGTTCGAAATGAAAATCGGTGGCACTCCAGACCCGATAGTTGATGCCGAGTGGCCTACTGATCTCGAGGAGATTCGCCAACAGTTCGCCGGGGCGCTGAATGTTTACCGCACGATGGCGCACCACCCACAGCTATTGGCGGCGTGGGCGCCCCTGCGCAGGCATGTCGTCAAGGAGAACACGTTACCGCCGCGATTGCAGGAACTCGTCGTGCTGCGCACGGCCTACCACGCCGGCTCGCGCTACGAGTGGTCACACCATGTGGCGCGTGGTCTTGCGGCAGGACTATCGATCAAAGAAATTGAAGCAGTCGGGCGGTTGGACCCTGCCTCGGATCTCGACGAAACGGAGCGCGCAATCATCGACTGCGTGGATTCTTTGCAACGGCAGCATAGACTCTCGCCTGAACTTCGCGCCCGCGTCGGTCAGCATCTCTCGGTCAGACAAGTCATGGACTTGATGGCCTTGGTCGGCTTCTACCATGTGCTTGCGTACATCATCGAAACCTTCGAGACACCGCTCGATCGCGGTATCGACAGCCACTGCGCTGCGGGTTGGTATGGCCATGATTGAGTCTCACGGCAGCGAGTGCGCGCTGCCGGTCGTGGCGGTCGTCGGGGCCGGAACGATAGGCGCGAGTCTTACTGCGTTGTTCGTGGCGCATGGCATTGAAGTCAGGTTGTTCGACAAAAGGGCCGACGCGCAAGTCTTACTCGAACAGTTGATTCTCGAGGCGCTGCCAGATCTCGATCGCTTGGGTATCGGGCACGGTGTACCGCGGGGAAACTACCGTCTCTGGCCAACACTCAAGGAGGCCTGTCACGGCGTGACGCTCGTGATCGAGGCGACGGCGGAACGCCTCGAGGCGAAGCAGAGTTTGCTTGCCGAGATCGAGACCGCCGTGAGCGTTGAGGTAGTCATCGCGAGTACGACGTCATCCTTTCTGCCATCGCAGTTACAGGCGCGTATGGCACATCCTGCACGGCTGATTGTCGCGCATCCGTTCAACCCGCCGCATCTGGTACCGCTCGTGGAAATTGTCGGTAGCGCGCAGACCCAGGGCTGGGCGCTGGATAGGGCAATCGGTTTTTTCACTTCGATGGGCCGCAAGCCAGTGCGATTGAATCGCGAGTCGGTGGGTCACCTTGCCAATCGACTGACTGCAGCGCTTTACCGGGAAGCGGTCTCGCTGGTGGCCGATGGCATCGCCAGTGTGCAAGATGTGGATGACGCAGTTCGATACGGGCCGGGGCTGCGCTGGGCAGTTATGGGGCCACATATGATCTACCATCTGGCGGCGGGTGATGGCGGCTATCGACAGTACCTAGAGCACCTTGGGCCCACACAGGAAGCACGCTGGAAAGATCTAAGGACTCCGGCGCTTACTCGGGAGCTATGCGATCAGCTGGTCGCAGGCGTCGAGCTAGCCGCAAAAGGAGCCAGCGTCGGTGAGCTTAGATTGCAACGGGACAGCACGCTGGTTTCGGTACTGAGGGCTATAAATAAGGCGGAGTAACATCGTGCCGAAAAGCAAAATCGAGGTCATATCCGGGGACTTCAGCGACGAACGACTGAAATATTTGTATATGTCCGCCCGGCTCGGAACGATGCGTGCGGCGGCAGATGCACTTGGTGTCGCGCCATCCTCGGTGAGTAGGCAGATCGCCCATTTGGAACGATATCTCCGCGTTCCTTTGGTTGAAAAGAACAGTCATAAGGTACGAC
>Ga0194128_10007585_pt1 | contig 14136 bp, 7 predicted proteins | sample TA2KigCa65mmetaG_FD_148650 | JGI IMG/M metagenome (GOLD analysis project Ga0194128, IMG submission 148650) | Freshwater microbial communities from Lake Tanganyika, Tanzania - TA2015037 Kigoma Deep Cast 65m | ecosystem: Environmental > Aquatic > Freshwater > Lake | place: Tanzania: Lake...
CGTCGCCCGCGCGCCGCCCGCGCGGGCGATCGCGTCGGCCAGGATCGGCGTGCAGGCCGCTCCCAGCCCGTGCGGCCGGACGAAGGAGGCGACGAACCGCTCGGTCTCCGCGCGGACGAGCGCCGGATCGCGCAGCACCTCGCCCAGCTGGTCCAGGTGGTCGCCGACGGAGCCCGCCACCCGCACACAGCCGCCGTTCTCGCGCCGGAGATACCGGAAGTGGAGCGTGCCATCCTGCGTGCCGGCGAACTGCGGCCCGAGCAGCGACAGCACGGGCTTCCCGAGGATGGCCGCCTCGATCATCGCGCTCGTGTTGATCCCGACGACCGCGTCGCAGTGGTACAGCGAGTCGAACAGCGACGTGCGCGCCTCTTCGCTGGCCGGCGTGTCGCGCCTGCGCGGCCAGACGGCCACCGGGCCGAGATCCGAGAAGTCGGCCGTGATCCACGCGTCCGGGTTGAAGGGATGCGGCCGGACGAGCACGGCCACCTCGCGCAGCAGCGGATCGGGAGCGGCGCGCAGCGCTTCCACCCAGCGCCGGACGAACGGCACTTCGTGCTCGGAGCGTGCAATGAACACGGACGACCCGGTGAACAGGACGAACCGTCGCTCGTCCGGCAGCCCGACCATCCGGCAGAACTCGGCGCGACCGCGGCTCGCGGCGCGATCGAACCACCGGTCGAAGAGCTGCGCCCCGGTGACGGCGACGCGCTCGGGCGCGATGCCGTGCAGGTCCACGGCTTCGGCCTTCTGCACGGCGTTCCAGACGGTCACGAGGTCCGGCTCGACCCGCAGGTGGCCCTTGTTCGTCAGGTTGTCCCAGCTGGCGATCCCGGCAACGACCGGAATGCCGGCGGCGCGCGCGGCCCGCACGGTGTCGACCTGATCGGAGGCGGCGTCGACGAGCGGGGAGACGATGACCACGTCGGGCGCCTGCCCCTCCAGGAACCGGCGCACCCGGCGGCTGACCGGCACCGCGCGCTCGAGCGCCTGCAGGAGCGCCAGGAGGCGCGAGACGGTGGGCGTCGGCAGCGACCCGAGCCGGTCGAGCGGCCGCAGCAGCGCCGGCAGCACCTTGCGGTACATCCGGTTGCGCAGCGCCGGCGCATCGGCGTACCGGGGGTCGAGGTATCGCACGAAGTCCATCGTGCCGCGCACGGCCCGCGCGAGCGCCATCCAGACGTCCTGCCGCTTCGGCACGACGCCGGCCACCGCGACGCGCGGGTCGTCGACGAGGTCGAGCCGGGCATGCTTCCGCTCGCGCGCCGAGTTGACCGCGACGCTGACCGCGTGCCCCCGATCCGCCAGCACCCGCATGGTCGAGTCGTAGTAGCGGAGGTACTCGGGCGAGGCGAGCGTGAACAGGATCGTCAGCGGGCGGCGCCGTTCGACGGCGTCGGCGAATCGGATGGCGGCGGGCTCGGCGAGGCCGTGCGGGCGGACGAAGGCTTCGACGAAGGCGCGCCCCTTCGCCCCGTCGTACTCGCCGCGAACGGCGCCCGCCAGCTGCGCGATGTGCTCCTCGAGCGTCCGGCCGACCGACAGCAACCCGCCGTTCACGGTCTTGAGATGCTGGAAGTGCAGCGTGCCTTCCTGCTGGTCGGCGAAGTCGGCGTCGACGACGGTCAAGACGGGTCGGCCGACGATGCCCGACTCGATGAGCGCGCTCGTGTTCACGCCGATCACCGCCGCGCTGTAGTACATCGAGTCGAAGTAATCCGCGCGGGCCTCCCGATCGATGGGGTTGGCGCCGGCGCGCGGCCAGAGCGCCACGGCGTCGAGCTCGGACGGGTCGAAGGCCTGCCACTGCTCGGCGTTCTGCGGATGTGGCCGGATGAGAATGGCGGCGCGGCGGAGCCCCTGATCGGTCGATGCTCTCACCGCGGCAATCCAGCGGCGGACGAATCCGACCTCGCGCGGCGCGATGAACGGCGACGAGCACAGGTAGAGGAGCAGGGGCCGATCGTCGGGCAGCCCGACCTTCCGGCAGAATTCGGCGCGGGACACGCTCGGCCGCTGCTCGAACCAGCCGTCGTACGCCTGCGCGCCGGTCACGACGACGCGGTCGGGATCGATGCCGTGCAGCTCGGCCGCCTCCCGCCGCTGCATCTCGTTCCAGACGAGGACGGCGTCCGGCGCTTCGTGGATCAGCCCCTTCGTGGTGAGGTGATCCCAGCTGCCGACGCCCAGCACGGTCCGGATCCCGAGCGCGCGCGCGGCGCGCACGTACTCGACCTGCCGCGAGCCGAAATACAGGAGCGGCGTGATGAGCAGCAGATCCGGACGCTGCTCGCGCAGAAAGCGCGCGGCGCCGTCGGTGGGCGACACCCAGCGCTCGATGCGTCTGAGCAGAGGACGGCAGACGTACACCGCCGCGGGACGACCGAGCAGCGGCAGCTTCGGCAGGAGCGCCGCGAGGCGCGGCGCCTGGCGCTCGGCGCGGGCCCGCAGCGTCGGCGAACGGTCGTACCGGGGGTCGAGGTAGCGCCAGCAGTCGAGCGCCGACCGCATCGCCAGCCCGAGCGCGTACCGCGGCGAGGGCGTCCGGCCTGCCGCGTAGGCGGACGTGACACGACCCGGATAGTCGCGCTCGAGCGCCTCGATGATCCGGCTGCCGCCGACCCGATCCTTCCGCTCGGCGACCACGTGCAGATGATGGCCGCGTTCGACGAGGAGGCGCAGCGCGGGCTCGAAGTTGCGGAGGAACCCGAGACTGCCGACCGAGACCAGCACCCGCATCAGGCGTGCACCTTCGGCGGGAGCTGCACGCGCTTGAAGCGGCGCGCCCGCTCGACGCTCACCGGGCCCCACCCCCCCGCCGCGCACGCCGCCTGCAGGCGATCGACCTGGTCCATCGGCAGACGCTCGCTGTGGTAGACCGTCGCCGGTGTGCCATACGCGGCGGCGAGAATCGCGAGGTCGCTGTACGGACCGACGAACGCGCGCGCCCGGGCCAGCGCCTGCACCTGGCCTGGCAGCGGCAGCGCGTCGATGCGAACGATCTCCGCCTTGGCCGAGATCTGCCGGACGACCTCCTGCAGCAGCTGGTCGTTCGCCTCCGTTCGCGGAAGCGCCGGCGTGAACGCCGCGCTGACCGCGACGAACGACTTCGGCAACCCGTCGCTCGACGCATCGGCATGCAGCCGCTCGTGCCGCAGCAGGTCGCGCAACTGCTCCAGCGCCCGATCGCGGTCGAGCCGGCGCAGCAGCCGGAACAGGAGGAACGGATGCAGCACCTGCGGCTCCGACAGATCGAAGGCGCGGGCGGCGCGGGCGACGATCTCGGCGTCGAACGGGGACATCACGGCCTGCTTGGGATTCTGCTCGCTCTGTGCGACCGTCCGGGACAGCCAGCGCTCGAGCTCCGCTCCGGCGAACAGCGTCCGCACGTCGAGAAACCGGTCCGCCAGCGACCCGTACCATTCGCGCAGACCGCCGCACGTGAGGACGATCAGCCGTTCCGCGCGCAGGCCGTAGGTGGCGGCGACCCATCGGACGAACGGCACCCAGTACAGCACCTCGGTGCCGGCGGAATCGACCCACGGCCCCACGAACACCGGGGCCGTGCCGTCCTGGATTTCTTCGAGCGCCGTCTTGACCGGCCGCAGCGACTGCGACGTGCCGATCACCGTGGCGTCGACCGTCGGACGCGCGCCCACGCGGCGCCGCTGCAGCCAGCGGCGGAGGCCGCGGCGCAGCGGCCCATGCCACGCGGGCGCGGTGCGGGGATGCTTGACGAGGGCGGCGGCGCGTTCGATCTCGGCCGCCAGGATCGGCGACACCTCGCGCTCGATGCCGTGTGGGCGGAGAAACTGCCCCGCGAAGGCGCGGCTGCGGGCCGATGAGGCCGGATCGCCCCGGAGCACCGCCGCCAGCTGGCGGTGGTGCTCCCCGAAATCGTGCGCGACCGTCGCCAGCCCGCCGTACGCCTCCACCAGATAGTGGAAATGGATCGTGCCGATCTGCCCCTCGTCGAATCCGGGAATGATCAGCGTGTGCACAGGACGGCCGACGATGGCTGCCTCGAGCATCGCGCTGGTATTCAGTCCCACGGCGGTGTGGGCGTGGTGGAGCGAGTCGAAGAGCTCCTGGTCGCTGCCGCGGCTGGCATCCAGCGACACGCCCACCCCGAGGTCCGACAGGTCGAACGACTGCCACGACCCGCGCACCGCCGGGTGCGGACGGACCAGGATGCCGCACGTGCGAAGCACCTCATCGTCGGAGGCGCGGAGCGACTCCGCCCAGCGGCGGACCAGCTCCATCTCGTTCGGCCCGGTGAGCTGCGACGAGCCGAGGTAGAGCACCAGGGGACGGGAGGGATCGAGGCCGAACTCGGCCAGGAACGCCTCGCGCGCGCTGCACGGGGTGCGAGCGAAGAAATCGTCGAAGCGCGCGGCACCCGTGACGGCGACCGTCTCCGGCGCGCAGCCATGGAGATCGACGGCTTCGCGCCGCTGCACCTCGTTCCAGACGAGGACGCGGTCGGGCGGGACGCGCATCAGACCCTTGTTCGTGAGGTTGTCCCAGCTGAAGGGAATGAAGACGACCGGGACGCCGAGGCGGTGCGCCGCCTTGACGTAATCGGTCTGATAGGACTCGAACGTGACGAGCGGGGTCACGAGGATGACGTCGGGGCGCTCCTCGCGCAGGAACGCCTCGAAGGCCGGGTCCGTCGGGACGAGCTCCTCGCACATCGCGAGCGCCTGCGCCGCCAGCCTCCAGTGCCGCTTGATCCACGGGTGCCGCTCGCAGAAGAGGACGAACTCGGTGGGCCCGATCTCGTACGCCCGGCGGACGAGCCGCGTCGCCCGCGCGTAGCGCGGATCGAAGTACCGCACGTAGTCGCGGGCACCGCGGAGCAGATCGACGACGTCGGCCCACTCGTCGACGCGCTCGGTCGGATTGACCCGCCCCGACATGCGCGGGTGCGCAACCGTGGAGGGCAGCTCGAACTGCCCCTTGCGCAGCCGCCCCGTGAGCCGGATCTCGTGGCCCCGGTCGGCCAGGATGGCGAGCGTGCGCTCGAAGTTGCGGACGCGGCCCGGCGTACCGATCAGGAACAGGATCTTCATCGCGAGCCCGCGGCCGCCACGCGGGAACGGTGGCGCTGGGCCCGCGCGACCCGGCCGCCGGGCAGCAGCCGCCGCCCGAGCGCCGTGCGCCGCAGCGCCTCGCGCCAGCGCGAGTCGTCTCGAACGATCTCGCGCGCGGTCGAGGACCAGAGCTGCACGACCGCGCCAGCCACGCCCCTCAGGCGTCCGACGACCGGACGCCCGCGGCCCAGCACGCCGAATCGCCACACCAGCACGCCGAAGTGCTGCAGGTGCGCCGGCAGGTAGGTATAGAGCGGCACCTGCCGCGCAAAGAGCATCTGCCGCTGGCGGCTGTAGCTGAACGATCCGGACACCTCGCGGTACCACAGATAGTCGGGCACCTGCTTGAAACGGCCGACAAGCGCGAGCTGGAGCAGGAGCAGACGGTCCGGCATCAACACGTGCGGAAAGCCGCCGACCCGCGCAATGGCGGCGGCGCGAAACAGCCCGTAGACGCAGTTGCCGGCGGTGATGAGTCCGCTCGTCGTCGCGCGAACCCGGGCGAACGGATGCGGGATGTCGGCCGTGTCGAAGACGCGCGTGATGAGCTTCCGATACCGGGGAAAGATGCGCACGATCTGCGGGTACGCGAGAACGACCAGCGGGTCGCGGTCCAGCTCGCCGACGAGCACCTCGAGCCAGCGCGGATGCCAGAAGTCGTGATCGGACGCCCACGCGAAGTACGTGGCGCCCGGATGGATCGCGAGGCTCCGCTCGAACGCATGCCGCCAGTTGCGAATCATGCCGAGGCGAACGGGATTGGGCTCGTACGAGATACGCGGGTCTGCCGCGGCGTACCGATCGACGATGGCCGTGACGTCGGGCTGCGGGTGGTCGTCGACGATGACGACGGCGAAGTCCTGATAGGTCTGCCCCAGGAGCGACTCGAGCACCTGCGCCAGGGTGTCGGGGCGGTGATACGCCGCCATCCCGAAGACCACTCTCGGGCTCCGGGCGCCGGGCGGTGCGCTCGCGCCTGCAGCCGGCACGCGGGAGCCGGCGGCGGTCATACGCGGAGACGCCTCCAGCCGACGGCCTGCGCGTAGTCGTCGATCGCCGGGGCGTCGTGAAAGCGATCGACCACGAAGAACGCCGCATCGAGCGGCGGCGGCACCTGGTGCACCCAGTACCGGCGCGCGATCGCCTGCCACGGAGCGGGCAGCTCGTCGCGAAAGCACGGGCCCGGCACCTGCGAGAAGCAGTAGCGGGACCCGAGATCGAAGGCGCGCTCCACGTGCAGGGCGACGCGCGGCGCGCTCATCCGCTGGAGCGTCATGACGTCGAGGGTGACGTCGATCGGCGGCGCGTCGAGGTCGACCACGGCTCCATCGGGGACGAAGACGAAGTCCAGCTCTTCCCAGCCGGTCCAGAGCTCGGCGGCCGAAGCCGGCTCGTAGAAGCGGCAGCGCGCCGCGGGCCACGCCGTCATCAGGTACACCGCCGACACCAGCAGCAGCTCCGGGAGACCCGTGATCAGGTACGTGACGTTGGGGCAGACGGTCTTGAACTGCAAGGCGAACCCGCCCCATCCGCCTCCGATCTCCCACACGAGCCGCCGTTGGACGTTGCCCCGACATTCCGCGAGGACGCCGCCGTCCTGCAGGGCGACCAGCGCCTTGAAGAAGCGCACCGTGTCTTCGTTGTAGCGGCGGCGATGCCACTCGACGCCGAACCCGCCCAGCAGCGGCAGCTCCTCGACGAAGAGATCCTCGCCGGCATGGCGCCGGACGGTGCCGACCGCATACTTCAGGCGGAGCGCCAGGTCACGCGGTGGGTTGTCGTAGTCGGACGGGCGGACGCCGGTAATCGGCTCGGTCCAGCGCCGCAGGGTGGCGACGGCCTCGGGCGCAGCGTTCCACAACGGCGCGAGGGCGGCCGCCATCTGCGCCTCGGCCGACGCCAGCGGCGCCGCGACGCCGCGTCCTGCCGCCGAGACGCGGCGCGCCCAGTCGCGCACGTGGAGATAGTGCGCGTACGCCCGGGCCACGACCGCCTCGCGCTCCCGCTGCCGGGCGGCCTCGCGCCCCTCGGCCTCCTGCGCACGGCGGAGCCGCCGCTCCTCGGTCAGCCGCTGCTTGGCGGCCTTCCGCTCGGCCTTTCGGGCCGCCTCGGTCGTGGCGTCGACGGTCCCGGTCATCACGTCTCGCTGATGGGTCGCAGCTTCCGCCACTCCATCTTCGGGCGCACGACATCGCGCACGCAGGACCACCAGAGCTGGCGCGCCGCGTATCCCAGTCCCGCGAGGCGTCCGAACAGCGGACGTCCGCGGCCGCGCAGCGCGAAATCCCACAGCAGCGTCGCGAAGTGCTGCACGTGAGGCGGCGCGTACGCATAGAGCGGCACGCCACCAGGAAAGAACGCCTTCCGCTGCCGGGCGATGTCGAACCGGTGCAGGAACTCGCGGTACCAGAGCACGTCCGGTACCTGGCGGAACTGTCCGTACAACGCCAGCGCGAGCAGCACCTGGCGATCGGGAGTAATGACGCGCCGGAAGACGCCGGCCGCCTCGAGCGCCCGGGCGCGCATGAGGCCGTAGATCATGTCGCCGGAGAGCATGTCGCGCGCCGACCGGGCGAGGCGCCTGCCCGGGTCGGACAGACCGAACGTCTCGAACGTCTTCTCCTTCGCCGACCAGCGGACGCCGCCCGACGTGACCTGCAGATGCCGTGGATAGGCGAGCACCACGCCGGGATGCTCGTCGAGCACGGCAACGAGCGTCTCGAGCCATCGGGCGTGCCAGAGGTCATGGTCGCTGACCCAGGCGAAGTACTCGCTGGACGGATACAGCTCGCGTGCCCGCTGAAAGACCCGCCGCCAGTTGCCGATCATGCCGAGGCGCCTGCCGTTGGCCTCGTAGGTCACGGGCACGACGCCGCCTGCATACGCCTCGACCATCCCCTGCGTGCGCGCCGACGGCGCGTCGTCGGCGACGACGAGCGCGAAGTCCCGGAACGTCTGCGACAGGATCGATTCGATCGTGCGCGCCAGCGCGTCAGGCCTGTCGTAGGCCGGCATCCCGAGCACGACTTTCGGGCTTTGGGCTGTGGGCGTTTGGCTCCCGCCTGAGGCCGGGAGCCCGGAGCCGGCAGGGTTCATAGGCGAAGACGCTTCCAGCCGAGAAAGTACGTCCGGTCGACCGGCCCGTCCGCCGCAGAGAGCGACAGCCGGCGCGCCAGCGACTCCGGGGCGGAGACCGGATGCCGCCAGTAGAACCGCTCGAGCTCCGGCTCCACCGCCGCGGCCACCTCGGAATCGGACGATGCCGTGGCACAAACCGACGCGAAGTACCGCGACCCGAGATCGAAGGCACGCTGGACGTGCAGCGAGACGCGCGGGGCGGTCATGCGCTCGAGCGTCATCAGGTCGATGGTCAGCGCCAGCGATGGGGGCCGCATCGCCGCCACGACGCACTCGGGCGCGAACGCAAAGTCGACGCCGTGCCAGTCTCGCCAGAACGCCGCCGGGTCGCCCGGGTCGTAGAAGCGGACGCGGGCGGTCGGGAACAGGGTCATCAGGTAGACGGCCGACAGGAGGAACAGCTGGGGGCGTCCGGTAATCAGGTAGGTGACATCCGGGCAGAGCGCCTTGAAGTGATGGGCGAAGCCGCCCCACCCGCCGCCGATCTCCCAGACGGTCCGCCGCGGCGATCCGCCGCGGAACTCGGCCAGCAGCGCCGCGTCCTCGAGCAGGGAGATCACCCGGAACGACCGCAGCGTATCTTCGTTGTACCGCCGGCCGTTGCTGGTGAACCCGAACGCGCCGAGCACGACCGGCTCGTCGACCCAGAGCGCGGTGTCGCCGCGAAAGAGGAGCCGCCGGACGTCGCGCTCGAACCGGTACTTGACCGTGCGATCGGCGCTGTCGGCGTAATCGCCGGGCCGAATGCCGCTGACGGCGGAGGCATGCCGACGCAGCGCGGCCACCGCCTCCGGCGGCGCGTCCCAGAGCGGCTCGAGCGCCGCCAGCACGCGCTGCTCGGCCGGCGTAACGCCGTTGTCCGCCGGCATCGCGGCGTGCAGCCGGTGCACCTGGTCGCGCACGTGCAGGTAATGGGCGAACGCCTGCGTGGCGCTCGTGGCCACGAGCGCGGCTTCGTCGGCCGCCGCCTGCTTGCGCGCCGCGCGCTGCTCCTGATCGCGCTCCTTGGCCTGGCGCAGCTCCCGGTTGGCGCGTGCGCTCGCCTGCACCGCCGCCTCGACGGCCGCCGCCGTCCTCGTCAACACCGGCCGTACGGCGGCCGACCACCACGGAGGCCGGGCCGGGGCCCGTGGACCCGCTGCGGCCGTCGTCTCGATGGCCGCCACGAGCCGCGGCGTGGCGGCCTCGTCGAGTCCATGCGGCCGGACGAACGCCTCGACGAACCGCCGGCACTTGCCGGCGGCCGCCTGGGGATCGCCGAGAGCGGCCTCGAGCTGGTGCACGTGTTCGGCGACATCCGACGCCACGTGGAGCAGGCCGCCGTTGACCCGCCGGAGATATCGGAAATGCAGCGTGCCCTCCTGCGCGCCGCGAAACTCCGGGGCGAGCAGCGTGAAGACTCCGCGCCCGACGATCGCGCTCTCGATGAGCGCGCTGGTGTTGATCCCCACGACCGCCGCGCTGTGGTAGATGGAGTCGTAGTAGTCGCCGCGCGACTCCTCGTCGACCGGGTTGCCCCCGTCGCGCGGCCAGACGACGACGCGATCGAGGTCGCCGAGATCCGCCGTCAGCCACCGCTCCGCGTTCTGCGGATGGGGGCGCACCAGCACGCCCACCCGCCGCAGCGCCTCGGAGCCGGCACGGAGGTCCTTCACCCACCGCCGCACGAACGGCATCTCGTTGCCCGCGATGAACCGCGACGAGCAGAGGTACAGCAGGTACGGCTCGTCGGGACTCAGCCCCACGCGCGAGCAGAACGCCCGGCGGGAGGTGCGTGACCGCCACGAGAACCAGTGGTCGTACGCCGCGGCGCCCGTGACGACGACCCGGGCGGCCGGGACGCGATGGAGCGTCACCGCCTCGTCCTTCATCGTCTGGTTCCAGACGGTGACGAGGTCGACGGCCTCCTGAATGAGCCCTTTGCTCGTGAGATTGTCCCAGCTGTACACGCACAGGCCGGTCGGAAGCCCCAGCGCGCGCGCGGCGCGCAGATAATCTGCCTGCGGGGAGCCCGGCTCGACGAGCGGCGTGACCAGGACGATGTCGGGCTGCTGGTCGCGGACGAACGCCGTGATCGCGGGGTCGACCGGCAGCGCGCGGTCGCACCAGCGGAACACGCGACCCAGCGCCGAGGACCCGCCCGGCAGCCGCAGGAGCCGCCGTCCGAGCGGAGACGCGATCAGAGTCGGCGTCTTGAGCTCCGCCCGCCAGCGGAGCTTCGGCGCGTCGCGGAACTCCCGCTGGCGGTAGCGGAGATAGTCGATCCCCCTGCGGAATTCGATCCCGAGCTGAGACCAGCGCTTCGATGCCGGCGCCGGCGGCACCGCCGTGTGCGTGATCTGGGGATACTCGCGGCAGAGGCGCCCCATGATGTCGGCCGGGTCGAGGACCTGGTGCACCTCCGCGACGACGTGCACCCGGTGCCCGCGCTCGGCCAGCAGCCGCAGCGTCGACTCGAAGTTGCGCACGTACACCGTGCTGCGCATGAAGAACAGGACGTTCACGGCGCTGCACGGCCGGAGCCGTCGCCGCGGGCGAAGACCCCGTACCAGACGGCGGACTCGCCCGCCTTGGTCTTGTTGACGACCTTCGACTGCAGTTGGAAGCCGTGCCGTGCGAGCACGGCCGCCACGGCCTCCGACTCGGGAAAGGCGATTTCGACGAGCAGCGATCGCAGCGTCGGCGACGACAGCGTCGCATGCGCGCCCTCGAGCACGGCAAGCTCGCCGCCGTCGACGTCGAGCTTGATGTGGGTGGGGACCGGCAGCTGGAGGGCCGTCGCGAGATCGTCCAGCCGGAAGGTCATCGCCGGCTGCTCGTACAGAATCGGCTCGTCCCCGGCCGCGTCCGGACCGCGGACGTGACGCGCGGCCCCCGGCTCGAGATTGTGCAGGCCGAATCCGGCCATGCCGGTGCTATCCGAGAGCGCCACCGGGATCGGCGTGACCAGGCGGGCGGCGTCGTTGAGCACGATGTTGGCGCAGAGGGTCGCGACCGTCGCATAGACCGCCTCGAACGAGAACACCCGGGCGCCGCCCCCCGGCTTCTTCGCGGCGACAAGGGAGTAGGCGCCGACGTTGGCGCCGATGTCGTAGAGCACGTCCCCTTCACGAATGCTGCCGTGAATCCACTCGATCGTGAACGGCTCCTTCCCGCAGGCGCGCAACCGGTACTCCTCGGCATCCGTCATCACGCGCATGTAGATGTCCGCGTGCGGGTAGTCGAGCTTCCGCGGCTTGGTCGCCGTGTGCAGCTCGATGTAGGAGAGCGGCGGGAACGCCTCGAACGTCGCGCGGAGGAAGTTCCTCCGGTCGACCTCCCCGAGGTGGAGGAAGCCGTCAACGAGCGCGGGCATCCGGCGCAGCGCGTGCGCCTGATCCACCAGGGCGTGGCGGACGTGCTTCTGCGCCTCCTCGAGCGCCCGCTCGGCCAGCCGCGCGCGCTTCTCGACTTCGTGCACGCGGCGCTTCAGCCGCCGGAACCGGCGGCGCGACGCCTCCGCGCGCGCCCTGCGATCGATCTCGGCGCTCCGGCGCGCGAGCCGCGGGCGCAGGAGCGGCGCCCAGAGCGGCTCCCGGCGCGGCCGCGCCGATCGGCGTCCCAGCGCCTCGAGCGCCTCGACCAGGCGCGGCGTCGCGGGAACGTCGATGCCGTACGGCCGCACGAACGCCTCCACGAACCGCCGGCACCGGTCGTCGCCGGGGTGCGGCCCCTGCACCGCGGCGGCCAGCTGCGCGGCGTGCTCGTCGAAGTCGCCCGCCGCCCGGACCAGGCCGTCGTCGGCGGCGCGCAGGTGATGAAAGTGGAGCGTCCCGTCCTGCGTGTCGCGGAACTCGGGCGCGAGGACGGTGAAGACGGACCGGCCGAGAATCGCGCTCTCGATCTCGGCGGTGGTGTTCACGCCGACGACGGCCGCGCTGTGATACATCGAATCGAAGTAGTCGCTGCGGCTCGCGTCGTCGACCGGAATCGCGCCCGCCCGCGGCCACACGACGAGGCTGCCGAGGTCGCGCAGGTCGTCGGCCTGCCACTGGTCGGCGTTCTGCGGGTGCGGGCGCACGAGGATGCCGGCGTCCCGCAGCGCCGCCGGCGAGGCGTCCCGGATGTGCCGCGCCCATCGGCGCACGAACGGCACTTCGTCGGGGGCGATGAACTTCGAGGAGCAGAGGTACAGGATGTACGGACGCGCCGCCGGCAGCCCCACGCGCGCGCAGAACGCCTCGCGCGACGTGCTCGGGCGCCAGTCGAACCAGTGATCGAAGGCGGCCGCACCCGTCACCACGACGTCGCGCGCGGCGACGCCGTGCAGCGCGACCACCTCCCGCTTCATCGACTCGTTCCACACGGCCACCAGATCGACGGGGCCGTGGATGAGCCCCTTGTTCGTGAGGTTGTCCCAGCTCGCCACGCACAGCGCGGTCCGCACGCCGAGCGCCCGGGCGCTGCGGACGAACTCCGCCTGGGGCGCGCCCGACTCGATGAGCGGCGTCACCGCGAGCACGTCGGGCCGCATCTTGGCCACGTAGGCGTCGACCGCGGGATCGCGCGGAATCGCGCGATCCATGAGCCGCAGCCACGTCGCCAGCGCGGCGCGTCCGGCCGAGGTCGCGCCCATCCGCTCGATGCGTCCCAGCACGCCCGGCGACACGCCGCGCCGGGCCCGCTCCCGGAGCTTGGGCGCGTCGCGGTACTCCGGCCGCAGGTAGCGCAGGTAGTCGAGGTCCACGCGCAGCTGGCGTCCGAGCGTGCCCCAGCCGTCGGTCCGCATCGGCACCTCGCCGGACGAGAAGTTCGGATACCGATCGGCGAGCCGCCGCGGCGTATCGACCGGGTCGAGCAGATCGTGCTTGCCGCCCATCTGAAACCCCACGTGCACGCGGTGGCCGCGGTCACACAGCAGGCGGAGGGTCGATTCGAAGTTGCGCACGTACCCCGTGTGCCGCATGACGAAGAGGATTCTCATCGATCGGTGCAGGCGGGCCGGCGCCCCTCAGCGTCTGGCAAACAGCACATCGGCCACCCGCGGAAAGGTTCCGGGCGCGCGATGCTCGGCGACCTCCGCGATCTGGTAGCCGAGGCGGCCCATGAACGCGGTCACCGTCCGCACGCGATCGGCAGCGGCGTCGGCATCGATCAGCTCCGTGTAGACCTCGCGCACCGACGACGCCAGCAGCTCGACCGCGCCGGCGAGCACGCGGTCCTCGACCCCGTCGACGTCGAGCTTGATGCGGGTGGGGCGCGGCAGGCCCATGGTGCGCACGAGGTCGTCGAGCCTGAAGGCCAGCACGTGCTCGACGGCGGCCGGCCTGAAGGGGCGGCGCGCGTAATCGAGCGCTTCGCTGACCGCGTGCGACGCGCTGCCGGCGCCGAGCCGCGAGCGGTAGAACGGCCGCACGCCGGTCTCGTCGAAGAGCGCGACCTGCAGGGGCGTCACCGCGCCCGTCAGGCCGTTCGCCAGCACGTTGCGCACGAGCGCCGCAAACGTGTCGAACGCCGGCTCGAAGGCCACGACCGGCACTCGTCCGCCGTGCAGCCGGGCGGCGGTCAGCGCCAGCTCGCCGATGTTCGCCCCCACGTCGAAGAACACGTCGCCCGGCCCGAACGCCGCGAGCCATCTGACGAGCGGCGCCTCCTGCGCGCGCCGCCGCTTCGCCCGCTTGTACTCGGTGAGCGACTCCAGATCGAAGCGGAGGCCGTCGGCGTCCTCGAAGGCCGTCGTCGCCTTCAGCTCCTCGAGCAGGCGCAGGCGGAAGCCGATCGGGAGCACGGCGGCGCGGCTCAGGAGCCGCTGCGTCATCGCCTTACCGGCCTTCATCTCGTCTTGTCCTGGTCCGCCGCTTGCGGGACCGCCGCGCGACGTCGCGCGCCTCAGCCACGATCGCCGCCGACCGCTCGATGCGGCCGC
>Ga0194128_10007586_pt1 | contig 14135 bp, 6 predicted proteins | sample TA2KigCa65mmetaG_FD_148650 | JGI IMG/M metagenome (GOLD analysis project Ga0194128, IMG submission 148650) | Freshwater microbial communities from Lake Tanganyika, Tanzania - TA2015037 Kigoma Deep Cast 65m | ecosystem: Environmental > Aquatic > Freshwater > Lake | place: Tanzania: Lake...
GTGTCCGGACGTGGCGCCCGCTGCGCTGCCGTGGAATAAGCCCATCATCTGCCGCAAAGACGTCCAAATTCCCAAATTCCACGGCAGCCTCACTCCGCCAGTTCAGCTCAGGGAGCCTTCTGACAGAGGGCACTCGTGCCCCCTCCCGAATGATGACGTGAGACTGCCTGAGGAGCGTTGTCGCGTGTCACAACCAGTTCCCCTTCCACCACCGGGGTTCGACGAGCTGGATCCCGACGAGAAGCTCGATTATCTGGAAAGCCTGTGGGACAGAGTGAGCGGGTCCCCGGACAGCGTTCCGCTGCCGGAATGGCATGTGGATGTCCTCAGAAAGCGCCTCGCCGCCGAGGACGAGGAAGTTGAGTGGAGCACTGTACGCTCCCAAATTCTGGAGCGGCTTCGAAAGAATCGCGCGTAAGTGCAGCGCACGACTCTTCTTCACGCGGCCGAGCAAGACATTGACGCCGCGACGCTGTGGTACGAGCGTGAACGCGAGGGCCTTGGCGAACGATTCATCGACGAAGTCACACTCCGCATCGAGTCGTTGCGCGAGAACCCAGGCCGCTTTCCGGTGGTCTCCAGGACGTGCGCCGCGCACTCCTAAGGCGGTTTCCCTACGCGATTTACTTCCGAAAGCTGCCCGACTGGATTGTGATTACCGCCGTGCTCCACCTGCGAAGAAGCCCCGAAGTCTGGCGGAGCCGCTGAAATTACCCCAATATCAGCAGGAGGTCTTCCTATACCGCGACGGCAAGAAGGAAGGGCGCCTGCAGGTCGACGGGGCCACAACCGATCTCAAGCAATTCGTGGCCACCCTGCACAAACGCATCGTGGAGGCCATGCCGTAATGGCGAGTTACTACTCCCTAAAGGACTAAATAGAGGACTAAAGGACACGTCGGCAGGACCCCTTCTCCACTCCGCGCAAGTTGGCTGGCGTGATGACCGCGACTCCTTACGAGATCCTGCGCGCGCGGCACGCCGAGACCGTGGCGGCATTGTTGCCCGACCTGATCGGCGTGGTCGATTTACCGCGGGTCCAGATTGAGCGCGTGCAGCAGGCGCGTCTGCGCGATCTCGTGCGGCATGCCAGGGAATTATCGCCTTTTCACGCGCGGCGCCTGGACGTAATCGATGCGGAGAATTTCGCGCTCGAACAATTGCCGATCATGACGCGCAGCGACATGATGGCGCATTACGATGACTTGCTCGCCGATCGCCGCCTCACGCTTGCGGAGATCAACGCGCACCTCGCGCGGCTCGAAAAAGGGGGTCCTGGCGCGGCCCCCGGGGGCGACGCGTACTTGCTCGATCAATATCACGCCGTGATGTCGAGCGGCTCCAGTGGATTGCGCGGGGTGTTCGTGTACGACTGGGACGCCTGGGCGATCGCCTATATTGCATACTTCCGCATGCTGCTGCGCGCGCGCCGCCGGGAGCAGCGCTTCTACGAAGAAGTGGCCGCCGTGATCGGCGCGATGAACGCGGCGCATACGAGTACGGCGCTTTTCCAGACGTTCTCGCGCAAGGTGAAGCAGGTCGTTTTCTCGGTGACCGCGCCTCTGGAACAAATGGTCGCTGGTCTGAATGAGGCGCAGCCCACCATCTTGCAGGGATATCCGTCCGCCATGGCCCTGCTCGCTCGGGAGGCACGTGGCGGACGCCTGCACATCGCTCCGAAAGACATATGCGTGAGCGCCGAGCCGTTGCTGCCAGAAATTCGCGACGCGCTCGCAGAGGTGTGGCATGCGCCCGTCTGGAACGCCTGGGGAACGTCCGAGGCCGGTTGCATGGCGATGTCGTGCGGCCAGGCGACCGGCATGCACTTGAGCGAAGATCTCGTCATCGTGGAGCCGGTTGACGATGAATATCGGCCCGTTCCGCCTGGTAGACGCGCAACGCGGGTGCTCGTGACCAACCTGTTCAACAAGGGGTTGCCGCTCATCCGCTACGAGATTTCCGATGAGGTTACCGTCCTCGATGAGGCGTGCCCGTGCGGCTCGCAGTTCTTGCGCATCGCCGACATCCAGGGGCGCCGTGAGGAGTGGTTTCGCTACGGCGATGTGGCGGTGCACCCCGTGCTGTTCCGCGACCCCCTGGGTTTGACGCCGAACGTTGTGGAATATCAAGTGCTGCAAACTGCGCGCGGCGCTTCGATTCGGGCGTGCATCGGCGGGTCGGTTGATTTCCCGGCGCTGGCGGCGAAAATAGAAGATTCGTTGCGTGCCATGGGCGTGCTTGATCCACGCATTGAGATTGGAGAGGTCGATGCGTTGCCGCGCGGCGCCACCGGCAAAATTCAGCGATTCATTCCGCTGGCGAGGTAATGGAAACCGTCGAGCGCCTCCGTGCGGACTGTGTCGTCGTCGGGGGCGGCGGCGCGGGCCTGCGGGCCGCCGTCGAAGCGCGCGCCGCCGGCCTCGACACCATCCTCGTGCTGAAAAGCGTGCTGGGCCAGTCGCACACCCTGATGGCGGAAGGCGGCGTCAACGCGGCCATCGGGCAGATCGACGAGAGCGACGACTGGAAGGCGCACTACGACGACACCATCGAAGCGGGCCGCTTCATCAATCACAAGGGCATGGTGGAAGCGCTCTGCCGCGAGAGCCCGGCGCGCATGGAAGACTTGTACGACTTCGGCGCGGGCTTCGAGAAGGACGCGCGGGGCCGTCTCGTGCAGGCGGACGGACACAGCGGAGGCCAGACCCGGGATCGGGTCATTTCGCAGGGCGACTTTATCGGATTCATTATGCAGCGGGCGTTGATGGCGCAGGCACTGAAGGCGGAGGTCCGCTTCATCGACGAGACCATCGCCGTAAAGCTTCTGCGCGGCGACGGCGGCGAGGCGGCTGGCGTTCTGGGGTACAGCTTGAAGAAGGGTTGCCTCCTGGCGCTCGAAGCGCCCCGCGTCGTGCTGGCCTGCGGAGGGGGAGGGCACGTGTTCGGCCGCACGACCAACCCGGTCGAGTCGACCGGCGAGGGCTACCTGCTGGGCTTTGACGCTGGCCTCGAGCTGCGCGACATGGAGATGACCCAGTTCCATCCGACGGGCCTGTGCTGGCCGCCCTCCGGCCGCGGCATCCTGGTCACCGAAGCCTGCCGGGCGATGGGCGGCAAGCTGTACAACGCGCGTGGAGAGCGGTTCATGGAGCGGTACGACCGGCGCTTGGAGCTGGCCCCGCGCGACGTCGTCACCCGCGCCATCGTGCAGGAGCTCGAAGCCGGGCGGGGCTGTTCTAATGGCGGCGTAATGCTTGACCTGACGGAAATCGACGCCGCGCGCCTGCTTTATTTCTTGAACAACACCGCGCGCGTCATCAAGTCCTATCAGGACATCGACATCACCCGCGAGCCGTTCGAAGTCAGACCCTCGGCGCATCACTTCATGGGCGGGCTGGTAGCGCGCGACGTCGATACCATGGAGGCGCTGCCGGGCGTCTTCCTGGCCGGGGAAATCGCCTGGGGCACGCACGGCGCCAACCGCCTCGGCGGCAACTCGCTGGCGGAGACGCAGGTATTCGGGCGGCGAGCCGGCGCGGGGGCCGTGCAAACGCGCCGGCCCGCGGATTTGCGAGATGCCGCGGTGACCGATGCCCTGGCGGAATTTCGCAGTGTATTCGAATCGGACGATTCAAATCGCACGACGATATACCAGGTGCGTCGCGGATTGGGTGAAATCATGGATGGCCAGGTGGGCGTCATCCGATCGGAAGAGAGCCTGCGGCGCGCCGATCGCGATTTGGAAGCGCTGCGCCAGGTGTTCGCCGGGTGCCGCAAGGCGATCGACAACTACCACTCGGTGGCGCACATTTTTGAGTGCGACCGCATGCTCACACTGGCTCGCGTCATCATCGCGGCCGCACTGGCCCGTCGGGAGAGCCGCGGCGCGCATTTTCGCAGTGATTTTCCGGAGGAGTCGGCGCGCCGGGTAAATACCAGCCAGAAGTGCGACCGAGGATTCCAGGCGAACGAAGTCGAGGTGCCATGACCGACGACCTCACGCTGGTCGTAGTAACCCCGGAGTGCACGCGCCACTATCGCGTCCCCGCGGTCCCGGGGATGACGCTGCTCGACGCGCTCCTGCTGGTCCAGGAGCGGGAAGACCCCGGCCTGAGCCTGAACTGGAACTGCCGAACCGCCCAGTGCGGCATCTGCGCTGTGAGCGCGGATGGAGTCCCAACGCTGGCCTGCATGTCGGCGGTGCGGGCAGGCTGTTCCTATGAGGTCGCACCGATTCTTCCCGCGCGCCACTTGCGCGGGCTGGTTTGCGACCTGTCGGAGGTCTATCGCGATTTCTTCGCAGCCACCGCGCGGCGCGGCAAGGAGCGCGTGAAAAAAGAACGTTTCGAAACATTGCTGATAACACCACTGGGAGACGAGCAACAATGCTGACCGGAAAGGTTATTTTAATCACCGGCGCCGGCGCCGGCATTGGTCGCGCGGCCGCGCGTGCCTGCGCGGAGGCCGGCGCCCGGGTGGTGCTTTGCGATCGCGACGCCGCGTCCGTGGAGGAAGCGGCCCACGCGATCGAGGGCGCATCGTTCGTCCACGCCGACATTCGTCGTTCCGACGAGGTCGCGGCGGCTGTGCACTCCGCCGTCCGCATTCACGGTCGGCTCGACGGAGCGTTCAACAATGCCGGAGTCGGAATGGCCAACGCGCCTCTGCACGAAATTGACGACGAGCGCTGGCACGAGTTACTCGAGGTCAATCTCACCGGTACATGGCACTGCATGAAGCACGAGATCATCCAGATGTTGCTCCAGGAAGGCGGCGGCGCCATCGTCAACAACGCGTCCGTCCTCGGCCTGCGCGGTGGAGAGGGCTCCGCGGGCTACAGCGCGACCAAGCACGGCGTCCTGGGCCTGACTCGCTCGGCGGCATTGGAATATGGACCCAGTGGGATTCGCGTGAACGCGGTCTGTCCGGGCTTCATTGCCACGGCCATGACCGAGCGGGGCTACCCCGAGCGGGCGCGCGAGCGCGTCATCGGTCGCACGCCGCTGCGTCGGCTGGGCCAGCCCCGGGAAGTGGCCGAAGTCGTGGCGTGGCTGCTCTCGGATCGGGCCAGCTTCGTGACCGGGCAGGCCATCACGGCGGATGGCGGCCTCGGAGCCTAAGCCTGTTTTCGGCGCCGCCCCTTCGAGCAGCGGGCGGCTTAACGCGGAGTTTGTGGGCGATTGAAATCCCTTCAGCAGGGAATTCAACAGATCGTTTCGAACCACGCTTTCCGCGGAGCGCGTACGCGCCTCGCCATAAAAGACTAGGGGGTTCTCAAAGTGAAGTTTCTCGTTATCATGCGCCGCGCGTGCGTGCCCCGTGACGGTGAGGTGAGCCCGGAGACGTTGCGCAAGCGCGCCAGGGATGTCCGCAAACTCGTGACCAATGGAAAGATTCTCTGGTCGTCGATTTTCGTCAGCGGCGGCGGCGCATACGTTGTGGACGTGGACAACGCGGAGGAGCTCTCGTTCGCGATCCGCAAGAACCCGACGTTCAAGTACTGCACCGTGGAAATCGAGCCGATCGTGGATACGGCAAACGCGCTCGACCACGCCGCCAATCTTATCGAGAACGCCCGAGCACCGAAGTAGGCGTCCGGCGGCGCGAAGCGCCGCCACAGAATCGAAAAATTTCCAGCGAATGCGGAACCTTGCGCGTGTGGGGTTCCGTCTTCTCGCATATTGAGGGCAATTCTTTGGGGGTGACCCTGGACCAGCCGGGGCGACAGGTCCGGCGGTTGCACGCGCAGGAGGATCCCATGACCGATCGTCCGACTCAACCATTTCTTTGCTTTGTGACCACGCCGGCCGCGTGCGAGCACGCCGGCACCGCCGTGGCCGCCGCACGTGCGGGTGCCGCGGGGCTCCTCGACCTGGCGTTCTGCCGGGAGGACGAGCGCGCGCGCATCGACCGCAACGTCGGGGACCTCTTGCGCAACTGCCGGCGGGAGCAGATGGTGGGGCTGCGCTTCACGCCGGCCGAGATGCCGTGGGCCGAGTCGGTGCTGGAGCGCTTCGCAGGCCGCCCGCACGTCATGGTGCTGGCGGGCGACGGCCCCCACCAGCTGGTCGCCCTTGCCATGCGCCTGCGGCAGCCGGAATGCCGCGGCGCCTGGATCGAAGTCACCGGCAGCCAGGGCCTGTATACTTTGAGTGGGCCCGACAGCGGCCTGACCGGCTACATCGCGTGCGGCAACGAGTGCGGCGGTTGGGTGGGCGACTTCTCGGCCTTCGTGCTCGCCCAGAAACTGCTGTCCCTCGACGATCTGCCGGTCATGGTGAAGGGCGTGGGCGGGGTTCATGCCGCCTCGGCGTGCCGCGCCGCGGGTGCCGCAGGCGTCGTCCTCGACGACGCGCTTCTGCTGCTCCCGGAATCGCCCATGCCGCTGGCATGGCGCCGCCAGCTCGAGCGCGTCGCGTGCCAGGATGCGGTGGCCGTTGGCGGGCACACCGGCGCCGCGTGCCGCATCCTTTCCCTTCCTACGTTCCCGGCCGCTCGCAAGCTGCAAATGCTTGCGCGCGCGCTGGAGACTTCCCCGCCCAACGATGACGACCACGAAGACTTCGCGCCGCCCGTGCGGGATGGAGCCGAGCGCTGGCGCCGGGAAGTGCGCGCGCTGGTCGGGTGGGGAAACCCTGAGGCCCGGGCGTGGCCGCTGGGTCAGACCGCGGGCATGGCCGCCTCGGTGCGCGACCGCTACGGCTCGGTGGCGCGCTTCGTGCGCGCGGTACTGGAAGGGACCGCCGACCAGGTCCGCGCCGCCGCAGCAGCGCGGGTCCTGGGAGTTGGCGCAACGCTCGCCCAGGCGCACGGAACCCGCTACCCCATCGTACAGGGTCCCATGACGCGGGTGAGCGATCGCCCGGAGTTCGCGCTCGAGGTGTCGCGGGCCGGCGCGCTTCCCATGATGGCGCTCGCGCTCAGCACGGCCGATCAGGCGCGCGACGTCCTCTCGCGGACCGCCGCCCTCCTGGGCGATCGGCCCTGGGGCGTGGGAATTCTCGGCTTCGTGCCGCCGTCGGTGCGCGAGGCGCAGATGGCGGAGGTCCTGCGGGTGCGGCCGCGCTTTGCGCTCATCGCGGGCGGGCGCCCCGATCAGTCGGCCGCGCTGGACGCCGCCGGCATCGAGACCTACCTGCACGTCCCGGCTCCCTCGCTGCTGCGCGCCTTCCTGGATCAGGGCGCGCGGCGCTTCGTCTTCGAAGGCCGCGAGTGCGGCGGCCACGTCGGTCCACTGGGCAGCTTCATCCTGTGGGAGCAGGCCGTGGACGTTCTCCTGGAGGTGCTCGCGCCCGGCGAGCACGCCTCGATCCTCTTCGCGGGGGGCATCCACGACGCGCGCTCGGCCGCCATGGTGTCCGCGCTGTCGGTCCGGCTGGCCGAGCGAGGCATCCGCGTGGGCGTACTGATGGGAACCGCCTACCTGTTCACGCGGGAAGCGGTAAGCAGCGGCGCGATCGTCCCCGGGTTCCAGGAGCAGGCTCTCAAGTGCCGAGGCACCGTCATGCTCGAGAGCGCCGTGGGGCACGCCAACCGTTGCGCGCACACGCCTTTCGCGCGGCGCTTCAACGAGGAGCGGGTCGCGCTTCTCCGCGACGGCCTTCCACCCGAATCGGTGGCGGAGCGCCTGGACAACCTTATCCTGGGTCGGCTGCGCGTGGCCACGCGCGGGCTGCAGCGCGGGGATGGCGGCGCCCTGGTCGAGATGGACGGCATGGCCCAGGAAACTGAAGGCATGTACATGATGGGCGAGGTCGCCGCCCTGCGGTCGTCCGTGCTCGGTATGGAGACGCTTCACGAGGCCATCTCGGTTGACGCGCTGGATCGTTACCTGGCCCCCTCGGCCGTCCCCGCCGAGCGAAGCGCGCCGCGTCCTGAGCCCTGCGAGGTGGCCATCGTGGGTATCGGACTGCGGCTCCCCGGCGCCGAGTCGACGCAGCAATATTGGGACAACATCTTGAACCGCCGCTGCGCCATCACCGAGGTCCCGGAGAACCGTTGGGACCTGAAGATGTACTTCAGCGCCGACCGCCAGGAGAAGGATGGCATCTATTCCCGATGGGGCGGGTGGCTCCGCGACATGGTCTTTGATCCGCTTCGCTACGGCATTCCGCCCAACCGCTGGGACTCCATCATGCCCGGCCAGACACTCTCGCTGGAAGTGGCGCATCAGGCCCTGGTGGACGCCGGATTCGAGCGCCGCGACTTCGATCGCGAGCACACGTCCGTCGTGGTGGCCGCCGGCGATCACGGCCTGCTGGGCGGGTTGCTGATCTTCCGATCCTTTCTCCCCATGGTGGCGCGCGGCGAGGCCGCCGACCTCATGGCGCGGCTGCCCAACTGGAACGAGGACATGCTCCCCGGCGTGCTGCCCAGCGTCTGCTCCGGACGCCTCGCCAACCGATTCGACCTGGGCGGCTCCAACTTCATCGTGGACGCCGCCTGCGCGTCCTCTCTGACCGCCGTGGACATGGCGTGCCACGAGCTGACTTCCGGGCGCGCCAACATGGTGCTGGCCGGCGCCGTGGACATGGGCGTGACGCCCTTCGACTACCTTGCGTTCTCGCGCGTGGGCGCGCTGTCCCCGAGCGGACGCGTCCGTCCATTCGACCGCGAGGCGGACGGGATCGTGATCAGCGAGGGTGTCGCTTTCATGGTGCTCAAGCGCCTGGCCGACGCCGAGCGCGACGGCGACCGCATCTACGCCGTCATCCGCGGCGTGGGCTCATCCAGCGACGGCCGCACCATGGGGCTCACCGCGCCCGACTCGCACGGCCAGCAGCGCGCGCTCGAGCGTGCCTACGCGCGCTCCGGCGCGAGCCCGGCCAGCATCGGCATGTACGAGGCACACGGCACCGGCACGGCGGTCGGGGATCGTACCGAGCTGGAAACCATCTCCAGCCTGATGATCGGCGCCTCGCCGGCCTCTTGCTGCGTCGGCTCGGTCAAGAGCCTTCTCGGACACACCAAGCGTGTGGCCGGCCTGGCCGCGCTCACCAAGGCGGCGCTCTCGCTCTACCATCGGGTACAACCGCCGCACCTCGGCGTGGAAAATCCGCTGGATCCACTGCTCGAGCCCACCACGCCGCTTTTCCTGCGCAACGAGCCGCGGCCGTGGCTGTCCCAGGGGGGACCGCGGAGGGCCGGCGTGAGCGCCTTCGGCTTCGGAGGCACCAATGCGCACGTGGTCATCGAAGAGCACCGGGCCCCCGTCCCGCGCGCGCCGGGCGCCGGCGAATGGCCGGCCGAGCTGATTCTCCTGGAGGAGTCATCCCGCGAGGAGCTTCTCGAGGCGACCTGCACCCTGCAGGCGCAAATCGAGGGGAAGGTTTTCAGGCTGTCAGACCTCGCCTGCACGCTCGCTTTGCGGACGGACCGCAAGCCGACGGCCGGACACTGCGCGGCCCTCGTCGTGCGCGACCAGGACAACCTGCGCGATGGACTGGCACGCTTGCAAGCGCATCTAGAGGGGAGCCCGGAGGCCCTTCCCGAGTGGATCCTGGTGGAGCGACGCGATGGCGTCCGTCCCGGCCAGGTCGCCTTCCTTTTCCCCGGGCAGGGCGCGCTTTACGCCGATCCGTGCCTGGAGGCGACGCTCTTCTTCACCGAAATGAGAGAGGCGATCGAACATGCCGATCGCTTCCTGGCCGATCGGTACGCGGTGCTGCCCAGCGCCCTCATGTACCCGGCCGCCGGCTTCACGCCCGAGCAGTCCCAGGCCGCCCGCGATCGGCTGCTCGACACCCACGTCGCCCAGCCGGCCATCGGCGCGCTGTCCACCGGATGGGCGGCCCTCGCCAGCCGGCTTGGCCTGCGCGCAGACTGCGTCGCGGGGCACAGTTACGGCGAGTTCTCCGCGCTGCACGCGGCCGGGGTGCTCTCCGACGACGACTTCCTGACCCTCTCCGAAGCGCGCGGCCGGGCCATGCGGGAAGCCGCCCTCCAGAACGGCGACGCCGGGGCAATGGCGGCCGTCACCGCGCCGCGCGCGCAGGTCGAGGGCTTGCTGAGCGGCGCCGACGGCGTCTACGTGGCCAACTGCAACACGCCCAGCCAGACGGTGATCTCGGGTGACAGCGCGGCCGTACGTGCCGCCGTCGAGTCCCTGCGCGAAGCCGGGCTGCGCGCCATCATGCTACCGGTCGCGGGCGCCTTCCACTCGCCGCTCATGCAGGCGGCACAGGTTCCCCTGGCTCAGGTCATGCGCGGCCTGCACTTGCAGTCGCCGGCCGTCCCGGTGTACTCCAACGTCACCGGCAACCCGTATCCGGAGGATCCGGCCGCCATCCTCGACCACATGCAGCACCACTTGCTGGGATCGGTCGAATTCGTCTCGCAGGTTCGCAACATGCGCGCGGAGGGTGTGCGGACCTTCATTGAGATGGGGCCGGGCGCCATCCTGACCGGTCTGGTGGACGAGATTCTCGACGGTGCCGACCACCTGGCCATCGCCCTGGATACGCGCGCCACCGGCCTTCGCGGCCTCCTGCTGGCGCTGGCGAAGCTGCGCTGCGCGGGCGTGCCGTGGCAGGCGGCGGCGCTCTTCGAGCAGCGCATGCGCACGCCTCTCGACCTTCGCAGCCTGCCGCTCGACGCGGGCATCCCGCGCGCCGCCTGGATTGTGAATCCGCTCCACACGCGCCTGGCCGGGGCGCCGGTGCAGGCGTCTGGAGGCACCTCGATCGTCCTGGCAGGTCTGTCGGACGCGGAGGAAACGCCTCCCCCGCAGCGCGAGAAGCCAGTGGCCCGCGCAAGCGCGCCGCCGGAAGTGAGGATCGCGGCCGCGAACGGCCCCACGAAGGCCGCACCGCCGCCCGTCGCGCCCGCACCGCCTTTGGTGCCCCCCGCGCTGACCTCCGCGCCGGTCGCCGGCCTGTCCGACCAGGCGAGTGTCCTGGCGGCCTACCAGTCGTACCAGGAAACCATGCGCCAGTTCCTGCGCACGCAGGAGCAAGTCATGGCGTGCTTCCTGAACGGAGCCAGGCCGGCAGCGCTGCCCGCGAATGCGCGCCTGACGTTCACGGCGCCCGCCGCACCTGCCCCCGCCCCGGCGCTGGTCGCACCGGTATCAGCCCCGCCCGCGCCGCCGCCCGCCGAGGTCCCGGCAAGCCGACGCACTCCACCCGCAGCGGTATCGAGCCCCACGCTCGACCTGCAGGGCGTGATCCGCGCCCTGGTCCGCATCGTCTCCGATCGTACCGGCTACCCGTCCGACATGCTGGGACTCGAGCTGGACATCGAGGCCCAGCTCGGCATCGACTCCATCAAGCGCGTCGAGATCACCGAAGAGATCCTCAAGCTGGGACCGGCCGAAGCCGCCTCGCGCGTGCGCGGAAAGCTCGACGACCTGATCCGCCGCCGCACCCTGCAGGGGCTGGCCGACGCGGTCTGGGGACTCTGGCAGGAAGACGCCCCGGCGCCGGAAGCGCGCGCCCTCCCGGCCGCCGCCCCGCGCTGGCGCATGGAAGCCCGCGACCCGCAGTCCTCGCGGCGTCTCCCGCCGCGGGGACTCTACCTCATCACCCGCGACCGCCTGGGTGTCGCGCCGCTCCTGGAGGATCTGCTGGCGCGGCACGGCCTGGCCACCGCCGTCGTCCCGGACGACCTGTCCGACCTGGATGCCTTGCTGGCCGGCCATCCCCGGCTGGGAGGCATCGTGCACCTCGCACCGCTGGCCGATCTTCGCATGCCGTCCAGCTTTGACGCGTGGCGACGCGAGTGCGACCTCCAGGTCGTGCAGCTCTACCGACTGCTGCAGCGCTGCGGCAAGGACCGCATGGACGGAGCCCTCGCGCTGTCCGCCACCCGCCTGGGGGGGGCCTACGGCCGAGACGGCGCGGACGGCCCGGGCCTCCCCGTTGGAGGCGGCGCCGTCGCGCTGCTTCGATCCGTGGCCGCCGAGAGCGGGCTGCGCGCGTTGAGCGTGGACTTTGAAGGCGCGGCCTCGCCCGCGCAGATGGCGGAACGGCTGCTCGACGAGCTGCACTTCGCGGACGCCGAGTCGGGCTGGCCGGGCGGGCGCCGCGTCGTCTATCGGGCAGTCGAAGCGCCCCTTGAGGAACGACCGCCCGCGCTGGAGGGGGGGCCAGGAGGGGCCGACGGCTCCTCCCCCCGGGTCAGACCACTGCAGGTGCAGGCGGACTGGGTCATCCTCGCCACGGGCGGCGCGCAAGGGATCACCGCCGAGATCGCCCGCACCATGGTCGTGCCCGGCACGCGCGTGGTGGTGGTTGGGCGCAGCGCCGCGGACGCCGAACATTCCGCGGAGATCTCCACACCCGCGGAGATCCGCGCCTCGCTCATCGAGCGCGCCCGCCGCGACGGGGATGGCAGGCCTCCGGCCGCGCTGGAGCAGGAAGTGTACCGCATCGTGCGCGAACGCGCCGCCGCGGAAAACCTGCGCCGGCTGCGGGAGGCCGGCGCGGTCGTGGAGTACCACGCGCTTGACGTCCGGGACGGCCAGGCGGTGCAGGCCCTGCTCTCCGACATCTATGCCCGACATGGCCGCATCGACGCGGTGCTGCACGGAGCCGGCGTGATCGAGGATCGTCTCCTGGAGGACAAGAGCGAAGCGTCCTTCGACCGTGTCTTCGGCACCAAGGTCGACAGCACGTACCACCTGTGGCGATGCCTGCGCCCGCAGGGTCTGCGGCTGGTGCTGCTGTTCTCTTCGGTGGCCGGGCGCTTTGGAAATCGAGGTCAGTGCGACTACGGTGCAGCAAATGAAGTCCTCAACCGCATGGCCTGGCGGATGCGCGCCGAGTGGCCGGAAACCCGCGTGATTTCCGTGAATTGGGGACCGTGGAGAGGCACCGGGATGGCGCTCGAGGGCGTCCAGCAGCAACTGCAGCGCCGCTCGATCGAGCCCATCGAGATGGCGGATGGCCTGGCGTTCGCGCGCCGCGAGATGGCTTGCGGCGCGCTAGAAGACGCGGAGATCGTCGCGGGGCAGGGCCGCTGGAACGAAATCCTCGATTCCGTCGCGGCAGGGAAACCCACCCCGGCCCTCGCCCATCCATGACGGAATTCAGGCGGACGGCGCTCGCCTCGGTCCTGATCGCGGTTATGCTGTGCGCGTCCGCATGCCATCACAAGGAGAAGGACAAGGACAGGGAAGAGGAACACCACAAGGCGGCCGCGCCGCCGCCGCCCACCGTGAGCGTGGGCGTGGCCGTGCGCCGCACCATCCAGGAGACCATCGAACTGGTGGGCACGGTCGCCGCGGACAATCCCATCAACCTGGGCCCCCAGGTCTCCGGCCGGGTCACGCAGGTGCTTGGCGACGTCGGCACCCCCGTCCGGCGCGGCCAGCTTGTCGTCGTGCTCGATGACTACGATTTGCAGCTCCAGCTCCTGCAGGACAAGGCCTCGCTGCAAGAGCAGCTCGCGCTTGTCGGCCTGCAGAATGCCAACCAGAAGCTGGTGGACAAGACCGCGGTGCCCGCCGTGAAGAAGGCGAAGGCCGTCGTTGAGAACCAGAAGTACAACTACGAGAGCTACGTCAGCATGCGCGAGCAGAACCTGGTCAGCGCGCAACAGGTCTCCAACGCGAAGCAGTCCTACCTGTCCGCGCAGGCCGACTACCAGACGGCCATCGACACCGTGGAGCAGAACCTGGCCGCGGTGAAGATGGCCAAGATCAAGTGCGACCAGGACCTCCGCCAGATCACCTACACGCGCGTCTACAGCCCGGTAGACGGAATCGTTCAGCAGCGCAACGTCTCGCCCGGGGACAGCATCAACGCCGGGCAGAGCGCGCTGGTCATTGCCGACTTGAGCCGCCTCTACGTCACTATCACCGTTCCGGAGATGTACTCCCGAACCCTGCTGCCCGGCCGCCTGCTGAAAGCGGTCACCCAGACGGCGCCGCCGGTCACGTTGATGGCGACGGTCGCGGAGATCAGTCCCGTCGTCAACCCGCAAGATCGCACCATCACCGCCAAGGCGACCCTCGGATACGCTCCAGGCCTGGTACGTCCGGGGACCTTCTGCAAGGTGAAGTACTTCACCGGCCGAAAGTTCGAGAAGGTGCTGCTGCCCCAGGCCGCGATCCTCACCGACGCCGGCGTCTCACGGGCGTTTCGCCTGCACCACGAGCGGGATCGCTGGGAAGTGCGCGATACCGTGATCTCGCTT
>Ga0194128_10007588_pt1 | contig 14129 bp, 15 predicted proteins | sample TA2KigCa65mmetaG_FD_148650 | JGI IMG/M metagenome (GOLD analysis project Ga0194128, IMG submission 148650) | Freshwater microbial communities from Lake Tanganyika, Tanzania - TA2015037 Kigoma Deep Cast 65m | ecosystem: Environmental > Aquatic > Freshwater > Lake | place: Tanzania: Lake...
AGCAGCACCAGCCCGAGCACGGCCGCGGCCCCGGCCCCGCGGGACCCGGTCAGCGAGATGGTCAGCAGCGCCAACGGCAGCGTCGCGATCGCTGCGGCGCGCAGCCCGCGGGCGGGCGCCGCCAGCCCGCCCCATGCGAGCAGGATCGCAGCCGAGGCCAGCAGTGCTCCGAGCCCGTTCCAGTATCCGATCGGGTAGGAGGCGCGGCCGGCGGCGGTCGGGATCAGCCTGTCCAGCTCATCGCCCTCGAGCAGCCCGGGCTGCAGGTGGGAGAGCAGCGCCAGGACCGCGACCACCCCCAACCCCGCGCCGAGCCCGCCCAACCACTGCGCGCGGGCGCGGGTGCCCGCAGAACAGGCCGCGAGCGTGAACATCCCCAGGTAGGCCGAGGTCCTCACCGCCTCCTCGAACGCCCTGCCCTGGTCCCCGGCCCAGCCGATCGAGAGGCCGGCCAGCAGGGTCAACCCGGCCAGGCAGAGGCCCGCCGCCACCGCCGTCGGCGCCACGGACGCCGAGGGCAGGGCCCGGCTCAGCACCCCCGCGATCACGGCCGCCCAGATCACGACCGAGGCGGCCGCGTAGGCGATCGGAGCGTACGTCCCCTCGGCGATCGCGACGGCGATGATCGAAACCGCAACAAGCGCGGCGCCGGCGTGTTGTCTGTACCTGGAGTCCCCAGTCATTCGAGAACACTCTCCCACCGAACGCAGTATCTTCGCCCCCGGCAGCCGCCAATGACCCGCGTCGTCACGAAAGCCCTGCTCAGCGTCGGCCTGACGTTGATTCTCGCGCCCGCCGCGCTCGCCGCGCCGGCCGGCGACGAGTACCTGCCCCAGGAGCCCACGGCCTCGGGACAGCAGCAGTCCGGGGGCGGCACCCCGGCCGCCGTGGACGAGCAGGAATCCGTCACGCAGGCCAAGGACGACAAGAAGGATAAGGGCGAGAAGGACAAGGGCGAGAAGGACAAGGACGCCGAGCCCGAGAGGGACACCGTCACGGCGGCGGCGGCGTCCTCGAACGACGACGACGACTCCTCGGGCGCGCTGGACATCCTCACCGATCCGGTCGTGCTGCTGCTGATCGCCGGCGTGATCATCGCCGCGATCGGGATGACGCTGCGCCGCCGGGAGGGCGGGGACGGCTCCGGCCCGGAGCGAGCCCCGCGGGACCCCGGCTCGACCCCCCCGCCCCCCGAGGGCGAGATCGTCACCGGCGAGAGCCGCCACTGACCCTGGAGCCGAGGACTGAGATGCGCAAGCTGTTGACCGCCGCAACCACGCTGCTGATCTGCCTCGGGACGGCCGGGAGCGCCGCCGCGGCGACGCCCAGAGGCTTCTACGGGATCGTCCCGGCCGCGGACCCCACGGAGGCCGAGTTCACGCGCATGGCCGACGGCAAGGTCGGGACGCTACGCCTCAACTTCAGCTGGGAGTCGGTGCAGCCGACCGGGCCCGGCAGCTTCGACTGGGCGCGTTACGACAGCCTGATCGGGCAGGCCGCCCAGAGCGGGATCATGGTGCTGCCGACGATTTACGGCTCGCCCTCGTGGGCCGCGGCGAAGCCCCAGTATCCGCCGCAGGGCGCCCGGCTGGCCGACTTCCGGACGTTCGTGCAGGCAGCGGCCGACCGTTACGGGCCGAGCGGCGACTTCTGGAGCCTGAACCCGCAGCTGCCGCGCAGGGAGATCTTCGACTGGCAGCTCTGGAACGAGGTCAACTCGCCCAGCTTCTGGCTGCCGACGCCGAACCCGAAGCAGTACAAGCAGCTCGCGCTCGCCGCCAGGGCAGGCCTCGACGCCGCCGCGCCGGGCACCCGGCTGGTGATGGCCGGCCTGTTCCTGACGCCCCGCGTCAAGAACGGGGTCTTCCTGACCAAGTACCTGGCCGGCCTCTACAAGCTCGGCGGCAAGAACCTGTTCGACTCGGTCTCGATGCACCCTTACTCGCCCACCCCGCGCCGGGCGCTTAACGCGATCGAGCAGGTGCGTGCGCTGCTGGGCGAGCTCAAGGACAAGCGCAAGCCGCTCTGGCTGACCGAGGTCGGCTGGTCCACCGGCGGCACCAAAACCCCGCTCACCGTCAGCCTCAAGGTCCAGGCCAAGTACCTGAGGGAGACCTTCAAGCTGGCCGCCGCCAACCGCAAGCGCTACAGGATCGCCGGCGTGGTCTGGTATTCGCTCAGGGACGTGCCCGGGCCGGTTTGGTTCAACAGCACCGGCCTGTTCACCGCCTCGGGCGCGGCGAAGCCGTCCTGGCACGCCTTCGCCGCTCTCACCGGCGGAATTCCCTAGCGGCGACCCCCGGCCATCGCCGGGAGAATCACCACGGTGTCCGACTCGCCCGCGGCGGTGTCGAGGCCGTCGAGCACGCGCACGTCCTCGTCGTTGAGATAGACGTTGACGTAGCGGTTCAGCTCGCCCTCGGGCGAGAACAGCTGCTCGGAGGTGCCGGGATGCGCCGCGACGAGCGCCCGCAGCGCCTCGCCGACGGTCGCGCCCGCGACGGCTACTTCCGCCTCGCCGCCCGTCTGGGGGCGAAGCACCGGTGGCACCTTGATCGTCGGCATCGGCTCAGAGGCTATCCGTAGCGGCCGGGCGCGGGACCCGCGCTCAGGCGCAGAAGAGCTCGTAGTCGGGGAACTTGCCCATCTCCGACTCGGTGATCTCGGGAGCGTCGGGGCCGCAGATCGGGCACTCGGGGTCGCGTCGCACCTTGAGCTCGGTGAAGCGGGTGCCGAGCGAGTCATACAGCAGCAGGCGTCCTATCAGCGGCTCGCCGATGCCCGCGGCCAGCTTGATCACCTCGTTCGCCTGCAGCAGGCCCATGACGCCGGCCATCACGCCGAGCACGCCGGCGGCGCCGCAGCTCGGCGCCAGCTCGGCGGGCGGGGGCGTCGGATACAGGCAGCGGTAGCAGGGCCCCTCGAAGGGGACGAAGGTGGAGATCTGACCCTCGAAAGCCAGGATCGAGGCCGAGACGACGGGCTTTCGCAGCCGCACCGAGGCGTCGTTCAGCAGATAGCGCGTGGGGAAGTTGTCGGCGCCGTCGACGATGATGTCGTAGTCCTTGATGATCTCGAGGATGTTGCCCGCGTCCAGGCGCGTGCGGTACTCGATCACCTCGACGTCGGGATTGAGATTGGCGATCGTCTGCTTGGCCGACGAGGTCTTGGGCTCGCCGACGCGGTCGGTCGTGTGGATCACCTGGCGCTGCAGGTTCGACTCGTCGACGACGTCGTCGTCCACGATGCCCAGCGTCCCGATCCCGGCCGCGGCCAGGTAGAGGGCGGTGGGAGATCCGAGTCCCCCGGCCCCCAGCAGCAGCACCTTCGAGCTCAGCAGCTTGATCTGGCCCTCGACCCCCACCTCGGGCAGCAGCGTGTGGCGCGAGTAGCGCTCGCGCTGCCCGCTGGTCATCCCCTCGGCCTCGGCCACGGGCAGGCCTTTCTGCTGCCACTCGACGATGCCGCCGGAGACATTGGCGATGTTGTCGTAGCCGAACTGCTCCTGCAGCTGGTGCACGGCCCGGGCCGAGCGACTGCCCGTGCGGCAGTAGACGATGATCCGCTGCGAGGGGTCGGGCGCGATCTCGTCGATGCGCTCGGCGACCTCGGCGGGGGGCACGAGCGTCGCGCCCTCGAGGTGCGCCTCGGCGTACTCGTGGGGCTCGCGTGTGTCGAGCAGCACGTGATCGCCGCCGGCCTCGATCTCCTCGTAGGCCTGCTCGGGCGTGAGCTCGGTGATCCGCTTCTGGATCTCCTCGAGCTTCAGGGTTCCGGCTTCCATCAGTCCTCGGCCTCCTCCGGCTGGTCCTCGTCGGCGAGCTCGACGCTTCCCTCGACGGGGAAGCCGAGGTCGTCCCAGAGCTTGATGCCCCCGATCAGCGAGCGCGCGCCCGCGACCCCGTGCTCGTTGACGAGCGCGTCGGCGGCGCGCGCGGAGCGGTTGCCGGTGCCGCAGTAGAGCAGCACCGGCTTCTCGCCGGCCGCGTCTGCGACCGCGGCCGCGAAGTCCTCGGAGTGCGAGTTGACGCCGTTGACGCCGGCGGGGACGTTGACGGCGCCCGCGATGCGGCCCTTCTCGAAGCGGTCGGGCTCGCGCGTGTCGATCAGGGCCAACTCTCCCGCCTCGACCTGCCCCCGTACGTCCGGCGGCAGCGCCTCCTCGATCCGCGCCTTGACCAGCTCCAGCGGCGGCGGCACGTCCTTCCTCGGCATCTCGACCATCTCGCTCATTCTAGATCCTCTTCAGCTTAATTCCCGAATCCTGATCGGGATTCAATACTTCAGAAAGTATAGCGTGCGTCGGAGTCCTTGCCTGATGGGTCCGGTCGGGGTCCTGCCTCAACGGAGACTGATTCAGCAGGACCCCTCCCGGCCCTTCCAGGGACCGTCAGGCGAACAACGAGGTGCGACTCCGTGGTCGGCGGCTCCCCGTCGCCGGCTGCTCCGGCTGCGGGCGTCGCCCGAACTACGGCTTCGCCATCGATCGGGGTTCCCGTCGGCGGTCGGCATGAGGACGGCGGCCGATGGCCGCCGTCCAAGGTGCACCGCCCTCGGTCCCGCCATCAAACGGGGTTCCTGTCGGCGGTCGACATGAGGACGGCGGCCGATGGCCGCCGTCCAAGGTGCACCGCCTCGGTCACCCCTCAGCCGATCGTCGGGCGCATCTGCCGCAGCCGCTTCACGCGCTCCTCGATCGGCGGGTGCGTCGAGAACAGGCCCGCCATCCCGCCGCGGATCGGCTTCACGATGTAGAGCGGCTCCGAAGCCTGGTTGACGTGGGTCATCGGCACCGCCTTGGCCCCCTCCTCCAGGCGCAACAGCGCGCTGGCGAGGGATTCCGGGTTGCCGCAGATGTCGGCGCCCGTGGCGTCGGCCGAGTACTCGCGCTGGCGCGAGATCGCGAGCTGCACGATCGACGCCGCGAGCGGGGCCAGGATCACCATCGCCAGGCTGCCGATCAGTCCCAGCGGCGAGTCGTCGCTGCCGAACCACATCAGCATGTAGGCGAGGTATGTGATGGCGCCGCCGATCGTCGCCGCCACCGACTGGATCAGCACGTCGCGGTTGCGGATGTGCGCGAGCTCGTGGGCGATGACGCCGCGCAGCTCGTCCTCGGAGAGCAGCTGCAGGATCCCCTGAGTGACCGCAACTGCGGAGCGCTCGGGGCTGCGGCCGGTCGCGAACGCGTTCGGCTGCGCCTGCGGGATCAGGTACAGCGACGGCATCGGCAGGCCGGCGCGGGTGGTCAGCTCCCGGACCATCTGGTAAAGCCGGGGCGCCTCCTGCTCGGACAGCGGCTTGGCGCCGCTCATCTTCAGCGCGATCTTGTCGCTGAACCAGTAGGCCCCGAAGTTGAACAGCGCGCCGAGACCCAGGAACAGCAGCGCCGTCTGGGCGCCGCCGATCGTGAATCCGATCACGACGAAGAGGCCGGTCAGCGTCGCGAGCAGGATCGTCGTCCTGAGGCCCGCGGCGAAGTTGGAACGCTTGGTGGTGCTCATCTCAATCCCACTCTCCTTTAGGCGAAAGGTCAGGGGCGATGATAGCCGGGGGAGTGAACGGGCCCTAAAGGTTTCATCACCACGTGTGATCGTCACCGGTCAATATAATCTCGTTCAATGACCACCACCAAACGACGCAGCGAGCGCCAGCAGTGGAATCCGGACCTGGGCGTGCTGGCGGCGCGGCTCTCGGAGGCGACCCAGGCCGAGCTCTTCGGTCGCCTGGCCGAGCAGGGCCATGCCGACCTGGAGCCCCGTCACGGCACCGTCCTGCCCTACCTCGACGAGGACGGCATCCGCGCGACCGAGCTGGCGCGGCTCTCGGGCCGCCACAAGCAGGTCGTCGGCCGGCTCGTGGACGAGCTCGAGCAGCTCGGCTACGTCGAGCGACGCCCCGACCCCGCGGATCGCCGCGCGAAGCTGGTCTTGCCGAGCGAGACCGGCCTCGACGCCCTGCGGCTCGCGGACCAGATCGTGGCCGAGATCGAGTCCCGGCACGCTGAGGAGGTCGGGCGCCGCGCCTACGCCGAGTTCCGCGAGGCGCTGCGCGCGATCGTCGGTTGAGGGGACGCCCCGCAGCTCAACCCGGCCTTGCCGCCACCGTTGCCGGGCTTCTCCGACCGCTTGGGTAGGATTTAGAGCGATGCTCTTCTCCACCCGAGCCGAGTACGGAGTGCGCCTGATGGTCGAGCTCGGTCGCCAGGCCGGCGACGAGCCCGTCTCGCTGGCCGCCGTCGCCGACGGCGAACGGCTGCCGCTCTCCTACCTCGAGCACCTCGTCGCCAAGCTGCGCAAGGCGGGATTGGTGGAGAGCCAGCGCGGCGCCCGGGGCGGCTATCGCCTGGGTCGGCCCGCCGAGGAGATCGACATGCTCGAGGTGGTGCAGGCGCTCGAGGGCGCAATCGCTCCGATGGAGTGCTTCCACATCGAGCCCGAGGGCAAGGTCTCGTGCTCGCACGAAGCCGACGGCGACCACGCCTGCGCCACCAAGCTGCTCTGGACCCGCGTCCAGGGCGGCGTCACCAAGGCGCTGGCGGGCACCACCCTCGCCGACCTGGTCGAGTTCGCCGGCGGGCCGCAGGACGGCCCCAGCGGCGAGCCGAAGAAGGCGATTGCGGGCGCCGCCTGAGGCCCCCGCGACGCCGACACGACGAACTCAAGGAGTTGGAACGAAGTGGCTGAGCTGGAGATACGGAACCTGCACGTGAGCGTCGAGGACAAGGAGATCCTGCGCGGTCTCGACCTGGACGTCGAGAAGGGGCGGGTGCACGCGCTGATGGGCCCGAACGGCTCGGGCAAGTCCACGCTCGCCAACGCGATCATGGGCCACCCCGCGCTGGAGGTGACCGAGGGGACGATCACCTTCAAGGGCACCGACATCACCGAGGCCGACCCCGACGAGCGCTCGCGGATGGGCCTGTTCATGGCCTTCCAGTACCCCGTCGCGATCCCCGGCGTCACCGTCGCCAAGTACCTGCGGATGGCGCTCAACGCGCACCGCGAGGCCCGCGGCTCCGAGCCGGTGAAGCTGAAGGACTTCCGCAAGCTGACCGAGGAGGCGATGGAGCTGACCAACATCCCCAAGGACTTCTCCTCGCGCTACCTGAACGACGGCTTCTCCGGCGGGGAGAAGAAGCGCATGGAGGTGCTGCAGCTGGCGCTGCTGCGACCCGAGATGTCGGTGCTCGACGAGACCGACTCGGGCCTCGACATCGACGCCCTCCAGGTCGTCGCCGACGGCGTCAACAAGTACGCCGGCCCCGACATGGGCGTGCTCATCATCACCCACTACCAGCGCATCCTGCACCTGATCAAGCCCGACACCGTGCACGTCCTCTACCAGGGCCGGATCGTGAAGCAGGGCGGCCCGGAGCTGGTCGAGCAGCTCGAGCAGAAGGGCTACGGCTGGATCAAGGAGGAAGTCGAAGCCGCCGCTGCGTAGCGGCTCGGCGCAAGCGATGGAGCCGACCGCAGCCGCGCCGGCGCTCCCGCGCTCGCTGGAGCAGATCCGCGCCGAGTTCCCGATCCTCGGCCGCGAGGTCAGGGGCAGGCCGCTCGCCTACCTCGACAACGGCGCCACCTCGCAGAAGCCCCTGGCGGTGATCGAGGCGATGGACGCCTTCTACCGCGAGCGCAACGCCAACGTCCACCGCGGGGTCCACACGCTCTCAGAGGAGGCCACGGCCGACTACGAGAACGCGCGGGCCACCGTCGCGGCCCACATCGGCGCCGACCGGCGCGAGCTGATCTTCGTGCGCAACGCGACCGAAGCCCTCAACCTGGTCGCCTACTCCTGGGCCCGCCACAACCTCAGCGAGGGCGACTCGGTGCTGGTGACCGAGATGGAGCACCACTCCAACATCGTCCCCTGGCACCTGATCGCGCGCGAGCGCGGCGCCGAGCTGGAGTGGGCGCCGATCACCGACGACGGCCGGCTCGAGATGGAGGCCTTCGCGGCGGCGCTCGAGCGCGGGCCGAAGCTGGTCGCGCTCGCGCACGTCTCCAATGTGCTCGGGACGGTCAACCCGGTGGCGGAGGCGGCGCGCCTCGCCCACGAGGCCGGAGCCGTGGTCGTGATCGACGGCGCGCAGGCGGCGCCGAAGCTGGAGCTGGACATGGCCTCGCTCGGCGCCGACTTCTACGCGCTCACCGCTCACAAGGCCTACGGGCCCACCGGTTGCGGGGTGCTCTTCGGCCGCCGTGAGCTGCTCGAGGCGATGCCCCCGTTCAACGGAGGCGGCTCGATGATCCGCAAGGTCGGGCGCGAGGAGATCACCTGGGCGGCGCTGCCGGCCAAGTTCGAGGCCGGCACCCCCGCGATCGCGGAGGCGATCGGCTTCGCGGCGGCGCTGCGCTGGCTCGACGAGCTCGGGCTGGAGGCCGTGCACGCCGCCGAGCTGGAGCTGAGCGCCTACGCGCTCGGCCGCCTGGGCGAGGTGCCTGGCCTGCGCCTGTTCGGCCCTCCCGCCGGGCCCGACCGCGGAGGGATCCTCAGCTTCGAGCTCGAGGGCGTCCACCCCCACGACGTCTCCGAGATCCTCGACCGCCACGGCGTCGCCGCGCGCGCCGGCCACCACTGCGCCCAGCCGCTGATGGAGCGGCTCGGGGTCCCCGCGACCACGCGCGCCAGCCTCGCCGTCTACAACACGCGCGAGGAGGTCGATCGCCTGATCGAGGGCCTCGCCGACGTGAGGACGATCTTCGATGGATGAGCTCTACCGCGACCAGATCCTCGACCACTACAAGCACCCGCACAACTTCGGGCGGCTGGACGAGTTCGACCTCGAGTTCGAGGACACCAACCCGTTCTGCGGCGACGAGCAGCACGTCTACATCCGCCTCGACGACGAGGACAGGGTCGCCGCGGTCTCCTTCGAGGGCCAGGGCTGCGCGATCTCGACCGCCGCCACCTCGCTGCTGACCGACGAGCTGGTCGGCATGAGCCGCGACGAGCTGCTGGCGCTGCCCAAGGACTTCGTGCTCGACCTGCTCGGGATCGAGATCTCGGCGACGCGCCTCAAGTGCGCCCTGCTCGGCCTCAAGGTCGTCAAGGGCGCGAGCCTGGGGCAAGTCGTCGAATGGGAGGACGAGGGCGAGCAGGGTGACCCCGCGCAGGCGTCGAGCCTCTGAACCGGCGCTGAAGGACCGCGCCCGCAGGCATTCATGATCCGGGCATGAGCGGGAGACCCCCCACCGGCAAGCCCGTCTGGCGCGAAGATGCGGCGATCTGGGAGATCGTCGCCGGCGAGCTGGTCGCGCAGCGCCACGAGCCGGTCGCCGAAGCGGGCCAGGAGGGGCTGGCGGCGCGAGCCGGGATGCTCGGCCTGCGCGCCGGCACGATGGTCGCCGACGACGACCTCGACTCGGCGGGCCACGCGCTGATCGGATGCTCGGTGACGCTGGGGCTGGCGGCGCTCGCGAGCGAGGCCGGCGAGGAGATGAGCGTCGAGGTCTTCGCCGCCGAGCTCGCGGCGACCGTCTCCTGGGACGCCGAGCGGCCCTCGGTCGCATCGCTGCGGGAGCTGACCGAGGAGATCGCCGCCGCGGCCGATCCCGCGATGACCGGCCCCTCGCTGTGGGAGCTCGCGGTCCGCGCCGGCGCCGCGGCCGCCGGGCTGTCGGCCCACATCACCCGGCGCAGCCGCAGCCGCCGCACCGAACCCGCCGCATAGCTCTCCCCCCGCGCGATGGGGTGCGGGACCTCGACGTGGGATGCGACGGCTAGAATCCCTACCCCGAGAGTAGGAATAACGTGACCGATCACACAAGCACCAGCATCGAAGTCTGCGCCGCGGCGGATCTGCCGTCGGGCGAGATGCGGCTGGTGGACGGCCCCGACGGCGTCAAGATCGGCGTCTTCAACTGCGACGGCGCCCTGCACGCGATCGAGGACCGCTGCTCCCACGACGACGGCCCGCTCGCCGAGGGCGAGTTCGACGCCTCGACCTGCACCGTCGAATGTCCCCGCCACGGCTCGCTGTTCGACCTGACCAGCGGGCGCCCGAAGACCCTTCCGGCCTACCAGCCGGTGCGTACCTACCCCGTTACGATCGAAGACGAAACCGTCAAGCTGGAGGTCCCGTGAACAAGCCGCCCACCGACGCCGCGACGCTGCCCGCCTCCGCCAAGGAGTTCACCGAGGAGGAGCGTTCCCTCGGCGGCATCAACTCCGACTACGAGGAGAAGTTCGGCTTCCACGACTCCGAGGAGGGCTACGCCTACAAGGCTCCCAAGGGCCTGACCCGCGAAGTCGTCGAGAACATCTCGGAGTACAAGGACGAGCCCGAGTGGATGCGCCAGTTCCGGCTCAAGGCGCTGGACCACTTCGAGTCGCGCCCGACACCCGGGTGGGGCGGCGACCTCGAGCAGATCGACTGGAACGACATCCACTACTTCGTGCGCGCCTCCGAGAAGAACAGCCGCGACTGGTCGGAGGTCCCCGAGGACATCAAGAACACCTTCGACCGCCTCGGCATCCCCGAGGCGGAGCGCAAGTTCCTGGCCGGCGTCGGCGCCCAGTACGAGTCAGAGGTCGTCTACCACCAGGTGAACGAGAAGCTCGAGGCCCAGGGCGTGATCTTCACCGACATGGACACCGCCCTGCGCGAGCACGAGGACCTGGTGCGCGAGTACTGGGCGACGATCATCCCGCCCAACGACAACAAGCTCGCGGCGCTCAACTCCGCCGTCTGGTCGGGCGGGTCCTTCGTCTACGTGCCCGCCGGGGTCAAGGTCGAGATGCCGCTGCAGGCCTACTTCCGGATCAACACCGAGAACATGGGCCAGTTCGAGCGCACCCTGATCATCGCCGAGGAGGGCGCCGACGTCCACTACATCGAGGGCTGTGCGATCGCTGGTTCCATGGTGCGCACCCGCGACGGCGAGAAGCCGATCGAGGAGATCGAGGAATGGGACGAGGTGCTCACCCACGAGGGTCGCTTCCGTCGGGTGTACAGGACGATGCGTCGTCCCTTCCGGGGCCCCCTTCACCACCTCCGCTTCCAGGGCGAGGCCTACCGCTCGCTCGCGGTCACCCCGGGCCATCCCTTCTTGGTCGCGAAGCGCAAGCGCCTCCGTGACCACAACCTGACCTTCGAGGGCGAGTGGCTGACAGCTCAGGAGCTCGAGAAGGGCGACTACTTGGCGCTCCCGACGGCGATCGACCCGGGCCATGAGCCTGACGAGGGCCGGCTGGAGCCCGTCTCGATCGGCCACGGACGGGGCGCAGCGACAGTCGAGCATGTGGACGTGGACGTCACGCCTCACACCTGCCGGTTGTTCGGCCTCTACATCGCCGAGGGCTCGGTTCCGTCGAACACGTCCTACGTCAACTTCGACAGCGCGACGCACGAGACCGAGATCAGGGGCTTTGTGCGGGACGCGATGACGGACCAGTTCGGTCTCGAGCCGTATGAGCACCACTACGAGGACCGCGCCGGCATCTCGCTCAGTTACGGCTCGGTGCGGGCAGCGCGCTTCTTCTCGCAGTCGTTCGGCCGGACCATCGAAGAGCTGCGGATCCCGGATTGGGTGTTCGCGCTCGGGAAGGACGAGCGCGCCGCGCTCGTCCGCGGTCTTTACGACGGTGAGGGCTCCTACGACGAGGGCCTCGACCTCTATCGGATCAACCAGACCAACCGCGACGTCGCCCAGCGGCTCCGCGAGTTGCTTCTGTCAATCGGAATTCGCGCCTCGCTCAGCTGCTCCACCCGCGACGAGCCACGACGGGACATGTGGCAGCTCGCGATCTGCAAGGTCGACCATCCTCGGTTCGAGGAGCTCGTGCTGCGCGAGGTTCCGCGTCCGGTCCGGGCGACTCACGCGCAGTCGGTGATCTCGAACGGGTACCTCTGGATGCCGATCTCCTCGATCGAGAAGATCGACGCCAACTGCGAGGTCTTCAACCTCAGCGTCGAGGAGGACGAGAGCTACATCTGCGAGGGCGTTGTCTCGCACAACTGCACCGCGCCGGTCTACTCCACCGACTCGCTGCACTCCGCCGTGGTCGAGATCGTCGCCAAGCCCAGCTCGCGCGTCCGCTACACGACCGTCCAGAACTGGTCGCAGAACGTGTTCAACCTGGTCACCAAGCGAGCGGTCGCCCACGAGGACGCGACGATGGAATGGGTCGACTGCAATCTCGGCTCGAAACTGACGATGAAGTACCCGAGCATCTACCTGCTCGGCGAGCGGGCCCACGGCGAGATCCTCTCGATCGCCTTCGCCGGCGCCGGCCAGCACCAGGACGCCGGCGGCAAGATCATCCACGCCGCGCCGAAGACGACCAGCTCGATCTTCTCCAAGTCGATCTCCAAGGACAGGGGCCGGACCAGCTACCGCGGCCTGCTCGAGGTCGCCGACGGCGCCCACGACGTCAAGTCCACCGTGGTCTGCGACGCCCTGCTGCTCGACGAGGAGTCGCGCTCGGACACCTACCCGACGATCCGCATCGGCGAGAACGACGTCGAGGTCGCCCACGAGGCCACGGTCTCCAAGGTCGGCGACGAGCAGGTCTTCTACCTCCAGGCCCACGGCCTCGACGAGGAGGAGGCCAACAAGATGATCGTCAACGGCTTCATCGAGCCGATCACCAAGGAACTGCCGATGGAGTACGCGGTCGAGATGAACCGCCTGATCGAGCTGCAGATGGAGGGCTCGATTGGGTAACGCCGCCCCGGCGCCCCAGCAGCGGACGCGAAGCGGAGCAGCCGGAGGTATGGAGCCCGAGTGGTTGGTCGAGCGCAGGCGCCGAGGCGCCGAGGCGGCCGAACAGCTGGGGCTGCCGACCACCAAGACACCCGGCTGGGAGTTCACCGACCTCGCCACCCTGGCCGAATCCGACTTCGCGCCGGCGAACGGCGGCGATCCCGAGGCGCGCGGCCGCGCTGACGCGGTCCTGAACCCGCCCGACGAGGCTCCGCGCCTCGTTCAGGTCGACGGCACCTCGTTCGATGGCGACCGCGAAGCAGGCGCTCCGCAGGGCGGGGCCGAGCGCCCGGCCGAGCCGCTCGTGACCACGCTCGCCGACGCCGCCGAGCGCTACCCGGAGCTGGTCGCGCAGAGACTGGGCTCGGTGGTGGGCTCCGAGGACCCGTTCGTCGCCCGCAACGACGCGACCTGGCGGGGCGGCGCCTTCGTCTACGTGCCGGCCGGCAAGCGGCTCGAGCAGCCCGCGCAGATCGCGGCCGTCCACGACGCGGACCGCGCTTCGGTCGGCTTCCGCACGCTGATCGTGCTCGAGGAGAACGCCGAGGCCGAGGTCTGGGAGCAGTGGCTCGCGACCGACCCCGAGCGCGCGGGGCTGTTCAACACCGTGACCGAGGTCTTCGTCGGCCCGGGCGCGACCCTGCACTACGTCACCGCCCAGGGCCTGGGCGCGGGCAGCTGGGTGTTCGCGACCCAGCGCGCCGAGGTCGAGCGCGACGCCACGCTCGACTGGGTGGCGCTGGGCTTCGGCTCGGCGCGCGGCAAGGTGCGGATGGAGACGAAGCTCGCGGGCCAGGGCTCGACGGCGCGAGTCACCGGGGCCTACGCCGGCAATGGCAGCCAGCACCTCGACTTCGACACGACCCAGGAGCACGCGGCGCACTCCACGGTCTCCGACCTCGCCTTCCGCGGCGTGCTCAGCGACTCCGCGACGGCGGTCTGGCGCGGGATGATCCGCGTCGACCCCGGCGCCCAGCAGACCGACGCGTTCCAGGAGTCCCGAAACCTCCTGCTCTCGACCGAGGCGCACGCCGACGCCATCCCAGGCCTCGAGATCGAAGCCGATGACGTGCGCTGCACCCACGCGGCCGCGGTCGCCCAGATCGACGAAGAGCAGCTGCACTACCTGCGATCGCACGGGCTGACCCTCGTCGACGCCAGGCGGCTGGTGATCGAGGGCTTCCTCGAGGCCCTCGTCGAGCGGCTCTCGGAGGGCCCCGTGCGCGCCGCCGTCTCGGTCGCGCTCGAGCGCCGCCTCGGCGAGATCCTCGGCGAGCGCCACACCTAGATGATTGATTCCACGACCACGCACGCCTGAGGCCCCGCATGGCGCATCGCATCCCGGCGTCCTCGGGCCTGCCCTTGGCGCCACCAAGGGCTGCGCCCTGCGTCCTTGGGCTGCTCGGCCATGCGTGCCCT
>Ga0194128_10007589_pt1 | contig 14127 bp, 11 predicted proteins | sample TA2KigCa65mmetaG_FD_148650 | JGI IMG/M metagenome (GOLD analysis project Ga0194128, IMG submission 148650) | Freshwater microbial communities from Lake Tanganyika, Tanzania - TA2015037 Kigoma Deep Cast 65m | ecosystem: Environmental > Aquatic > Freshwater > Lake | place: Tanzania: Lake...
GGACGCGCGCGGGATCATCGAGGCGCTGCGCCCGCTCGCCGCGCGCTTCGTGCTCACGCGCGCGGCCGGCGAGCGCGCGGCCGATCCCGCGGCGCTGGCGACGCTGGTGGGGCCGGACACGCCGCTGGTCGTCACCGCTTCGGTGGCCGAGGCGCTAAGCGTGGCGGCGGCGCCGCCGGCGACCCCCATCGTTTGTGTCGCCGGCTCGCTCGCGGTGGTCGGCGAGGCGCTTTCGTCCCTGCACGGAACGGATAAACCTTGCCCCATCGAAAACGGGGCTGATAGCATGGATGCTCTTTCCTGACGGGGACTTTCGAGACACTTGATGACCGCTTCGACGCGCGCGCTGGCCCTGGCCGCCGGCCTCCTCCTGGGGGTCGTGAGCGCGGCTGCGGCCCAGCCCCGGTCGGCCACCGTCCCCACCGTCGGCGGTGACGTCAGCGTCCTCGCGGACCGCATCGAAGACCTCGGGCGCGACGGCCTCGTGGTCGCCACCGGCAACGTCGAGATCGTGCGCGGCCGCGCCCGGCTCACCGCCGACCGCGTCGAGATCAACCGCGAGTCCGGCGGCGCGGTCGCCACCGGGCGCGTGGTGTTCTACGACGGCGAGGACCGCCTCACCGGCGACCGGATCGACTACAACATCCGCAGCGGCACGGGCGTCGTCCATCACGGCGCCGCCCAGACGGCCCCGTACTACCGCCTCTCGGGCGAGCGCATGGAGCGGCTCGGCGGCAGCGTCTACCGCGTGCGCCGCGGCATCTTCACGACGTGCGAGGACGATCCGCCGGCGTGGTCGTTCCGGTTCGAGGAGGCCACCGCCGACCTCGAGGACTACGTCTACGGCACCGGCGCCTCGTTCTGGGTGAAGGACATCCCGCTGATCCCGTTCTTCCCGTTCTTCGCGGCGGCGATCCGGCGCGAGCGCCAGACGGGCTTCCTGTTTCCCGTCCTCGGCTCCTCGAGCCGCAAGGGCTTCTACGCGGAGATTCCGTTCTTCTGGGCGATCGACGAGAGCCAGGACCTCACGGCGGCCTTCCACGTCTACGAGGACCTCGGCGTCGGCGGGCGCGCGCAGTACCGCTATCGCCTGTCGGAGTCGCACGGCGGCGCCCTCGGCGGCTTCTACGTCCGCGAGACGCAGCTCAACGACGACGACCGCGGCTGGGGGAGCCTCCGCCACGAGTGGGCGCGACCGGGCTGGCGCGCGGTCGCCGACGTCAACATGGTCTCCGACGACTTCGTGCTGCGCGAGTACAGCACGCGGCTCAGCGAGCGGACGCTCCAGCGCGTCGACTCGAACGTGTTCGTGACGCGCAGCTTCGAGCACTGGAACCTCGTCGGCTCGGTCTTCTCCTACCAGGACCTCACCACGCCGCGCGGGACGGAGCTGCGGCGGCTGCCGGAGCTGCGGGCCGATCGCATCCGCGCGCCGGTGCCCGGCCTCCCGGGGCTGCTGTTCGACTTCGAGTCGAGCGCCACGTACTTCCAGCGCGACATCGGCGCCGACGGCTCGCGCATCGACCTGCATCCGCGCCTGTCCGCGCCGATCCGGCCCGGCGGGCTCGTCACGGTGACGCCGTTCCTCGGGGCGCGGCTCACCGCCTACGACCGCGTCTCGCGCGGCCGCCGCCGGTCCGCCGACGGGCTCACCGAGGTCGACGTCTTCGGCCACGACGCGCGTGTGCGGCGCTACGTCGAGGCGGGGGGCGCCGTCGAGGCGCCGTTCTCGCGCGTCTACGGCTTCGACCGCTGGGGCGTGGACGCGCTGCTCCATCGGGTCGAGCCGCGCGTGAGCTATGTCTACGTCACCGGCGACGAGATGACGCGGCTGCCGCTCTACACCGAGCGCATCGACCGGGTGGAGGAAGGCAGCAAGGTCATCTACTCGTTGACGAACCGCGTGCTCGCGCGCACCGCGGGCGGGCCCGACGGCGAGGCCGTCCGGTGGGAAGCCGTCCGCCTCATGGTCGGCCACGAGGTCGACCTGCGCTCGCGGAACCACACGGTCGGCGACCTGATCGGCGACCTCATCGTGCAGGCGCCGTCGATCTTCCGCGCGCGCGCGGAGGCGCGCTACAACACGAGCCGGGAGGACCTCGCCACCGTGACGACGGACGCGGCGATCACGCTCGAGCGCTTCACGGGCTCCGTGGGCACGCGCTTCGACGCCGAGCAGCGCGCGAACTTCCTGCAGGGCGGGCTGCGCGCCGAGCTCACGCGCCACGTGGTGGCGCACGCGGCCACGAACTGGGACATGCGGACCGACACCTTCGTGGAGACGCAGTACGGCCTCGACCTGCGCTTCCAGTGCTACGAGCTCTCCGTGGTGTACATCGACCGCGGCCGCGAGGTCGGCCGCAACCGCGGCGAGGACGAGCTGCGCTTCAGCGTGAACCTCCTCGGGCTGGGCGGCCCGCTCCGCACCGGCATCGGCCCGTGAGTCTCCCGCGTGTCGGCTTCCTCGACCTCACGCGCCAGCACCGCGCGCTCAAGGACGAGCTCCTCGCGGCCACCGAGCGTGTGCTCGAGAGTAGCCGCTTCATCCTCGGGGAGGAGGTCGCGTCGCTGGAGCGCGAGCTGGCCGAGCGCTGCGGCACCGCGCACGGCATCGGCGTCGCGTCCGGGACGGACGCGCTGCGCCTCGCCCTCGAGGCGCTCGGCATCGGCCCCGGCGACGAAGTGCTGACCCCGGCGTTCTCGTTCATCGCCTCGAGTACGACGATCGTGATGACCGGGGCGACGCCGGTGTTCGTCGACGTCGACCCCGTCACCTGCGCGATCGACCCGGCGCTCGCCTCCCGCGCGATCACCCCGCGCACGCGTGCGCTCGTGGCCGTGCATCTCTACGGACACCCGGCGCCGATGCCGGCGCTCGCGGCGCTCGCGCGCGAGCACCGCCTCGCGGTCATCGAGGATGCGGCGCAGGCCATCGGTGCCTCGGTGGGCGATCGCCCGGTGGGCGGCTGGAGCGACCTCGCGTGCCTGTCGTTCTACCCGACCAAGAACCTCGGCGCGTGCGGCGACGGCGGCATGGTGCTCACGCCGCGCGCCGACCTCGCGGAGCGGCTCCGCCGCCTGCGCCACCACGGCGACGTCGGACGGTATCAGCACGCGGAGCTCGGGACGTGCAGCCGGCTCGACGCGCTGCAGGCCGCGTACCTGCGCGTGAAGGCGAAGCACCTCGACGCGTGGACGGAGCGCCGGCGCGCGATCGCTGTGCGGTACGCGAAGGCGTTCGCGGGGCTGCCCCTCGACGTGCCGGGTGACGCGCCCGGCGCTCGCCACGTCTTTCACGTCTTCACGGTCCGCCACCGCGAGCGCGATGCGTTCGCGGCGCGCCTGCGGGAGCTCGGCATCGAGACCGCCGTCCACTACCCGGCCGCCGCGCCCCTGCAGCCGCTCTTCGCGGGCACGCCGGGGCGGTGGCCCGTGGCCGCGCAGCTCGCCCGCGAGGTGCTCTCGCTGCCATGCTACGCGGAGATGACCGACGCGGAGGTGGACGCGGTCGTCGCCGCCGTGCGCGCCGCGTGCTGATCGCGCTCCTCGTCTCGCTCCGGCCCCGCCAGTGGGTCAAGAACCTCTTCGTCTTCGCCGGCGTCATCTTCTCGCACAAGCTCTTCACCGCGGATGCCGGCCGCGCGCTCGCCGCCTTCGCCGTGTTCTGCGCGCTGTCGGGCGTGGTCTATCTCCTCAACGACGTCGCCGACCGCGAGCGCGACCGCGCGCACCCGAAGAAGCGCCTGCGGCCGATCGCCTCGGGCGCGCTCTCGGCGCGCGCCGGCATCGTCGCCGCCGTGGCCCTCGCGGTGCTCAGCCTCGGCGCCGCCGCGACGTTCGGCCCCGCGTTCCTCCTGACGTCGCTCGCGTACCTCGTGCTGCTCGCGGCGTACTCCGCGTGGCTCAAGCACGTGGTCATCGTGGACGTCATCACCGTCGCCACGGGGTTCGTGCTGCGCGCGGTGGCGGGCGCGGTGGCGATCGAGGTCGACATCTCCGGCTGGCTGCTCATCTGCACGGTGCTGATCGCGCTCTTCCTCGCGCTCGGCAAGCGGCGTCACGAGTACCTGACCCTCGACGCGGAGGCGGCGCGGCACCGGCCGGTCCTCGCGGAATACAGCGCGCCGCTGCTCGACCAGATGATCGCGGTGGTGACGGCGTCGACCGTCACGGCCTACGCGCTCTACACGATGTCGCCCGAGACGGTGGCGAAGTTCGGGACGCGGCTCCTGCCGGCGACGCTCCCGTTCGTGCTGTACGGCATCTTCCGCTACCTCTACCTGCTCTACCGCCGCCAGCTCGGCGGCAACCCGTCGGAGCTCTTCCTCAACGACCGCGCGCTGCTGCTCAACGCCTGCCTGTGGGCCGTCGCGGTGGTCGCGATCATCTACGGAGCCGGGCGGTGACGTCCGCCACGCTCGGCGGGTGGGGCCGCTTCCCCGTCGCGCGCTGCCAGGTCTTCCGGCCCGAGCGGCGCGCGGGGGTGGCCGGGACGCTCGCGGCGAAGGCGGCGCCCACGTTCATCGCCCGCGGTCTCGGCCGCAGCTACGGCGACGCCGCGCTGAACGCGGGCGCGGGCGTGGTCGTGCACGACCGCCTCGATCGCATGCGCGGCTTCGACCCGGCGACCGGCGTGCTCGACTGCGAGGCCGGCGTGAGCGTCGCCGACATCATCGACACGTGGCATCCGCGCGGGTGGTTCCCCTCCGTGACGCCGGGCACGAAGTTCGTCACGGTGGGCGGCGCGATCGCCGCCGACGTCCACGGCAAGAACCACCACGGCGACGGCACCCTCGCCAACGTCCTCGAGTCGCTCACGCTGCTCACGGCGGACGGCGAGGCGCTGCACTGCTCGCGCACGGAGCACGCGGACGTGTTCTGGGCGACGGTCGGCGGGCTCGGGCTCACCGGGATGATCCTCGACGCGCGGATGCGCCTGCGGCGGGTGGAGTCGTCGTGGCTGCGCGTCGACTACCGCCGCGCGCGGGACCTCGACGCCACGCTCGCGACATTCGAGGCGGCGGACGCCACCGCCCGGTACTCCGTCGCGTGGATCGACTGCCTCGGCCGCGGCCGGGCCATGGGCCGGGCGGTGATCATGCACGGCGACCACGCGACCGCTGCGGAGGCGACGGCGGCCGGCCGCACGCCCTTGACCGCCAGGCGTGCGGGCGCGCTCGCCGTGCCGTTCGACATGCCGGGCGCCCTGCTGAGCCCGCTCAGCGTGCGGCTCTTCAACGCGGCCTACTACGCGGCGCACCGCGACGGCGCGCGGCTGGTGCACTTCGAGCGGTTCTTCTATCCGCTCGACGGCATCGCACAGTGGAACCGGCTCTACGGGCGCCGCGGCTTCGCGCAGTACCAGGTCGCGCTCCCGCCCGAAGCCGGCGAGCGCGGGCTCGTGGCGCTGCTGGAGCGGCTGAGCGGCTCGGGACGGCCGTCGTTCCTCGCGGTGCTCAAGCGCTTCGGCCCGCAGGGGCCGGGCGTGCTGTCGTTCCCGCGCGAGGGTTACACGCTGGCCCTCGACCTGCCGGTGCGGCCGGGCCTGGTGGAGTTCCTCGCCGACCTCGACCGGCTCGTGCTCGCGCACGGTGGCCGCGTCTATCTCGCGAAGGACGCCACCACGACGGCGAAGGCGGTCCGCGCGATGTACCCGCGGCTGGACGAGTTCCGCGCGATCAAGGCGCGCCTCGATCCGCGCGGCGTGCTGTCGTCGTCGCTGGCGCGGCGCCTCGGGCTCGTCGCGTAGTGGCGCGCGCGCTCATCGTCGGGGGCACGTCCACCATCGCGCGCGCGATCGCGGGCGAGCTGGCCGCGCGCGGCTGGGACCTCGCGCTCGCGGGCCGCGACGCCGCCGAGCTCGAAGTCGTCGCCGCCGACTTCCGCGTGCGTCACGGGATCGACGTGACCACGTATCTCGTCGACGTGCTCGATCCCGGCGCGCCGGCGGCGCTCGCGCCGAGCCTCACCGCGGACGTGCGCGGCGTGGTGCTCGCGGTCGGCTATCTCGGCGATCACGCGCGCGCGCAGGCCGACCCGGTCGAGGCGCGGCGCATCCTCGATTCGAACCTCACGGGCTGCGTGGTGTGCCTCGATCTCGCCGCCGCGCATCTCGCGCGCACGGGCGGTGGCTTCGTCTGTGCGCTCTCGTCGGTGGCGGGCGACCGCGGCCGGCCCAGCAACTACGTGTACGGCGCCGCCAAGGCGGGACTGAACGCGTATCTGAGCGGGCTCCGCGCGCGTCTCGCGTCCTCCGGCGTGTCGGTGGTGACCGTGAAGGCCGGTCCCGTCGACACCCGGATGAGCGTGGGCATGCCGGGCGCGGGGCTCGCGATCTCGCCGCGGACGGCCGCGCGCGCGATCGTGCGGGCGATCGAGCGCAAGCGCGACGTCGTCTACGTCCCGTGGTTCTGGCGGTGGATCATGCTCGTGATCCGCATGATCCCCGAGCGGCTGTTCAAGCGGCTGACGCTCTGAGTCGGAGGGGGGCTTCGCCCCCCTTCCGAGCCTCGTCGCACGCCTTGCGGCGCGCTCCTCGGTGCCTCCCCCCAGGAGAGGATTGCGCCGGCAAAGCCGGCGCTCGGCCGATCATCGGCAGACGTTCGGCTTCGCTTTGCCGATCATACAGCCCCAGCGTGGGGCCGAGGCAAGGTCGCCGAAAGCGCTAAAGGTAACGCGGCGTAAGCCAACCCCGTGCGGTAGGATTTGACCGTGTATCGGCTGAGCCTTCGGATCGACGGTGACATCACCATCGAGGCGTTCCGCGACGCGGTGACGAACTTCCTGCGCCTTCTCCGTGAAGTTGAGGAATCCGTCGTCGGTGAATCTGCTGTCAGGTGGACGCTCGAGGAGCTTCGCCGCAGCAGTCCCGCGGTCATGACATGGCTCGGCAGCGAACGACCTCGACGACGACGCAGGAAGGCGGAAGTAGTCAGACCAGACTATGCACCGATCATTGGCAAAGCCGTTATCTCCGGAATCGGAAAGCTTGAGCGTGGTCAGGGACGACCGGAGTCGTTCTCGGACGAAGCATTGGAAGCAACTATGAATCTGGCGAAGGTGCGTACCCGTCGCGGTATCAGTGCGCTCGTGCTGGTCGGCGAGAATGGTGCGCCGCACGAGCCCCCAAGCGAAACGATGTTGACTGAACGCGCGGCGGCGTCGGTCAAAGAAATCGTCACCCCGCGCTACACGGCACCCGGTTCGATCGAGGGGCGACTGCAAGGCATCAACTCGCGAGGCATCCTCTACTTCGTCGTTTATGACAACGTGTATGGCTCGCGCGTTCGATGTGACATTCCTCCTGGGCTCAAGCGGGAAGCGCTGGAGGCGTTTGATCATCGCGTTGTCGTCACCGGGATGGTTGCACGTGACGCGGAAGGTCATCCTCGACACATCGCTGTCGAACGCATCGAGCCCATCATCGCGTCGAGCCTACCGCAGTCGATTCGCGGCCTCGATCCCGACTTCACGGGCAATTTGTCTACGGCGGAGTATCTAAAGCGTGGTTGGTCGAGCAATCCATAATGGCCCAGGCCGAGAAGAGATATTGGGATTCCAGTGTCTTTCTCGCTTCCATCAAGAACGAGGCCGGTCGCGCCGAGGTCTGCGAGAACATCCTCACTGATGCTCGCGGGGGTCGCTGCGAGATCTTCACCTCTATGCTTACGCTGACTGAGGTTGTCAAGCGTCGGCCACGCGAGATTCCGATCGACCCTGCCACAGAGCAGATCATCACCGACTTCTTTCGGAACGCATTCATCAAGGCGGTCCCGCTCGACCTCATAATTGCGGAGCGCGCCCGTCGCGTTATCTGGGATTTCCCGTGGCTTGGCGCCCGTGACGCGATCCACATAGCTACCGCGCTGCAACTTCAGATTCCGGTGCTCGAGCACTACGACGACGATGACCTTGGTCGAGTAGCCGGGAGAATCGCGCAGGACAATCTGGTCGGCTTTCCGGTAGTTCGCAATCCGTTGTGGACGGGCCAGGCACAGCTTCCGCTGGCGGAACTGCCAACTGCTATGCCAGAGGAACCGCCGCCATCGAGGCGTATCGTTCTGTCTGATGAGGAGATCGGTTAATCAACTCACGCGCCGCGAACAGTCCGACGCCGGTAAGGACCTTCGCCATCGAGGACGCGAGCCTGCCTAGCAGCCGCCCGTGAGATGGCGCGTCATCCTGAGCATCGTGCTTGTAGCTGTGGGTATACGAGCCCTCCGCGATCCCGTCGTCACTTCTGAAGCCATCGCCACGGTGTTCGCTGCCGCATGCCTCGTCGGTGGCGTCACCGGCCTCGTCATGGCGTGGCGCAGGCCCGCCGAGCGGCAATCCGCATTCCGATCACTGTTTGCTACCAGCGGATCACGGCTGTTGAAAGCGGTTGTCATCGCCGTCGTGATCTTCGCGGTCTTTGCCGCGTTGATGATGACTGGAGTGATCCATCCCTGACGATGCGCCAAGCGTGTTGGTGTCCGGGTCGGAGGTGAAACGCACTTCTTAGGTTTCGGGGATGGTCGATCGCGCGGTCTGATTTCTCGACAAGGGCGTCGAGCCAAACGCCGCGGCCACCGCGCGGCCGCGCGCTAGAATGTCATTCATGCCCGATCCCGCCGTCCGCGTCCGCTTCGCGCCCAGCCCCACCGGACACCTGCACGTCGGCGGCGCGCGCACCGCGCTCTTCAACTGGCTCTTCGCGCGGCGCCTCGGCGGCACCTTCATCCTCCGCATCGAGGACACCGACCGCTCGCGCTCGACCGACGAGAACATCGCGTTCATCGTCGACGCGCTGACCTGGCTCGGGCTCGACTGGGACGAGGGGCCGCCGGCGCCGGGCTATCGCCAGACGGAGCGCTTCGAGATCTATCGCGAGCACGCCGAGCGGCTGGTGCGCGCGCGGCGCGCGTACTACTGCGACTGCTCGCCGGAGACGCTGGATGCGGAGCGCAAGGCGGCCGAGGCGCGCAAGGAGACGTTCCGCTACTCCGGGCGCTGCCGCGCGCGCGGCCTGACGGCCGGCGCGCTGCGCCTGCGCATCCCCGACGACGGCGCCACGGTCGTCGACGACCTCATCCACGGCACCGTGACGTTCGAGCACCGCCAGCTCGACGACTGGATCCTCGTGCGCACCGACGGCACGCCGACCTACAACTTCTGCGTGGTCGTCGACGACGTGACCATGCGCATCACCCACGTGATCCGCGGCAACGACCATCTCTCCAACACGCCGAAGCAGATCCTCTGCTACGAGGCGCTCGGCTACACCGTGCCGGTGTTCGCGCACGTCTCGATGATCCTCGGCGCGGACAAGAGCCGCCTCTCCAAGCGCCACGGCGCCACCTCGGTGCAGGCGTTCCGCGAGCAGGGGATCGTGCCGGACGCGATGGTGAACGCCCTCGCGCGCCTCGGCTGGTCGCACGGCGACCAGGAGGTGTTCGCGCGGGACGAGCTGGTCCGGCTGTTCGACATCAAGGACGTCGCCTCCTCCGGCGCCGTGTTCGACCTCGCCAAGCTCGAGTGGCTGAACCAGGCGTACATCAAGGCCATGGACGGTGCGCGTCTCGCGCGGCTCGCCCGCCCGTTCGTGGAGCGCGCGGGACTCGCGGTGACGCTCGACGACACGCGCCTCGCCGCCGCGATGGAGACCCTGCGCGAGCGCGCGAAGACGCTGGTGGAGCTGGTGGAGGTCGGGCGCTTCTACTTCGAGCGTCCCGCGGAGTACGAGGCGAAGGCCGCGGCGACGTTCCTCGCCGGCGCGGGCGCCGAGCGGCTCGGCCTGCTCACCGAGCGGCTGGGCGCGCTCGCCGAGTTCACCGCGCCCGCGATCGAGGCGGTGTACCGCGACCTCGCCGCGGCGCTCGGGCTCAAGCTCGTGGACCTCGCGCAGCTCACGCGCCTGGCGATCACCGGGCGCACGGCCTCGCCCCCGCTCTTCGAGGTGCTCGCGATCCTCGGACGCGAGGAGACGCTGGCCCGCCTCGCGGCCGCGCGCGACGCCGCGCCGCGCGCCGCATGAGGCTGCTCCTCGCGCGGCACGGCCAGACCGAGTGGAACGCGGCCGCGCGGTTCCAGGGCCACACCGACATCGCGCTGTCGGACCGCGGGCGCGCCCAGGCGCATGCGCTCGGCCGCGCGCTGAAGGGCCGCCGCATCAGCGCCGCGTACGTGAGCCCGATGCGCCGCGCCGTCGAGACCGCGGAGATCGCGCTCGCCGATGCGGGCATCGCGCTCACGCCGATCGAGGAGCTGCGGGAGCTGTCGCTCGGCCAGTGGGAAGGCTGCACCGTCGACGAGATCCGCGCCCGCGAGGGCGACCCGTACGGCGCCTGGCTGCGCGCACCGCTCGACTGCCCGCCGCCCGGTGCCGAGCCGCTCACCGAGGTGCGGGACCGCGTGCTGACGGCGGTGGAGCGCATCGCGGACGCCCACGACGACGGCGAGGCGCTGGTGGTCGCGCACGGCGGCGTGATCAGCGTGTACGCCTGCCACCTGCTCGGCTGCTCCTTCAACCACCTGTGGCGGCTGCGCGTCGACAACTGCTCCCTCACGGTCGTCCGCCCCCCGCGCCTCGTGAGCCTCAACGACACGCGCCACCTCCCCGACGACCTCCAATCGCAGGGCTTCACCCGCGGCGAGCGAGCCGCTCCGAGCGCCGGCTCCGCCGGCGCAATCCTGGGGGGAGGCAGCGACGACGCAGCCCAACGGGCTGCTGAGGAGCGTCGGGAGGGGGCCAAAGCCCCCCTCCGAGGGTCATGACCGTCCTCCTCGCGCTCTTCGGCGGGATGGCGCTGCTGCTCTACGGCATCCAGCTCACCGGCGACAGCCTGCAGCGCGCCGCGGGCGGCAAGCTGCGGTCGCTCCTCACCGGCGTCGTCCGCAACCGGCTCCTCGCGGTCTTCTCCGGCGCGGCGGTCACCGCGCTGCTCCAGTCGTCCTCGGCGACCACCGTGATGCTGATCGGGTTCGTCTCCGCCGGGCTGATGACGTTCCGCCAGACGCTCGGGCTGATCCTCGGCGCCGACATCGGCACCACGCTCACCGTGCAGCTCATCGCGTTCCGCATCACCGACTACGCGCTGCTGCTCGTGGGCGTCGGGTTCACGATCGTCTTCCTCGCGCGGCGCCCGGTCGCCAAGGACATCGGCTACGCGACCCTCGGGTTCGGCCTCATGTTCCTCGGGCTCCAGCTCATCCTCGAGGGCGCGGCGCCGATCAAGGCCAACCCGCTCGCCACCCAGGTCATCGCGTCGGTGGCGGAGAGCCCGCTGCTCGCGGTGATCGTCGCGGCGGCGTTCAGCGCGCTCGTGCACTCCTCCGCGGCCACCATCGGGCTCGCGCTCGCCCTCGCCACCGAGGGCCTCCTGACGCTGCAGGGCGCCGTCGCGATCGTCATCGGCGCCAACGTCGGCACGTGCGCCACGGCGCTGATGGCGTCGGTCGGCGCCTCGGCCGAGGCCAAGCGGGTCGCGGTCGCGCACATCGCGTTCAAGGTCCTCGGCGCCGCGCTCGCGGTCCCGCTGATCGGCCCCTTCACGGACTTCGTCGCGGATACGGCGGGCGACCCCGCGCGCCAGATCGCGAACGCGCACACCTTCTTCAACGTGGGGATCAGCCTCGTGTTCCTGCCGTTCACCACGCTCGCCGCCCGCGCGTTCGAGAAGCTCGTGCCCGACGACGAGATGGGGGAGAATCCGTTCAAGACACGCTACCTCGACGAGCGGTCCCTCGATCAGCCGTCGCTGGCCCTCGGGCAGGCGACGCGCGAGGCGCTCCGCATGGCCGACGTGGTGCAGGGGATGGTGCGCGACGTGGTGCCGGCCATGCGCACGGACAACCCGGAGCTGATCGAGGACGTCGAGCGCCGCGACGACCAGGCGGACTTCCTGGAGCGCGAGATCAAGCTCTTCCTCGCCCGCCTCGGCCGCGAGGCGATGGGCGCCGACCTCGCGCAGAAGGAGATCTCCCTCATCTCGGTGATCGCCAACCTCGAGAACATCGGCGACATCATCGACAAGAACCTGATGGAGCTCGCGCGCAAGCGGCTCTACCAGGGCCGGCGGTTCTCCGACGCGGGCTGGGCGGAGATCGTCGAGTTCCACGGGCTCGTCTCGAAGAACCTCGAGCGCGCGATCGCGGCCTTCGCCACGAACGACCGCGCGCTCGCGCAGGAGGTGCTGGACCAGCGGCCCCGCATGCGGCAGCGCGAGCGGGAGATGCGCGACTCGCACATCAACCGGCTGCGCTCGGGGCTCACGGAGTCGCTGGAGACCTCCGAGATTCACCTCGACGTGCTCACCAACCTGAAGCGCATCAGCTCGCACGTCTCGGCGCTGGTGTTCCCCATCCTCGAGGAGGTGTGAGGTGAAAAAGATCGAGGCCATCATCAAGCCGTTCAAGCTCGACGATGTGAAGGAAGCGTTGACCGAGCTCGGCGTCATCGGCATGACCGTCACCGAGGTGCGCGGCTTCGGCCGCCAGAAGGGCCACACGGAGCTCTACCGCGGCTCCGAGTACACCGTCGACTTCCTGCCGAAGGTGAAGATCGAGGTGGTGGTGCCGGACGCGATGGCGGAGAAGGTGCTCACGACCATCGCGGGCGCCGCCAAGACCGGGTCGATCGGCGACGGCAAGGTCTTCGTGCTCCCGATGGAGCAGTCGGTCCGCATCCGTACCGGCGAGACCGGGGAAGCGGCTGTCTAGGCGCACGACCCCCTCCTCCTCCGAGCGGTCCGCGACATCGCTGCGCGCGGCGGGGTTCGCCGAGCCGCGCGCGGCGCTGGCCAACCTCGCCGCGCTGACGCCCACGCCGCGCGACGCCGAGCTGCTCGCGCCCGCGCTCGACCGGCTGATCGCCGCGCTCGCCGCCTCGCCGGATCCCGACATGGCGCTCAACAACCTCGAGCGCTACGCCGCCGGGGTCGATCGCGCCGTGCTCTTCACCACGCTCGCGAGCCATCCCGGCGCCGCCACGCTGCTCGCCACCGTCGGCGGCGCGAGCCAGGTGCTGGCCGACACGCTGCGGCGCTACCCGCACCTGCTCGCGTGGCTCCTCGAGCCGGCGGTCATGCGCGAGTGGGCCGCGGAGGACATGAAGGCCGAGCTGGCGGCGACCCTCGCGCCGTTTCAGCGCCGCGAGGCGCGCGGCAACGCGATGCGGCGCTTCAAGTACCGCCAGCTCCTGCGCATCGGCGCGCGCGACCTGCTCGGCGACGCGGATCTCAGCGCGAGCACCCGCGAGCTCGCGCACCTCGCGGACGCCTGTCTCGACGCCGCGTGGCGCGATGCCGACGCCGCCGCCCGCGCGCAGTACGGCGCCCCACTCGACGCGGACGGCCGCGAGACCGGGCTCATCGTCATCGGCATGGGCAAGCTCGGCGGCCGCGAGCTGAACTACTCGTCCGACATCGACCTGATGTTCGCGTACGGCGCCGATGGCGAGACCGCGGGCGGGCCCGGCGGCCGCCTGCCGAACGGCGAGTACTTCGCGAAGGTCGCGCGCGACATCGTGGGCATGCTGGAGGGCTCCACCGACGAGGGCTATCTCTTCCGCGTCGACCTGCGCCTGCGGCCCGAGGGGCGCATGGGCGCGGTGGCGCTGTCGCTCGACGGCTTCGGGATCTACCACCGCGAGCGCGCGGAGCTCTGGGAGCGGCAGGCGCTCCTGAAATCGCGCGTGGCCGCGGGCGACGACGACGTGGGCGCGCGCTTCACGGCGTTCGTGCAGGACGTCGTGTGGCGCCGGGGCATCGACCCGCGGATCGTCCGCGCGGTGCGCGGCATGAAGCGGCAGATCGACGCCTCCCTCCGCGACAAGGGCGTGGAGGCGGGCGCCAACGTGAAGCTCGGGCGCGGCGGCATCCGCGAGATCGAGTTCCTCGTGCAGGCGATGCAGCTCCTCTACGGCGGCGACGATCCGCGCATCCGGGAGCGCACGTCGCTCACCGCGATCGCGCGGCTCACCGAGCGCGGCTACCTCGCGGGCGCGCTCGGCCGCGCGCTCGCGGAGGCGTACGAATATCTCAGAACGGTCGAGCACCGCCTGCAGATCCTCCACGAGCTGCAGACCCATACGCTGCCCGACGACCCCGAGGCGCTCGGGCGGCTCGCGCGCCGCGTCGGATTCACGGG
>Ga0194128_10007601_pt1 | contig 14106 bp, 16 predicted proteins | sample TA2KigCa65mmetaG_FD_148650 | JGI IMG/M metagenome (GOLD analysis project Ga0194128, IMG submission 148650) | Freshwater microbial communities from Lake Tanganyika, Tanzania - TA2015037 Kigoma Deep Cast 65m | ecosystem: Environmental > Aquatic > Freshwater > Lake | place: Tanzania: Lake...
CCGGCTACCGGTGGCAGACGTGGTGGCGGGATGAACAGGGCTTTCTGGCGTTCCAAAACGAGCTGCTCAAGGGCGTCTTGAATGCCTTCCGCTGAACCCGCCCGCCCCGGCCGTCGCCTGGCAATTCTCCTCGCCCTGCTCGCGGCATTGGCTGCCGCCCACCGGCCGCTGCTGCGCGTTTTTGCGCAGGCGTGGATCGTTGGCCCGGCTCCCGAAGCTGCTCCGCGTGCGGATGCGGTCGTCGTGTCAGCGGGGGCAAGGCCGGAAGTCTTCCAACAAGCCGTGGAACTCTGGCGCGCCGGGACGGCCCCTCGGATCATCGTCACCCGATGCGAAACCCGGCCCACCAACCGCGCCGGCATCACGACGCCGTTCGTCGAACATCGTCGCCGCTGGTTGGACAAGGCCGGCGTGCCCGAGTCGGCGCGCGAGTTCGTCGGCGAGGAAATCCGCCTGTTATCGCAGGAGATGCCAGTCATTCGTGCGTGGGCTGCGACCAATCAAGTGCGGCGGCTGCTGCTGCCCGCCGAGCCCTTCACCACGCGCCGGATGGCGTGGCTGGCCCAGCGGCAATTGACCCCGCTGGGCATCGAGCCGGTGACCATCCCGGTGCCGGGGCCGCACTACGCCGTCACCAACTGGTGGCGAACGAAGGAGGGCCTGCTGGAGATGGAGAACGAATGGGCCTTGCTCGCGTATTACCGCTGGAACCACTGAGGCCGCAGACGACATGAGCGAACCCCGCCACGAGTTGATCATCGAAGCTGGCCGCACCGAACAGCAATATTGGCGCGATCTGTGGCACTTTCGCGAGCTGTTCTACATCCTGGCTTGGCGCGACCTCACGGTGCGCTACAAGCAGACGGTCATCGGCGTTGCTTGGGCGGTGATCCGGCCCTTCCTCACGATCGTGGTCTTCACGCTGGTCTTCAACCGCGTCGCGAAGCTCGACGCGCCCGGCGGCATCCCCTACGCCCTGTTCGTCAGCGCGGCGATGATGCCCTGGCAGTTCTTCGCCTCGGCCTTCTCCGAGGCGAGCGGCTCGCTGCTGTCCAACTCCGGCTTGATCTCGAAAGTGTATTTTCCGCGCCTGATCGTGCCCGCCGGGTCGGTCATCACGAGTCTGGTCGATTTCGCCATCACCCTGGGCATGCTCGCCGTGTTGATGATGTGGTATCAATACACGCCCGACTGGCGCATCCTGACCCTACCGCTGTTCATCCTCTTGGCGTTCGCGGCCGCGCTGGGGGCGGGGCTGTTTCTGTGCGCGCTGAACGTGAAATACCGGGACTTTCGCTACATCGTGCCGTTCATCGTGCAGTTTGGGTTATACGTATCCCCGGTGGGCTTTGGGAGTGAGCGGGTGCCTAAATATCTGCGGTGGCTTTATGACCTGAACCCGATGGTCGGCGTCATCGAGGGGTTTCGCTGGGCCTGCCTGAAGGGAGCCAGCCCGCTGGAGGCTCGGACGCTGGCTTCCTCGCTGGTCGTGACCATCACGTTGTGCGCCTTTGGCATCTGGTATTTCCGGAAGACCGAAAAGACCTTCGCTGATGTGATCTGATGTCTGACGCCATCATCTCCGTTGAGAATCTCGGCAAGTGCTACCGGCTGCACCACCAGCAGCGCGAGCGCTACGTGGCGCTGCGCGATGTCATCACCAACAAGGTGAAGGGCCTGTTCGGAAACCGGAAACCGGAAAGTGGAAATCAAGATTCGGAGGAGGACTTCTGGGCGCTCAAGGACGTGTCCTTCGAGATCAAGCGGGGGGAAGTGGTCGGCATCATCGGGCGCAACGGCGCCGGCAAAAGCACCCTGCTCAAGATTCTCAGCCGCATCACCGAGCCAACCAAGGGCCGCATCACCCTGCGCGGCCGGGTGGCGAGCCTGCTGGAAGTGGGCACGGGCTTCCACCCCGAACTGACCGGGCGGGAGAACATCTTCCTCAACGGGGCGATCCTCGGCATGACCCGCGCGGAGATCCGCGGGAAGTTCGACGAGATCGTGGCCTTCGCGGAGGTGGAGAAGTTTCTGGACACGCCGGTGAAGCGCTACAGCAGCGGCATGTATGTGCGCCTGGCCTTCGCCGTGGCCGCGCACCTGGAGCCGGAAGTTTTGATTGTTGACGAGGTCCTCGCGGTGGGGGACGCGCAGTTTCAGCGCAAGTGTCTGGGGAAAATGGAATCCGTTGCCCGCGAGTCAGGTCGCGCCGTGCTCTTTGTGAGCCACAACATGACCGCTGTGCAAACTCTTTGCACACGCGCGCTGCTCCTCCGCGACGGGAGCAGCGTTGCTGACGGTCCAGTGAAAGCCGTCGTCCACGACTATCTCAACTCTGGCGGTGCCGAAACGCAACGCCGATGGGCCGAACCAAAGAATGCCCCCGGAAATGAGTGGGTGCGGCTAAAATCGGCAACCGTAAGGGCACCGAACTCCACTACCGGTGCCTTAATTATCTCGGAACCGATCGTGCTGGAATTTGAATGCTGGATGTTGAGCGGCCGCGGAGACATCAACCTAAGTGTTGTGCTGTGGACTTCTGCACGCGAATGCGCTTTTAATACCATCTCGACGGTCATACCCTGTGCTACTGGGGTCTACCATGGAATTTGCCGAATTCCAGCTCACCTCCTTAATGCTGAAACCTACTCCGTGGATCTCTACGTGGTTCAAGACACCTCAACGATCCTCTATTTGCATCCGGAGTTGCTGACTTTCGAAACGGTGGAGGGCATGCGCATGGGCAACTGGTATGGAAAGTGGTTGGGGGCGTTGCGGCCCCGCCTGGATTTCAACTTTGCAAAGGTATCAAACGGATGAACCTCCTCCAGAAACTCACACTTAGGTTGCAACATGCGTTTCGCCCGGCGTGGCATAGAGGCGGCGCATACTGGTGCCCTGTTTGCGAACACTCCGTCCGCCGATTCTGCCCGCTTGATGAAAGATTTGCAGCTAATTGGGTGAACCACGGGTTTGATCTGCTGCCGGAGCGCTTCGAGACATTAAACTTCCATGCCTACAGCTGTCCGATCTGTTCAGCATCGGATCGTGACCGTCTGTATGCGCTTTATCTGCAACAGGAAGCATCGCGACTTCCCTCACGAGGAAAATTCGTGGAGTTCGCCCCCATCGGGGCATTGAGTGCCAAGATTCGCCGCACTTTGCCCACATGGGAACATCGGACCGCAGATCTCTTCATGGCCGGGGTTGATGACCGTGTGGACATATGTGACATGCGCGCTACCTACGCCTGTAATAGCGTCGACTTTTTCCTCTGTTCCCATGTGTTGGAGCATGTATTGGATGATCGCCAAGCCATGCGTGAGCTTTTCCGTATCTTGAAGCCTGGAGGCTGCGGCATCCTGATGGTGCCGATCGCGCTTGATTTGACAACTAGTCGAGAAGGGACACCTGCGATGTCAGAGTCTGAACGGTGGAGGCATTTCGGGCAGGACGACCACATTCGTCTTCACGCTCGCGGTGATTTTCTCTCACGCGTCATGGAATCAGCGTTTCACATTGAAGAATGGGGGTGCGACAAGTTTGGAGCTGCCTTACTGAAGCGTCATGGTATTGCCGCCACTTCAGTCCTTTACGTGGTTCACAAATCATGACAAGGAACATTCCTCAACAGCTCTGCATTTGATCTCCTCGTTTCCCCTCCTGATACAACTCCGGTATGACTGTCCCTTCATACCGCACGGAGTTGAATTGTCGGGTAATTTCTCTCAATGCACCAAGCCCGGTATGGTTACCAACACCTCGCTGCACGTCCGCCAGGTCTGGGGCGACCTCCGGTCCGATCAACGAGCTGGTCTCACGCACAACCTCAAACCCGTCTTCTGTGATGATGGTGCCCGCGTTGCGCAGGTATGAGGGAGAGTTCCAAGCTGGTGGCTTGGGAAGCGAGCGGGCCGGCCGTGTGGTGGCGGATGCCGTGGCCCGCGCAGGAAAGTTCACCCTGGCCGGATGGATTGACGACGTCAGCCCTCGTCGGGTGGGGGAGTTGTTCGAGGGCGTGCCAGTTTTAGGAGGACCGGAGCAGTTGCCGAAGCTCTTGGCCGAGGGCGTGGATTGGTTGATCGTCGCCGTGGGAGCGTGCCCGGCCCGAGAGCGTCTGGCGGAAGTGGCGGTCGCGCTCTACCATGCGCTCGAAGACTTCATCAAACTGCCACGACTGATCGACGAGCTGGCGCCCGGCTATCGCTTCCACCTCGGGCACTACACCATCTATGCGGAGGAGACGATTCTCTTCGCCACACCTGCTGAATGATGCGCCGCGCGAAAGAACTGCTCCGTGACCTGTGTGCCGGCGTGATCAGCCGCGTGTTTTTGCGCTGCTGCCCGTCCCTGGTTAACCGCGTCTATAATGCGCTGCCGCACTCGTGGCTCGCCTATCTGGTCGGCCACGGTTTCTTTGGCCGTCCTAGCCGCCACTTCCCTTGGCGAATCAAGCTGGCAAACGGCAGGTTCCTTCGCTTGGAGGTCGATCCAGCCACAAGATTTGATGTGGCCTTTGCCTTCGACTACAAGGTGCATGACGTTGGACTCAAGCGCGTGCAGGAACACTTGGTTGAGCGCATGTCTGACCGTTCTGTTTATCTCGACATTGGGGCAAATATTGGGGTCAGTTCCATCTATGCGCTTTCCTGCGGGCGCACCTGCTGGCTGTTTGAGCCGAACGTGACCTTGCATCCGTTCGTGAAAAAGCTATTCGCGCTCAATGGCTACACCGCCGCCCGCCTGGAGTCCGTGGCGCTCTCGAGCAGCGCGGGCGAGGCGGAGTTCTACCTTTCGCGCAGCTCGTATCTGAGCAGCTTCGATCCGGCGCATGCCGCCACGGAAGGGGACGTCACGCGGGTGAAAGTGCCCCTGCGCCCCTTGGACAGCTTCCTGCCGGAGTTGAAGCCATGCGCCCAGGAGATCGTGGTCAAGATTGATGTGGAAGGCCATGAGATGTCCGTGCTCGAAGGCGCGGTGGAAACCTTGAGGCACTATCGTCCGCCCGTCATGTTGGAGCTGCTGCGGAACCGGGAGGCTCGCGCGGCGGCCTTCCAATTCATGCGATCCCATGGTTATGACTGTTGGGGCATCGTCAACGCGCCGGTGCTGCAAACCGTCCCCCTGCCCTCGCTGGCGGAACTGGTCGCCTTCGACGCCATCAATTTTCTTTTCCGGCCATCTGCAGCGAGCGGGTCGCCGGCCGGTCGCCCCTGATGAGTGAGGGTCTGAAGCTGGTGGTTTGGGGTGCAGGTGGCCACGGGCGCGTGGTGGCGGATGCCGTGGCCCGCGCAGGAAAGTTCACCCTGGCCGGATGGATTGACGACGTCAGCCCTCGTCGGGTGGGGGAGTTGTTCGAGGGCGTGCCAGTTTTAGGAGGACCGGAGCAGTTGCCGAAGCTCTTGGCCGAGGGCGTGGATTGGTTGATCGTCGCCGTGGGAGCGTGCCCGGCCCGGGAGCGGCTGGCGGAAGTGGCGGTGCGCGCGGGCATGCGGCTGGCCACAGTCGTGCACCCTGCGGCAACCGTGGCGCGAACGGCGGTGCTGGGGCCGGGCACCTTCGTGGCGGCCGGGGCCGTGGTCGCGCCGGGCGCACGGCTGGGGTCCAATGTCATCGTCAATCACGGAGCGACGGTGGACCATGATGGTGAACTGGCCGATGCGGTGCATGTTTGCCCCGGCGCTCATCTGGCCGGCAATGTCCGCGTCGGTGCCCGATCGTGGATTGGCATCGGGGCCGCCGTTGTTGAGCGAGTTTCTGTGGGAGCCGACACCATGGTGGGTGCAGGTTCAGTCGTGGTCCGGGATTTGCCGGATGGGATTGTGGCCTACGGGTGTCCAGCGCGGATCGTTCGATCCGGGAAATTGCAATGAACAACGCTTCGCTCGCGGTTTTGGGAGGAGCCCCGGCTTTTCGGGAGAAGCTCCATGTGGGACGGCCCAATCTGGGCGATCGCACGCGTCTGCTCGAGCGCATCAATGGAGTGCTCGACCGGCGCTGGCTGTCGAACAATGGCGCGTGCGTGCAGGAGCTGGAGCGGCGGGTGGCGGAGCAGTGCGGCGTGCGTCACTGCATCGCCGTCTGCAACGGGATGGTCGGGTTGGAAGTGGTGATCCGGGCGCTCGACCTGAAGGGGGAAGTCATCGTGCCGGCCTTCACGTTTGTGGCCACGGCTCATGCGCTCCAGTGGCAGCAGATCACGCCGGTCTTCGCCGACGTGAATCCGCAGACCCACAATCTGGACCCGCGCGCGGTGGAGCAAATGATCACGCCGCGCACCACGGGCATCATCGGCGTGCATTTGTGGGGGCAGCCTTGCGACATCGCGGAACTCCAGCGCGTCGCGGATCAACACCGGCTGAAGTTGATTTACGATGCCGCGCATGCGTTCGGCTGCGCGCTCGAGGGGCGCAAGGTCGGCTCGTTCGGGGCGGCGGAAGTGTTCAGCTTCCATGCGACCAAGTTTGTCAATTCGCTCGAGGGCGGCGCGATTGTCACCAACGACGACGAACTGGCGCGGCGCTGCCGGCTCATGACCAACTTTGGTTTTCTGGGCTTTGACCGGGTGGGTTACGTGGGCACGAATGGAAAGATGGATGAGTTCTCCGCGGCGATGGGGCTGACCTCGATGGAGAGCATGGCCGACTTCATGGCCATCAACCAGGCGAACCACGCCCAGTATCAGCGCGAACTGGCCGGCGTGCCGGGAGTTTCATTGCTGCCTTACGCCACGCCAGGCGTGGATTACAACCACCAGTATGTGGTCGCCGAGGTGGACGAGGGCGCCTGTCCGTTGTCGCGCGACCTGCTGCTGGACGTGCTTTGGGCGGAGAACGTGCTGGCCCGGCGATATTTCTATCCCGGCGTGCACCGGATGGAACCGTATCGCACGCTGGCGCCCGAGGCGTGGCGGAAGGTGCCGCAAGCCGAGCGGATTGCCCGGCGCGTGCTCATCCTCCCGACCGGGCAATGCGTGGAGGCGGCGACCGTCACGCAGGTGTGCGGCATCATTCGCACGGCGGTGGCCAAGGCGTCTGAGGTGCGGAGCGCCGTGGCCGGCTCACCCTTCCAAGTGCATCGCGAGCTAATCTGAGATGGAAGCTTCTACAGTTAAGCAAATGACTAAAGCTCCGCTGACAGTGGTGGTGCCTATATATAACCCCGGAGTGTTCCTGAAGCAGTTGATGTCGAGCATGGAGCAAGCCGCTCGCACATTGCAACTGCGGTTGCGTGTTGAATTGAGCAACGATTGTTCACCCTCACCCCTGCCTGAACTGGTGGTTAGCGATTGGCTTGAGATTCGAGAACACCGCAACGTGGTCAACCTGGGCGAGGGGGAGAATGTCAACGCTACTGTGAAACGGCTTGCGGCGGAGGGCGTCGAATGGGTTCTTCTGATTCATCAGGACGACCTAGTATCAGCAGGCTGGCTCCAGCTCTGCGCTGAATGGGTTGTCAACTGGAACCCGAATATGGCAGAATTTATGTTTGCCGAGAATGAGGGGCTTTATGATTTGGAAAGTATTCCCCAGTCCTGTAGTTTGGTCGGAACTCATGAGCCAACGCCAAGTGTAGTAGACATTCCTTCAGGACAACCAGGCATCGATTACGTGAGCGATAATTGGGCTTGGATACCAAGTGGCAGTCTGTTAAGAACGAAGGCATTTTTGCGCATGGGTGGATTTCATCCCCATATTCGTTACGCTGGCGATAATGATTTTATGGTGCGATGGCTGCTTTCTGGTCAAACCGTGCGGCAAGTCAAACGAAGGTTCGTCTACAAGCGCATTCACTCGGGAGCAAGCACCGCGCGCTGTTTACGCATGGGGTGGGACTCTGATGGTTGGTGTTACTTGATGCAAAGGTATGCTGAATTAAGCCCTATGGTGCGCGTTAGACGAAATCATTATACTTGGCTTTATCGAGATGCTCGGATGCTGCTGTCTTTCCTCTACAGGAGGGACGCTCAGTTGATTTCCTCACGACTGCGAGGGATATCCATTGGGTTGCGAAGCCTGCTGGCCGTTCATCTCCCCGGACTGCGGTTCCTGTTGCCTGCATCAGTCCACGAATTGCTAAAGAATTCGCCTGTAGTTCCTGCTTCATCAAGCCCACGCAACTCCTCGTGAGTGAGCATGCCCGGCTGTCGGCGGACTTCGCCAGTTACTCCAGATCGGCGTGGTCTCCAGGAACTCACCGCCCGCCCGTCCCATGATGCGCCGCAAGAAGGAACTTCTGTGTGATCTGTGTGGCGAAAATGAAAATTGATGTCGTCGAAGGCAATCAGTTCCGCCAGCGAGGGCAGAGGGATGGTTTGCAGGATGCTCCTCATTTCGTCTATGCACATTAACATTGTCCGCCCCTCCATGCCTGACTTGGCCGAGTTATCGGCCGACTTTGCCCAATGCCTTCAGACGGGCATGGTCACCAACAACTCGCCGCACGTCCGCCAGTTCGAAGATCGGTTGCAGGCGTTCTTCGGTTCCCGCATCAAGCCGTCCGTCAACTGCAACGGCGAGCTGGCGCTCTACCACCTGATCCAAGCGTGGAAGCACAAGCTCGGCTGCGGCCCGCACGACTCCTTCGAGGTGCTGGTGCCATCGTTCACCTTCTCCGGCACGATCAACGCGCTCGTCACGAACAACCTCAAGCCGGTCTTTTGCGACGTGGACGCCGGGCTGGTGCTCGACCTCGACAAGGCGGTCGCGGACTCGCCGAACGTGCGCATGATCATGCCCGTGGGCGCGTATGGGAATCTCGTGGATCTCGAGAAGCTCGGCGCGCTGGCCAAGGCGCAGAACCTCGCCGTGCTGCTCGACAACGCGCCGGCGTTTGGCTCGCAGTTCAAGGGGAAGTTTCCGTGGGCGTTCGGCTTCAGCGAGATGATCAGCTTCCACGCCACCAAGATTTTCAACTCGATGGAGGGCGGTGGCAATATCGTCAACGACCCTGAAATCGCCGACTATCTGCTGCGCCTGCGCGACTTCGGACAGTATGAGAAGACCCGGGGCGATGTGGACATGCCGGGGCTGAACTCCAAGATGACCGAAATCTGCGCCTTGGTGGGCCTGCGGAATTTGGAGAAGATTGACTTCATCCTGACCAGCCGCGCCCGGCACGCGGCCCGCTACCGCGAGTTCTTTGGCGGCCTCGAAGGGCGGGGCTGGCTGCGGGCGATGCGGGTGCGGCCGGAGGTCACGTGTCCCTATCTTTATTTTCCCATCATCCTGAACGAGGAGGCCGGCCCGTTTGTGGCCCACATGCAGGCCCGGGGCGTCGTGGTGCGCCGTTATTACACGGCCACGCATGACCTCAAGTTCTACCGGGGCCGCTACCGACATCAGGACTTGAGCTTCACCAACTCGGTCAAGGACAACGTCGTCTCGCTTCCCATCCACACGGTGATGAGCGAGGCGGAAATGGAGTTCCTTTTCGACACAGTAGCCGCCTATTTCAATCGCTAACCCCAACCCTAATATGGACGACCAATCCCGACTCGAAGCCTACGCTGCCCAACAGCGGAAATTCTGGAATACCAACGATGAACGCGAAGCCAAGTTCGCCCGCGTGGACACGGTGTCCGAGGGGGACGAGTCAAAATACCAGGCCCTTGCGGAATCCACCGGTGAGCTTCTGCTGAAAGACATCGCCCTTCCGTCAGAGCCTGTGCTGTTGGAAGTCGGCTGCGGCGTGGGCCGGATGATCCAGCAGATGCAGAAGCGCGTCCAGTTCAGCCGGCTTTACGGGGTGGACATCTCGGAAACGATGATCGCCTACACCCGGAAGAACACCGGCGGGGATCCGCGCCTTTCCCTGCACGTGAACACCGGCTACGACTTGGGCATGATCCCGTCGGACTCCGTGGACTTCGCCTATTCCGTGGATGTCTTCATCCACATCTACGATGCGGACATCATTCTCAACTACCTGCGCGAGGTCCGCCGCTGCCTCAAGCGCGGCGGCCACTTCCGATTCGACGTTCGTTTCTTGAACCCGGACACCATGTTCGGCGATTCGCTCGGCGGCCGGGCGGCCAAGCTGATGTATTCCACCGGCCTCAAGCGGGCGGACGACCACAAGTGGCAGCCCGGAGAACCCGCGGAGTTTAACGGCAACAAATACCGCGACAAGGACCTGCGTGCCGCTGTGACCGACGCCGGCCTGACACCGCTCTCCACCTTTGTCCGCGCTGAGGACACACACCTTTGGTGTCTGGCCCGTAAAGACTGACATTTTTCCCCAATGAACATCCTCGTAACTGGTGGGGCCGGCTATCTCGGCTCCGTTCTCATCCCCAAACTCCTCGTGCGCGGCCACAAGGTCCGCACGCTCGACATCGGCTACTTTGGCGTGGAGCACATCCGCGCGATGCGGCCTGCCGTGGACATCGTGCGTGATGACATCCGCGCAGTGCTCGCGACGCGCGAGGCCACCGACGCGCTGCTGAAGGACATGGACGTGGTCATTCATCTGGCCGCTATCTCGAATGATCCCAGCGCGGAGTTGAACCCCCGGCTTACGGAGGAAGTCAACTTCGAGGCCACCCGCGATCTCGCCGTGGCCTGCAAGACGCGCGGCATCCGCTTCATCTTCTCCTCGTCCTGCTCTGTGTATGGCGAGGCACCTGGCGAAGTGTCCGAGGACGGACAGACCAATCCGCTGACCTCTTACGCCAAATCCAAGGTGGATTCGGACCAGTTCCTCCTGAGCCTGGCGGATGCGAAGTGGCGGCCTGCCATCCTGCGCAATGGCACGCTCTACGGCTTCTCGCCGCGCATGAGGTTCGACTTGGTCATCAACATTTTCAGCTACTGTTCCACGCTCTACAACGAGGTGCGTGTGTTTGGCGACGGACAGCAGTGGCGGCCGTTCCTGCACGTGGCTGATTGCGCGCGGGCGTTCATCTACTTCGCTGAAAATCCGGGCCATAAGCACGTCATCTGCAACATCGCGCACGAGAACTTCCGCGTGGTGGACTTGGTGGAGATTTTCCAGCGCATCAACCCCGCCTGCCAGCCGGTTTACGTGAAGCTCGCCAACCCGGATCTGCGCAACTACCACGTCTCCGTCGCGCGGATGAAGGACGAGGGCATCACGCCCACCGTGAAGGTGCAATCGGGCGCGGAGGAGATCATCGAGGCCATCGTCACCGGGCGCATCGCCGATCCCGAGGCGGTGTATTACCGGAATGCGAAGTGGCTGAAGGAGCTTTCCGAGTTGGGCAACCGTGACCACCGCAGTTTGATTGGAATGCTCGACCTGATGGCCTCCTCGCGACGATGAGCCAGCCCCTGATTATCATCGGGGCGGGCGGCCACGGGGCTGAGGTGGCGGCTTACGCGCTGGACATGGGGTTGCCGTTGCTCGGTGCGCTGGATGACGGCCGGCCCGCGGGGCCATGGGGAAGCTCGCGCGTGCTCGGCGGTTTGGCGCAATTGCCCGAGCTAGTGCGCGCACACGGGGAGCTGGGCTACATCACGGCGTTCGGCAGCAATCCGCTCCGACGGACGATGCTCCAGAAGATCGAGGCGTTCGGGCTGGCAGGCTTGAAGCCGGTGACCCTGCGGCATCGCTCGGCGTGGGCCGGCGCGGAAGTGGAGATCGGCAACGGCACGTTGCTCGCGCCCAACGTCATCCTCACGACCCGCGTGCGGGTGGGCCGGCATGGCATACTCAACGTGAAGGCTTCCGTCGCGCACGACTGCGTCATCGGCGACTTTGTGAACATCAATCCGGCGGCGACGCTTTGCGGCAATGTGACCGTTGGCGACGGCGCGTTCATCGGCGCGGGCGCAGTGGTGAAGGAGAAGATCACCATCGGGCGCGGCGCGACCATTGGCGCGGGCGCGGTGGTCATCCGCAACGTGCCGGACGGCGCGACCGTGGTGGGCGTGCCCGCCCGCGCGATCAAGCAGGCTTCCGTGGACTGGCTGGCATGAGCAGCGGCACGCCTTTGGTTTCCTTTGTCGTCCCGTGCTACAACTACGGGCGCTTTCTCCCCGAATGTCTGAACGGCATTTTGGGACAGGAGGGCGGCTACGACGACTTCGAGATCATCGCCGTGGACGACGGCTCCAAGGACAACACGCTTGAAGTCCTGCGTTCGTTTACTGATCCGCGCCTGCGCGTCATCGTGCAGGAGAAAAATCAGGGACACATCGTCACCGTCAATCGCGGGCTAAAGGAAGCCCGGGGCAAATACCTCGTCCGCATCGACCCGGATGACCGCCATCGCCCGTGGTTTCTCAAGGAGACGCTGCCCAAACTGGAGGCGCATCCCGAAGTTGGACTGGTCTTCGGCGACGTTGCGATCATGGACGAGCAGGGCCGCATCACGCAGGCGAAGGTCGGCTCGGATTTCGGTGATCACGACCGCAAGGGCAACGAGCTGCTGCGCATTCTGGTGAAGAACTACATCTGCGCGCCCACGGTCATCGCGCGGCGGGAGGCGTGGATGGCCGCGTGGCCGGTGCCGGACGGGCTGGCGTTCAACGACTGGTATTTCAACGTCATGCTTGCCCGCCGGCACGAATACTACTTCGTGAACCAAGTGCTGGCCGACTACCGCGTCCACTCGCAGAACCATCATCACAAAGTGGTGCTGAACAAGAGCGAGGAACCCTCCGTGCTGTGGGTGCTGGACAAGGTTTTCCGCGAGGTGGAGGCGGATCCCACCTTGGAGCGCGCCAAGCGTGCGGCGGAGTCGCGCATCTACGCGAGCCAGTATCTGGATTTTGCCGAGAAGTATTTTGGCGTGAACTACAATTCAGACTCCCGCCGCTGCTATTGGCAGGCATTGCGCCGGCAGCCTCAGTTCCTGCTGCGCCCTGGGGTAGCACGGCATTTTGCCGGCACGCTGATTGGGAGGGGTAGTTACGAGCAGGTCAAAAGGATGCTGGGGCGCGGATGTGCCGCCGTCTCAGCAAGTGCGACTGGCGGGTGAATTAGATGAAAGCATTACTAAAGCGAATCTTTGGGTTGGGTCTGTGGACTGATTTCCGCTTAGCAGCTGCCGCGAACGGTCGGCTCTTTAGGGGATTTGCGGAACGTTTCGGACTCCGCCGCCGGCTTGGGGACGTAACGGGCGGCCATTTGCTCCTGCATTTGGGCTGTGGCCCACGCGTAATGACCGGTTGGATCAACGTGGATATGTGTCCGGGATCGGGAGCCTATTTCGCTGATTTGAGGAATCCTCTCGAACTGAAGGATGGAAGCGTGCGGCACATTCATTGTGAGCATGTGCTTGAGCACTTGGAGCGTGATGAGGCGGCGCGCTTCCTCCGCGAATGCCGGCGTGTTCTTGCTGCCAACGGCACTCTGCGACTTATTTTGCCCGATGGGGAGAAGTATCTCCGTGCCTATGTTCAGGACGACGCCGCTTTTTTTGAACCGTTGCGGCATCTTGGGAATGCTGTCCAGCCGCTCAATCAGCGCATGGCCGTGATTAATCAAATGTTCCGAATGGGCGGCGGACATCGCTATGCTTGGGATTTTGCGGAACTGAGCGACGCCCTGACGGAAGCGGGCTTCGCCAACATCCAGCTCTCCCGCATCGGCGAGGTCGCACCCGAGTTTCAGATCGAGGGGCGCGACGACTGGCGGGCGCATGAGAGCATCTATTTGAACGTTTCCGGCGACCGTCGCCAATGAACCGGGTGGCGCGCGTGAGAGTCTTTCAACTTCCCTTCACCTACCGTCCCGATTCCATGGGCGGCACGGAGGTTTATGCCGAGGCGCTGGCGGAACGATTGAAAGCGCACGACATCCAGTCGGTCGTGGTGGCCCCGGGTGAGGCAAATGCCGCGACTGAATGCCGAGGGCTGCGCGTGCGACGCTACGCGCTCGGGGCCCAGGTCACGGACCCCAGCGAACTTTTTGGCGAAGGGGACGTGACGGCGGCGGCGAACTTCGAACGCGTGCTGGACGAGGAACGGCCGGACTTGGTGCATCTGCACGCGCAAACGCGCGGGGTTTCACTCCGCTGTCTGCGGGCCGCGCGGCGGCGGCGCATCCCCGTGGTCTACACCTATCACACGCCCACGGCCACGTGCCAACGGGGCACCTTGCTGCGGTGGGGCACGGAAATTTGCGAAGGCGTGATGCAGG
>Ga0194128_10007605_pt1 | contig 14101 bp, 15 predicted proteins | sample TA2KigCa65mmetaG_FD_148650 | JGI IMG/M metagenome (GOLD analysis project Ga0194128, IMG submission 148650) | Freshwater microbial communities from Lake Tanganyika, Tanzania - TA2015037 Kigoma Deep Cast 65m | ecosystem: Environmental > Aquatic > Freshwater > Lake | place: Tanzania: Lake...
AGGCGACGTTTGCCGCGCTGCCTCCGCGTCGCCGCACGATGGTGGCCGGGCTATCGGTGTCGCGTTGTACACGATCGTGCAGTTGCACGACGATGTCTTCAATCAGATCGCCAACCGCGCACAGCACTTCGGGCTAGCTAGCTCTTGTCGCTACTTGTCTTCAGAACAGCGGATAATTGAATGGATCATCATCCTTCTTTGACCTAATCGAGAACATGCGGAGGATTCTTCGCAGGAGCGCAAGCATTGAAAGTTTCATTACTAAGAGAGTACTTGTTCAGTCACCTGCCCAATTCGGCCTCCGATTTCTGCACATCCAATCGTATTGAGATGAATCCAGTCGACGTATGCCGTCTCTCTGGCAGTATCTAGGACACTTTGAAAATTGTGAAAAACTACATTAGGGATGCGCAAAAGTTCGCTTCCATATGTCTCGTATGCACTCTTCAGTGCATGCAAGAAATCAACTCGGATCTGAAATGGGGATGAGTTGCCTACCGTAAGTTGTTTTGGCAGAGGGTAACCAGACCAGTAATAGGGCTGAAGTACAGCAATTAGTGGAATATTTCTCTCGGACAACCAATAGGCGGTGTGCTTGATTTCATTGACGGTATTCATTGAGGCGTCCCTTCCGCATCGTCGCCCAATCGGTCCACCAAGAAACCGATAACTGAAACGAGACATCCCCAAACCACTTGTAACCAACTGTCTAATGGGCAGAGACAGACCTTGAAGGTCTCGAAGTTGAACCCACCCCGCGTCATTGACCCCGAAGAGGAGAATCACGGCTGCTACGTCATTTGTCACTATCGCCTTGCGGAGGTATTGGAGCCGATTGGATGCCGTTGCGCCCATTCGACCGAGGTTTTCAACAACTACAACTCGAGAACATTGACGATTGAGATATCTCTGTAACACTGATGGCCAAGTGTGTTCGTCCGCAACATCGCCACAGAAGGTCGTGGAGCCTCCGAGACAGAGCACGCGGGATGGGGAGCCATATGGCGTATCCGTAGTTCGACGCTTTCCGTGGTCGATCGTCAACCATGTTCCCGCGAACTCTGGACACGACCCCAATGGATCCTTCGTACGAGATTGAATGTCGAGTACTTTGAACTGCTCCTTCTCTTTGGAAATTTCTCCCGAAATAGTGCCCTCACTATCGACAGCATCGGTTGCGATGGGAGGCTTCGGATCGCTGTTGTGGTAACGCTTTTTTGATTGATGAAGTAGGTAGGCACGCGCAAAAAGTTCAGCGCAAATCAAAAAGACCAAGACAAATACAACTATTGGGCCCATAACTCAAAGTTACTAAGCATAATCAGTCGAGAGCGAATGATCCTTCGTAGCGCTGATGCTCCACCGTTTGCTCGTCTTTGTAAAGCACACAATTCTCAACGACCAGCACTTCAATCTCAGTACCCATAAAGCAACGGAAAGCGTCCTCGGGCGACTCAATGATCGGTTCACCTCGCACGTTGAAGGACGTGTTGACGATCACTGGACATCCAGTGAGCCTCTTGAACTCTGAAATGAGGGCGTGGTATCGCGGGTTGGTTTCTCGATGCACGGTCTGGATCCGGGCCGAATAGTCGACATGCGTTACGGCAGGGATTTCCGAGCGGACTTGGTTCAAGAGGTCGATTCCGTAGAGCTGGCCACTACCTTCGGGGTGCATCTGGCGGGCCGCCACAACGTCAGCGACGAGCAGCATGTACGGGCTATCGGTATCGATGTCGAACCACTCAGATACATCTTCACGCAGCACGCTCGGCGCAAATGGCCTGAATGACTCTCGGTATTTCACCTTCAGGTTTAACACCTTCTGCATGTCTCGCGAACGCGCGTCAGCAATGATCGAACGTGCACCGAGCGCGCGTGGCCCAAATTCCATCCGTCCCTGAAACCACCCGATGGCCTTGCCTTCGGCAAGAGCATTTGCCGTTCTTCGGATGATTTCGTCGACTTCATGTGTCGTGAAGACAGCACCGAGCGCACTCAATCGACGTTGCACATCTTTCGGGGAGTATTCGGGGCCCAAATATGACCCGCGCATGGCGTCACCATCCACGACGATCCGTGGTTGCTTCGCATGGAGGTGATACCACCCGAGCGCCGCGCCTACAGCACCGCCTGCGTCACCGGCGGCGGGTTGAATCCAGATCTGGTCGAAGATGTGGGCACGCAGAAGTTCGCCGTTTGCTACACAGTTGAGAGCGACGCCTCCAGCAAGGCACAGATTCTTCTGCTCAGTGCTTCGCGCGACTCCAGATGCCAACTTGAGAACCACTTCTTCAATGATCGCCTGAATGGATGCTGCAAGATCCATGTGGTGTTGTTCCAAGGGCGACTCAGAGGCTCGCGGCGCAAATCCAAAGAGCTCGTGGAACTTTGCATTCGTCATCGTTCGTCCCGCGCAATAGTCGAAGTAGCTCATATCGAGTCGGAATGAGCCATCATCAGCTACTTCAATGAGATGTTTTCGAATGGTGTCGGCGAAACGCGGCGTGCCGTATGGGGCAAGACCCATGACCTTGTACTCACCAGAATTCACCTTGAAGCCGGTGTACGCCGTGAATGCCGCGTACAATAAGCCGAGTGAATGCGGGAAGTGAATCTCTTTGATGATGTCAATGGAGTTACCCTGACCGATTGCAAGTGACGTGGTGGTCCACTCACCCACGCCATCCATAGTCAAGATTGCGGCTTCTTCAAAGGGAGAAGGAAAGAATGCGCTCGCCGCGTGACTGAGGTGGTGTTCGGAGAAATACAACTTGTCGCGCCACTGCACCGCCGAATCGAGGTGCTTTGACAGCAAGTGCTGAAGTTCTCGTCTCTGAAAGAGTTTGTCGCTCAACCAACTGGTCTGAGCATCGATGAACGTGCCTAACCCGCGCGGGGCGTAGGCGAGATGAGTTTGCAGAAGTCGCTGAAATTTGAGGAACGGCTTGTCATAAAACACGACGGCATCAAGTTGACGCGCTTGAACACTGGCATGCCCCAAACAGAAGCGCACCGCATGGATGGGGAACGACTTGTCATGCTTCTTGCGGGTGAACCGCTCTTCTTGGGCGGCTGCGACCACTTGGCCGTTTACGACAAGTGCCGCAGCAGCATCATGGTAGTAGGCGGAAATGCCGAGAACCTTCACGACACGATCAGGCTAGTTGTGGCGACGCTATGACAACTTCTCAAATTGGGTCGGTTGATTCCGAGGAGTGCGACGCTCAGACCAGAAACTTGTAACTGACTTCGGACGACGCAAAGCCAGGGGATCAAAGCCAGTGATTCTAAAGAGGAGAGAAACGGGAGTGACAATCAGAAAGAAAACGATCGTGAGCAGAACTCTCGCGAAAAACCGTCGGGGACCACTCATGGGATCGCGCTCACATCAGATACGGCACTCGAGAGCAAGCCTAAATTTTTCAGACCGAGAGCAGGTCGCGGGCGCCGGTGTCGCTCGACGGATGACGCAACTTGCTCATGGCACGCGCCTCGATTTGGCGGATGCGCTCGCGCGTCAAGTTGAATGCTTCACCGACTTCTTCGAGCGTGCGCGGTTCGCCGCGGTCGAGCCCGAAGCGCAAGGCGAGAATCTCGCGCTCGCGTTGGTCGAGCGGGGCGAGCAGACGGTTGATCTCTTCGGGCAACAACGCGGTCGCCGCCACTTCGAACGGCGACTCCACCGAGCGATCTTCGACAACATCGCCGAGTTCGGCATCACCGTCTTCGCGCAGGGGCTCGCTCAATGAGAGCGGCTCGTTGGCGAAACGTAGCGCTTCGGTGACCTTGTCCTCGGGCATCTCGACTTCGGCCGCGAGTTCGGCGAGAGTCGCCGGGCGACCAAACTTCAGCTCCAAGCGTGAACGAGCCTTTTGCAGACGCGCGAGCGTGTCGCCGGCGTGAACTGGCAGACGGATCGTGCGGCCGGTGTTCGCGATGCCGCGCGTGATTGCCTGGCGAATCCACCAGGTGGCGTAGGTGGAGAACTTGAAACCCTTGCGCCAGTCGAACTTCTCGACCGCGTGCATGAGCCCGAGGTTGCCCTCCTGGATGAGGTCGAGCAGCGGCAGCCCGGAAGCCTGATATTTCTTGGCGATTGATACCACGAGGCGCAGGTTGGATTGCACGAACTGGCGCTCGGCGCGCGTGCCGAGGCGGGCGACCTTGCGCAGTTCACGCTTGCACTGTGCGTCGAGACGGGCGGAGTTCTCCAGCTGCTTCTCCGCAGCCTTGCCCTCTTCGATTTGCTTTGCCAAACGAACTTCGTCGTCTTTGGTGAGGAGTACGTACTGGCCGATGTCGGTGAGATAGAGACGTACGAGATCTTCTTCGTCTCGATCGATGCGATCCTTGGCCATTCTGTGCCCCCACCCATATGTGAAACCGAATGTGACAATCGCGCCCGGTGAGGGGCGCGAGCGCGCTCAACGATACCGACTGCCTCCAAATCCACAACCTCGCAGCAACGGGATTTTTCGCGGATTTTCGCGACGATTTGCCTTACCGTCGACGTGCCGCAGTTCGCTTGGCGGTTGAGCCGCGACACCTGGCCTGACCGAGTCGACGCACCGTAGGTCGTGCCGTCGGCATCGATCGACATAGTGACGCACGATGCATGCTGTGACCAACGAATCCGCGTATCACAGTGGAGTCATTTGCAGGACTCCTTATTATGAAGGCATGTCCAACCCCGTCCTCAACGAATCCACTTTCGACAAGATGCGTCAGCGTCATGCCGGCGAACCCGGCTGGGGCGCAGCGAGCGGTCAGGCGACCGGCACGTGGGCGCCGCCGATGACCGATGGCCCGATCACCAAGTACCACCCCGGTGTCATGACCGTGAGCGGCGCGGCGAGCGCCAGCCTCGTGCTCTTTGCACTGTTGCTGATTTCCGCCGCCGTCGGATGGATCGCCGTCGCCGAACCAGAGCCCAACGTGTTGTCGTTCCCTCCGATGGCCTTCGTCGGTGCAATCGTCGGCTTCATCGCCGTCATCGTCACGATGTTCAAGCCGATGTGGTCGCACATCCTCGGCCCCGTCTATGCAGTGGGTCAGGGGCTCTTCATTGGCGCCCTCTCCAAGATGTTCGATGCCATGTACTCGGGCATCGTGCTGCAGGCCGTCGGCACCACGCTCGCGGTATTCGGCGTGATGCTGTTCTTGTATCGCACCCGCATCCTGCGCGTCACCGACAAGTTCCGTCGCATCGTGATCGGAGCCACGCTCGGTGTGGTGGTGCTGTACCTGGTGTCGTTCGTGACCAGCCTGTTCGGCGCAAACGTCTCGTTCATCAACAGCAGCAGTGGCGTCGGCATTCTGATCAGCCTGTTCGTGGCGGGTCTCGCAGCCTTCAATCTGGCGTTGGACTTCGACTTCATCGAGAAGGGCGAGCAGATGGCGCTGCCACGGCGCATGGAGTGGTTTGCAGCGCTCGGCTTGCTGGTCACCCTCGTCTGGCTGTACCTCGAGGTCTTGCGCCTGCTCGCCAAGTTGCGCGAGCGCTAGACGCTCGCCGCTACCAAACGGCTTTCCAACACGCTGTGCAGGCATCGAACGACTGGCTGCGCAACCACCTAGATGGCAAATCGCGCTGTTGGTGGTGCGGCGACGACCCGCTGTATGTCGCGTACCACGATGACGAGTGGGGCAGGCCCGTGCACGACGATCGGCGGCTGTACGAAAAGATCTGCCTGGAAGGGTTTCAATCTGGCCTGAGTTGGCTCACCATCTTGCGCAAGCGCGAGAACTTTCGCCGTGCCTTTGCCGACTTTGATGTTGAGAAGGTCGCTTCGTTCACCGAGCGTGACGTCACCACGCTGCTCGGTGATGCAGGCATCGTGCGACACCGGGGAAAGATCGAGTCGACCATCAACAACGCGCGTCGATGTATCGAATTGGTCGACGCTGTTGGTTCGCTCGACGCCTTCGTCTGGCAGTTCGCAACGCAAGAGCGTGAGGGCGACCGCTCCACGCCGCCGGGCATTCCGTCTCAAACACCTTCGTCAATACGAATGTCGAAGGAGTTGAAACGCCGGGGCTGGAGTTTCGTCGGCCCGACGACGATGTATGCCTTCATGCAGTCCGTCGGAATCGTCAACGACCACCTCGACGGTTGCTGGGCGTGCTAGCTAGCCGTTCGGCTTGTCGAGGCGTTCAAGCATCAACTCAATCTCGGCGAGTTGCGCTTCAATCTCGTCGAGATCGATGCGATCGTCGTGCTGACTACTTGTGTCGCTCATCAACGAACAGAGTAGGTGACTACGGCGACGGTTGCGTGCACCGCTAGCGTGACCGGCCATGCCATCACAGTTCCCGCCGTTCGACGGCTCCGCCAAGAAACAGCAACGATTCGCCGAACCGCCGGAGATGGGCATCGATGCAACAAAGCGCTACACGGCCACGATGAGCACTTCGCTCGGTGAGATCGTCATCGCGCTCGATGCAGTGGCTGCGCCCCGCACGGTGAACAACTTCGTCTTTTTGGCGCTGAACCACTACTACGACGGCGTCATCTTCCATCGCATCATCAAGAATTTCGTCTGCCAGGGCGGCGACCCGGAAGGTTCGGGGCGCGGTGGCCCCGGCTATCGATTCAAGGACGAGTTGCCGAAGCCCAATCAGTACAAGGTCGGATCACTGGCGATGGCGAATGCCGGCCAGAACACCAACGGCTCGCAGTTCTTCATCATCAGCGGCCCCGATGGTTGCCGTCTGCCACCGCAGTACTCGCTGTTCGGGCAGGTCGTGAAGGGGCTTGATGTCGTCGAGACGATGCAGAGCGTGCCGACCGGCATGGGCGATCGTCCGCAGACCGACGTCATCATCAACTCAGTGACCATTACCGTCGCGGAATAGTCGCGCGTGGCGCAGCGTCACTCGCGCGTCACGGTCGAGCTGTCGCTTGCGGAGGCCAGGCGAGTTGCGTTAGTCGCCCAAGGTTTCGGGCGTGACTATCGAGGCAGTGATGCCAACCGACTCCAGACGCTCCTTACACATGTAGGTGTTTTGCAGATTGATTCAGTCAACGTTCTCGTGCGCAGTCAGGAGTTGCCGATTTTCGCGCGCATCGGCACCCATGATCGTCGCGTCGTGAAAAATGCGGTGACTAGAGGCAAGATGTTCGAGTATTGGGTGCACGAGGCGTCTCTGGCCCCAGTCGAACTGCATCCGTTGATGCGCTGGAAGATGACCCGACCACACCCGTGGTTCGGCAACTACTACTCACGCAACAAGTCGCTGGTGGAGCGCATCTATGCGCGTGTGCGCGACGAGGGTCCGCTCAAGGCGGCAGAGGTTTCCACCCGCGTCGGCAAGAAGGGCACCTGGTGGGACTGGGACGACGCGAAAAGTGCTCTCGAGTACCTCTTTCATGTAGGTCGGGTCACCACGCGGGCACGTGACAGCGACTTTGCCCGGGTGTACGACCTCCCCGAACGAGTGTTGCCGCGATACGTGCTCAACGCAGCAACGCCCAGTGAGTTCGACTCGCGGCGCGAACTCCTGCGTCGTGCCAGCGGACACCTCGGTGTGGCTACCTTCACCGACCTTGCGGATTATTTCCGCCAAAAGCCGCGGGATGCCCGCGCCGCGTTGGATGCCCTCGTTGAGGAGGGCGACCTGCGATCGGCGAGCGTGGAGGGATGGGATGGCACGGCCTACATACCGAAACGAATCAGCATTCCGAAGTCTGTGGAGGCGTGTGCATTGCTTTCACCATTCGACTCGCTGGTGTGGAATCGTGAACGCAACGAACGGCTCTTTGACTTTCACTATCGAATCGAGATCTACACACCCAAGCCAAAGCGACGTTTCGGCTACTACGTGCTGCCGGTGCTCTGTGATGAACGACTCGTCGGGCGGTTGGACATGAAGGCCGATCGTCACGCGAGTGTGCTGCGCGTCGAAGGTGCCTACCTCGAGCGTGGAATCGCGGCGAAGTCGGTGGCTACCCCGATTGCTGCGCGGCTGCGTGAGATGGCGACGTGGCTCAATCTTGACTCTGTCGCGATCGGGCGACGTGGTCCGCTTGCTGCGCCACTCGTAGCGTTGTGCAAGTGACTCCACTCATTGCCGTTGCAGGTCGCACTGGCGCGCCGAGTCGTGTGTCGCGCGATGAAGTGGCATTTGCCGGCAAGCGCTACCTCAACTCGATCCTGCGTGCCGGCGGAGAACCCGTTGTCGTGGCACCGCAGGTGTTCGCCAACGACGATGCGAACGAATTGCTGTCACGATTCGATGCGTTGGTCTTGATGGGCGGCCCCGACGTCGACCCGTTGCTATATGGCCAGCAGGCGTCGCCGAACGTCTACGGCGTGTCGCCACAGCAGGATCGTTTCGAGACTGCGATGCTGCGTGGTGCGTTGGCGAACGAATTGCCGGTGCTCGCGGTGTGTCGCGGCATGCAACTCACCAATGTGGTGCTCGGTGGCACGTTGGTGCAGCATCTCGGCGACTTACCGAACGCTGCATCACTGGTCGGTCATGCGCCTGGTGAGTTCCCGGTCGGGGCAGAATTCGCCTTGCACGAAGTGGAGTTGTCGAGTGACTGCTGGCTCGCGCGGGCGACCGGCTCGAGCCGCATCAATGGCGCATCGTTCCACCATCAAGGAATCGACCGTCTCGCCCCAGGTTTTCGACCAGTCGGACACGCACCCGACGGACTGCTGGAAGCCGTCGAGCATGAGCGTCATCGCATCATCGGGATGCAGTGGCATCCGGAGGACACCTCTGCCGATGACCCACAACAACAGGGCATCTACGACGCGTTCGTCGATCTGTCGCGCTGAGCGACCACTCGTCAATTTGTTGCGCCGAGCCACTACTCGTTGGTTGGCAATTGCCATTCGCGGCGAGGCATCGCCCAACGAATGACTCGCGTGATCGCGTCGCCCAGCGGTCGCAACGCGACACCTTCGGTGAGCGGCAGGTACGGCAATTGCAGGTGTGGTCGCGACCAACGCGGCAGCGTCGAGATTGTCGCCGCGACGAGCAGCGAGTATGCCGCGCGAGCAACCGGAGGTAGCGGCGGTTCGAACAACAAGTAGCGCATTGCGTCACGCGACTCCCTGGTGCCGCGAATCTCGTTGCGATACGACGAAATCTGATCGCGGAGTGTGCGCACCGACTCCGGTGGGGCGGGCACGCCGAGTTTGCGGGCGATGAATGCCGCATCCTTGACGTAGCCGTCACAACCGTCAGCATCAAGCGGGAACTCCCCGAAGCGCTGGTGCGCAACCAGAAAACTGTCGATTTCGACGATGTGCACCCAGCGCAAGAGATGCGGGTCGCGAGCAGAATACGTTCGCCCGTCGCTTGCCGTGCCAACGACTCGTTCGTGCACGCGATTGACGAGGTCGACGGCGCGCTGCGCCTCTGACTCAGGGCCGAACGAAGTGGCGGCCAAGAAGTCGGCGGTGCGCTGCAGGCGCCCCCACGGATCGTTGCGATAGTCGGAGTGTTGTGCCACACCGGCCATTGCCAGCGGGTGCAGCGACTGCACGAGCAACGCCCGTAATCCACCGATGAACATCGACGCGTCGGCGTGCACGCGACGAATTGGACGATCTTCACTGAACCAACGTGGCGCTGTCGGCTCGAGCAGTTGCATCATCCGTGTTTCACCGCCGGGGCCGGCAACGCGGTCACGCAACGCTTTGGTGAGACTCTCGCGCACGGTCGACAACGCATCGTTCACGGCGTCGCGCGACAACGTGACGCCGCTAATGACCGCATCCGGCAATAATCTCACCCCCACATCGTGCCATCACCTGACACCATCGGTACTCTGGGAGTTGTGGCTAGCACGAGTGATTCGAATACCGCTATGCCACGTTGGGTGCCACGTGCCATTCTGCTCTTGTGGCTTGGCTTCCTCGGCACCTTGCTCGTCCAAGAACTTTGGGATCGGCTGTTTGGCTTCCTGCTGTTGCTCGTAATCTCGTTGTTCATCGCGCTGGCAATCGAGCCAGGTACCAACCGTCTGGCGCGACGCGGGATGAAACGGGGCACGGCAACTGCGCTCATTTTGGCGGGTGTCGCCGTGGTGGCGCTCGGCTTTGTGGCCGTGATGGGGGCCCTGATTGCCGACCAAGCATCGGAACTCGCCGACAACCGCGATCAATATGTCACTGATGTCGTGGGATTTCTCAACGACACATTCGGCGCCAACTTGGATGCAGCTGAAATCATTGACTCCATCGACGACCCGAATGGTCCTGTGCGGGAGTTCTTGAATTCGCAGGCCGACCGTGCCGTGAAGCTCGGCGTGTCGGCCTTCAGCACGCTCTTCCAGGTGTTCTCGATCTTGTTGTTCACGTTTTATCTGGCGTCCGACGGGCCGAAGTTGCGCCGCACGATCTGCAGCTGGCTGCGCCCGGAGCGGCAGCGCACCGTGCTGGACATCTGGGAACTCGCAGTCGACAAGACCGGCGGATACCTGTCGTCACGCGCGATTCTTGCCGTCTTTTCGTCGTTCTTGCATTGGATTGCGTTTCAAGCCATCGGCACACCCGCACCGATAGCGCTCGCGCTGTGGGTCGGTGTCGTGTCGCAGTTCCTGCCGGTCATCGGTATCTATGTGGCGGGTGCGTTGCCGTTACTGCTGACCGTCATCGACTCGCCGCTGAAGGCGCTCTTCGTGCTGGGGTTCATCGTGGTGTATCAGCAGATCGAGAACTTCCTCATCGCCCCGAAGATCACCGCGCAGAAGATGCAGTTGCATGCGGGTGTGGCGTTCGCGTCGGCAATCGTCGGTGGTGCCGTGCTCGGCCCCACTGGAGCGATGCTCGGTCTGCCGGCCGCCGCCGTGATTCAGGGCATTCTCAGTTCGGTGGGTGAGCGCTACGAAGTAGTCGAGAGCGACGGTGACGGCGCCGAATGAAACGTGTCAGCAGACGTTGGCTACTGATCCGTCTTGGTGTTGCAGCAGTGTTTGCTGCCGCGTTGTTCTCCGGCGCGCCAGCACTCGCAACGCAGGGTTCGAGCGGCGACACCACCCCGAGTGGAGCAGCGGATGTGTCGCCGTTGCCGTCGATTGCGCCGAACATCAGCGAGACTCGACGCTTCGCACCACGCCTGCCAAAGAACACCGGCGAGGGTCGTCGCGTGGTCTACAGCAACTCGTTGCAGTGGGTGTGGGTCGTCGACAAGAACGAAGAAGTCGTGCGCTCGATGCCCGTCTCTGGCCGTCGGGGCGTGCCCGCACCCGGCACGTATCAGGTGTCGAGTCAGCGGCCGTGGTCGTTCAGCCTCCACCTTGCCGGAGTCAACTTTCGGTGGATGACACGATTTGCAATCGGTCCTGCTGGCGGCAACATCGGCTTCCACGAAATCCCGCGCAAAGACGGCAAAGCGATGCAGACCTACTCGCAACTCGGGTCGTTCGCGGGTTCCGGTTGCATCCGCATGACCACCGCTGACGCCAGGTTCATCTACGAGTGGGCGCGCCCTGGCACGCAAGTGGTGGTGACGCGCTAGAAGCGCGACATTTCCTTCACGAACAGTTCCAGCCCGAGGTTGCCCAAGCCGAGTGCGTAGGTGTGCCAAGCACGCAGATCGAACTTCGCGCCGTGTTTGGTCTTCGCCTCGTCACGCAGTTGCAGCCACACACGCTCGCCCAACTTGTAGGAGATCGCCTGTGCGGGCCAACCGAGGTAACGGTCGATCTCCGAGCGATTGAACGCCTCGTCGTTCGATGAACGCGCCGCCAAGAACTCAAGCGCCAAGTCGGGGTTCCATGCTTCGCCGGCATGCCACGCCCAATCTTTCGGAATCTTCTTCTCGCAGTGCATGCCGATGTCAACCACGACACGAGCAGCGCGAAATGCCTGCGCGTAGAGAAAGCCGAGTCGATACTCGGGTCGCGCCAGGAATCCGAATTCATCCATCAAGCGCTCGGCGTACAGCGCCCAGCCCTCACCATGACCGCTGACGAACTCGTTGCGCTGAAATCGCGACAACTTCTCACGATTGACGATCGCCATGCCGATCTGCAGGTGGTGTCCCGGCACGCCTTCGTGGTACGCAGTCGTCGGCTCGCTCCACAGCGGAAATCGTGTGCGACCATTGGCCGGATACCACGTGCTACCTGGTCGCGCCAGGTCTTCGCTCGGCGGCATGTAGTACTGCGCCGCCGCACCACCAGGCGGTGAAATCTTGGCTTCGATCCTGCGAATACCTTCTGGAATATCGAAGTGGTCGTTGGAGACGAGAAAGTCCATCGCATCATCCATGAGGTCTTGTAGCCATTGGCGCAGGCTCTCTTCACCCTCAATCGCCTCCGGTGATTCGTTGTCGAGAAACGAACGCACGTCGTCGAGTGCGGCACCCGGCTTGATTTCTTGTGCGCACTTGCGAAGCTCGGCGTCCAGTCGGCGAACCTCTTCGAGCCCCCACTCGTAGGCGTCGTCGGCGTCGATATCCATCCCGAGATAGCGCCGCCGGGCGAGTGCATGGCGGTCTTCACCGACACCGTTGCGCGGATCGGCTACAGGGGCATAGGTATGGCGGAGAAACGCGGCAGTATCTGACAACGCTGCCGCGGCATCCTTGGCTGCGGTGCGCAGGGCATCCATCGGCGCACCGCTGACGGTGCTGGCTTGTTCGGCGAGCGTGGCAAAGAAGCCAGGCTGTGTGGCACTGCCGGCCCAGCCATCGAGCATGTCGGCGACTGCGAGCACCTGACGGCGTGGCGCAACGATGTTTCGCTGCATGCCGAGTTGCCACGATTCACGCATGCCCTTGAATGCTTCGGGCACCCGAGACATGCGCTCGGCGATCGTCGTCCACTGCTCGGCAGTCGAAGTGGGCATCAGGTCGAACACTGAGCGCGCGTAGTCGACGTCTCCGGCGAGCACACGAATGGTGCGCAAGTGTTCGCCGGCGGCGTACTCGCGCTCGGACATCTCCAACGAGTTGCGCAGTACACCGGCAGCGAGCCGGTCGCTGTCACTTGACTGGTCGAGCGACGACAGTTTCGCCAGTGTGGCGCGGGTGAGTGTTTCACGCGCCTCGTTACCCGCCGGGCTGAAGTCGGTCATCAAGTGATCGCTGCCGGGGATGCCGAGCGCGGTGGCGTATCCGGGGTCGAGCGCTGCGAGGCGGTCGATGAAGGCATCGGAGAGTTCAAAAATTGGTGAAGGCATGGCGTTTACCCTAAATCGTCAGGTGTGCGAGGCTCAAAGCGTGCGTGAACCGGCGAGTCGGCGTCGCGCGTTGATCACCGGAGCATCGTCGGGCATCGGCGAGGCATTCGCCGGTTGGTACGCCAATCAGGGGTATGACGTCATCCTGGTGGCGCGCAATCAGGCGCAACTCGAGCGAGTAGCTACCACCGCGCGTGCGGTTGGAGTGCAGGCGGAAGTGATCGTCGCCGATCTCTCCGTGAAGCACGGTGTGGAGTCGGTGGGTGCACAGTGCGGGAACATCGACGTGCTTGTCGCCAACGCCGGGGTCACCCATGCCGCAAAGATCGGCACGACCGATCGCGACACTCTTGATGCGATCGCCTATCTCATGTCGGCGGGCATCGTGAGATTGTGTGAGATCGTCGTGCCACGAATGATCGACCACGGTGGTGGCGACGTGATCATCGTGTCGAGCATTGCGACGTTCACCCCGATGCGCAAGGCCGGGCCGTACGCGGCCGCCAAGTCGCATGTGACTGCGTACGCACGCAGTTTGGCCCTGGAAGTGGGCAGCAAGGGCGTGCGCGTCGTTGCCGTATGCCCGGGTTATGTGCGCACCGACTTGCAGCGCCGGGCCGGGCTCGAACATCTGAGTCGCAAAGTTCCCGCCTGGATGTGGCTGACGACCGACGATGTCGTTGGTGCCACGCAACGGGCGCTCGGTCGGCGCGCGACGGTGGTCGTGCCGGGTGTGGTGTATCGACTCGTGCTGCCGTTCTTGTCGTCGTCGTTGGCGCAGAACGTGTGGCGACGCTTGACACGCCGTGCGTAGTTGCGGCTAGTTGTTCGACTTGTCGCGCAGGTGGCTGCCGACGTGACCAATCACTACGCGACGCCCATCTGCATCCACGTAGAAATAGATGCGTGCCTCGTTGCAACGCACATGCGGTCCGAGTTGCACTGGAGCACCTTGC
>Ga0194128_10007614_pt1 | contig 14093 bp, 10 predicted proteins | sample TA2KigCa65mmetaG_FD_148650 | JGI IMG/M metagenome (GOLD analysis project Ga0194128, IMG submission 148650) | Freshwater microbial communities from Lake Tanganyika, Tanzania - TA2015037 Kigoma Deep Cast 65m | ecosystem: Environmental > Aquatic > Freshwater > Lake | place: Tanzania: Lake...
TATTGCCAAGCGCGGTGGCCAGACGTCCGGGAGTGAACTCCGGATCCAGGGGTTCAGGCCCAAGGCCCTCGGGCATGACCCAGACCCGATCGATCCGACCCAGACCCCGGGCGTCCGAGAACACCAGTCGTCCATGGTCGAGATGAAAGGTGACCGCCGGATAGGCTGGGGATTCCTGGTCGCTGTCCCCGATGGCCACCCGACCGGTCATGCCCAGATGGATCTGGAGGAACCCATCCGGAAGCCCGCCATCGGAGTTCAGTCCGAAGAGGAGTCGTTTCGCCCGTCGTGACACGGGTCCAAAAACTCTCCCGATGCAGTGGCCCGTGAATGTCCGGGTCGATGAACGATGGATCGAGGCGGGCCGATGGATTTCCACCCGCTGGAGGATCCGACCCGCCAGCCGCGGGGCTAGCCTACGGCACAGCACTTCGACCTCTGGGAGCTCCGGCATGGTCGGGACCGTACTGGAGCCAAGGGGTTTCGCCACTCAAGGCCTCTTTCGGGGAGTTCGGCCCGCAAAGGGGTTCCCGACAAAATCCCAGCGCTTGCATTTGAGGTCCGCGGTCCGCATCTTTTTCTGCTCTGAACATCACCAAACTGCACGGCGGTCCGTGGAGCCTTTAAGAATATGAGTGAATCCCTCGACCTCGCCCTCGACTTGGAGAAGGCCTTTCTTCCCTCCTGGGCCCAGAACCCCGGCGATGCGAACGCCAGCAAATACGCCAAATACGACGGCAGCGAGGGCGCGGAACGCAGGGACGGACGCGGACCCCACGGTAATCGCCCGCCCCGTCCGGGTGGACCTGGACGCGGGGGGGGGAGGGGGGGTGGCGGCTTCGGTGGTGGCGGTGGATTCGGTCCCCGTCCCGACCGCGGACCGCGACGTGATTTCGGCCCCCGCCCTGGTGGACGGGGTCCAGGAGGGCCGGGGGGACCCGGTGGTGGTGGCGGTGGACTCCGTTGGGATCCCACCCAGGCCGGTGAGGGCGGTCATCCAGGTCGCCCCCGGGATGGACGTCGTCCCGATCGTCGCGAGGCTCCCGAGCCACTGATCCCCGTCGACATCGATCTCCGTCCGGATCCTGCCGGCGTCTCCTCCCTCGCGCGGCAGATCAAGCTGGGAGGCCGCGCCTACCCGCTGCTCGAGGTGGCCGGCCTGGTGGTCCAGAAGCCCGACCGCTACGAGGTGACCTTCCGGGTCCTGAATGGAAGGGACGGACAGCCACCGCAACGGCTGTTCGTGTGCTCGCTGGACGACAGCATCTGGCTGAGCGAGGCCGATGCGGTCCGCCATGCGCTGAAGGCCCACTTCGACACCTTCTACCAGACCCAGACCCAGCCGTGTGATCCGCCGAAGGGTGTCTGGACCCTGGTGGCGATGTTCGACGAGATCGTCCTGGGTCCTCCGAACTACCACGGATACCAAGAGCGTCTCCGCGAGATCCACGCCCAGCGGGCGCCCCGGTTGCCGTTCGAGGTCTTCAAGAGCAAGGTACGGATCGTCAAGGATGAGGCTGCCGTGAAGCAGTGGGTGGACGGGCAGAGCCAACGTCTGGAGTACACCACGCTCAACGTCCCGGAGGCCCAGACCCTCCACTCCATCGGCGAGGTGGAGATCCATTTCCGATCGGTACACGCCATCAACCTTGTGAAGGAGGTCTCGCACTGGACGCTCAACCGGGCCCCGAACGCCCCGCGTCTGCCCGAACCCCTCCTCCGACTCCTGCGCGTGACCATGGATCGGGAGCGTCGGTTCCCGATCCGCACCATGACCTCTCTGAGTGGCGCCTTCGCACAGGCGGGTCTGCAGTTCTTCAAGCGCGACAAGACTGTCGTGCACGTGGCCGTGGCCCGGCCCCACTTCCTCGATCTCGACGCGACCGCAGTCCAGCCGGGGCTGCGTCAGATCATCGAGTTCATCAATGCGAATGCCAGGACGACACGGAAGCAGCTGGTCGAGGCGATCGCGCCAAGCCCGGCCCCTGAGGCAGCTCCGGCACCGGTGACTCCTGCGCCTGAAGCCTCATCGGCACCGGCAGAGGGAGCCGCACCAGCCCCAGCGCCTACCCCTGCCGCCCCCGCGCCGACCGCTGCACAGCAGGAGCTGCTGGGCAACCTCCACTGGCTCATCCACCAGGGCCATGTGATCGAGTTCGCCAACGGACTGCTCGAGACGGCCAAGAAGCCGACCCCGAAGCCGGAGCCCTCGGCACCGAAGGCCCAGGAACCCAAGGGCGACCGTCCGAAGAAGGATCGGCCCCCGCGGCCCCGTGGACGCTACGTCTTCGACAACGCGGGACTGCTCCCGGTTCCAGCAGCGCAGCCGGCCCTTGTGGGCTGAGCCTCGAAACCCCCTCCAACCCGGCAGCTCCCCTCGCGGACTGCCGGGTTTTTCATTCCAGTCACGGCACCACCTTGCCCGATCCCCGCCCCGCCACCATCCTCGGCGCATGAGGATCATCCACCTTGAGATCGCGGCGTGGTTCGCGTTCGCCCTGCTGGTCGGCTGGGGGTGCAACCCCAAGCCGGAGGCGCCAGCCCCTGGCAGCGCCTCCTCCAGCATCACCAACTACACGGTCCGCGGAGTGGTGAAGTCGCTGAAGCGCCCGGAACGCGAGGCGGTGATCCGTCATGAGGAGATCCCCGGATACATGCCCGCCATGACCATGCCGTTCACGGTCCGGGAATCCCGGGAGCTGGACGGGGTCGACCCCGGCGACTCCGTGGAGTTCCGGTTGCGGGTGACCGAGACCGATGGGTGGATCGACCAGGTCAAGGTCGTGGCCAAGGCGGATCCGGCGACCCGGAAGCCGGTCGTCACGAACGCCCCGGCTGCGACCCCGACCGCGACCAACGCGGCCTTTCGGGTGCTCCCCAACGTGCCGGATCTAAAGCCCGGGGACCTGGTCCCGGACTACGCCTTCACGAACCAGGTCGGCCAGACCGTCCGGCTGGAATCCTTCCGGGGACAGGCCCTCGCGGTCTCGTTCATCTTCACCCGGTGCCCGTTTCCGCTGTTCTGTCCCCGCATGAGCGAGCGCTTCGCCGAGGTCCAGGCCGCGTTTGCCGCACAGAAGGTCGAGGCCACCAACTGGCACCTGCTTTCCATCACCTTCGATCCGGAGTTCGACACACCCGAGGTCCTGAAGGCCTACGGCCAGCGCTGGAAGGCCGATCCGAGGCACTGGACGCTGGCGACGGGTGGGTTCGGCCAGATCGAGCCCTTCGCCACCAGCGTGGGGCTCTACTTCGGCCGGGGGGTGTCAATCGCGGACCAGAACCACAACCTTCGGACCCTCGTGATTGGACCCGACGGTCGACTCGTGCAGGTCTTCCGCGGCAACGAATGGTCCGCCGGGGCGCTGGTGCAGTCGCTCCGCGAGGCAATGGCGACGCCGGAGAAGGCATCCGGGAAGTGACGCCGCATCGGGTCGCTTCCGCCCGGGATCACCGTCCCTTCGTCGCGAAGTCCTGGATCCGGTTCCGGTCGGCCGCGAGGAGGTAGACGAGACCGCCGATGGCGCTCCAGACGAGGTTGACGGTGTAGGCGATCAGGGAAAGCGAGAGGGCGAGTCCGGGCTTGAGGGACAATCCGGGGATCGAGAGCAGCCAGACGAAGAGGTTCTCCCGCACCCCAAGGCCAGAGGGGGTTGCCGGGAGGGCGGCGATGCAGATGACCAAAAGGGAGACCAGGGCGATGAATGAGGCATCGACAGTCATCCCAAGCCCACGGGCCAGCACCACATAGGTGAGGGCCACCACGATCCCGATGGCGGCCGACAGCGCCAGCATCCGGACGAGGAACCAGGGACGACGACCCAACTGCCGACAGGTCGCCAGAGCCCGAAGCGCCGACGTCCCGTGCGGAATCCTCTCCGCGAGCCTCGAGATCCATCCGCCCTGCTCGAGCAACCGGGTGTAGAACCCCGCCACCAGCAGACCCAAGGCCGCCATCAGCATGAGCAGCAGCGTCAGGGCGACCACCTGGAACCGCTGGAAATCCTGAACCAGGTGCCAGTGATCGATCACGAGCACAGCGGCGACCACCAGGAGGCCCAGCATGCCGAGCAGTCGATCGACGAAGACGGTCACCGCCGCCGCCCCCTCCTGGTTCGGACAGCTCCGGGCGGCATACCAGGCCTTGATGACATCCCCGCCGGCCGTGCCGAGAAGAAAGGCGTTGAAGAACTGGGCGATCAGGGAGATCCGAACGACGTCCCTGCCTCCCATGGACAATCCCTGTTCCTGCAGGACCTGTCTCCAGCGCCATGCCCCGAGGGCCACGAGGAGTCCACACAGGAGAAACGCGGTGGCCAGGCTCACGCCATCGAGGAGACGGAAGGTGGCCCAGAGGGCGAGCGGCCCATGGATCCAGGCCAGCCGACGCTGTTCCCACTTCCCCATCGAGGCCCATTCAGGTCCCCCATCTCTCAGCAGCTCCAGCTGGACCTCGTTGCAGAAGATGACGTGCAGGATCACCGCCAGCAGCAGCCAGCCCACGAGGGCTCGGGCCACGCTCGGGATCGACGGGACACGCACGACGGACCCCTACTCCTCACCCCAGACCGACCTGATGTGCGCGAACCCGCGACGGACATACTCCGTCTCGGTGCCGGGACTGAGCTCAAGGACCTTGATGTGCTCGGGTCGGACAAACGGGCGAAGCGCGCCGTAGTCGATCATGCCTGAACCCGGCGGGCTGTGGTCGTGCTGACCCTCCTCGTCGGCGATCACATCGTGCACATGCAGTCCCTCCAGTCGCTCGGCCATTCCCTCCAGATGGAGCGCATGCTGGATCAGGCCAAGGTTCTCCTTGATCTGGGCATGCCCACAGTCGTGCCAGTAACGGACGTTCGGCGGCAGCTGGGCAAGGAAGATGGGGAGGTCGTGGTCGAACGGGATCTCCTCGACCGCCTCCCGGTTCTCGATGCCCAGCAGCAGACCCTCGGCGGCAGCGGCATCCGCCAGGTTGCGGATCATGTCGAGGGCCAGCTCCAGGGGGCGTTCCTTCCGGCGCTCCCGTTTGGAGTCCATCTCCTCGACCAGCTTGCGATACCGGGGCGTCTCGCGCTCGCCGCAGGCGACCATCTCCTCGAGCTTCTCGTTGTAGTCCTTGATGTCGACCTGGCCCGAATGCAGGACCACCAGCTTGGCGCCGACCCGTGCGGCGGTCTCGATCGTCTTGAGGGAGTGTTTCCAGGCCGACTCCCGTTCCCGGCGGTCCTCGGCGCTGAACTTGAACAGGTTCGGTGCCGGCCAATGCACGCCCATGGGCAACGGGCAGAAATTGTGGAGGGTCGAGATCTTGATCTCACCCGCCTGCACGGCGTCGAGGATGCCGGGCAACAGGCTGATCCGGATGCCATGGCTCAGCTCGGCATACTCGAAGCCGAGCTCACGGATCTCTCGCAGCATCGCCCGGCCGTCGGTGTGGCGTCCGGAGTTCCAACAGGTCGAAAGGGAGTACATGAAAGTGAAAAGTCGCCGGAGGTGCCCCTTCAGACAACAACCGGCGACATGGGATTCAATACGACAGACCGTTCATCACTGATCGGCGTAGCGGGCGGCCAGCATCGCGCTGAACTTGGCCACCTTGAGCTTGCGGCGGCGGCGCTCGCTCGGCTTCTCGTAGTGCCGCTTGTTGCGGACCTCACGAAGGGTGTTCTCCCGGTCGACCTTCTTCTTCAGTCGGCGCAGGGCCCGATCGATCGGTTCGCCTTTCTTGAGTTTGATTTCGCTCAAATCACGTTCACGTCCTTTCCTCAACACGGTTCCCGGACCAGACGGCCCAAGACTCCGCGCCCGCCTGTACGGGACAGATGGGAAAACCGGGAACTCGCCTAGGCAAGCCCCGGGGGACGAGTCAAATACGCTTTTTTCAGGCCGAGGCAAGAGCGGAAACCGGCCCAGGTCGACTTATTCGGCGGCCGACCCGGGATGCCCCGGGCCTCATCCGGACCGATCGCAGACCTCCAGACCTCGACGCCCCAGGCGGGCTCATTCCCGGAGACGCACCGGTCGCTCGTCGCGATCCTCCAGGAGACCCCGCCACACCTCGCCGCCCACCCCGACGCCATCCCGCCCCACCAGGACCGGTGCCGGGAAGGAATCGCCGCTCTTCCCAAGGCGGGCCTTCCACGGGCCCAGAACGGCCTCCAGGGCTGGGGAACGCTGGCCTGGGGAAAGGACGTAGTCATATCCCGTGGGGACCCGATCCGGAGTCCCACGGAGCGATCGCTCCGCGACACATCGCACCGCCGCGTATGGATCGTCCATCAACTGCCCCAGGTAGGGAGCGATCCAGTCGAACCCCGACGCCGCCCGGGCTGGGGCCCATCCCAGGTGCCAGGCCATGAGGGCCCGCTGGCCCGCGTCCCCCGCCAGTGTGATCCGGACGGAGTCCGCCACCGTCCGCTGCACCTCGTCCAGCACCGGGGCCTTCTGACCGTACCACCGCTCCAGATGCCCAGCAGTCCAGTCCAGGGTGCGATCCAGATGACACAGATTGCAGGCGTTCGGCCGGCCTGTGGACAGCTCCACATCCACCCTTGGGCTACTGACTTCATGGCTTCGGATCGCGGTGAGGACCCCGTAGGTCGTGTGCGGCATGTGACAGTTGTAGCAGTCGCTCCCAGAGGATCCGGGCCGGTGGTGCGTATGGGCCTCCTGGACGGCCGGTTCCCGGAACCGCTCATGGCACTGCGTGCAAGCCCGAGCATCCTGCCGGTTCACAGCCAGGAGGTCGGCCGGCTCGCTTTCGTGGAGAGAATGACATGACAAACAGGAGAACCGGCCTCCCTTGAAACACGGGGATTGGACGAGTCCGTTGTGTTCCCGGCCGCTGACACGAACCATGCCGTCGGACCAGAAGAAATCCTCAAGGAGCTGGGGATTGCGGGCGATGTACTCGCGCAGTCCCGGCACGCGTTCCACCTCGTCCGGCTGGATGAGGGGAGTGGTGTCCGCCAGCACATCGCCGGGGCGGAACCGGAAGCCGTCCTGCCGCCAGTTCTCGGCGCGATCGATCCACTTCATCGAGTGGCAGAACCCACAGGTCTCGGACGCCCTCACCGGATCGATCTTCTCGGGATGGACGATCTCACGGGCGAGGGTGGTCGGATCGGGCTTCGGGGCGTTCAGACCGGCGGCCCGACGCGCCTCGACATGGGCCCGACCGGGTCCGTGGCAGGCCTCGCAGGAGATGCCGAGCTCGGCGGCCCGGGTGTCCATGCGCCTCGCCACAGGGTCGACCCGCGGTTCGATCGCCGTGGTGTGACACCGACTGCAGGTGACATTCCAGGCCTCCGACTGATGCGACATCCCCGGGGGACGCAGGAAGGTCGAGTTGCGCGGCACCCACCGCTGCTCGGGGATCAGCCAGGTGAACGGGAAGCCCACCTGCAGGTTGCCGCTGCCCTCCGGCATCCAGAACACCTGCATGTGATGGGACCCCGTCACGAGGGTCACCTCGGTGTCGAGGACCGGCGTGCCCGCGTCCGACAACGGACCCGGGGCCACCTTCTCGAGGCGGACCTTGAGGGCCTGTCCCTCCTGCGACAGCCGGAAACGGGTGCCGTCGTTGGTGAGGACAACATTCCTGAAATCGGCCCGCACGGTCTCCGGGGAGGCCCGCTGGGTCATGGTCCGATGATACGTCCGATGCCAGGACTGGAACTGATCCACATGGCATTCCCTGCAGGATTCGGAACCGAGATAGCCCTCGGGACCTCCCTGACGTGGGATCCGGTCATCGGACGCAGGGACCGATTGGGACCGGGTTGGAGTGGAGGCCTGCTCCAGCGGCGGCGGGGTGGCGACCGGCTCCCCGCGTCGGGAACATCCAGCCAACGCCAGGATGAGAAGGACCCACATCACCCCCCCCAGGGCGGAAACCCTCGGGATCCACGGAGGAGTCGGGAGCCGGAGGTGCATGAGGCCGGGAGGGTGGGGTCACCGCGGGGACAGCGTCCCCAGGAGATGCGCCATCTCGAGCGCGGTGCGGGCCGCCTCACGTCCACGGTTGGTCTTCGGGTCCAGACACCGGACCCGCGCCTGCTCCACGCCCGCGACCGTCAGCACCTCATGGATCATCGGGACCCCGGTCTTGAGCGCGAGCCGCATCAGACCCTGGCTGACCGCCTCGCCGATGTGGTCGGCATGGGAGGTTTCGCCCTGCAGGATCAGGCCGAGGCAGACGACCGCGTCCGGCGGCTGGGGCAGACGCCGTGTGAGGGCTGCGGCGGCGACGGGGATTTCCCAGGCTCCCGGGACCCGGACCACCTCGGGCTCCGGGGCCCCGGCGGCCCGGAGCGTCTCCCGGGCCGATTCCAACATGCCGTCGACGAACTGGGCGTTGTATCGCGAGGCGACGATGGCGATCCGCAGTCCGGATCCGGGAGGGAGCGAGGCACCTGAGTCCGCGGTCAACATGACAAAACCCTCCTGCACGCGGGCGACTCACTCAACCCCCAACTCTGGCGCCGAACGCCTGAAGAGGATCCAGCGAACAAGTTGCTTGGCGGGGGGACGCGGACGGGACGATCCTCCGGATCTGGGCCGAACCGCCTCCTGAACCCCATGTCGATCCGATATCTGAATCTCCTGGTGGGCCTGCTTTTGGGCCTTGGACTCCGGATGGCCGCCGTCGCGGCGGTCGCCCCCACGTCTCCAGCGGATTCCTGGCCCACGAACGCCCTGAGCCTGAACGACGCGCTGGAGGTCGCCCTGCGCCAGAGTCCGACCATCCTGAAGGGGCGTCAGGACATCCAGGAATCCTACGGGGTCTCCCTGCAGCTCAGGTCCGCCATGCTGCCGCGGATCACGGGTGCGGCCTCCTACCAGGCGATCGGGGACGGCAACATCGAGTCTGTCCAGACACCCACATTCGGCTTCCGCCTGCGCAACAACCAGTTCTGGAACGCCAACATCCTGGTGAGCCAGCCCATCTACGCCGGCGGCGGGATCCAGTCCCGGGTCCGATCCGCCGGGCTCACCCGCGAGGCCGCCCTCGCCCAGTTCCAGGCGATCGTCGCGGACGCCCTCCTCTCCATCAAGGTGGCCTACGACGACGTCCTGCTCACGATGGAGCAGATCCAGACCCAGAAGGCCTCGGTGGCGCTGCTCGAGAAGGAGCTCCTGGACCAGAAGCGGCGCTTCGACGCCGGGACGGCCCCGCGGTTCAACGTCCTGCGGGCCGAGGTCGAACTCGCCAACGCCAAACCCCGACTGATCCGCGCCGAGAACGCGTTCCGCATCTCGCGGGACACCCTCGCCACGCTGCTGGGCTGGAACATCCCGACCAACAGCCTCGACAGCATCCCGCTGCGGCTGTCCGACCGCCTGGCCGCGGAACCCTTCGACATCACCCTCCCCATGGCCATCGCCAAGGCCCGGGTCCAGCGCCCCGAGCTGACCGTCCGCGCCATGGACCGCCGCATCAAGAAGGAGGACGTCACCCAGGCCCAGGCCAACTACTACCCCTCCGTTGGGATCGCCGGCGGATACCAGGGGCAGAGTCGCGTGTTCTCGGATGACCTCTCGCTGGTGCTCGATGGCTGGACCGCCGGGGCGCAGTTCAACTGGAGCATCCTCGATTTCGGCCTGACCAAGGGGCGGGTCGACGCCGCGAAGGCGCGGTTGGCGAAATCCGAGATCGACCAGGACGACACCGTTCGTCGGATCGACCTCGAGGTCCGGACCGCCCACTCGACCTTCATCGAGGCCCGCGAGGTCCTCGCATCCCAGCAGAAGGTGATCGAACAGGCGGAGGAGGCGGTCCGCCTCGCAATGGCCCGGAACGACGCGGGATCGGGCACCCAGCTGGATGTCCTGTCGGCCCAGACGGCGCTCACCGAGGCCCGCACGGTGCATGCCCAGGCGCTGCGCGACTATGCCGTGGCCCTTGCCCGCCTCGACCGGGCCATGGGCGATGGCATCCAGCTTCTCGCGGGCAAGCTCTGAGCACCGCGTCGACCGACTCCGGTTCGACCCCTCTCAGGCGGCTGCCGCCTCGGCCTCGGCGACCCTCTCCAGGACCACCTCGAGCATCCGGGGATCGCCGCCGATTCCCGGGGTGTACCAGACCCGTCGCCCCTCGCGGACGGTCGGATTGATCCAGGTCGGTTGCCCCGACCGCATCCGGGACGCCACCGTCCCGGGCGATTCCCCCAGCAACACGGGGATATCCTCCTGGCTGTGGAGTCCATCGCTCATGAAGAACGGGACGACCACCAGATCCCGGGTGGCACAGCTGCGGATGCAGTCCTCGATGCGGGGATCCTCCTCCATGAAGACGCCGTGGACCTCGGGGTAGATCCCCAGACGTCGGATCTCCGAGACCTGGACCTCCACCGACTTCCTGGAATTCTCGTTGTTGCCCGTTCCGTGGCCCGCGATGTACAGGCTGGTCCGACCGGGCTCCGGCGGCGGGCCCGAGGCCCCGGGAAATTGGGTCACGATCCCACGAGCCCGTTCAAGGATCAGCTGCGTCATGGACACGTGGGTGCCCACCGGAAGGCAGTAGTGCAGGTCCTGGTGCCCAACGCGTCGATGCCGGACCTGCTGGCCGGCGCCATCGATCATCCCCAGCTCCCTGGGGATCACCTCCTCGGTGAAGTAGCCCTCGCTGATGAACATCGGGACGATGAAGACCCGGGAGGACACCACCTGCCGGAGGCATCCGCAGAATGTCGGCTGTTCCTTCCAGAACCCGGTCGCCACCTCGGCGAAGAGACCGGTCTGGCGGATCCGCGAAGCATGCTCCCGCACGGGTCGCGACGAGTCGGCGTTGAGGGTGGATCCGTGACCGAGGAGTACTAGGGCCGCGTCGGGTCGACGACGCGGCTCCCCGGGTCCGATGACGGGGACCGGGCCTGGTTCCATGCCCACGGTCGGGGCCCCTTCGCCAGAAGCCCCCATCAACCCTGGGGAGGAAACGCGTTCTGCTCGGTCTCCATCCACCGGGTCGCGTAGTGGATCAGCGCGGTGGAGTCGGGGAGCTTGAGCTTGTCCTTGATGTGCCCACGGTGGACGTCGACGGTCTTCGGACTGAGCCCGAGCTCGCCGGCGATCTCGCGGGTGGTCATACCCTGACCAATGAGGCGGAAGACCTCGAACTCGCGGTCGGTGAGGTCGGCAATCCCGGGTTGCGAACCCGCCTTCGCGGGGCGGCCGAGGCTCTTGACCACCTTCTCCGTGATGGCGGGGCTGAGGTAGATGCCGCCTCCGAGGACCTTGCGGATCGCGACCATCAGCTCCTCGCCACCGGCACCCTTCATGATGTAGCCCTGCGCTCCGGCCTTGAGGGCCCGTTCGGCATGGAGGTCCTCTCCGTTCATCGAGAGGATCAGGATGGCCAGATCCGGGAACCGGGCCCGGATGTCCCGGACGAATTCCATGCCGCTGCGGCCGGGCATGTTCATGTCGGTCAACAGCAGGTCGGGAACGATCTTGTCGAGCAGGGTCATCGCCTCGGCCGGATTTCCGGCCTCGCCACAGATCTCGAGGTCGGACTCCCGGCCGATGAGCTGGGCAAGCCCGAGGCGCAGGATGGGATGGTCCTCGACCAGCATGACCCGCCGGCGCGGGGCCGCGGGCGGAGGTGGCGTCGCGGACGCGGCGGGTTCCGGGACGACGGCCTTGGTGTCGCGTTTGTCCTTCGATTTCATAGGGCTTTCCACAGCGAGCAGGTGATGCGCAGTCCACGGCGTGGCGCCGGCCCGACCTCGAGGGTCGCACCGATCATCTCGGCGCGGTACTTCATGACCCGCATCCCCATGCCCATATCGTCACCATCGGGACCGGAAAATCCACAACCATCATCTTCGACCGTGAGGACGATCCGCGGGGATCGCTGAGTGAGGCGGATCTGGACCCGACCCGCTCCGGAATGCTTGAGCGCGTTGTTCACCGCCTCCTGGGCGATCCGATAGAGCTGGGTCGCCACCGTGACCTCCTTCAGCAAAACCGGTCGCGGACACAGGAACCGGCACTGGACCCGGGTCATGGTCCGCACCCCCATCGCCAGCTCCTCGAGGGCACGCATCAGGCCATCGTCCTCGAGCGGGACCGGAGAGAGCCCATGGGAGAGGAGCCGCGCCTCGGTGACCGCCTCGCGGAGCTGATGCGTCAGGTTCTGGACCTGCGGCTGGAGGTTCGGGGCCTTGCTCCGGACATCGCTCGCAAGGGCCTGTCCGAACAGCTCCAGCGCCGTGAGCCGCTGCCCCAGCCCGTCGTGGAGATCCCGTCCGAACCGACGCTGCTCCCGCTCCCGGGCCTCGAGCGCCTCCTTCTCCAGCTCAAGACGCTCGGTGATGTCCATCAGAGTCCCGACCACCTTCACCGTCCGACCCCGTCGGGCCGCCACCGCCTCCCCAACCACCTGGACATGCCGGACACGTCCGTCCGGACGCACGATCCGACACTGGAGGTCATAGCCGATGCCGCGTCGGATCAGCTGGGCGATCGTCGACTGCACGCGGGCCCGGTCATCGGAGTGGACGAACCCGTCGACGAAACGTTCCAACGAGAGGCGTTCCTCGATGCCCAGACCCAGGATGCGGTAGACCTGGGTGGACCAGCTTGCGCGCGGCTCGGATTCGAGGATGACCTCGTAGCTGCCGAGCTGGGCGATCTTCTGGGCGCGCGCAAGACTGGCCTCGCTCCGCCGCAGGGCATCGGCGGTCTGCTTCCGATCGATGAACTGGCCAATCTGTCCCCCGAGGCTGCCGACGAGCCCGATCAGCTCCGGATCGGCATCGAGGGAACGGGTGCTGTAGAAGACCATGACGGCGAGGGTCCGGCCCTCGAAGCGCGCCGGGAAGGCGAGTGCCGACCGCAGACGGGCCCTCGAGGCGGATCGGCGACGGCTGAACTCGGTGCACGACGACAGGTCCGGGACCCAGTGGGGTTCGCCGGCGGGGAGGACCTGTCGGGCCAGCCATGCCGGATCTCCCAGACGGGGCGACCAGCCCCGGTTGATGAAGTCCGCGAGCGCAGGCGAAGGCGAATGCCACGCCCTCAGGATCCGCAGTCCACCCGTCTCCCCATCCGCCTCCCAGAACTCCCCCGCCCGCCACCCCAGCGACTCCGCAACCGACCGCAGCAGCTCCGGGACGGCCTCGTCGAGACTCTGGGCCGCCGCCAGGATCCGTGCGGCCTCGAACTGCAGCCGCGCGAGGATCTCCCCCTTCCGCTGATCGGTCACGTCCTGCAGCGTGCCGGCAACACGCTGGATCCGTCCGTTCGGAACAGCGAGCGTCTCCACAAGACTCTGGACATGCCGCACCGATCCATCGGGTCGCACCACGCGGAACTCCAGGGTGTAGCGGTCGCCTCGCCCCTCCATCCTGCGGATCGAGTCCCTGAGGCGTGCACGGTCGGCCGGGTACACATGCCGCCCGATGAACTCGTCGAGGCTCAACGGCCCCTGCGAGGGCTCGCGTCCGACAATGCGGAACATCTGGGCCGACCAGCGGAAGGACCGTTTGGAACGGAAGGAACCCGTGAAGCTGCCCAGGTGTGCGATCTCCTGGGCGCGCGCGAGTCCGCCCTCGCTCTCCCGAAGCGCCAGCTCCACGCGCTTGCGCTCGGTGATGTCCCGGACAAAGGCAGTGAAGATCGTACGACCCGGAAGCCGGACCTCGCTGAGGGACAGCTCGATGGGAAACTGCCGCCCGTCCTGGCGTCGTCCCTGCACCTCCCGTCCCGCACTCAGGGGCCACGCCCCCGGATCCCCCAGGCCACGGGGAATCAGCTGGCGCAGGGGCTTTCCGACAACCTGCGACTCGGACAGGCCGAAGATCTGCTCGGCGGACCGATTGAAGGATTCCACGACGCCGTCGATGTCGGTGGTGATGATCCCGTCGGCCGCCGTGTCGAGCATCGCCGACAGCCGTGCCTCCCGGTCCCTCACCTGCTCCTCCACCTGACGCTGGGCCGTGACCTCCAGGTGCGACACCACCGCGCCACCCCGTCCCCGGGTGAGGGGCGTCACACTCATGAGGAACCACCGCCGCTGTCCCGGACACTGGCAGGAATACTCCGTCATGAACCCGGAGCTCTCACCCGAAAGGACCGCCGCGATGCCCGCC
>Ga0194128_10007620_pt1 | contig 14087 bp, 11 predicted proteins | sample TA2KigCa65mmetaG_FD_148650 | JGI IMG/M metagenome (GOLD analysis project Ga0194128, IMG submission 148650) | Freshwater microbial communities from Lake Tanganyika, Tanzania - TA2015037 Kigoma Deep Cast 65m | ecosystem: Environmental > Aquatic > Freshwater > Lake | place: Tanzania: Lake...
AAGCTTGCACGCGCATCAATTGGCGATTCACCACCGCCAATGCCCGCATCAAGCTCAAGCGGCTCTACCCCTCATTCGAGATGTGACAGAGCACTAGTCGTCTTTGTACCAGTCCGCTGAGAGATTGCCAGGATGCGTTCGCGTGAACGGTCGATTGGCTATTCGTTACAAAGCGGCAAGATGACGGGAGATTTTGCTTTTTTTCGCGCAAGAAGCGTTGTGAGCCGCGTCAAAATAAAAGACAATCCAATGGGGATCCCTAAGTCCCGCCGGGGAGTGTAACTATGTACAACATGCTGAAGATTTTGGCCGGTTTCTGCTCGATCGCCTTGATCGGGCTGCTGGCGTTTCCTGTTGGCGCACAAACCAAAGGTGGCAGCGGCAAAGGCAATCCAGGCGGCACCTCCGGCGGCGCGGCCGGCAAGGGAAACACTGGCCCCGGTTCCGGCGGGACATTCAACCCCGGCGGGCCAAAAGGCAACGGACCGGGCGGCTCCAATCCCGGTAACTCCGGCGGCACATTCAACCCCGGCGGGTCAACAGGCAGTGGCCCTGGGTCGTTCAATCCAGGCTTCGGTTCGGGTTTTCGCCCGAAGGGCCCTGCAGCGAGCGCGCCGACCGGTAACCTGCCGATCGGCATTCTGTGGAACGATAAGTACTACGACGCCATCCGAACAAAGCTGCAGACCAACGCCGCGGCTTTGATTTCTTCAGCTTTTCCCAATTCGGGATTCAACAACAACCCATGGTCGAATAACTTCAACAACCCATGGTCGAACAACTTCAATAACCCGTACTCCAACAACTTCAACAACCCATGGTCGAATAACTTCAACAACCCATGGTCGAACAACTTCAATAACCCGTACTCCAACAACTTCAACAACCCGTACTCCAACAACTTCAACAACCAGTACTCCAACAACTTCAATAACCCGTGGTCGAATAACTTCAACAACCCGTACTCCAACAACTTCAATAACCCATGGTCGAATAACTTCAACAATCCGTGGGGGAACAACTTCAACAACCCGTACTCCAACAATTTCAACAACCCATGGTCGAATAACTTCAATAACCCGTGGGGGAACAACTTCAACAACCCGTGGGGGAACCAACCGTTCAACCCGGGCGGATTCCGGGGCGGCATCGGGTTCTTCGGCGGATGAAATTGCACTCGCCAAAGGCAAGCGGCTAAGCGACGGGCATTTCATATACTTCCACCAGACCGCATGATTCAGGTGGACCCGTCGCATGGTGTTGGCGTTTTCGCTCATCTTTGTTTTCGTCGTCGGCGCATCCGTCGGCAGCTTTCTGAACGTTGTCATCGCCAGACTCCCGCTGGAAAAAAGCCTGATCTGGCCGAACTCGCGCTGCGGCGCCTGCCATCAGTCCATTCCCTGGTACGACAATCTCCCGCTATTGAGCTACCTCCTGTTGCGCGGCCGTTGCCGGAGCTGCGGGCAAGAGTATTCGATCGCGTATTTCCTGGTCGAGCTCGGCTCTGCCGTCGGATTCGTCACGCTCTTTCTGCTTGAGGTTGTGCTGAACATTCACGACTGGCCCGGGCATCCGCCCTGGGCCTGGCGCTTCGGTCAGTTTCCGTGGCTGTCATGGCTCGGCTTCTGGTGGCACGCCTTGCTTTTCTCGTTCCTGCTCGCCGCATCGGTGTGCGATCTGAACGGCCGCGAGATACCGTTGGGACTGACACTGACAGGCACTCTGGTTGGGCTTACTGGGTCGGCATTGATACCGTGGCCGTTGCCGCATGACGACGGCGTCGGACCGTTCGGCCGGCTCCTGGACGGCATCTATCCCTGGCCGTTCTGGTTTCCGCTGCCAGCGTGGGCCGGCGCCGGCGGCAACTGGGAAACCGGCCTCGCGACCGGAGTCATCGGGGCACTCGTCGGCACGTTTCTCGTCCGTTCGATCGGCTTCGTCTTCAACGTGGGCCGAGGCAAGGAAGGCATCGGCATGGGGGACGCCGATTTGATGATGATGGTCGGCGCTTTCGTGGGCTGGCAAATCGTCGTCGTCGGTTTTTTTCTCAGCACCATTCCGGGCCTTTTCATTGGTATCATTCAATGGGTCGCCAAGAATGATGGTTCACTGCCCTATGGACCGTCGCTGTCCATCAGCGTCATGGCAACGCTGCTCGCCTGGGCACCGCTCGGCGCTTCGTTGCGGCCAGCATTGTTCAGCACCGCCCTGATTCTCGCCAGCTTGATCGTCGGCGCCTTCATGCTGCTTTTCATGAGCTTCGCCATGCGAATCCTGCGAAGGCCCGAAGACGACGAATCCGATGAGCCCGAGGAACCGCTCCCGTGAAATCGATAGTCATTGTTGATTACGGCATGGCCAATTTGCGCAGCGTGCAAAAGGCATTCGAGAAGGTCGGCGCCGCAGCGATCATCAGCGCCGATCCGAATCGCATCCTCGAGACCGACAAGGTCGTGTTGCCCGGCGTCGGCGCCTTTCGTGATGCCATCGCCCGGCTGCGCGAGGCTAACTTCGTCGACCCGATCAAGGAACATATTCAGCGCGGCAAGCCGTTTCTGGGCATCTGCCTCGGCCTGCAACTGCTCTTTACGACGAGCTATGAAGAAGGTGTCTATACGGGGCTTGATATTTTTCCCGGGGAGATTGTTCGCTTTGAGAACGTGCCTGGATTGAAGGTCCCGCACATGGGCTGGAACGAATTGATGATCCGTCGTCCGGCGCCGATTTTTCACGAATTGCCTCCTTCGCCGTCGGTTTATTTCGTTCACTCGTATTACGTGAAGCCGAAGGACGCCAGCATTATCGCGGCCGAGACGGACTACCCGACGCCGTTCACCTCGGTGATCTGGAAGGACAACGTCGTGGCCACGCAGTTTCATCCGGAAAAAAGCCAGCGCGTCGGCCTGTCGATGCTGCGGCAATTCGCGCGATGGATGTGATTAGCAGAGAAGCCCCGGGGTGAGCGCAGCGAACCCCGGGGATGGCCGGCATGATCCCCGGGGTTCGCTGCGCTCACCCCAGGGCTTCGTGGCATGACATGCAAATCTACCCCGCGATCGATCTGCGTGACGGCAAGTGCGTTCGCCTCAAGCAAGGCGACTACGCCCAGGAAACGGTGTTCGGCGACGATCCGGCCGCGATGGCACAGCGCTGGGTCGATGACGGCGCGACGTATTTACACCTCGTTGACCTCGACGGCGCGAAGGAAGGCCGGCCTGTCAACGGCAAGAGTGTGCGAGCAATCGTGCAAGCCGCGAGCGTGCCCTGCCAGCTCGGCGGCGGATTGCGGGCCGAGGACGACATCAAGCAAGCACTCTCGTGGGGCGTTATTCGCGTGATCGTCGGCACCAAGGCGCTTCAGTCGCCCGAATGGCTCGCCAAAATGGCGGAACGCTTTCCGGGCCGCATTGTTCTCGGCATCGACGCCAAGGCAGGCAAGGTCGCGACCCAGGGCTGGCTCGATGTCTCTGAGATCAGTGCGCTGGACCTGGCTCGCCGCTGCGCCCATCCGCCGCTGTCGGCGATCATCTATACCGACATCAGCCGCGACGGCATGATGCAGGGCGCCAACGTCGCCGCCATGGCTGAGATGGCGTCGGCGGTGCCGATTCCGGTGATCGCGTCCGGCGGTGTGACGACGCTCGACGACGTGAAAGCGTTGGCGACGGCCGGGCTTGCGGGCTGCATCATCGGTCGCGCTCTGTACGAAGGACAATTAAATCTGCGCGAAGTTGTTGCGGCGGTTTCGAGTAAATAAGATGATTCGAAAATACCACGTTTAGCCGCGGTTCGAAGAACCGCGCGGGTCTGAGATACGCGGCTGAACAATGGCTGGCCCTCAGTCGTACTCTCCGGAGCAACTATGGCACATCAAGTGGATGACATTCGCACCGTGGCACTCGTGGGGCATGAAGTCACGGGAAAGACCTCGCTGGCCGATGCCCTGCTCTTCAAGGCGAAGGCCAACGATCGCCGCGGGAGCCCCGATGACGGATCGAGCATCTCTGATTTCGACGAGGAGGAAAAGAAACACAAATACTCGATCGACTCGGCCGTGCTGCATCTGGATTATCAAGGCAAGCGCGTCTACCTGATCGACACTCCCGGAAAACCCGACTTCGTCGGCCAGGCGCTGGGCGGACTCAACGCAGTCGATACCGCGATCATCGTGATCGGCGCGACCGCCGGCATTCAGGTCAACACCCGCCGCATGTTTAACGAATCGGGCAAACGCGGCCTGGCGCGAATGATCGTCATCAACAAGCTCGACGCCGAGAACATTCACTTCGATCAACTGCTGAGCAACATTCGCGAGACGTTCGGCAAGGCTTGCGTGCTCTTCAACGCCCCGCTCAACGTCGGCCCGGGATTTTCCGGGGTTGTCAGCGTGCTCAGTCCTCCCGCCTCGCCGCCCGCCGGCTGCACCATTGATCTTGCAGCCCAACGGTCGCAGCTCATCGACAGCATCGTCGAGATCGACGAACCGCTCATGGGCAAATACCTCGATCAAGGCGACCTCTCTGCGGACGAACTTGCCGCCGCCCTGCCAGCGGCCCTGGCGGCGGGAAGCGTCATCCCTATTCTCTGCACGGCGTCCAAGAAAGACAAAGACCTGGGCCTGCAGGAGTTGCTCGACGCGATCGTCAAATTCACACCGTCGCCCAAGACCGCCGCGAAGCGGAAAGGGACGAAGGCCGGCGCCGAAGTCGTGATTGAACCGAGCGAGACCGGCGAGTTTGTCGGCCGCGTGTTTAAGACGATCTCCGACAAGTTTGTGGGCACGCTTAGTTATTTCCGCGTTCTCTCCGGCAAGATCACGCCGGAACAGCCGTTGATCAGTTTGCGCACAGGCCGAGGCGGGCGGTCCAGCGGTCTCCTGTTGCCGCAGGGTAAGACCACCAAGCCGATTCCCGAGGCGATTCCTGGCGACATCATCGCCGTTGCCAAAGTCGAGGATCTTCATATCGGCGACACGGTCGCGCTCAATGCAAACGCTCCGAAGCTTCCGCTCCCCATTTATCCGTCGCCGATGTACGGTCTCGCCGTCGAGCCGAAAGCGCGCGGCGATGAGCAAAAAATCTCCGGCAGCTTGAACAAGATCGCCGACGAAGATCCGACCTTCAAAGTGACGCGCGACACGCAGACGAAAGAACTCGTTATCACGGGCACCAGCCAGATTCACCTCGACATCGTGCAAAAGCGTCTCAAGGCGCGCTACGACCTGGAGATCATCACGCATGAGCCGAAGATTGCCTACCGCGAAACCTTGACCTCGACCGCCGACTCCGAGTATCAGCACAAAAAGCAATCGGGCGGTCGCGGACAGTACGGCAAGGTGCATTTCCGCGTCTACCCGCTCAAGGACCTTGGCATTAAAACGGAAGCCGACTTGCTCGAAAAATTCGCTAACAAGTCTCGCTTTGAGAAAATGCGCTCGGCTCATTACGATCCTGAGTACAACTTTGCCTTCATCGACCACATCGTCGGCGGCTCGGTGCCCAACAACTTCATCCCGGCCGTCGAGAAGGGCTGCAAGGAAGTGCTCGACCAAGGCGCATTGGCCGGCTATCGCATGCAAGATGTCGCCGTCGAACTCTACTTCGGCAAGTATCACGACGTGGACAGTTCGGAAGCCGCATTCAAGACGGCCGCCCGCATGTGCTTCAAGAAGGCGTTCCGCGAAGCCCGGCCGGTTCTCCTTGAGCCGATCGTCCACGTCGAGGTGACGCTGCCGTCGAAATACACCGGCGACATCTTGAAGGACCTCAACGGAAAACGAGCACGGGTCGAGGACCAAGACAGCCTGCCCGGCGATCTGGCGGTCATCAAAGCGATCGCGCCCTTGGCGGAAATGATGCGCTACGCCGCCCAACTCGGCAGCATCACGCAGGGCCAGGGAAGCTACACCATGGAGTTCAGCCACTACGACATCGTGCCTGGTAATGTCCAACAGCAAATCGTCAGCAAGGCGACGCTGGCGAAGGACGAAGAAGAGTAAGCGCGGGAGAAGCCCAGGGGTGAGCGCGGCTCACCCCTGGGCTTGTTCCACCCAGGCGAAAATCGTCTCCGCGACCTGCTGCGGCGATTGGCTGGACGTGTCAATTGCGAAGTCGGCGCATTCTTCGTAGAGTGGGGCACGCAACGCCAATAGTTCCTGAATCTCAGCGAGACCGCCCTGCGCCAGATTCGGACGTTTCTCGGCGCTGGACAGGTCCTTCTGGACGCGTTCCCAGAGCACGTCGGCCGGGGCTTGCAGCCAGACGACGAAGCCGCGTTTGAGCAGTGCGCGGTTCTCGTCACGCAGGATGACGCCGCCGCCTGTGGCGATGACATGTTCGTCGTAGTCGCTCAGTTCTTGCAAGAGCTTCGATTCCTTGTCGCGAAAACCCTTTTCGACTTCCTCGTCGAAGATTTGGCGAATTGTCTTGCCGTGCCGCGCTTGCAGGAACTCGTCGGCGTCGATCCACGACCAGCCGAGGCGATCGGCGAGAATCCGAGCGACAGTGCTCTTGCCCGTGCCGCGGTAGCCGATCAGGTAGATGATCGGGCTGGGCTTGGTTGGCACCGGCGGCGGAGCGGATTCGGCGATGTTCGTCGGCATCTTTGGCCGTTCCAGCGTGGCGGGCCGCAACGTCGATGGCTTGGCTTCCTCATGCACCGTGCGGACCGGCGAGAGCGCTTGCCGAACGACGCTCGTCATCAACTCAAGGGGCGCAGGCTGCCCCGTGAACAGCTCGAACTGCAGCGCCGCTTGCCGCACGAACATGTCGACACCGGTGAGGACCTGGCAGCCTCGCGCTTGCGCTTCGCGAATCAGCTTCGTTGTCTCCGGCGTGTAAATCGTGTCGAACACGAACAGACCGGCCTTGAGGAAGCTGTGGTGGATCGGCGATTCGTCGATGTTGGGATGCATACCGACAGAGGTGCAGTTGATGACCGTGTCGCAATCGACATTGTGCCGGGCGGTCCAATCGACGAACCGGCAGCCGACCTCCGTCGCCAGCTTCTCGCCGCGCTCGGCGGTACGATTCGTCAGCGTAATCGGGAGATTCAACTTCTTGAGCGCGAATGCAATCGCCCGCGCGACGCCGCCGGCGCCGACGATCAGCACGTTGCGTGATGCCAGCGGGACGGGCTTGCCATCGGGCCCGGCAGGCAGATGCGCTTGCAACGAATCGAGTGCGGCCTGAGCATCCGTGTTGACCGCGCGGTAGTCGGTTTCCGTCGCGATGAGCGTGTTGGCCGCACCCATTGCCGTCACCGACTCGTCCTTGTCCTGAGCAAGCTTGGCGGCCGCCTCCTTGTGAGGCAGCGTCACGCTGTAGCCCGACACGGGGATATTGCGCAAGCTCGTCAAGAACTGCTGCAACTCGCCGCGCGGCACGCGGAACGGCAGATACACTGCATTGATTCCCCGCTCCGCGAAGGCGGCGTTGTGGATCAGCGGGCTGTGGCTGTGGCTTACCGGATCACCGATGACACCGAATACCTTCGTCTCGGCATTGATGCTCTCGACGCGGTAGATTCTCTGAAGCTCTTGAAACGACAACATCCCAGGCGCGATCTGGCGTTCCTTGTTGAATGCGGCATAGGTGTATGGCATTCCGAGCAGCAGCCCGAGTACGCGGCTGCACGTGCCCAGGTCACCCATGCAAAACGCCACCGTCGGCTTCGCAGGGCTTTTCAATAAAGCAAGCAATCGCAGATTGTCGCTCGACTGCTGTGCCGTCACGACGATCTTGACGATGTCGGCGTCCTCGGCACACATCTGGGCGTGGATCTCTTCGAGGTTCTCCGGCACGCCCTCGAGGTTGTGGTAGCTCACGATCCGGCGGACCTTTCCAAAACGTGGAATCTTCTTGATGATGTCATGCTCAAGGTCGATGAAGTCGAACCCAGCGACGACGGCCTGGCGAACGAGCATGAAACGCTGCTCTTCCGTGCCGGCGAAGCGTCCGCCGTCTGAGGGTCGCCGCAGCGTAGCGATCATCGGGCAGGGGCGGTTCGTCAGGAGCCGCTTAAAATCGGGCTGCTTGGCGAGGAAATCGAGCCGCAGTTCGATGAGCTTGGCGCCCTGCTTGGCTGCCTCCTGGATTTCGGCCTGCATCATGCGATGGCGCGTGCGTCCGATGACGGCGCAGACCGCGGGAGATTGGATGTCGAGCATAGGCTATTTCCTTTTGCCGCTTGCAGCTTCGCGCTTGCGTCACGCGGCCAGAATATTCCGCCCCCGTCCCGTGAGCGCGAAGCCGCAAGCGGCGTCATTTTCCATCCGCGCGGTTCTGCAACAACTCATCGGACGTCGTGTACGAAATCGTGGCGATATCGACCGCAATGAGCGCCGCTGCGACGACGAAGCCGATGACCACGCCGACGCCGACGGAAAGTCCAATGGCATCCGGATTGCCAAGCCGAATCATGAACGCAGCTAACATCGCCGACGACGCACCGCCCGCACAACTGATCAATGCCTGCAGAATGAAGTGGATGCTCAGCAAGCTCACACGCTGCACGCGCCCGACCGGCAGCCCGAGCAACGCGTTCATCTTGGCGACTTCGTAGATCAGGCCGACGCGCGTTCGCGTCAATAGAAACGCCACGAACAACGCCAGCACCGTCAGTGCCCCGAACGCGATCGGCAAACACCAGCGCTGAATCTCGGCGATAGGAATGATCAGGTCGCCCGCGGGACTGGCGTGAAAGATCGCCCCCGATGCCGTCAACAAGAGCGACGCTACCGCCAGGTAAATGCCGACGGCGCGATTGCGATCGGTGACGAGCTGGTGAATCGTTCGGCTCACGTGCAGATAGCGCATGCCCGGCGTGATCTCGGAATGGTGCTCCGAATCGAAACCGGCCGCTTTCTCCTCGCCGATCATCTCGATGGCGTCGACGACCTTCTCGGAGAAGCCTTCGCCCCCCTTCGCATCGAGCGCGTCCAGCGTTCCCTTGTCCGCGTCGGGAAGTTCGGCATTGATGGCCTGAATTTCTTTCGGCGGCTCATTGGCGGTAGACATAGCGGTGATTCTTGACCGTTGGGTGTAGATCAGGCTTTCCAGCCTGACGTTCGCGCCGGCTTCGTCAGGCTGGAAAGCCTGACCTACGTCCCGTTTTCATGTTGCCATCCGCGGCGAAACCGGCAAACTATCACCATTCTACATCCAATGCCTCAGGAAGCCACGCGGAGAACGTCATGACCACCACCTACATCACATTGATTCTGTGCCTCGCCCTGCTCGCGGGCAACTTTGCGCGTGCCCACGCCGGCGAGCCGAAGACCGGTTTCATCAACAAGATCCACAAGAGCAAGGACGGCGATTCCAAGTACGTCGTCTTCGTGCCACACAGCTACAACGGCGACAAGGAGTTGCCGCTCATCCTCTTCTTGCACGGCGCCGGCGAACGCGGCGATGACGGACAGCTTCCCGTCAAGCAAGGCATCGCCAACGGCGGCATCAAGTTCAAGAGCAACGAGAAGACGTTCCCGTTCATCACCGTGTTTCCGCAATGCCGGGTGAAGGGCCACTGGAAAGCCGGCGGCGCCGACGCCAACCGGGCCTTGGCGATCCTCGAAGAAGTGCAGAAGAACTACAGGGTCGACTCGAAGCGCCTGTACCTCACCGGCCTGTCGATGGGAGGCATCGGCACGTGGAGCTTGGCCGCCGCCCATCCCGACAAATGGGCCGCCATCGCGCCGGTCTGCGGCAGCGCCGATCTCAGCACGGCCGAGAAAATCAAACACATCCCAACGTGGGCATTCTGCGGCGATCAAGACAAGCCGTTCATCGAGCCGAACCGAGCGATGTTCAAAGCTCTCAAGGCGGCCGGCGGCAACCCTCGCTACACCGAACTGCCCCACGTCGGCCACAACTCCTGGGACCCCGCCTACGTTACGCCGGAGTTGTACTCGTGGTTTCTGAAGCACTCGACCAAATGAGCCGCCGGCAGCTCTCAGGCGTTAGCTATCAGCCATGCCCGCGCCCTGGCCGTTAGCCGGGCGCGCCAGCGACGAATTCTCCATCGCCGGCGCGTACTCGGAACTTGGAACACGTCACGCCAACATCTTTTCGACGACAAAACCAAGCGCGATGGCGGAAATTCATTGACAGACGCCGTGTCAAGCCATTAAGTTAGAGTCCATCCGGAATGTAGCAGCTGTCATGAACCATTCTTGGGCGACTTCTTCTGCTCAAGGATGGGCTTACCATGGACAAGGTCGACCCGACGGATGTCACGGATGAACAACGGGCGTTGGTCGAACCGTTGATTCCGCCCGCCAAGCATGGCGGCGCGCCACGCACGGTCAACGTGCGGCTGGTCTTCAACCCCATTCTTTACGTCAACAAAACCGGCTGCCAATGGTCCATGATCCCCAAGGATCTGGCCAAGCGTTCCACCGCCTTCGATTACTTCAGCGCGTGGGAAAAGGACGGCACGTGGCAAAAACTTCTCGATACCCTGCGTCGCCAAGTCCGCACGGAAGCAGGACGAGAACCGGAACCGCAAAAAGCGGCCATCGATTCGCAGACGGTCAAAGGCTCCGAAGCAGGAGGTCCACGAGGCGATGACGGCGGCAAAAAAATCAACGGCCGCAAACGTCATATCATCGTTGACACCATGGGACTGCTGCTGGTCGTCCTGGTCACGTCGGCCAACATCGACGACGGCACCGGCGCGCCGGAGGTCCTCAAGCTCATGAGCGAGGAACACAAAAGCCGCTTGGACGAAATCCGCGGCGACAACAAATACAACAACCGCACGCTGGATCGCTACCTCGCAAGATCCAAAGCCAAATACAAGGTCACGGTGGTGGAACGTCCTGAGGGCGTCAAGGGCCTGGTGCTATTGCCGTATCGTTGGGTCGTGGAACGCACCAACGCCTGGAACGGCAAATATCGTCGCAACAGCAAGGACTACGAACGCACCACCTCGTCCTCCGAAGCCATGATCAGGGTGTCCTCGATCCATCTGATGCTCAATCGCCTTCGCCCCGACCCGAATGCCAAAGTAGCTAAATTACCTATACGCCGAATCCCATGAAAAAAGCGGCGTAACTTTTCGGATAGACTCTCAGAATTTGACCTGCACGCCGAAGGTAACGCCTTGCGCCCAGAAATCGCTGCGCTGGAAGGAGAAATTCGGGGCGGGCGCACCCACCAGCGGTCTCGGCGCGCCAGGCGTGAACCCGCCGCCGAACTGGCTGGGGTTGGTGTTGTGGTCGATCATCGCGCCGGGCCGAGCTACGTTGTTGAGGTACAGGAGGTTATAGCCGGCATACCCCTGGATGTTGCGTGTGATGTTGTAGCCGAGCTTGAATTCCGCCTCCGGAACGACGCCAAACACGTTGCGCGAATGAACCCCGCTGTTGGTGGCCTGGGCAAAGACGCTGCCCGGCGCATTGACAACGTTGATAAAGTCCTTGGCGCCCGGCGTGAAGCCGGTGGTGGCGCCGTTGATGTCGATGGTCTGGTTCATGGAACCCAGGGCAACCTTGCCGGTAGCTTCGACGAAGAACCTGCCCATCTGATACTCGACGCGCAGACCAAGATTGCCGCCGTAGAAGTTGTTTTTCGCGTGAAATTGATCCAGTCGCGTCACGAAATCGCCCTCCCTCTGGCTGGTCACGCCAAAGTCGAGGTCCTCGCGGAAATTGATATAGCGGAAACCGACGAGTCCCGTGACGGTGAGGCATTCGCGGCGTGCCAGATTGGCCACGAAATTCACCTCGGCGCCTTGCAACTCATTGCGGATCCGCAGGAAGGAGTCGTTCGAGACATCAGAAAAGGGGATGCCGGTGGGAACGAATATTTCTTCGCCGGTCGTCACATCGAAAAACGGCACGCCCACAAACGGGCTGCCCGGCGTGGCAGGCGTGCCGGCGGTTTGCGTGCTGGTCCTGGGAGAAATGAACAGGTAATTCCCTTCCACGCCAAAGCACTGATCGCAGCCGAACCAGCCCCCCAGCGTGAAACGGCCGCCGTAGCGCGTGCCCATGTCATACGTGTCGTTGCCCAGCAGGACGGCCGTGTTGGCCGAGCCGATCTGTCCGGAAGTGGGATCGGCGATGATATTGAGGGCCTGCGTCAACAGCGGCGTGTTGACGGGCGCGCGTTTCGTCCACCACAGCAAGAACGCGGCATCGCCCCAGATGCGCGGGCTGGCGGGTCGCCCTGCGTCGCTGAAGATCTCGACGGCAGGGGCGGGGGCCGCACCGTCTTCAATCAGCGCCGGAATCGGCGGCGGGGCCGCGGTTGGCAACATTTCGGTTTCTTGAGCGCGGGACACGCCGGCGTGCAAGAGAGTGCATGCCAGCCCAAGAAGAAGGGTCTTTTTCATGTGCAATTCCTTTGCGGAAAATTCCTCGGACTGCGCGGAACAGAACTTCCGCACCAATTTACCAATCGGCCGCGAACGGCAGTTTGCTAGCCATATCCAAATGGGAACGATGCGATTTCTGGCCTGCGACTTGATAAAAACGGCACTTCCGCTCCAATTTACCAATCGGCCGCGAACGGCAGTTTGCTGGCCATATCCAAATGGGAACGATGCGATTTCTGGCCTGCGACTTGATAAAAACGGCTTGGCAAGAGCGGTCGGCAAGCGAAGTCAATTAGATAGAAGCGGCTCAACCCGTCCAATCGATTCATCCCGCGCTGGAACGAGCCGAAAGCGTGCGCGACGGGCGTTCCGTCGCGCCCGCTTCCGTCTCGTTCAAGTTGGCGGGGCGTTAACGGCGTCGTCCGCTGGCGCCTCGCGAAACCGCGCTAAACGTGCGTGCCGGCGCGGACGGGCCACGTTGCCGTGGCCTGGGTCGGTAATCCGACTCAGGCGAACCCGCAGGCGCCGTGTTCCGTCGCAAGAAAAACTTGCTCCCGCTGAGCGCAGTCCATCGAATACAATCACCGAATGAGCGCCGCGCCGCGGATCGTTCGTCGCGGCCTGCCTACAGATCAGGGCCACGGCAACGCTGCCTACCCGGGAGGACGCGATGACAGTGAAACGCGATAGCCGGGAACCTACGCCCGAGGCTCAACTCCGGTCCTACATTGACAGGCTTGATCCGAAGATTCAGAAGCTCATGCGATCGGTACGGGCCGCTTTACGTAAGCGATTCCCGACGGCCAATGAGTTGGTGTACGACTACATAACCTTCGTCGTCATTAGCTATTCGCCGACGGACAAAGGGATCGATGGCATCGTGACGATCAAAGCAGATGCCACAGGGGCATTTCTGTACTTCAGTCAGGGGCCGCAGTTGCCCGACCCGAAGCGGATGTTGCGGGGGTCGGGAAAGCAGGTGCGTTTCATCCAGGTGGAAGCTGCCAGCGAGTTGGCACAACCGGACGTGGCAGCGCTGATCGCCGCAACGCTTGAGCAAGCGCGGATACCGTTTCCCGCCGAGGGAAAGGGCAGTCTCATCATCAAGTCGCCTGCCGCGAAAAAGCGGCCGCGCCGGAAGCCGACGAAGTGACGGAGAGGCCCCGCAGAAGCGCGCCCCCCTCACCCCTTGCTCTCTCCCCGCGCCGATGACGTCGGTGCAAGCTAAACGTCGAACCGGCGCGGGGAGAGGGGAGGCGTACGAACCCCGGCTACGGTAAGGTAGCCCCTAGTCCGCGTTTGTGGCGAAATCAACGGAGCATCGAGCAACCCGCTCATTTGATTATTTCACACTTCACCATATGTATCCAGTTTTTCTCGGCGCTGACGACTCGGCCCTTTATTAGGACTTCTACACCCATTTTGAGTTGTTGCGCAATTTTCTCAAGCTCCATTGGAGTCTTGGTCGTGAACCTGCACGATATCATCCAATCCCCCTCTCCCATCGGATATGCATAAATGTTGTGAGAATCTACACGAAACCCAAGATCCTTACGCTGAACAAAGTCGACCTTGAACGCCAGTTGAACTAACGTTGCGTCGCAGTACCGGCTGGGGTCTTTGCAGAGTTCCTTGATCGTAATATTAAGTGGTTTTTCGGCAGCCACTGCCACGACTTCGCACATCCTTAGATGCCCTGAGCTACTCACAAACCCACGCAGGGTTACGGTTTCTCCGTTTACAAAGATCCTGTTATCAGCCTTGTCCAA
>Ga0194128_10007626_pt1 | contig 14074 bp, 13 predicted proteins | sample TA2KigCa65mmetaG_FD_148650 | JGI IMG/M metagenome (GOLD analysis project Ga0194128, IMG submission 148650) | Freshwater microbial communities from Lake Tanganyika, Tanzania - TA2015037 Kigoma Deep Cast 65m | ecosystem: Environmental > Aquatic > Freshwater > Lake | place: Tanzania: Lake...
CGATCACTATTACATGACTACATATAGTAGCAATAAATGTGAGTTAAGCGTTGTCACATCAACCACTTGACGGCGAAAGCGGTGATTCAAAGAGGGCTAAGATCCGTCGGGCGAGGACTCGTTTAACCTGCGCTGGACCGGCATGACTGGCTCCGGTTGGCTCAGTCCGTCGATGGACATCGGCACGACCGTCCCCAATCTGGTCGGATCGCAATGGGGCATTCTGACCGACATCGCCTACACCACGCCGGGCCTGCAAAATCAGACGTTCTCCGAGATCAGCCATCCCAACGGTCTGCAGATTGCAATCACGACCACGCTGACCGACGCGCTGCTCAACATCAATTTTGTCATCCGGAACACGAGTACGACGAACACCGTAAGCAATCTGGTCCTTTCCGACTACTTCAACTTCCATCCGAACGGTTCGCTCCACTCGAACCAAAGCACCCGACAAGGCACGACAAGATACCTCGCCAATTGCCCCGCCCACATCGGCACATGCAACGGCGTCATCTACACAACGGGCAATCAGTCACTTTCTACGTTCGTTTCGCAAGGCTTCGTCTACGGCCAACGCGCGCCGGACGCCTATGCGACCGGCTACGCCAGCGGTATGCCCATCGGACAGCAAGCGCTGTTCACTCAGATGGCGAACGGCATTTTCAACAATCAGGCCGGGCCCGTTGGTCCCGCCGACAGCGCTGGCGCACTCGCCTACAATCTTGGCAACCTCGCCCCACTCCAACAGACCGCGTTCACCTTCTACAAAGGCCTGGACGTGCCGACGCCGGAACCAGCCGCCTGGGCCATGATGTCACTCGGGCTGATTCTGCTCGTTCTGCGCGCCCGGCGTCAGCGCAAACAGAACCTCGAACTGGCGCGCCTCCGCTCCCGTATGGACTGCGTCAAGCAGGTCTAAACAGCGCGGGACGAATCCGCCGAATCCACACCCCTGCGCACGCTACAGCTTCACGCTCAGGCCCGGGCCGTTCAGCAGCCCCGTGTTGACGCGCCCATTCCGCACATCGAACACGCCAGGATATTTTTCGATCCAGCCTTTGTTCGCCGCCGGCACGTACTGCCGCGAGTTGCACTCGATCGCCGCCACGCCGGGCACATGCGCCGCCAGCGCCGCGCTATGGATGAGACTCGCGCCCGGGCAAGTCAAGTCCTGCACGCACAAGAACATCTTCCACTTCTGCGCCGCCGCGGCCATCAACAGCGCCTGCGCCTGCCCTTTGCAGGCCTTTAGCGCCGTGCCGGTATAGCCCATCTCGCGCGCATCCTGCAACGCTTCGAGATCCGTCAACGACTCGTCGATCACAACAGGCTTCAGCTTCGCCGCCTCATGCATCACGTTCGCGCGATCGGCCTTCAAGTCGCGCTTAGTCGGCTGCTCGATGTACTGAATCCTCGCAAATCCGGCCGGCGTGGCCTGCTTCACATCCCGCAGCATCTTGATCAGATACGCCACGTTCGGGCACTTCTCATTGAAGTCGAGCGAGTAGTTCCACGCCTTTACTCCGCGCTTAGCCTGCGCTTCGGACGCGGCCTTATCGACCGTGAGCACACGCTCGGTGTCCCACTTGATGTCTTCGCCGTTTAGCTTGATCTTGATGTGGGTCAAGCCGGAGTAGTTGATCCACTCGGCCAGCGTCTCCGGCATGCCGTCGTTGATGCGTTTCTTGATATCGCTTTCGTAAATCGGATCCACCGCGCCCACCAGGTGATACAACGGCATCGTCGGTTTCGGCGCCTTCAAAACGTACTTCTGTAGGTACTCGCCTTTGAATTCCGGGGTCAGATAGCGCGAGAGATCGTGGCGCATCACGTCCGGCCCGTAGGTCGCGAAAATATTGCGATTCAGCATCCGGCCAAACGCATCGCCGATAGCGGCATCGAACGGACTGCCCGTGACAAGCGTGCACAGTTTCGGAATCGGCTGTGCCAGTTGAATCTCCGCCGCCGCCTTCAGCCACATCGGTTCCAACGCATGATTGAGGTCGACCGGATGCCCGTACTCGGTGTAGCCGTTGCAGATCTTCTCGATCTTCTTCGACAGCGTCCGCATCGCCTCCAGCGTCTGATCATAGTTCAGCGTCTTCGACGGAAACGCCCAGATATTGCCCATCGGCATCGAGCCGAAGCCCTTGCTCACTTTGCCGCCCCGTGATTCGACGGTTACGTTGACGTTCAACAGCGTCACGCGATTCACCTCCACGCCGCCAAACTTGATCGGCGTGCGGTAGGTGAAGTCTTCGTAGGAAGCGCCGATCTCCTTGATGCGAACGTCGGTCGGCTTGTTCTGCGCGTGTATCGCGGGAGTGGCGGCCAGCGCACCGAGGAAAGAGCGGCGTGAAATCGTCATGAGAGCCATTGTATGCAATCGGGAACAAACGAATGTGCGGTGGAGTCAGATCAGGCAGGAGGCGTACATGTTTGAAAAAGCGTTGTTGGCGAGGACCAGGCGTAGCCCTTGGTCGTGGGGAGGGTTAGTCGTTCAGGCCGGTGTTGTCGCGGGCCTTGTGATTGTGCCGATGGTGCATCCGGAAGTAATCGCGGTGATACTTCCAAAGGCCCTGCTTCACGTCCCCGCGAAACAACCGCCGCCGGTCGAAGTGGAAGTGCAACAGACCGCGCAAGCTGCGGCCACGCCAGGTCAGGTAACCGTCGCCCGCCGGTATACGCGGACGGTGACTGCGCCGAGTAGCTGGAACAACGCGCCGAATACTATCCTCGATCCCGACAGCGTGCCGATGTTTTCCGTCGGCCCACCGATCGTCGGCGCAATTGGACCTTTTCTGATTGGTACGTCACAAACCTCCCTTCCCACCGCCCCGCCGCCTTCCCCCGAGCGCAAACCCGACGTCTCCAAACCCGTGAAAGTCGGCGGTCTCGTGAAGCCGCCAACGATCGTCTTCCGCGTCAACCCCGCCTACCCGCCGCTCGCCAAAGCCGCGCGCATACAAGGCGTCGTCAAGCTTGAAGGCATCATCGCCAAAAACGGCGCGGTCGTTCAGCTCAAAGTCATTGGCGGCCACCCGCTGCTTGTAAAGGCATCGCTCGACGCCGTCGCCCAATGGCGCTACACGCCCACGCTGCTCAACGGCGAACCGGTCGACGTCATCGCGCCCATCGACGTCAACTTCATCCTGTCAAACTGACCGCGCAATCAGACCCACCGTCTCGCGGCCATCTAGAAACAAGCTCGGATTCAAATCGGCGCGGCGAAACGGCCGCGCCGATTCCACTTGCAGGCCCGCCTCTTCGGCATACCGCGCCAGCGTCGCGTCGTCGAACAGATGCACGCTCGACGGCATGTTCCCCAGCCGCTTATGCGTCGACCAGACCGCTGTCTTCTCGATCCAACCCGGCCACTGCAAACCCGCGCCCTTGCGCCGTTCGAACTCGGCGATAAACGGCGCGAACGCCGCCTGATACGGCGTCGCCGCCTGCACGAACAATCGCCCGCCCGGCCGCAGCCACCGTCGAATCGACCGCAAGCCATACGCAACTTGATTACCCGTCAGGAAATGAAACACGCTCGCCGCATGCACGAGATCGAACGAGCCGTCTTCGAAATGCAACTCACGCGGAAACCGAGCGCTGACGATTCTCGCGCCAGGCGCATCGAGCGCGGTGGTGTCGATGTCGTTCGCCGTCACAACAGCCCCCGCCGCCAGCGCCGCGCGCGCCGCAATCCCCGACCCCGAACCAATGTCGAGCGCCCGCGCGCCCGGCCCGCACGCCCCCGCAAACGCCTCGCTCAACGCGCTCAGCGAAGCCGCGTGCCAACCCATCTTGTTCCGCGTCAGCGCGGGATTCGGCATGAGGTTAGGGTAGCGCTGGTAGAATAGAATATTGAAATACATGTCGCAACGCATCCGTTCGACCACCGTTCTTGCCGTTCGCCGCAACGGCAAAGTGGTGATGGTGGCCGACGGCCAGGTCACGCTCGGCAGCGAGGTCCTGAAAGCCTCCGCCAAGAAACTCCGAAGACTGTACAACGGCAAAATTATCTCCGGCTTCGCCGGTTCCACCGCCGATGCCTTCGCCCTCTTCGCGCGCTTTGAAGCCAAACTCGAACAACACGGCGGCAAGCTCGACCGCTCCGCCGTCGAAATGGCCAAGGACTGGCGGACCGACAAGATGCTCCGTCATCTCGAAGCCCTGCTGCTCGTCTCCGATCTCGAGAAGACCTACATCCTGAGCGGCAACGGCGACGTCATCGAACCCGACGAACCGCTCGCCGCGATCGGATCCGGCGGACCGTTCGCCAAATCCGCGGCCCAGGCGTTGTACGAAAACACCGAACTCTCCGCGCGCGAAATCGCCGAAAGAGCGATGAACATCGCCGGCCAGATCTGCATCTACACAAACCTCAACGTCATTTTTGAGGAGTTGGGCTAATGGTGATTTATCTTCCGACCCAACATGGCAACGGCGCCGATGAATCGGTGCTGCTCGACGAACTGACGCCGCGCGAAATTGTCCTCGAGCTAGACAAGTACGTCATCGGCCAAGGAGACGCCAAGAAGGCCGTTGCTGTCGCACTGCGCAACCGCATGCGCCGCCAGCGCCTCGATCCCGACATGGCCGAAGACGTCATGCCGAAAAACATCTTGATGATCGGCTCGACCGGCGTCGGCAAAACTGAAATCGCGCGCCGGCTGGCAAAGCTTGCCAACTCGCCGTTTCTCAAGGTCGAAGCCAGCAAATTCACCGAGGTCGGTTACGTCGGCCGCGATGTGGAGTCGATGATCCGCGATCTCGTCGAAATCGCCATCGACATGATCCGCGACGAAAAGCTCGACGAAATCTCCGACCGCGCCGAACGCAACGCCGAAGAGAAGCTGCTCGATCTGCTGATCCCGCCGCCCGAGAAGTCGAGCGAAAGCGCCGATCTCGCCCGCGAAAAGTTGCGTGAGAAGCTGCACGCCGGCAAACTCGACGACCGTATGGTCGAAATCGACGTCAAGGATCGCGCGATGCCGTTCGAGTTCTTCAGCGCGCCAATCATGCCCGGCCCGGGCGGCATGGACGATGCCGACATGTCCAACTTCAAGGACATGCTTCCCTCGCTGCTCGGCGGCCGCACCAAGAAGCGAAAGCTGCCGGTCGCCGAAGCGTTTGACTACCTGATTCAGGAAGAAGAGCAGAAGCTCGTCGACATGGACCAGGTGCAGCGCACCGCCATCGAACGCGTCGAGCGCAGCGGCATTATCTTCCTCGACGAAGTCGACAAGATCGCCGGACGCGAAGGCGGCCACGGCCCCGACATCAGCCGCGAAGGCGTGCAGCGCGACATCCTGCCGATCGTCGAAGGCACCACCGTCAATACACGCTACGGCTTTGTCCGGACCGATCACATTCTTTTCATCGCCGCCGGCGCGTTTCATGTGTCCAAGCCGTCCGATCTGATTCCCGAATTGCAGGGCCGCTTTCCGATTCGCGTCGAACTGAAGTCGCTCACCGAGGAAGATTTCATCCGCATTCTGCGCGAGCCCAAAAACGCGCTCATCAAGCAGTATCAGGCGCTGCTTGAGACCGAAGGCATCAAGCTCAACTTCACCGACGACGCGCTGCGCGAACTCGCCCGCTTCGCCACCCAGGTCAATGATGTGCATGAAAACATCGGCGCGCGCCGTCTGCATACCATTCTCGAAAAGGTGCTCGAAGAGGTCAGCTTCGAAGGCCCCGATCTCAAGAAGAAAAACGTAAAGGTCGACGCCAAGTTCGTCCAGGCGCGGCTCACCGATATCGTCAAAGATCAGGATTTGAGCAAGTACATATTGTGAGGCACGGGTTGGCGGTCGCGAGTTTGTGTGGCGTCGCCGCCTCGTGCGGCTACGTCGGCGACCCGCTTCCGCCCGCGTTCAACATCCCGCGCCACGTCCAGGATCTTCGCGCCACGCAAGTCGGCCGCAACCTCGAAGTGCGGTTCACCATCCCGGCCACGACGACTGAAGATCTGCCCGTCAAGAACCTCTCGCGCGTCGAACTACGCGCGGGCCAAATGCCCGTCGGCGGTTGGAACGTCGATCGCTGGTTGGAAACTTCCAAGGTCACGGCGGTCGAAAAGAGTGATCCCGGCCCGGCCGAAGCGTCAATCGATATCGCCGGATGCGCCGGCGCCGAAGTCGTCGTCGCGGTCCGCATGGCGAACGCGAAAGGACGTTTGTCGGCATGGTCGAACTTGGTGACTTTGCGCGTCGAGCAGCCTTTCTCCGCGCCCCAATTCAAGGCCGATTCCGCCCCGCAAGGCGCCGAGATCAAGTGGTCCGGCTTCGATGGCAAGGTCCTCGTTTTTCGCGATGACGAGAAAATCGGCGAGAGCGCTTCCGGCCGCTTCGCCGATCCGGGCGCCGAGCACGGCAAGACGTATGCATATTCGATCCAGGCCGCTCGCGGGGCCGCGCTGAGCGAACGATCCGCCCCGATCGGCGTCAAGATCGAAGACCGTTTCCCGCCCGCTGTTCCGGCGGGCTTGACTGCGGCCGCCGGACCGGGCACAGTGGAATTATCGTGGGAGCGCGGGACGGATTCCGATCTTTCGCACTACTTTGTACTGCGCGCCGCGGGCGGCGAAAGCGAATTCACAAATGTGGGGCGTACCGATCTTCCCGCCTACACCGACCGGGACGTCAAACCCGGAAGCCGGTACCGCTACCAGGTCGTGGCGGCCGATTTTCGAAACAACCGGAGCAACCCCTCCGGCGCCGTGGAGATTCTGATTCCTTGACCCAGTACGTACGCTATTCTGTCGACCCCGCCGAATCCGCCGGCGCCGCAATCCCCGCGCACAGCGTCGGCCGCCACTACGCCGAACACGCCAAGGAACTCGGCTTGATTGTCGGCAAGCGCGCGCGCAACATCGACGCCGCCGGCTGGCGCGATTACGTCTGGGGCTACACCTGCGCCAACGACGTGACCGCCCGCGACTTGCAGTGCAAAGACGGCCAATGGACGCGTGGAAAAGGCTTCGATACGTTTTGCCCCGTGGGCCGATCGGCCGTGCCGGCCGCCGAAGTGGAGTTTGAATCGTTGCGCGTCGAGACCTCCCTCGACGATTGGTGCGTACAAAGCGCGCCCGCGACCGATATGATATTTGGACCGGGAGCCGTTCTGGCCTACGTGTCGCAATTCTTGACGCTCGAACCGGGTGATCTGATCGCCACGGGAACGCCGTCGGGCGTGGGTCCGATGCAAGTCGGCAGCAAAGTACGAGTAGTGGTGGCCGGCGTTGGCGCGGTCGAAAACACCATCGTTGGCGAATGAACTTTGGAGAAACACAGCATGAAGATTTTTCTTGATACCGCGAATTTGGACGAGTTGCGCAAAGGCGCGTCGTGGGGAATCATCGACGGCGTTACCACCAATCCGTCGCTAATCGCCAAGGAAGGCAAGCCGATCGAAGAGCAGGTCCGCGCGATCTGCGACATCGTCGATGGCGACATCAGCGCCGAAGTCGTGGCGACTGAGTTCAAGGCGATGGTGGAGGAAGGCCGCAAGCTTTCCAAGATCCACAAGAACATCATCGTCAAGCTGCCGCTCATCCGCGACGGCGTGCAGGCCTGCAAGGCGCTCGAGTCGGAAGGCATCCGCACCAACGTGACGCTTTGCTTCCAGGCCGGCCAGGCGTTGTTGACGGCCAAGGCGGGCGCCTACATCATCAGCCCGTTCGTCGGCCGCATCGACGATATAGGTTACGAAGGCATGCCGTTGATTCAGGACATCGTGCAGATCTACAAGAACTACGGCTTCAAGACGCAGATTCTTGCGGCGTCGCTGCGGACGACCAATCACGTCATCGCCGCGGCGAAGGCCGGCGCGCACATCGGCACGTTGCCGTTCAAAACTCTCGACGGCTTGTTCAACCACCCCTTGACGGACAAAGGGCTGGAGCAATTCCTGAAGGATCACGCCAAGGCTTTCGGGAACAAGTAACCGTGCCGGCGTTGCACGAGGTTTCCCTCGCGGTGCCCGCGGCGATTGGTGTCGCCGCGGCATCCGCGTTGGCGTGGCTGCTCGTGCGCGCGGTGCGCTTTCGCCGCGATCCGGTTGAGCGCGAGCGCCGCCGGCGGATTCGCGTTCACGTGAACGGCCGGATGGCCGAGGCGCTGATCTTTCAAGCCGACGAGACCGAATTGCGGTACAGCTACGAAATCGGCGGCGTCAGCTACAACACGTCGCAAGAGATCGGCACACTGCTGCCGGTCCTCCCGGACGCCCCCGAGAAACTTCTCGGCACGGTGTTAATGAAGTACGATCCCAACAACCCCGCCAACTCGATTGTTGTCTGCGAGCACTGGGCGGGTTTTCGAAAGAAGAAACAATGACCCGAAGGTTTGCCATCGGCGCGTTTGCCGGCGCCATTCTCTCCGCCGCGGCCAAGCGGCCCAAGACCGTGATTCACGTGGTCACCGTCCGTTGGAAGCAAGGCACAACGAAGGAACAGATCGACGCGGCCTTGCGCGGCGCGGAAAAGCTGGCCGACACCTACAAAGGCATCGCCCGCGTTTGGACACGCGCGATTAAAGTCCAAGGCGCCGGCTACGCCCACGCCATCGTCATGGAATTCAAGACCGAGCAGGCGCTCAAGGACTACGCCGACAGCCCCGCGCAAAAAGAGTGGTACAAAGTCTACGAGCCGATCCGCGAGCAATCGACCACGCACGATATCACCAACTAACGACCCAAATCTCGGATGCCTCGCGGCCCGCGGTCAGAGCCAGCGTTTTGCCATCGGGCGAAAGCGCCACGCCCGCCTGCACGTTCCCGGGCAGCGGAATCTTTTCATCCGTTGTCGGTTTCACCAGCGTTCCGTTTCGCACCGCGTGCAGCCGCGTACCGCCGTTCACCAGTTCGGTCACGCCTTCCATTACGATGAATCGCCCGATGGCCGGCATCGCTACTGTGTTGGCATCGTAGACGCCGATCGCGCCTTCACTGGTCGCGGCGATCGACTTGATTTCCCGCCCTTCGTACACCACCGTTCCATCGAGCTTCCGCAACTTCTTGCCATCGCTATAGAAGATCCCGTCCTTGGTCGAGATTGCGTCGAAGCCGCGAAACGGACCGCCGATCTCGGCGGCCAACGGCGCGGTGCGCGATGCAGCCAAATCGAACTCGAACAAACCGCCGCGGCCGCGTCCGTCGCTGCCGCTCATCAACAACGCCTTTCCGTCGTGCCGCCAAACGACGCGTTCGATATGCGCCATCTTCGCGGGCAACTCGGTCTCCTTGTCGGAGTCCAAATCGCGCACGACCACCACGCGCGCCTCTTGCCCAAAATTCTCGTTCCCGCGCCGCGAGAGATAGGCCAACCGCTTGCCGTCGGCCGAAAACGCCGGCGAGAGATTGCGGTTCGGATAGAGCAAAGACACACGCTTGGCGGTCTTCGCCGCATCGGTCGCCGACGCGAGAAAGACATCGTAGACGCCCGTTCGCAGTCCGTAGTAGAGCTTGTCGTCCGCGGTCACACCGAGCGGAAGCGCGCGCCCCAGTTTGCGCTCGACGATACGCCGCTTGCCGCCTTCGGCCAAAGGCTGCTCGACCAAATCGTCGCCGCTCAAAAAGTACACCGACTTGCCATCGATCGAAAACAGCGGGAACACATGATTGCCCGTGTCGTCGATCAACTGCTTTTCGGCCGAGCCATCGAGCTTCAGCAAGTAGATCGTCCGCTCGCTGGCCGACCCCGGCGCGAACGAATCGTAGACCAGCCATTCGCCGTCGGGCGAAATATCCATACGCTTCGGATAGACCCAGTTGAGCGACTTCAACACGCGCGGCGCGCCGCCGTCGACAGGCACCAGCGCGATCTGACTCACGTTGTCTTTGCGAAAGAACAGAGTCAAGACATGTTTGTTATCGGGCGTCCATGCACAGGGCTGGACAAATCCGGCCTCGGCGTTCTTGAACAGCGTCTTCCGCCCGGTTCCGTCGAGTTGAATCGATCGCAGTTCGTAGAAGCCTTCGCTGTTGAACCACGCGTAGGCGACGCTTTTCGAATCGCGTGAGATCGCCGAAAAGTACGCAAACTCCTTCGGTGGCGCGGCGGTCAGACGCTTCGACGCGCCGGTCGCGATTTCGCGCACCGTGAGGTCGCCCTTCTCGGCGATCGAGATGAACTTGCCGTCGCGAGACGGCCCTCCCAAAAGCGTAACGCCCGCGTCTGTGAACACGGGCGTTACGGCGAGTGCGAAGAGCGCGAGCACGCTACCAGCGTATACGACTTGTGTACTGGAATTGGCGCCCGAAGTAGGTATTGCGCTGCCCGGTCACGCGGCCGAACAATGAGCTATCCGGATTCAACTGCGGATTTGCGCCGTTGAAGGTGTTCGGCAGGTTGTAGGATTCCAGCTTGATTTCAAAGGTGTACTTTTCCTTGAACTGGAACTCCTTGCCCAATGTCAGGTCGAGCGAGACCACGCCCGGCCCGTTGAATCCAGGGAACTGTAACGGATTGGTTCGTTGCGTAAAGGCCGGTTGCCGCGTGACCTTTGTTGTGTCGAACCAGCGGTCGCGGGTGGGATTCGAGATCGCCGGATTGCCGGAGACAAGGGCCGCCGGCATGCGAAGGAACTCGCCGCTCACTTGTTGATAGATGCCGCTGAGCGCCCAACCGCCGAGCACCAGGTTTACCCCCTTATTCATGGACGACGCGTACTTCCGGCCCTTGCCAAACGGCAGTTCGTAGATACCGCCGATGTTAAACTTGTGCCGGGCGTTGGGCGAGTCCTGCAGCGAGAGGTTGTTGAGGAACACCTGCACGCCATCGGGGAAGAACTCGTCGTTGCGAGCATTGTTGTAGTTGTAGCCGATCAGGAAGTTGAAGCCGTTCACGAACGGCCGCTGGGCTTTGAACTGAATCGAGCGATACCGGCGATGGACGCCTTCGGCGTTCCACATCGTAATGGGTCCATAGTGCGGATACGGCCGGAGCAGATCGCTGACCGCCGCGTTGCGGACGTTGCGCAGCCCGCCGGGGAACTTGTCGAACGGCAGCACATTGAAGAACGGATTCGGCACTTGCGCGTTGACCGCGTTCTGGAACTGGAATCCAAATCGCGGATCGATGTTATTCAATTGCTGTTGATAGCGCTGGTTGAAGCCGAAACTCATGAAGTACGTTGCATCGACCACGATCTGGCTCGGCAACTGCCGCTGCAGGCTAAAGCTGAAGCGGTCGTTATAGGACGTACCGAGATTCTGGTTCCAGATGATCGACTGCGCCGTTGAACCGAGTTCGGTATAGCGGCCGAGGCGCTTCTCGACTGGCGGCGTTAACGGATTCGTCGACGGCCACGGATTGGAGAATCGCGCGGCGGGAACGCCCTGCACGGTCGGCAGCGGGAAGGAGTCCTGCTGATACCCCGGATACGGCACAACGTCGTTCAGGTTGATGCCGCCTTCGATGTCAACCGACGGCATGATCGCGTAGCGCGAATAGCCGGCGCGGAACGACATGCGGTCCGACAGGCGCCAAGCCAGGCCGAAGCGCGGCTGGAAGCCCAGCTTCGAATTCGAAAAGGCCCCGTCGCCGGCGCCGGGCGTGTGAATCCAGGCGCCGTTGTACTGCGGCGCGGTGCGGCGAATCGCCATTACCTGAGTACCAAGGTTGGGCGCATTGGCGCCTTGGAACTCGGGGATCGGATTGGTCAGATCGAGTGTGCGCGAGAGACGGCCGTCGCGGTCGACGATGGGTGTGTCGTACTCCCAACGCAGACCGAGGTTGAGCGTGATGTTTTGCGAGAGCTTGAAGTCGTCCTGCAGATAGAAGCCATAGAAGTAGTTCCGCGCCAGCAGCGCCGGAACGTTTCTCGCCCGCGAGTTGTCGCCAATCGCGCCGAGGAGGAACGTCGCCCACTCGCTGCCGCTCAGCCGCGTGTTGGTGTTGATGTACGTGTTCGCCGTGTTCGCGGCTGGGAAAAAGAACTGCAACGGTTGTGGCAGGGAGGAGTTACCGCGATAGCGCCGGAACTCGCCGCCCATCTTTAGATAGTGGCGGCCGACGTTCCGGGAAATTTTGCCTTGGCCGTTCCAGAAGTCCGGCGCCGAATACCAGTAGCCGCCGCGTCCAAAGTTGCCGCCAAGGTTTAGGCCAGGATAGTAGGTCACCGGCAGCGACTTGGCGTAGCTGTCGAAGAAAGTCGGATTCTGCGGGAAGAAGTCGCCGAACGATTTGATCTCGGCGATGGGATCGATGAAGCGATCGACCGGCTTTCCGTACGAACCGCGGAAGCTGACGACGGTGTTGGCGTTCATCGTCCACACGGCATCGCCGACGGCGGTCATCGAGTTGCGCTCGGAGCCACCTGTCGAACCCGCGGGCGTCCCCGCCGGATTCGGCGAGGCGACGTTGGTGTGATAACGCGAGAAGCGGCCGAAGATCTTCCACTTGTCGTTGACATTCCAGTCGGTGCGGTTTGACCAGTTGTAATAGTCGTACACGCGCGCGAACGTCAATCGGTAATTGTTGATCTGCGTGATGTCGTCGCCGGGGCCGTTGGGCGCCCAGATATCGTTCAGGAAGCGCAACGAAACCGGGTCCATCTGCGAGCGCGGAATGATATTGCCGGGGAACGGCATGCGCGTGACGTTGGAGCCATTGGTCTGCGTCGTCCATGGATCGAAGATTGGCTTCATACCGGTGCGGCCGGCGTCGAGGAACATGGTCTGCGAGAAGTCGCCGGTGCGTTCGCGCGCGGTCGGCAGCGTCTTGATCAGGTTGATCGGCTCGCGCAGGTTTTGGCCTTCGTAGGCGATGTAGTTGAAGAGCTTGTTCTTGACGATCGGATTGCCCGAGGTCACGCCCCACACGTTGTGGCGGATGAGCGAGGGCGTCGGCGTCGTCGAATCGGGCCGGGCGTTCAGTTTCGGATTGCGTCCGAAGTAGTAGACGGTTCCGTGCCAGTCGTTGGAGCCGGACTTCATTTGCAGGGACACGATGCCGCCGGCGGAGTGGCCGAATTCGGCGTCGGTCGCGTTTTGTTGCACGTTCAATTCCGACACCGCGTCCATCGGGGGAACGTAGTTTGTTTTCGGCCCCCAGGTGTTGGGCGATCCGTCGACAAGGATGTCGTTCTTCAGTTGCGTGCCGCCGCCGACGTCAAGCCGCGAGCCGGCCCAGTGATGGAACGGGCTTTGCTCCTGCGAGGTCGAGGTGAAGGTCACCTGCGGATCGAGTTGCAGCAACAGGAACGGGTTGCGGTGAATGATCGGCAGCGAGTTCGACATTTTCGTATCTAGCGTCGTTTCCATCGTGGTCTTGGTGAACTGCACCGTGACCGGCGCGGCTTCGACACGTACGGTTTCGTTGACGGCGCCGACCTCGAGCTTGGCGTCGACAGTGATGTCGGAACGCGTCTGTACCAGGATGTTGTCCTGCTGGAAGCCGCGGAAGCCTTGGATGCCAACGACAAGAGAATACGTGCCGGGGCTAACAAAGTCGAAGACATAGGCGCCGGTGGCGCTGGAGTCGCGGTCGACCGCGACGTTTGTGTTGATGTTTCGAAGCGTTAGCTTCGCTCCGGCGACAACGCCGCCGCTGGAGTCGAAAACGGTTCCGCGAACGGTCCCGCGCAGGTCCTGTGCTTCAACGAGCGCGGAAGTAACGGCTAGCGCGAGGGCTAGTGAAAAAATTGTTCTCATCCCTGAAGATCTCCTGACGTTACAAACAGGGTTTCATCGTATCAAAATGTCCCTCCATTCCAGGAATGACAATCTTGGCGGACTGTCGGCGCCTGATGGTACATGGGGCCTAGACCACCGTTTTGGAACTTGTTGGCCGTTGGGCTGCCGGTTGCCGGCGCGCTCGTCGGAATTCCGACCGCTTCGTCGCGAGGCGGCACCGGAGACTTTGCCGGCCGGCTGGGCGGCGCTGTCATCGGGCGGATCTTAGTCTCGGCTCCAAACAGAAATCGGCCTCTAAGTTGGTGGTAAAGAGGGGGTTAGAGGTTTTGTAAGCGGAATTTTGCCTGACTACGATTCAGCGGTCGGGCAGGGAGACGCCAAGGGCGTCGAGAATGGAGCGCTGGCGGTCGTCGGGCTTAGGTAGGCGAGTCAC
>Ga0194128_10007632_pt1 | contig 14064 bp, 10 predicted proteins | sample TA2KigCa65mmetaG_FD_148650 | JGI IMG/M metagenome (GOLD analysis project Ga0194128, IMG submission 148650) | Freshwater microbial communities from Lake Tanganyika, Tanzania - TA2015037 Kigoma Deep Cast 65m | ecosystem: Environmental > Aquatic > Freshwater > Lake | place: Tanzania: Lake...
GTCATCGCCTGTTCCAGTAGATCCCGGCCCGCCTGATCCAGGGGGCAATATTTCTTCACCTGCTTGGGCTTGAGTTGCGCATTGCTGTAGATCCCGTCGGCGCGATACCGGGCCGCCTGCCTGGCGCGGGCTGCCGCCACCCGCGCCCGGATGGCAACCGACGATTCCGGCTGCCGCTCCGTCTCCAACCCGCTCGGCTCCGATCCGGCTCTGCTCAGCTCCCTGACCGGCACGGCCGGAACTTCCAGGTGAATGTCCACACGGTCCAGGAGCGGCCCGGACACCCGCGCGCGGTATTTCCTGATTTGAGCCGGACTGCAGAGACATTCCCGCAACCGGTCTCCATAATACCCGCAGGGACATTCCAGCGTTGCCATTCTGCAAGCTAACGCTGAAAGGTCCAAAGCCACCTTCAGCCTCCTACCCTAAAGCCTTGAAAACTTTGGGCGATCACCTCCGAAAGGTCCGTCTCGATCGAGGGCTGACCCAGAAACAGGTAGCAGAAGAGCTTGCAGTGGTAGAGATTACCATAACTGGGTGGGAGAAGAGCAACACAAAGCCGTCGGTTCGGCAGATACCCAAAATCCTCCGGTTCCTGGGATATAACCCCCTAAGAGCGCCAGAAAGCCTCGCAGAGAGGCTCAAATACCATAGGACGACCCTTGGGCTGTCCCAAGAGAAAGTCGCTCACATTCTCGATTTGGATGAAAGTACGCTGGCAGGGGTGGAACGAGGAAGTCAGAAACCGAATCAAATGGTCCTTAGTAAGCTCATGTCATTTTTAAATGATTAGATCCTGGGACTTGTCAATCCCGCTTACCCGCTTAGTGCGGCTGAGAGGGTGCCAAGACTCCAAATTCTGTATCAAAATGAAGCTGCAAAATTTGATCACTTCGGTCGGGGGAGATGGCCCAACGGATTCCATCAGCAGCTCTCCCTAAACATGTCCCTTCCGACCCCATATAAGGATCAACCAAGATTAGCACGCGTTTACCGGTAAGGCTATCTGCTCGCATCTCAAAAATCTGACGATTTTATGGTTCACATGCTAACGCAACCCAGTCCATTCCAAGTGCCAGGACAATGCTTCTGCGCTAGGATGCAGTTTCGAGTCAGCAGGAAGTACTAGCGATTTTCCTGCTAAGTCGGAATAGGACGACTCAGCCAACATAGGAGACATAACTATCCTCATATTCGATGGATCAATAGCTATCAGCGCACAATCAAAAAGGATATGAAGGTCGGCTCGTAGCAATAAACCATTTGAGATGTGATTGGTGTCTGAACCTTTATATGGAACAATGTGAACAGCCTCCAAGGCTTTTTCAACGTTACAACCTGTCACAGCGCAGCGACCACCATAAATCTCCAGCAGTCTTTTCCTAAACTGCGGCTGCCCTCTCCGTTGAACCATCTGACGGATCGCTCTTTGACGTGCATCTCTTACACTCTTTGGGTCGAAAACGTTGTGTTTTTCTGCCTTTTCCTGTTCTCGCTGAAAAAGACCGTCTATTTCCGATACTCCTCTACTTGCCGCCACAACATTTTTGGTCGTGCCGTATCCTTCTAATGTGAAGAAACCATTATCCCAAGCTGTCACAAAAGCCAAACCGAGAATCTCATATTTAGGATCAGGCTTTTTAGAAATCTGGCGTAACACTCCAATAGGGACATGATCTTGCAGGCATTTTCGCAAACCCTCATTGGTATATTCATGCTTCCCACGAACTGATTCATCACTTTCCTCATGATACAAGTACATCCATGTTCCGTCTTTGCGTAACTCAGGCGTCCGATCTGGATATGGGCTATTTATAGCCTGCCGGACACTAAGCGCATATTGAGACCATTTAGGCTTATAAATCCCCTTAGCCTTGCAAACTAATAGCGTTTCGCCTTCAGGCCCTCGTATAGGTTTAGGCCAAGCCTGTACAGCGCCGGCGTTCTTCAAAAACCAAGCGAGCGCAGATTTCTGGCGCTGTGGAAGCGAGGACATCGCCCTTTCTAAGCCATCCACGTCATGCCTCTAAAGAGAACTCATTGCATCAACTGTGCTCTCACAGCATTCGCTATTTGGAGTGCAATGGCGTCAGCGGATCGACGTACATGACTTTCCCAAAATCGCATCACACGCCAACCTGCCTTTCGCAATTGCCGATCTACCCTTCGGTCACGCTTGTAGTTTGTAAGTACTTTAGCCGTCCAATAGGGAGCATTATGTCCTTTTCTTAGCTGTGCAAGGCGTTTTTCAAGCTTATATCCGTGCCAAAAGTCTCCATCACAGAAGATCGCCAAGCGCGCACTTGGGAATACTAGATCTGGTTTTCCTGGAATATGATCGCTGTTTAGGCGATACCGAATTCCCAAAGCCCAAACTCTCTTTCGCAACAAAACTTCGCATCGAGTTCCTGATTTTAGGCTGGCTAATTGAGCAAGCCGGCTGGCATGAAGAGAAGATGGCTTAAGCCCCAGAAATGTAGGGACTTTTCTTTTATGGTGAGGCACTTCAGTGTTTCGTTTGCTTCTTATTATGCGATGGGGTTACCGGTTCATTCTCTTTACTTAAAATGGCGCTGCATATGCGTTTCAGTACTCCCACATGCACAGCATTACCTAAAGCTCGGAAAGCATCTTCATGCTTGAGAGGTAACTTGTGATCATCCGGAAACCCTTGCAGTCGAAGCCCCTCTATCCGAGTAATGTACCTGCGCTTAGGCCCAAGGATGGGAATCTGAGTAGTCGTCATTGCCACTAAAGAAGGGCAGGTTGTATATCTCTTTACTCGGAGGCCTGAAGGCCGAAACTGCAACAAATGCCGCCAAAGATTAGGTTCTTCGCCCTGGCAGTTCCACTCTAACTTTCGTAATGACGGAGGAAACTCTTTTAGTTTGTGAATCCATGTGTCTGGCATGTACGGAATTACTTCGTCAAACCATTCTCTGTTTTGCTCGATGAAAGCTATTTTCCATCTTGGAAATTGTTTTTGCTCTGTACGTGCATAACTGGGCAAAAACGAAAGGAGCTTGGATTTAAAATGCCTGGATGTCCGATGCCCGGCAAAACCATTACAGGACACATGTCGCAAAAGTTCTCGTGCTGCCGTGGAATACGGTGTTTTTTTCTTATATGGGTACGAAGCTAGTATTTCATCACCCCAAATTGGGAATGACGGCAATTCAACACTCTCCGGAAGCCTCCCCAGAAAAGTATTCCAATGATGAATGCATTCAATGTAGTGAGGAAGCAAAGCCGTCTCTTTAATATCTTTCTCCGAAAGTTCGTTACGGGATTGAACTATTGAGGCCAATGAAGGCTTGGCCGTCTTTTGTGCTCTTGGAAAAGGATCATCCAATAGACTGTCTTTGGTAGCTACAATGAAAAAGCGATCTCGGTTGTGAGGAAATCCAAAGTGGTGTGGCGAAATCAGCCCGTGGCCCCCGCTGGCAACATGCTCTGTTCCCCTGACGTTATATCCTAATCCTTCCAAACTTCTTCTGACGACCCGCCACGTTCTTCCTTCATCGTGTCGTTCAAAGTTTCCAACGTTTTCCAAAAAGACGTACTTTGGCTCATGCTTTTTCAGTACATCCATAATTTCATGGAATAGCGTTCCACGCGTCTTATCGCGCATGCCTTTCTGATCACCTGATTTGGAAAAGGGCTGGCACGGAAACCCGGCACATAGAATATCGTGCGCTGGAATCCTATTCTTGTACTGCCTGATGTCTCCAAAAACGAAACTATCTGCATCCTCAAAGTTCGCTCTATATAATTCCTGTAATTCGGCATCAATCTCAGAAGCAAATACACATTCGTGCCCAAGCTCTTTTAAGGCAACATGGAATCCTCCGAGCCCCGCGAATAAGTCCACAAATCGAAAAGCTCTCACTCCCCACCCCTATTGAATAAAGCATTGCACACTCTAATATTCCTCTACCAAGCCAGTCTCTACTAAATGTGAAAATAATTTCCGTGCCTCAGAAACAGCAGCGCCGGAAAGTCGAATGCCAATTTCTATATTTCCGTGAAGACCATGGAAGGTAAAGTTGGCTGATGTCACCAAGAGATCTTCTCCGTCTACGAGAAGCGATTTTGCATGCATGGATGCATATGGAGCTGCATCTCTCCTCTCCTTATCCTGAAAGAAACGAGGCTTTGGGCACGCACTTGGCCAAAGTTCTTGCACTCGATCCACAATTTCATGTTCACGATCGCAAATCATGATTACATCAACACCTCTAAATGTTGCCTCTGACAAAAGCCTCAGGACCTCTTGATCAGTAAGCTCGTATCCCAAGAGAATTATTTCTCTGATGGAACGCTGGAGCATCTCATAAAGGACTTGCTTTGTTGGCCGGGCAATTATCGGAATGTTAGGAGGAAGAGTGGCTACCAACTCACACTTAACAAGCTGAGGCTTAACTTCCTCGTACTGAACTCGAAGTGATTGCAGACATAACCGTAACACTCGCATTGGATCGGCGAACCCAGAAGCTTGAATGAGCGGAAGAACAGCATTGACAGCGGCAGATTCTAGCAGTCCTCCTCTTTCTAGTGAGACAAACGGGTCAATGGCCGAGTAACGAAGTCCTTTTTCCAACTCAACTATCGTTCTTGGAATTCCCATGCAATCATCCACGCAAGCCATCTAAATAGTCCTGAAAAAACCCGAGTTCAGGACAGCTTGGAGTGCCTACCAACAATGCGCGATCGAGGAAAGAATTAAATTCCTCACACGACGTTTCGGCGGCCAATAAACAAGCATGACAAGCAGCCCCATTCGCCGGAGCAGATAAGGAATGAATTCCTTCTATACATAGAGGGTCAGAAGAGCACCAAGTCATAAAGGTAAGTCCTTCTTCAAAAACTCCGACTATTCGTTGAGGTTCACCTTGTCGAGCAAGGCCTCCAAGTGTCCCGTCAGCATCTGGCGAGGAGGTGAATATCAGCAGCGCCGCCATTTCCGAGTCGCCCGAATCTACATAGAGGCGCTCGCGTAGCGAGGGGCTTGTGTAACCACAGCTCAATGACAACTGACGAATGAGAAGGTGGGATAGGCTATGAATCAGGAGTAGGCGTGGCGTGAGCTGGCGAGGAGGCGTTTCAGATCGACCGCGCGCGCGCCAAGCCCTAAGATATTCAGCCTGAAGGACCGCCACTCGCTCTTGGACCACAGAAAGCATTTCCCATTCACGTAGCCTGTCAAGCTTGAGTTGGATAAAAATGCCTTCTCCTCTATTTTCGACCGCGGGTAACCAGTTCAGACGATCGAGAGAGATCTTTGCGATTCGGTCTTCGTCTCCTGGGGTCGGGGGGTAAATTCTGGTGAAGCCTCTTAGAGCCCTAACCTCCCTAAGCCTGGTTGCTCTAACTATCCTTTCAAGCGATCCAGCAAGCTCCGGGGGCGCAACTGATGGGCGAATTTCGAACTCGGAATTCTCACCGAATGGCTTTGTGTGCAAGACGAACTGTTGATATTCCTCCCACCTAAGATTCCGATCAGGGGAATTGAGACGTTTTATCCTATCCTCGATGAGTGCCGCCAACTCATCTTCGGTCTTTCCAGTAACTGCAGAAAGACGAAGTGCGCGAATCAGAGTTTTTCTAGATTCGGCATCAGGCGCTTGTTCCAGCATTGCCCAACGTATTCCTATCTTCTTTTGCAATTCATCAGACCACGGAGGAATATCGAGAGCAGATTCAACTACAGAAAAATAGATGTTTGATGCTCCACGTTGCACAACGCGCGGTTGTGCATCACAGGATTCATCGGCATCAACTCCTAACCAAGGACGACGGCCTTGGCACTGTTGTGGTAGTACATTTGGGCCAAAGCAGCCCTCCATTGATCTTCGGCCACCGCAGCCAAGGCAAGCTAGAATAAGACCTGCAAGTCCAGCCGTTGCACTACCTTGGAGCTTAAGGTCATGTTGTCTCGGGCAAGTCTCTGTATGCTTTACCCACCAATCCCATGGAAATTCTTCAAGGTGTCCCTTTTCACAAATAACAATGAAGCGTACTGGCACGACATGAATACGATTTCTTCCGCCTGCTTGTTGCGAGCAACTAATACAATAAAGTGCTGGGTCACCAGGATCTTCAGTCCACCGCCATGCCGGTCGTACCAAATGACAGGTGGGGCATTGCAGCCATCTAGGGAATCGAACGCCTACGAGCTTTCCGGCCCTTCTAGAGTGAACTCGTGGCGCCTCCAGTGGAGCTACAGGAGGCAGACGAAAGCCATCAACGCCCAGTTGCTTTTGAAGTCTGGGCTCAAAAACAGTTTGAGGATGCCCTAAGCCAGGTGGTGCAGCGGAACGGTCCCATTGTTCTAAGCCGGCAGCCACAACAGAAACGCCGGCGCCTCCATGGCTTCCAGCTCGGAAGTCGATAATAGACCCTGGTCCGTGGGTCGTTATAATTTGACTCCTCCTGACATCACCCAACTCGTTACGCACTTGTTTAGGCTTCCTCCGCTTTTAAGGTATTGCGCAAAACGAATGGCGTGCCAGCTTCAACTTCTCGCATCGAATTGGGGGTTGGCCATAGGGCTCGTCTAGCCCCATCAGGATTGAGATCAGCATCCACATCAGCTCTTGCAGCAAATTGTTCTGCAGACATGAGTAAGCTAGTCCGATGGCCATAATCATCCCAATAGCTCTGAAGATCTTGCCTGGAGGCCCATTCATCAATTAAACGCTTCAGCTTCTGCGAGACTGCACCGAGTTCACTTTGATCAATACGGGCAACACGTTGCTCGATTATGGCGGCCAACTGCTCCACGGCACCTCTGTATGTATCCCTTAGAACCGGAGAATTATTCATTTCCGGTATAATGTGCCGCGCTAGCGCCACAAGGACGGCATGCAACGCCTTATCCTGTGCTCGTGAAGCAAATGGCGTAACACTTGTAGCTTCCACATCTCTATATAAGCACCGATGCCATGTCTCAAAAGTCTCATAGTGAGAACGATCTCGCGCACGAGTGTTGTTGTACATCGTAATGATTAGCCCTGGCACGGCCCCTCGACCAACCCTGCTCGTTGCCTGAATATATTCTGAAAGACTCTTCGGCTGAGCATTAACCATCATGATTCCGAGTCGAGGTATATCCATCCCGACAGAGATCATATTTGAAGCAACAAGGAGATCGACTGCATCCTGATCAGTAGCTTTTTTGTTGAGGCGATCCAACATATCTCTGATTTCGTAAGCCCGCACTCGGCTAGTCAGTTCAGCGGGCACATCAAGATTTCTCGGTGACTCACCTCTTCGAGCAGCATATTGCCCAACCGAAACGGGAACGTCGTCCTGCATTAAAATGAGCGCTCGCCCTAATTCGCGAAGAGAGTTGAAATAGATTACTAGTGTCCAGTAGTAGTCACGCTCAATATTAGTAGCTCCTGGCTCAGTAGCAGCCTGCAACAAAGAAGCAACAAGCGCCTGAAGCATGTAGGTAGCAGATCTCCCAGCCGTCGTGACTCCCACATAGAGTCTTCCTGGACTATGATAATCTGTAACGGCGAAGCCTGAATTATCGGCATCGAGACCGGGCGATGGGAATTGATATGTATCTCGGTCAAAAAGGGCGCGCGCTTGTTCAGATGCTCGACGAATAGTTGCAGTTGAGCCAATAACTTTTGGCCGTACTCCTCCTCGCCTGCACAATTCGTCAATTGCTACTTCGTACAATCCTGCTATAGAGCCGAGCGGACCCGAGATGAGATGTAACTCGTCTTGGATAATTAAGTCTGGCGGCGCATGAGTTGTGCCACGTCCAAACAAGGCTTGCGTCTCTAGGTTCCTTACAATTTGAGCAAATTTGTCAACTGTTCCAATTAACAAAGAAGGGGTATGCCTATAAATCTCTTCGCCTATAGTCCAAATAGGAAGTCGACTTCCAGTTTTAGCAAAATCACAGGAGGACGAGGACCCCGAAGCACAATCTACAAATGATTCCTGCGGCGTGATCCTCCATCGTAATTTTCCTCCACAGGAGGGGCAGTTTATTATCTGTTCTGGAGTACTAGGATCACCTGGAGGAGCGTTCAGAGCATCGCGTAGAGTAAGAGGAGTTGCTGCGGCACCCACCCATAGCCCAATTCCAATTGGGCTGCTACCTAGATGAGGATATTGATCAGAACTAGAAACGGCACGCCTTCGCAGAGACTCACAGGCACAAATCATTGCCGCCGCACGCTGAAATTGTTGAATTGTGAGCAAGCGCAAGGTGTAGCGTATCAGGACTGCTACACCCGAGCCATCGTCGTTGTCAGAGCGCTTTAATCTTCGTAGCAGTATTACAAAGGCGGTAAGAGCCAGATAGGCTTCAGTTTTTCCACCTCCAGTAGGGAACCACAGAAGATCCATAGTGTCACGGTGCTGATGATTACGTTCTGCTAAAGAAGCTAGGACTAAAAGCTGAAACGCTAATTGAAATGGCCTCCAGGTTAACTGTTTCCCATCGCGTGCCCATCCAAATTGAATGTTCATTGCCTCCTGAGCGAATTGAAACGCTAGCCGCACATCGGTATCCCTCCGCATAGTCTCAATTCCTTCAACCATCCTGAGGGCACCATTTGTGCATTGCTCTATATGCCTCCTCGCCTGCGGCTGAAGCTCGGAAGGCAATTCCCGAATTCTCGCTTCTTCACGTTGAATCCATTCCGTATATGCCTCTATGAGGAGTTGAAGGCCGGAGATAAGATCTTCGGGCTTTGCACCAGCTAACCAGCGCGCCTCAAGCGGCTTACGGTCGCTATTTCGTCTCAAGCTATCAAAGACACTATCTCCTTGATCACTTATACTGGGCACCGCCACGGCAGGAATCCACTCGGTCATGAGGCGTTCAAGCACTTTGCTTTGGGGATGCACCTCTGCACGTGCCGAGCACGTATGACCCACCACAAATTCCTGGACATCCCGATAGATCAGAGCAGCAACACGGCTATCTTCGTCTGTCTGAGCGCGCCTCGAAGGGAGTGGAGCAAATGCTCCATTCAAGACCTCATCTACAGATAATTGGACCTGGAAGAAGTGTTGTCGCTCATCGTAAATTCGCGAATCACCACGCACTCTCCTATTTGCCAATGCCGCAGTTGATGTTATGAGCCCTGCATGGTTAGTGACCAAAATATAGAGCTCTAAGCCATTGATCCCATGCTGCGATAAATCGACCCTGTGTTCTCCAGCTTGCAGTTCGACAGTCTGGCGGATGTGAAAAGGGACGCGTTTCCATCGCTCATGAGCTCTATCGGGAGGAGGCCCATCAATAGGCTCGCCCGCATCATTGACCGCAAGGTCCTCATAAGTTGCTGCGCTAATATCGATGTGTATGGAAGGAGCCTTGTGACTATTTATAGGCTTTACTGCAAAGGAAAGGCCGGCAGCAGATGGTTTTAGGCTGGAATGAAGGGATACCCCAGAATCATCAGAGCTAGAAGTAGCATCCTCTGATATGTTGACAGCAACGCCTCCGTCTTCATCCTCTTCCGGTTGAATTGGTGTATCACGGGGGTACAGGATGCCCGTGCTATAACGTTGCGTTGGTCGATCGTTGAGGACCTCTCTCTCTGAGGACGGCCCAATCAAGTCCTCAACAAAACGAGTCAGGATCCTATCGCGAAAAACCGAGGTACTCACGCCCTACCTCCTCCTCTACGATACACAAATGGGATAGTAGGGAAACCTGTGACTACCGGAGCTAGGGCAAATCCGCTCGTGCTATAAGGTGCACCTATGGCCATGCGTTCATCTTCAGTAAGTCCAATCGTAGTAATTCCAGTGAGATATAAGTGCGGAATGGTATCTGATGGCCGTAATTTCTGATCTGGGTCAATGTCGCTCCATATCTTTCCTAATTCGCGTCTGAAGGTTTCACTCATTTGACCAATTTCAACAACCTGACTAATACCGTTTGGGTCCCGCAAAGTAAGATAAAGCCTTATGGCAAAATCAAACTCTGGCCTAGCACTTGCCTTTAGAGGCAAAGTCTTGGCGGCACAGGACGCCAACACTTCTTGAAGTTGTAGATTATTAGTCCACGCCAAATGAGCTATGCGATCAACATCACCATCCTGCCCAACTTCAAATTGCACTTTTCGAGACCCCACCTTCCTAAAGATTCGGCGAGACTCTAGATACCCAACACGTGCAGATGACTTAGCCGCAACAACTAGCATCTTTCGAGCTCGCGTTGCCCCCACGTAATACACACGCCCCTCTTCGAATTGTGCGGCAGGATTTTCAGACTGCTCAACTTCCGTCGAAGGAGGCATAACAAGTATGACACTGTCTGCTTCCCTCCCCTTCGAAGCATGGATAGTCCCAAGAATGGGACCAGAAGATCCTATGTCAGGAATACACAACTCAATTGGCGGTCTCGATCGAGCGACCAACTGATTCAGATGCCTTAAATCAATGCGCCCCGATCGTGTGTCAGCAGCAAGGCGGTGCAACACCTTCCAACACTCATCTTGGTTCTCATTAATGAATGGCGCAGAACTTTTTGTTGCTTGGCGATCCCATAGTTGCTCGAAGTCCTCCTTAGAAAGAGTCGAGCACGTCACCTCTGCAAAAAGCCAACCGATCCATGGCTTAACTACAGTGGGAGTGCCAGACATGCGGATTCGATGCTCTATACCTACCTCTGAACAGAATGATGATGCAAATAAGACATCCGCTCGCCGCCGGAATAGAACTAGGGTTGTTCCATTAGTAACGCTCCTGATAGATTCTGGAAGATCAGAAAATGATGTTGATCCGAAATCACGACCACAAGAATTACGGATCACATCTTGAACTCGATTCACAAATGTATTTGGATCTTTACTATGCTCGACCTCATGACGAGCTTGCTTGAATACAGTAGGCAATTCTGTTCCTGAAATTCGATGAATATTCTCTAGTCTTCTATGAGTGAGCACCCTTGGACTGTGAGCTTCTAACAATGAAAGCAAGCTAGCCTTTCTGTCTATTTCTTCTTCGTCGTCAGTGGTAAAGCCATATATGGCCTGTGCCGGATCGGCAAGTATGGTTAAACCACATGTCTTCGATAGCGAACGAAGCATTTCAAGTACTAGATCAGCCCTCAAACCAACTACGTCCTGGGCCTCATCAATAATGAGATGCTCAAACCTTCCCATAAAATCAATTAAATCGGCCTGTCGAAGGCGAAACAGTTCGATTACTCGCTCTATGCTTAGCTCGTATGATCCATCCCCGAATACCTTAGGAAGAGGGACGCCGTCAAAACCAGTCCGCAAACTCCAGGAATGGGAATCTATGGTCGATATTATGACGCCTCTTGCACGTTCGTTGTCGAACGCGTAGGACATGATTCGATCGCGCAATTCTGCAACTGCCGTCCTAGTGAAACTTAGGAGTAAAATTCGTGACGAAGTAATCCCCTCGTCAGCCAAAAATGCCACTCTTTGACAGGCGGCATCGGATTTTCCAGTTCCTGGGCCAGCAACTACGAGTTGCCAACTACCTGGATCGTCCATAATGATTTCCAGTTGCTCAAGATCCCAATTTGGCACTTGCTTTGGATTGTCAGCTGGTTGAGGCATAACGGTCTTGCAAAGGACTACTGATATTGGGAGAGCAGAAACTGCAATAGGTTGGCAGAGCTATTACGCCTATTTTCAAAAGAAATCAAGGGATTGCCTGGCCTCACGGTCCCTTTAGGCGTCGCAATCCATTAAGAACGGTCTGAGCGATTGCTTTTTTACGTGCCTCCACTTCTTCTTCTTTTAACGCCTTATATTTCACCTTCACCTTATAACCCCTCACCGTTGTCTCGGTCGTAACGGGCTCTGCCTCTAACGTCTCCCAATAAAGCCACAATCCATCGGGCGTGAGGAAGGACAGACGTGACGTCTCTGTCTCCGTCAGCGCCGCTTCCGTCAGTTCCTCTATCCGGTCCAATGTTTTACGGTTTGGTGAACAGATAACTATCCGCTCAAATCCAGCTGCTATGCATTTTTGAATGTTGCCCAGTTCATGCTCGCCCGAAGTCGTCACCGAGACTTCACAGGCTATGCGCCGATCGATCCCAGGTTAGGCCTGAGCTGCGGGGAAAGTCCCTGCCATTGATGACCAGCACGTTCCGATGGGTGTCTCGCCTCTCCTTGACGTATTGACGAAGCGAGATCAAAAACGACTGGAGAGCGCCGTGTGACTTGACCGCTAGGATGAACCGGGTGGTGAAACCATACCGGCTTGACGAAGTGATCGAGGCGAGGTGGAGCGGCTTGCCCTCCTGCCAGGCGACCTCCAAGATACCAGACCAGGAGCCATCAAGCGTCCTGCCTTCATCCCATGGACAGTCCAAGGGGGGTTCCATGCAGAACCCCCTTATCTCACTCCACCAGTCGCCTATTGCGCTCGCGGTTGGCCTCTGAGCAGAGCCTCCTCGAATTTCTCCAGAATTTCCTTCAGGACACGGTCAATTGTCGTTCCTGTAAACCCACAGAGCTCGCCCTCCATATCGTGGATAGCCTGTATGAACCTTGATGATGGAGGCGAAAGCTCTATCCTGGTAAATGCGACAAAAGGATCTCTCTGTTGAACATAACCCTTGCTGTGAATCGTATAACCTTCCTTTCTTCCATCACCGCAGTGATTCTCACGGATCACCAGCCTCATTGGAAAACCTCCTCGCTATGGGTTGAATCAAATGTCCTTCAGGGGAAGGACACCTGATAGCCCATAACCAGAAGGTGTGCTTTTAAAGGCGAAAGGCCGGAAGCAATGATCTTATAGTAAAGGAACTAATTTACAAATTATAGCAAATGCGATAAAGAGTGTCAAGGTTATATACGTACACATAAGGAGGCCGATCTCATGATCGGCCTCCTTAAAAGCTCTCACCGACCGCCGTTGATGTTATGAACCATCCCGACACCGGTCGTATTGAACACCGGTTTGAGGCTCGCATCAGGGATATTCAACATGCCGGTGTTCAGGGGAGACGCGGGATTGAGGATGCCAGGCGCCAAGAGGCGCGCTGGGACCGGCGCTGGTTCACACAACCAGACATGATTGCGCAGGCACTTTGAGCAGTACATGGCTACCTCCAGGTTAGGGGTTCCCCGGAAGAGTGATTTCTCCCGGATAGCGATGACACTCTAACAAGCATATTGTCCGTGCTTCGAAAAAAGGAGGAAAAACCTTTGCCCCGATAAATTGGTTCGACTTATTAAAACCTCTTGCCTGAAGACGGGGGATGTTGTGCCAGAAAGGTCTGACTTTCACTTCTTAGATGCAGGAACACTTACATTACTCACACCCCGCGCATCCCTTCGGACAATGTTTAAGACCGTACCATACCTAACACGGTCTTTCTGACCGCCAAGGCAAACCGATCGAGCCCAAGCGTAGGGATCGCATGGACTTTTTTAGCTCCCTTTTCCCAAGCTCGCCAAACTCCTGAGCTACTATCTCTCTGACTGAAGCTAGTCCCAACCCTAAGAAAGGAGGATGGCCATGGGCAAGTGGCGCACAGAAAGTTGCGAGCAGTGCGGGGGTGATATCTACGTCCACGAGGAATGGGCACGGTCTCCACGGTTCTGCAAACCCTGCCGGGAGGAGCGAGCAGCTAAGTGGTACGATAAGTCATGCCGGTACTGCGGAGGTACCTTGCGGCGGGTCTGTGTAGAATGGAATCGTATTCCCGACTTCCACAAGGAATGTGCCTGGACCGAAAAACCCTGCAAACTCTGTGGGCATAACATCCGCATCCACCGCCTTTTCTGAAGCGTGGCGGATTATAGGCGCCGCCTGACCGCTTTTCAACATTGCTCCGGGTCCGGCCGCATGTATAATGGAGCCATGCATCGTCCGCCTACACCTATGCAGCGGCATCGCACGAGGGCGTTTCTTCTGTCCTTTCTTGGACCGGCCTGCGCCCTGCTGCTGTGGCTGCAGCCGGCCTTGGGGCAGGAGGGCCCCGGTCTTGGGGAATGGACCAGGCTGGCGCCGGCCCCCACCAAGCGCACGGAGGTCGTGGCGGCAGTGGTGGGCGGAAAGATCTACCTGCTCGGAGGCTTTGCGGAGCCGGCA
>Ga0194128_10007634_pt1 | contig 14058 bp, 8 predicted proteins | sample TA2KigCa65mmetaG_FD_148650 | JGI IMG/M metagenome (GOLD analysis project Ga0194128, IMG submission 148650) | Freshwater microbial communities from Lake Tanganyika, Tanzania - TA2015037 Kigoma Deep Cast 65m | ecosystem: Environmental > Aquatic > Freshwater > Lake | place: Tanzania: Lake...
AGGCGACCATCCCCAATGTGAAGCCGTCGCCGCTGTCGACCAACGAGAAGCCCCACACCTGGGAGCAACTCACGCAGTACAACAATTTCTACGAGTTCGGCACGAACAAGTCCGACCCTGCCCGCTACGCCGGCCGGCTGACGGTGAAGCCGTGGACCGTGAAGATCGACGGGCATGTCGCCAAGCCCGCTGATTACGCGTTTGAGGATCTCGTGAAGCCGCACCAGCTTGAGGAGCGGATCTATCGCTTCCGCTGCGTGGAAGCGTGGTCGGCGGTCATTCCGTGGGTCGGATTCCCGCTGGCGGACCTCATCAAACGTGTGCAGCCCACCAGCCGCGCGAAGTACGTGGCGTTTACGACCCTGCTGCGTCCGACCGAAATGATCGGGCAGCGCTCGGCGGCGCTCGACTGGCCGTACGTCGAAGGCCTGCGGATGGACGAGGCGATGCACCCACTCACCATTCTCGCCACGGGGCTGTACGGCAGGGAAATGCCGAACCAGAACGGGGCGCCGATTCGCCTGGTCGTGCCGTGGAAGTACGGGTTCAAGAGCATCAAGTCGATCGTCCGGATCAGCTTCGTGGAGAACGAACCGCCGACCTCGTGGAACATCGCGAACGCGCGTGAATACGGGTTCTACTCGAACGTGAATCCGACCGTCGATCATCCCCGCTGGAGTCAGGCGCGCGAGAACTCGCTCGGGTCCCTGCTCAAGAACAAGCCGACGCTGATGTTCAACGGCTACGCGGACCAGGTGGCGAAGCTGTACGAGGGAATGGACCTCAAGAAGTTCTACTGATGGCGCTCAAGGCTCTGGTGACGCTCGCGGCCGTCTGGCCGGGCGCCGACCTGCTCTACAACACCTTCTGGGGGAGCCTCGGCATCAATCCGCTCGAGACGCTGCTGCTCACCAGCGGCGAGACGACGCTGGTGCTGCTGTTGTGTTCGCTGGCCGTGACGCCGATTCGCCGCATCACCGGCTGGAACCGCCTGCAGTCCGTCCGGCGGATGCTCGGCCTGTGGGCCTTCTTCTACGCGTGCCTGCACCTGGCGTTCTACCTCCTGTTTGATCGCGCCTGCCTCTACTGGTCCGACTGCCAGATTCAGCCGATCATCGACGACATCACCAAGCGCAAGTTCATCATCGCGGGGATGGTGGCGTTCCTCGCGATGGTGCCGCTCGCACTGACGTCCACGCAGGGCGCCATCCGCCGCCTCGGCCGCCGCTGGCAGACGCTGCATCGGTTGGCGTATCTTGCGGGCGTGGCTGGAGTGGTTCACTTTCTCTGGAAGACCAAAGTGCCTGAGACGAAGCCGTACGCCTACGCCGGGATCCTCGTCGCGCTGCTGCTCGCGCGCCTCTACTTCTCGTGGAGGAAGCGGAATCAGTCCGCGGTCCGCGGTCCGCGGTCCGCAGTCCTGATGATCGTCGCGGTGCTGGGTGCTGCGGCGTGTTCCGGTGCGCCTGCGGTGTGGCTCGATGGCGAGCCGATTGGCGCGGAACCCTCGTCGTTTGTCGTGCTCGCGGGGAACTGGACCGTGCAGCAGGAGGCCGGTGCGCCGATCCTGAGTCTTGATGGGAGCACCTGGAAGACGGGCACGGCGCCAAGGGACCTGTCCTCGAAGGCGATGGCCCTGTTTCCAAGGTCGGCGGAGACGTTTGGCACACGGGTGCTCGGAGGGCTGCAATTTGCCTACGGCGTCGATCGGTCGGTCGGGCAGTTCGGTGACGGAGAAATTCAGGTGGACTTCCGCCTGATCGGCGGCGCGTCGGATCAATTCGCCGGCATCCTGTTCGGCCTGAATGACGACGGGAATCATTACGCGTATCGGTACAACACCAAGGACGGCGATACGGCGTTGTGGCGCGTCGTGGACGGTGAGCGGCAGCGGATTCACCACGGCGGCGTGCACGTGGAGATCCCGATGGGGGAGTGGCGCACGCTGCGCATGCGCGTGCAGGGCGCCGCGATCACCGGCTGGGTCAACGACCTCCAGACGCTGCAGTTCACGTTGCCCGAGGCGCCGACGGGGCGCGTGGGGCTGTGGTCCAAGCCGGACGCCGTGACGGACTACAGGAACTTCAAAGCCGTTGGAGCCCAAGGGCTTTAGCCCTTGGGAGAACACGAGGGCTGAAGCCCTCGTGTTCCGATTGGCTACCGCACGATGTCTTCGGGTTTGCCGGCGTAGGGTGTGAGGTCCACCGGCGGGCTGTCCTTCGGCAGTGACAGGAAATATTCCGTCACGGGCTTGTCGTCGCGCAGCAGATCCCCCTCGCCCAGATACCGTTCGATGTGGGGCCGGTGCGTGAAGTACTGGTTCACGAGCAGCTGGAAGGTGCCCAGCCCGGATTCCTCCAGAGCCTGCTGCACCTGCGGGTAGGCGATCTTCAGTGCGAAGTCCTTTTCGCGCAGCGTCAGCGGTTCATTGGATCCGATCGCGATGCCCCCTCCGAGCCAGAGCGTCACGTGTGGGAAGACGTCGAGGAAACTCCGCAACATCAGCTTGTGCTGGAATTCCGTATCCGCCGGAATCCATTGCACCATAATGCCGCCGGGCGCGAGGGCCTGCCGCGCGAGCGCGTAGTAGTCCGCGGAATACAGGCTCGCCGCGCCGGCCAGGTGCGGCAGCATGAGGTCGGCCGTGATGATGTCGAACTTCTGTTGTGTGGTCTTGAGGAAGTGACGGCCGTCGGCAACGGTAAACGTGACGTTCGGGTTGGTCAGGATGCTCCGGTTGATCTTCTCGAACCACGACGCCGCCGCCACGACTGACGGCGAGAGTTCCACGACCGTTGTCCGGGTGTTGGGCAGGATGCTCGCACCACCGGCGGTGGTGCCCCCGCCCATGCCGACGATCAGGACCTCGCGCGGATCGGGATGCACGGCCACGGCCAGTGCGCCGATGGCGCGGTGATAGCTGACCTGGCCGCCCCCGTCACTCGCATGGTGCATGCCATCGATCAGCAGGACGTGCTGGCTGCCATGCCTGGCCACGGAGACGGTGGCCTGCGCATCCTCCGCATGCCACAACACGTCGTGCCCCGGGTATCGTCCCCTGACCACGTCCCGGAACACATCGGGGAGCAGCGTCGCGATGGTGACAAAGGCGGCAGCCGCGAGGCCAACGGCCGGCACCCGCAGGCGCGGCCGGGCCAGCCAGAACAGGATGATGCCGCCGGCCAGCGGGATCGCCGAAATCAGTACCAGGCTCGCCTGCGCGCCGAGCGCGGGGATCAGGATGAAGCCGCCGGCGAGAGACCCGACGATCGCGCCGGCCACGTTCAGCGCATACAGCGTGCCGACCCGCCGTCCGACCCGGGCATCGTCCTGGCGGCCGCCGGTGGTCCACAGGATCAGGCCCATCGGGAACGCAGCGCCCAGCAGAATCGCGGTCGGCAGGATCGCGAAGGCGGCGGCGGCAATCAACGGCAGGACAAAATCCCACGGGGGGGCCAGTTCCGTGCCGGCCTCAAACATCCAGATCATGACGTCGTGGGAGCGCACGAGGAGAAACGCGGACAGGAGTCCGGTGAGTCCGATCGCAATCTCGGTTGCCCCCAGAATCGCCTGCCAGTTGGCGCGCCGCCGCAGCCAGGGCGTGACCAGGTAGCTGCCGATCGCGAGACCGGCCAGTACGGCGACGAGCATGCTGGCGAAGGCGTAGGTCGTGGGACGCAGGAAGAACACCAGGATGCGGAACCAGATGATCTCGAGGGCGAGCGACACGGTGCCTGAGAGGGCGATGACGAGCAGGACCATCCAGCGCGCGCGATCGGAGAGTGGTTCGGTGACGAGGGCGTTGGCCGCAGCCTCGGCGGCAGGCGCGGCGGGCGTGTGCGGGATGGGCGCCTCGCCACGGCTGGCAAGCCACGCCACCAGCGCCACCAGTGCGTTCACGCTGGCGGCGACCAGAAACGTGCGGCTCAAGCCGAGTTCCGGCACGAGCCACAAACTTCCGGCGAGGACGCCGACGATCGCGCCCGTGGTGTTGATGGCGTACAGCAGGGAGGCCGTGCGGCGGATGCCGTCGGCGCTGCGGCTGGCGGCGCGGAGGGCGAGGGGGTACGTCATCCCCATCAGTCCCGCCGGAATGATGAGCACAAGCGCGGTCAGCCCCACGCGGGTGATCGTGGTCAAGACTGGCGAGCCGTCGAGACTCGGCACCATGCTGATGAAGATGGCGTCGGCCAGCCCGAGCAAGGTCGGCGTGAGCAGGGCGCTCACGGCAATGAGCACCTCCACCACCGCAAAGGCGCGCAGGGGGCGGGCCATCGAGTCGGACCAGCGTCCCGCCAGGTAGCTGCCCAGCGCCAGGCCGCCCATGAAGCAGGCGAGCACCGTGCTCGCCGCCTGAATGGTCACGCCAAACACCAGGCCCAATTGCCGCGTCCAGAGCACCTGATAGATCAGGGCCACCGCACCCGACAGAAAAAACGCGACAAGCAACAGCGCACTCATTCGCGTACTGACAACCGATCGAGACTTACTCACACTGACTCCTGCATGCTGGAACTGCGGACTAGCGGACCGCGGACCGCGGACTGCGGACGGCGGACTGTTACCCCCCTCGCGTGTGCATTTCAAGATGTGCATCACGCTTGAGTACGCTGAGCGGAATGTAGGAGCCGCGATCGCGGGCGCCCCGGCGTTCCTCGGCGCCGCGATTGGCGCGACCACGCCAGACCGCCCGCAACAGATTCAGCAAGGTGTCACGCGAGGCTCCGGCGCGCAACGGACGCCGGAGATCGGTGCCGTGCTGGGCATAAAGACACAGCAACAACACGCCATCCGCCGTCAGACGCGCCCGGTCGCACGTCCGGCAGAACGGTTGCGTGGTGGAGGCGATGATGCCGAAGGCGAGACCATCCGGCAGCTGAAAGCGATCCGCAGGTGCCGACGGTGGACTCGGCAGCGGCTGGATCGGGCCGTACTGGTCAGCCAATCGCGACAGGATTTCGGCACGCGACACGACGGCCTCCGGCCGCCATCGTGTGGCGCCGCCGACGTCCATGTATTCGATGAATCGTACTTCTGCGCCGACGGCCCGGCCGTACTCCAGCAGATCCCCCAGCTCGTCGTCGTTGTCACCGCGGGTGATGACCGAATCGATCTTCAGATCGGTGAACCCGGCCCGGCGCGCCGCGTCGATGCCCGACAGGACGGCCGGCAGGGACTCGCGCCGAGCCAGCGCGAGAAAGCGGTCGGCGCGGAGCGTATCGAGGCTCACCGTGAGCCGGTGCAGGCCGGCCTGCCGCAGTTCCGCGGCGGCATCGGCCAGCAGCACGCCGTTGGTGGTCAGCGCGAGGTCCGTGAGCCAGGGTTTGCGGGCGAGCTGCGCGATGAGGGAGGGAAGGTCGCGCCGCAACAGCGGTTCGCCGCCCGTCAACCGGATCCGGTCCACGCCCATGTCGCCGAAGAGGTCGGCCAGGGCGCTGACCTCTTCAAACGAGAGCACATCCTCCCGCGGCAGCCAGAGGTATTCATCCTCCGGCATGCAGTAGTGGCAGCGCAGGTTGCAGCGGTCGGTCACCGAAATTCGCAGACTGCGCAGGGGGCGACCGAGGGTATCGAGCGTGGACATCCGGACGGCTATTATCCTATGCCGTGGAGGGCGTAATGAGACGAAGCTGGCTGGTGGTCCTGTTCCTTCTGGTTCCGGTGGCGACGTATGGGCAGACGCCGGTGCCTCCGGATTCCCCCCGCATCACGGCACTCAAGAAGGAGGTGGCGGCGGAGGTCGACAAGCTGCGGGATTTCACGCAGCAGATGGTCGACCAGATCTTCAGCTACGGCGAACTCGGGTTCCAGGAGTTTGAAACGCACAAGTATCTGACCGGCATCCTGCGGCAGCACGGGTTCACGGTCGAGGAAGGCGTGGCGGGGATTCCCACTGCCTTCATGGCGTCCTGGGGCAGCGGGAAACCCGTGATCGCGCTCGGATCCGACATCGACGGGATCCCCCAGTCCTCACAAAAGCCTGGCGTGGCGTATCGCGCGCCGATCGTGGACGGGGCGCCCGGGCACGGCGAAGGGCACAACTCGGGCCAGGCCGTGAACATCACTGCGGCGATCGTGATGAAACGCATCATGGAACGCGACAAGATTCCCGGCACCATCCGGGTGTGGCCCGGCACGGCCGAGGAGCTGGTTGGGACCAAGGCGTATTTCATCCGTGCGGGGCTGTTCAAGGACGTGGATGTCGCACTGTTCACCCATGTCGGCCGCAATCTCGGGGTGTCGTGGGGGGCGGCCGGGGGCACAGGCCTGGTGTCGGTGGAGTACCAGTTTGAAGGGGAAACGGCGCACTCGGCCGGAGCCCCGTGGCGCGGCCGCAGCGCACTGGACGCCGTGGAACTGATGAACATCGGCTGGAACTACCGGCGCGAGCACCTGCGTCTCGAACACCGTTCGCACTACGTCATCCGCAACGGCGGCGACCAGCCGAACGTCGTGCCCCGCACGGCATCCGTCTGGTATTACTTCCGCGAACTGACCTATCCGCTCATCAAGGAACTCTGGGCGATCGGCGACCAGATTGCAGAAGGGGCCGCGCAAATGACCGGGACGCGCCTGGCGAACACCCGGGTCCTCGGAGCGGCGTGGCCTCGGCACTTCAGCCGGCCGGTGGCGGAGGCCACCTACGCAAACATTCAGCAGGTCGGCCTGCCCGAGTGGAGCGAGGCTGATCAGGCGCTCGCGCGTGCGGTCCAGAAGGAACTCGGAGTGGCGGAGACCGGTCTGGCGACACGTCTCGGCGCGCTGGGACAGCCGGTGACCGACAATCGCGGCGGCGGCTCAGACGATATCGGCGATATCTCATGGAACGTGCCGACGATCACGTTGTCATTCCCCTCGAATATTCCCGGGTTGCCGGGCCACAACTGGGCGGACAGCATCGCGATGGCGACCCCTATCGCTCACAAGGGAGCCACGGCTGGTGCGAAGGCGCAGGCGATGACCCTGGTGGATCTCTTTCTCAAGCCGGAAGTCGTCACCGAGGCGTGGCGCTACTTCACTGAGGTGCAGACGAAGAATCAGAAGTACGAACCACTCATTCGTCCCCAGGACACCCCCGCGATCGAGCTCAACAAGGAGATCATGGACAAGTACCGGGACGAGATGCGGAAGTACTACTTCGACCCCACGAAGTTCAAGACGTACCTGGAGCAGCTCGGGATCGCGTATCCAACGATCCGCAAGCAGTAAGGACTGCGATTCGTCGGCAAAAAGAAAAACGGCGGCGGTTCGGATGATCCGAACCGCCGCCGTGGGTTGAGGGTCGAGGCGCGAATCAGCGCTTGAAGCGCACGCCGAAGAACAGGGTGTACCCGAACTTCTCGTATTCGTAGACCCGCTGGCGTTCACCGAAATAGCGGATGCCGGCGGTATTGGTCAGGTTCTTGCCCTCGAAGTAGGCCTCCCACGTCGGCGTGACCTGGAAGCTCGACGTGAGGTCCACCTGCGCGCGACCGGCCCAGTACAGGTCCAGCCTCGCGTCGTCTGCATTAATTTCCGTCAGCTGGTCGCTGCGATCGGTGTACGAGAGGCGGACGCTGAACCCTGACTTTTCGTAGAAGAGACCGGCGTTCGAATTGTGTTTCGACTGCCCGGTGAGCGGGAAACGCGACCGCCCCTCGTACGTCCGGCCAAGATTCATGTGGGCGTCGGTGTACGTGTAGTTGGCGAAGGCGCCGAACCCGTCCATCCACTCCGGCAGCATCGTGAACTGCTGCTGCCAGGCAAACTCCGCACCGGCGATACGACCATCGGGGGCATTTTCCGGGCGCGTGATGAGCGCCGTTCGGCCGTCGAAGGTGCCCCCGAGCGTGAGCTCGAAGCGATAGTCGCTGAGGTCCTTGTAGAAGACGCCGGCCGACAGGATGCCGATCGGGGCCATGTAGTACTCAATCGACGCGTCCAGGTTGGTCGCGAGCGTCGGCCTGAGACCCGGATTGCCGGAGGTGATGAGGACGCGTGTCGTCTCGTCGTCCTGGGTCAGTCGTGGCACCAGCGACACGTAGTTGGGCCGGTTGATCGCACGGGTCACGGCGAGGCGTCCGATGACCGTGTCCGAGAACGCGTACCGCAGCGTGGCGCCCGGGAAGAGGTTGGTGTAGCTGTTGCTGGCCGTACGGTCCGAGAACGAGTTGGCGTCCACGTGGTACGCCACCGCCTGTGAGTTGAGGGACGTGTGCTCCAAACGCACACCGATCAGCAGGTCGGCCTTGCCGAACTTCAGGCGTGTGGACCCATAGGCCGCGAGCACATCCTCGCCCACTTCATAGTCTGCCGTGCGGGACTCGGGCACACGAGGTTCAGAGGTGGCCTTGGATGCGTCCAGATACGCACGGACGGCCGTGCTGTCGAACTTGTGGCCCAGCACATACCCGAAGTTCTTTGATTCCTGCGTGCTGATGAGGGTCGCAAGCGCGGCCGCCGGGGCGGCACTGGAGCGGCGGTCGCGCCACCGGTTCTCGTCGGCGGTCTTGTCCTTGCCACGGAACTTCACGCCAAACATGTGCGTCGCCGACGTGGCGAAGAGCCTGCCCATCATTTCGACGTTGGCGGCGAACGCGATCTCGTCCTCCCGGGTGTCGCTGGTACGGAAGGTGTTCTCCCTGAAGCTGTAGCGGGTCAGATCGAGATGCTGGTTGGTGCTGAACAGCGAAAACGTCGGCTGGTCGGGGTTGCCGGCATAGTCGTAGGACAGCTGCAGGTTTGCGCTGGTCCGATACAGCAGTTCATCCCGGCTCGGATAGGTCTGCTCTGCGCGGGAGAACGATGCGGTGTAGTCGGCAATGCCATTCGAGAAGAAGTGGCGCCCACCCACCGAGAGGCTGCCCACGTCGTTGCGCTGGATGCGGTGGCGGAACTGCTTGCTCACGCGGACGTTGCGGAACGTCGCGGCGGCATCGGTCGCGCCGGCGAGCAGCGCGCCATCGGCCCACTGGATGCCGAACCGGTTGCGGAACTCGTCGTCTGTGAACCGCGCAAAGGAGCCATTCACGAAGTAGCGGGAGGTTGGTGTCGCGCGCCACTCCAGCGTCGTCGTCGCGGCGATCCGTTCGCGGCGGGTATCGTAATCCTTGAAGAGGTTTTCGACGACGCCCATCACCTGGCCACCCTCGGGACGGGTCAGGATGTCCCACGCGCTCTCGACGTTGTCGAGTTGCCGGCGGGTCTTGGAGTAGCTGAGCGACACGAGCGCGCCGAACTGCCGGTCGCGACCAAACAGATTACTGACCAGGAGCGACCCGCGCGAGTCGTTGCCGCCAAAGTCGTTGTAGGACCCGCCGCCTGAGGCGTTGATGCGAAGCCCGCTGAAGTCAAACGGCGAACTGGTGACAATGTTGACGGCCCCGGCAATGGAGTCGGCATCCATGTTCGGACGCAGGGACTTCGAGACTTCGATCTGATTGACGATGTCGGAGGGGATCGTGTCCAGGTCCATCGCGCGCGTCGTGGGGGCGGGGGCGGGCAGACTCACGCCGTTGATCGCGACCTGACTGAATTCCGAGGGGGCGCCGCGCACGTTGATATAGCGGCCTTCGCCCTGGTCGCGCTGAATGCCGATGCCCGGCGTCCGCTGCAGGGCTTCGGCGATGTTGGGATCCGGAAACCGGCCGATGGCGTCGGCGGACACGACGTTGCCGACGTTGTCGGCGGTCCGCTGCTGATTCAGCGCCCGGGCCTGTTCATCCCGAATCGGCGTGGCGGAGGCGGTCACGTTTTCCTCGATGGAGAGGGCCGGGACCAGAGTCACCCTGACGGTGGCGCGCTGCGCGGAAGACACGGTGACCGGCTGGGGCACCGTGCGGAAGCCGAGGTACTCGACCTCCAGTTCGTGGGTGCCGACCGCGACGGCCTGCAGGGTGAATTCCCCCTGGGCGTTCGTCGCCGTGCGCAGGTTGAGGGTACGGATGGACACTTGCGCACCGGGAAGAGCGGCGCCGGTGGAGTCGGCCACGCGGCCGGCCACGGTGCCGGTCGTCTGCGCCGACGCCGACACGGGCACGAACACGGCACACAGAAGAGTCACAGCCACGAGGGACCGGAGAAGAGACGACAGACTGCGGAATAACATGTGTATACCTGCCTCCAGACAGGAAAGTCGGATGTAACGCCTCCGATTCTCCGGGCCGGGTGCAACGTCTCTGCAACGGCTGAGTTGCTGTCGCGTAAAATGCGCACGGCAGTGGATCTACAGGGAGACGCGGAGGCGCAGAACAGGTTTTGGAAGAGCAGACCGAAAAATGACCCTCCGTGCCTCCGTGTCTCCCTGTGAATCCGGTCTTCGTGTGAGAATCGATCCCGCATGAGCATTCGCCCGTACCGCGGCCGCCTCCCTGTGATCGACCCCTCGGCGTTTATCGACGACAGTGCCCAGATCATCGGCGACGTGGTCATCGGCGCTGAGAGCAGCGTGTGGATGCAGACCGTGATTCGCGGGGATGTGAACTACATCCGGATCGGGGCGCGGTCCAACGTGCAGGACGGCACGATCGTGCACGTCCAGCACGACACCCACCCGACCCTGATCGGCCACGACGTGACCATCGGGCACGGCGCGATCGTGCATGGTTGCACGATCGCGAACCGGGTGCTGGTGGGGATGGGGGCCATCATCCTGAACGGGGCGCAGATCGGCGAGGACTGCATCATCGCCGCGGGCACCCTCATCACCGAGGGGACCATCATCCCCCCCCGGTCGATGGTCATGGGCAGCCCCGGCAAGGTGCGCCGGCCGCTGACCGACGGGGACCTCGCGATGATCCGGGAGTTCGCCGGGAACTACGTGCGATACCGCCTCGACTACCTGCCATAGCCCGGGATCCGGGATAATGAGTGCCAGAACGGCATGATTGCAGCAATCCGCGGCACCCACGACATCCTCCCTGGTGAAGTGGAAAAATGGCAATACGTCGAGCGCATCGCCCGGCACCTGTGTGACCGCTTCGGCTACGTCGAAGTGCGCACGCCGGTGATCGAGCGGGAGGAACTGTTCTCCAAGGGCACCGGCGAAACGACGGACATCGTGCAGAAGGAGATGTATTCCTTCACCGACAAGGGCGGGGACCGGATCACCCTGCGACCCGAAGCGACGCCGAGCATGGTGCGCGCCTTCGTGGAGCACAATCTGGAGAACGCACTGGCCTCCGCGAAGATCTTCGCGATGGGACCGATGTTCCGCTACGAACGGCCGCAGAAGGGGCGCTACCGGCAGTTTCACCAGTTCGACGTGGAGGCCTTCGGCATTGAAGATCCGGCCATCGACGCCGAGGTGATCGACCTGGCCTGGTCGCTGGTGACTGAACTGGGGATTCCCCAGGCCGAGCTGGTGATCAACTCCGTCGGGTGCCCAGCCTGCCGGCCGAAGTTTCAGGAGGCGTTGCTGGCGGCGGTCAAGGACGACCTGTCGAAACTGTGCGGCGACTGCCAGCGCCGCTCCGTCACCAATCCGCTGCGGATTTACGACTGCAAGGTCCCGGCCGACCAGGCCGTCATCGATGCGTTGCCGCACTCGGTGGACTACCTCTGCGAACCCTGCGCGACACACTTCACTGCGGTGAAAGGGTACCTGGACGCCGCAGGTATTCCGTGGCGCCAGTCACATCGCCTGGTGCGCGGTCTCGACTACTACACGCGCACCACGTTCGAGATCCTCGGGCAGACCCTCGGGGCGCAGAACGCGCTGCTCGGAGGCGGTCGCTACGACGGACTGGTGAAGACACTCGGCGGCGCGGACCGCACCGGTATCGGCTTTGCCGCCGGACTGGAACGCTTGGTCCTTGCCCTCCCGGACGCGGCGCCCATTGCCGCGACGCCACGCGCGTTCATCGTCGCGATCGGCGAGGATGGCCGCACGGCGGCGTGGACGCTGCTCCGGTCCCTGCGCCGGGCGGGCCTGGCCGCCCAGATGGAATTCGACGCGCGCAGCGTGCGCGCACAGATGAAACGCGCGGACCGGCTGGCCGCCCGCGTCACGCTCATCGTGGGCGGCGACGAACTGGCCCGCGGCGAAATCACGCTGCGGGACATGGTGACCGGCGATCAACACGCCATTGCACACGACGCCATCGTCGAGACTGTACGGACATACCTGTGACCAGCTATCGCACGCATTCCTGCGGCGCCCTGCGCCGTGAACACGTCGGCCAGACCGTCTTCCTGCAGGGATGGGTCCATCGCGTCCGCAACCTGGGCGGCGTGACGTTTTTTGATATCCGTGATCGGCACGGGCTTACGCAGGTCGTCGCTCGCGCAGGCGACGCGCTGACCCAGGCAGGGAAGCTGCGCCCCGAATTTGTGGTGGCGATCACCGGTACGGTGGAAGCGCGCGACGCGGCGGTCGTGAATACGAAGATCGCGACCGGGGAGGTCGAGGTGGTCGCGACCGGCATCGAACTGCTCAACGAAGCCAAGACGCCGCCGTTCGCCATCAATGAAGACACCGCAGTCTCGGAAGAGACCCGCCTGCGGTATCGCTACCTCGACCTGCGCCGGCCGGCGCTGCAGCGGAACCTGATCCTGCGGCACAACGTGTCCATCGCGGCGCGCAAGTATTTCGACAGCGAAGGCTTTCTCGAGATCGAAACACCGATCCTGACCAAGTCCACGCCCGAGGGCGCGCGCGACTACCTCGTGCCCAGCCGCGTGCACAAAGGCGAGTTTTTTGCGCTCCCGCAGTCCCCGCAGATCTTCAAGCAGATCCTGATGATCGCCGGCATGGATCGGTACTTCCAGATTTGCCGGTGTTTCCGCGACGAGGACCTGCGCGCCGATCGTCAGCCCGAGTTCACGCAAATCGACGTGGAAGTGTCGTTTGCGACTGAGGAACTGATCTATTCCATCGTCGAAGGCGCCATTGTCGCGATGTGGCAGGCCGCGGGGCATACCGTGGCGACGCCGTTCCCACGCATGAGTTACGCCGACGCCATGCGGCGCTACGGGTCCGACAAACCGGATCTCCGACCGGGCATGGAGATCAGCGATGTGAGCGAGCTCTTCCGCGAGTCCGCGTTCTCGGTGTTCAAGGACGCCGTGTCTGCCGGTGGCGTGGTGCGCGGCTTTGTCGTCAAAGGCGCGGCCGGGTATTCGCGCAAGGACCTGGACGGATTGACCGAGCAGGCGAAACAGCTCGGCGCCGGAGGGCTCGTGTGGGTGCGTCTGGCGCAGGGCGCGCTCCAGAGTTCGGCGCTCAAAGCGGCCGGGGAGGCCCCGCTGCGCGCGGCGTTTGAGGCCTGCGGCGGCGTCGAGGGCGACCTGTTGCTGCTCACGTCGGGCGAGGAGACGAAGGTGGCGACCTGGCTCGGCACCCTGCGGCTCATCGTGGCCCGCAAGGAAGGGCTGCTCAAGGGCGACGACTTCCGCTTTGTCTGGGTCACCGAGTTTCCGCTCTTTGAATGGAACCCCGACGAAAAGCGGTGGGACTCCATGCATCACCCCTTCACGTCGCCGCAACCTGACGACGTGCCGCTGCTGGAGACAAATCCGGGGCAGGTGCGTGCGCGCGCGTACGATCTCGCGCTCAACGGATCGGAGATCGCGGGCGGCAGCATCCGGATCCACCAGCCCGACGTGCAGCGCCATGCGTTCCGCCTCCTCGGCATTTCCGACGAACAGGCCGCCGCGCGCTTCGGATTCTTCCTCGAAGCGCTCGAATACGGCACGCCGCCCCACGGTGGCATCGCCTTCGGCCTCGACCGCATTGTCGCGCTCCTGTGCGAGGAGTCGTCGATTCGTGAAGTGATGGCGTTCCCGAAGACCGCGCAGGCCGTGGACCTGATGGCCGGATCACCATCGACGGTGGACGACCGCCAGCTCCGCGAACTCCACATCGCGACAACAGGAAAGTAGTGATGCGGATGGGCATCGACCTCGGCGGTACCAAGATTGCCGCGGTCGTGCTCGCAAATGATGGACGGGACGTGTGGACGATGCGCGTCCCGACGCCGCGGCATGACTACGCCGGCACGATTGGCGCGATCGCTGATCTGGTGCGGGCGGGCGAGGAGGCGGTCGGCGCGACGGTCACGGTAGGCATCGGCATTCCCG
>Ga0194128_10007639_pt1 | contig 14049 bp, 15 predicted proteins | sample TA2KigCa65mmetaG_FD_148650 | JGI IMG/M metagenome (GOLD analysis project Ga0194128, IMG submission 148650) | Freshwater microbial communities from Lake Tanganyika, Tanzania - TA2015037 Kigoma Deep Cast 65m | ecosystem: Environmental > Aquatic > Freshwater > Lake | place: Tanzania: Lake...
ATCGCGCCGGTCATTTCGATCGCTATGTGACGGAGTTGATCCGGATGCCCTTCATGGTGGGGTTCCATTGGTTTGAGTACTGCGATGAACCCGCCGAAGGACGCTTCGATGGTGAGAACAGCAATTACGGCCTGGTGAACATCCAGGATGAACCCTGGCAAGTCCTGGTGGAGCGGATGACCCAGGTCAACGCGGGGCTTGAAGAAATGCATTCCCGCTCGCGCTAGCGCGCTAGAGCGTCCTGTTCACGAATTGGGTGGGCATTTGTTGGGCTGCCTGATGAGACCGTGGGATGGACTACACGGCGAAGGTTCGTAGTCCCGCCTTTAGGCGGCCCGGACCGGCTGAAGCCGGGACTACGGACACCGGGCTGTCGCCTATCCTACGGCCTCCACAAGCATTTGGCTTCTGGCGGGCGCGACGTGGGAATCCGGTCTTTCCACGCCGGCCCTGGCCTGTAAGGTCCACTGCTGATTGAACGCGCGCATTGTCGTCGTCGGCAGCCTGAATGCAGATCTTGTCCTGAGTCTGGAGCGATTTCCCATCCCAGGTCAAACCGTCGTCGGGCGGGAATTCAATGTTCATCCGGGCGGCAAAGGCGCCAACCAGGCTTACGCCGCCGCCCGGCTCGGCGGGCAAGTGAGCATGGTAGGGCAGGTGGGGAACGATTCCCACGCAGATTGGCTCAAGGCAAACCTTGCTGCTGTCGGCGTCGATGTTTCGCATGTCACGTGCGATCCAAAAGTGGCGAGCGGAATCGCGGCCATCGCTATCGATGCGGCCGGGCAGAATCAAATCGTCGTGGTGCCCGGCGCCAACGGAACTTTCGGTGTCGAACAAATCGAGCGCAGCCGCGCCTTGATTGCCTCCGCGAAGCTCGTTTTGCTCCAACTGGAAATCCCGATGGAGACGGTGCTCAGCGCCGCGCGCATCGCAAAGGAGGCTGGCGCGACGTTGATTCTGGATCCTGCGCCGGCGCGACCGCTTTCGGACGCTTTGCTGAAATGCGCGGATTACCTGACGCCCAACGAAACTGAAATCGCCCTTCTCACCGGTGCAACCCCGGGGCGGATGACACGCACGACCGCCCGCGATCTGGCGCGAAAGCTGAACGGTCGCGGCGCCGCGAACGTGATCGTCAAAATGGGCGATCAGGGCGCGCTGCTGTCGGGACAGAAACCTGACCACTTCTGGCCGGCCTTGTCCGTGCAGGCGGTCGATACGACGGCAGCAGGAGATGCGTTCAACGCTGCCTTTGCCGTGGCGTTGGCGGAGGACAAATCCGTGCTCGACGCCGGTCAATTTGCCACCTTGGCGGCGGCTTGCTCTGTGACTCGGCCTGGCGCGCAGCCGAGCCTGCCGACCCGCGCTGAAGTCGAGGCGCTCGCTCGGTCGTGAACAAGAGCGGAAAGGAGCGCGGGCAAGCTGCCCGCGCTCCTTCTTGAATCAGCCGTCAAGGCATTGCGCCGGGTCCAATTCCCCGATTGACAAGCGGCCCTGGGAACGCCAAGTCATCTGCGGTTTGATGCTGAATTCAACGACCGCAAATGAATTAACTCTCCATGAAACGACGATCCTTTCTGAAATCCTCGCTGGCCGCAACGAGCGTCGCCGGCCTGGCTCCGATGGTTACAGGCCAGGCGGCTCAGGCCAGCAGCAACCCCGCGCGCGAATTCTATGAGTTGCGGATGTATCATCTTCGCCGCGGACCGAAGCAGAAGCTTTTCGATGACTTTTATCGCGAGGCGGCGGTGCCGGCCTGGAATCGCGCGGGCGTCGCTCCCGTGGGCGTGTTCAACGTCATGGTGGGTCCGGACAGCCCGACCACGTACGTCCTCTTGACTCACAAATCGCTGGAGTCGATGGCGACAGCGACGGACCGAGTTCGCGCCGACGCGCAATATCAGAAGACGGGGGCGGAGTTCATCAACGCGACGCCGTCCGATCCGGCTTACGTGCGCGTGGAAAGCTCATTGCTCGCAGCCTTCGAAGGTATGCCCAGACTGGAAGTGCCGGCGGGAGTTGCGGAAAAGAAGCCGCGGCTCTTCGAGTTGCGCACTTACGAGAGCCACAGCAAGAAAGCGAACAAAAAGAAAATCGAGATGTTCAATCAGGGCGAAATCGCGATTTTCCGCCGAACCGGGCTTCAGCCTGTGTTTTTCGGAGAAACGCTGGTCGGCTCGAAGATGCCGAATCTGACTTACATGCTCGTGTTCGAGAACATGGCGGCGCGCGACAAGGCCTGGGGCACATTCGTCGCCGACCCGGAATGGAAGAAGTTGAGCGCGACTCCGGGCTACACGGATCCCGAAATTGTGACGAACATCAGCAATCTGTTCCTCCGCCCCACAGCGTACTCGCAGATCTAGACTGCCTGCTCCGCACAGCGTTGCAAGGCAAGGGTACTTGAGGTATCAGTTCTAGCCTTGAGACTGTGAAATCGACGCCACTAAAAGCGGACCGTTTCTGGAAGAAGTCCAGGATTACAGCCCGGATTCTTCTCAAGACAGAACGCGGGCGCCTCAACAGCCGGGATCTCCGACTGGCTGGACAACTCATTGAAGAGGTCGGCGTCACCAATCGGCTCATTGATCAGGCGATGAGCTTTCTGAAAGCACGGAAGAATGGCTACAGATTATTGGACAAACACAATTGATCTGAGCACTCCAGCCGGCGTGGCTTTGAAGAAGCTCGTGGGGATTTTGCCCAATGACCGCCCCTTTCGAATCACGCTGTTCGGCTCAGCGCCGATTCAAATCACGGTCGAACCCAGATTGCTGAGCGCAGACATCGGTCTTTTCTGTGATGAAGAGGATCTCTCTGAATTTGTGCGCGAGGCCGGGTTGGACCGTGAGCACTCGGATTTCTACATTCAAGTATGCTCTGGCTTGAACTTCCGCACGAGCCCTCATTGGGGCGCTCGCGTTCTATCCACGAAGGTCGGCCACGTGACTTTTCTTTCCCCACCCGATCGACATCCTGATCGCGAAGCTGAATCGTCTGGACGAAAAGGATCTGGAGGCCTTTCGCGTTGTGATGCGAAAAACCGGTCATCCCACGCAAGCTGAATTGATTCACGAACTCCAGATGGCCGTCGATCTGTTCCGACCCAGTTTCGACGAGGAACAGGGCCATGACATCGCCAACAACTGCCGCCGGCTGTGGCCGCTGATTTACGGGCGCGAGATCGATCCACGCCGAGAAATCATCGCGCCCGCGCTGCAAAAGCGGCGTGAGGGATACGGCGAACCGACGCGGGATTACAAACAGGAGTTGCGAGACGCCGTGAAGGCGTACAGCGCTGTGCCCGAATAGCCGTCCGCCACACCAAATTTTCGGACCGTGGCAACTCCGGATTACGCTTCTGCAACGGGCGCGCGCGTTCACGCGGCAACGGCCGCGTCTTCAACGGGAGCTGCCGCTGGCGCGGGCTCCAACACTCGGAGTCGATCCTCCTGGGATTTGATGATGGCGTTCAACTCCGCAATCTTTTCCTCCAACTGGGCGATTTTCTCAGCCTCGGCGGTTCGACTCGATTGCGCGGCGTGATCCATCCAGCGCATCCGTTCGACGAGCATGCGCATCACGTGAAAGGCAAATTCCGGTTTGTGCTGAGCAAGGAACTTGAATCGCTTCTGATTCACGGCGCCGAGCCGGCAGTGCGTTTTGGCCACAACGGTCGCGCTGCGGGGGCCTGGATCGATGACCGCCATTTCACCGAAGATTTCGATGGGTTCGAACGTGCCCACGAGTTTGTCTCCGACGAACACATCGACGGTGCCTTCCACGAGGATGAACATGGATTCGCCTTGTTCGCCCGCCTTGAAGATGGCCTGGCCCGGCTTGAAGGACACGAGGCTGTCGTTTCTGGGAAAGAGATCGGTCACGTCCATATGGGTTTCCTTTTGTTCGGCCTTCCGCAAAGCGGCGTTGTGGATTCGTGGTTCTGCGAAAGCAGCCTCCATGCCGTCGTCGAAAACACCAGAATACCCGTGGAATTCCAGGCAAACACCTCTCCGGCGATGTCTCATCCCTGGACAGGCTGATCTGGAATCTGGACAGGGGATTCGTCGAACGTCGAACATCGGCCGTCGGACTCTGAACCTACTACCGACACCCTCTCCCTATCGGGTGGGGAGAGCGAAGGGTGAGGGGGTCAGTCCATGGGAAGCTTCCTTGGCCTCAGAGCCATGCACATGGCCCATGAACCGCAAACTGCGCGGACCGCAGCCTGCAGGCTGCTTCCGCGCACTCTCCGGGGTCCAGCGCTGAAGCGGCCTAAAGGCCGCAGTCCGGAGGAACGGTTCATGGAAAGCTTCCTTGGTCTCGGGACCATGCTTACCGTCCTCGAACCGCAAACTGCGCGGACCGCAGCCTTCAGGCTGCTTCCGGCCCCGCTCTGGAGTTCGCCGTTGAAGCGGCCTAAAGGCCACGGTCCGGGAGATGGGTTCATGGGAAGTTCCCTTGGTCCGATCACCTGCTCATGGCCCATGTACCGGGGCCGTTGGTTCGACGTTCCGCGTTCGGTGTTGGATGTTCGATGTTCCCACCGACAACGTCCAACGATGAACATTGAATATTGAACGTTGAACGGCCCATGGGAAGGCTCAACGCGCCGATGGGCCGCCCTTGGGCGCATCTCCGAATTAGGACACTCCGTAACGGGTCGTAGCGCAGGCTTGAAGTCTGGCGTATCGCCGATTTGGAATCGGCGGCGGTCGGGCAAATTCCAAAGCGCCAGAACTTGCCGGGGCCCTGCGGAATGTAATTCCGCGATACGGCAGATTGAAAATCTGCGCTACGCGGGCGGCTCGGCCTGTCTCAGCGCCCTCATTCGGAGATGCGCCCGCCGCGCTTGCGAAAGCGCAGGATATAATTGTCCTTCAGAAGATCAATCTCTTCGACCTTTCTGAAGCCCGCGGCTTCGACTTCCGCCGTGAAGACTTCTTGTCCGGCGCGGACGTGATTCAGAATCCAATCCGAGCTCTGTCCGGGAATGCGCCGAAACTCGACCATCACGATTTCCCCATTTCGGCGCAACGCCCGGTGAAGGGAAGCCAGGGAACTTTGCGGGTACTCGAAATGATGGTACACGTCACAGATGAAGGCCAGATCGATCGAATTGGGCGGCAGTTCGACGGATCGCTCGGTGCAAAGAACCGTCCGCACATTCTCGACTCCGGCGGCGGCTGCCCGCTTCTCGATGTGTTCGAGGAATGACTTCACAATATCGACGGCAAAAACTTTTCCCTTCGGGCCGACAGCTTCGGCAAGCAATGGGGTGAACAGTCCGGTCCCGGCGCCGATGTCGGCAACCACCGCCCCGCGTTTGATCTTTGCCGCCGCCAGGATTTTCTGGCGATGATCGAAGATCTCCCGGCCCTCGCGTTCGAGACGCTCGAGCCATTGGGTGACGACGAGGCTGGGTTTGAGGTATTCGGCATTGACCCCTGGCCGAACACTTTGTTCCTGGAGGCCCACGGATTCGTGGACGACCGGGGCTGTTCGGCAACCCGCGAACAAGACGCTGGCGACCAGCGCGCCGAAGGACCAGCGGGACAGGCGCGATTTCAGGCGAGGGAAATCAGAGCCGGAGCGAGGGATAGAATTCATACGGACGCAGGATAGGTCAGGCGCCTGCGACACGGAAGCCTTTCATTCGCTTCATTCGCGCAACCTCGGGCGGGCTTACGCGCCGTAGCCCTCTCGCGTTTGCGTGAAAACTTGTCGGAAGCTGTGGATGCTGCTATGAACAAGCTCAACACGGTGGAGAGCACTCAGCGTTTTGCATGACTATGACCTCCTATCCCCTCCAACTCGAAATCTCCGGCCCCATCGCCCTCTGGGCGCGCCCGGACACAATGCCCAATCCCGTCTCCTACGTCGCGCCGACGTTCAGCGCCGTGAAAGGCATCTTTGAGGCGATCCTCCGCTGGAAATCCGTGAACGTGCGCCCGACGCGCTGCGAGATTTGCGCGCCCGTCCAATTCCACCGCTACGCCTTCAACTACGGCGGCCCGCTGCGCAAGGGCGGCCAGATCAAGGACCGCACGTCGCTCCAAATCTTCGCCCAGGCGCTCATCAACGTTTGCTACCGGCTCCACGCCGAGGTGGATTGGAATCGAGGGCCAAACGGCGAGCCGGCGGAATCGCCCGATGGCCAGTGCGCGCCGCACGCCTACCTGGACGCCTTCCAACGCCGCCTGGAGCGGGGCCGCTGGTTCTACACGCCCTGCCTGGGCTGGAAGGAATTCGTGCCGGACTACGTCGGCCCGTTCCGCGAGGGCACTGCGCCGTGCGCGACGGAGAATCACGTCATCCCCGCTTTCTTGGAAATGGTGTTCGACCAACGACAGAACGGGCGGCGCGGAAATGAAACTTACCTGCGCGGCGTGCGGGTGAACAACGGCATCCTCGAATACAAACACGGAGAACAGGACCATGCTTAACGAACTCCATCAAGTCGTCACCGCTTTGCAGGGCCGAGGCGTCGCGATTGAGGAACAGCATCCTTCGTTGACGCCAATGGGAAAGAACGACCCGTTGCTCATCGTTGAACTGGACACAACCGGTTCGCCGGCGGACCTCGTCATCGAACAACCGGAAATTGCCGGGAAGCTGCTCCGCGTTTGTCATGGTTCGCAAGGCTCTTCGTTCCCTGGTTTCAATATCCCGACTCCGCTCCGCGTATTTGCGAGAACCAAGCCCGACAAGTTGAAAGACCGCTTCAAAGAATTGCGTCGGCAACGGCGCGATGCCGCGTGGGTGTCGCGGTTCGTCCACAAGCTGGTCTCGCGCTCGAAGTCGGCGACGTTCACCAGCGCCCAGTCGAAACAGTTTGAGCGTTCAACCCGTGAATTGGTCGGATGGCTGCGGGCCGACTTCGCGACAGGCGGACAGGAACTTGCCAACTTCGTCCGCTTGCTCCAATCAGTCTCCGATGCCCGCCCTGAACTGGCGTCGTTCGCAGCCGAGACTGCCAAGCTTTTGGCAACGAGCGGCACGGGAGCAAGCACCGAGCAACGCTGGCTCATGGCTGAGTGGTTGTTTACCAACCGCAAGCTTCCCGTCTATTTGCAATGCCAAGTGGACGACCGCAACCAGCCGCGAGTGGCCGACAGCAGGATGGGGAGGCTGCTCAACCAGCAACTTCTCGACATTGGCGCGCAGCCGTTCGACTCGAATTCTCGCAGCGGCGCCTGCCCAGCCACGGCCCGTGACGCCTACACCGGTCAGCCTTGCGAAATCACAGACACATTCCCCGATCCCAAAGTGACCTTGTTGGGCAACGTCCGCCTTTTCGCCAACAACACGAGCGAAGCGGCGTGTTTCTTCCGTTACGGGTTGGGCGGGTCGGAGACGTTCAAGGTTTCAAAAGAAACGGCGCAGCAGATGGCCGGAGCGCTACTGCAACTTGCTTCAGACGACCGCCTCAACAAAACGTGCCGCCCGATTCCGAGCAACCGCGGGGGCAAGCAGGACCTGCTCGTCGCCTATCTGGAAGACGAACCCGACGCTCCCGACCCTTACGTCGAGTTGTTTGGCAACGAGGCACCCACCTTTGATGCGCCCGACTTTGCTGCTGCCGCCCGCCCGGTCCTGGCTGCGTTGGAGGGGAAAGTCGCTGCCAACCCAAACCAACTTGTCCGCCTTCTCGCCATCGCCGCCCTGGACAAAGCGAACAAGCAGGTCAGCCTCAACCGCAGTTTCACCGTCGGCGAAGTCATGGCAGCGGCCAAAGCGTGGCAGGCGGGCGCAGCGAATTGTCCACCCGTGACGCTGCCGTTCTTCGATAGGGAAGCCAAGAAGCCGCTGCCGAAATCCCGCACCGCTCCCAGTCCTTTGGACGCCGCTTCGGTGCTGAACAAAGTTTGGGCCTCCAACAGCGAAGGCGGCTTCAACTGGGACTTCCATCGCATCTTCTCTGTCTCGGACGCCTACGACGTCTTCCTGTCGCCGGCTTCGCTCCGAGAATCTAAGACGCGCTTCGCCCTGCAAACGCTGCTTGCCCGGATGTCGAACGTCTTCGCGTCCGCAGCGGTTGTGAAGGCAACGTGGGATTTCAAGACCCTGAACGAACCTGCCCGCTGGTGCGTCCTCAAGGCTGTCGCCCTCGCGGGAATCTTCCTGAACCAACTTGGACAACGACACGAACTCTTTATGAAAGAACCCACCTATCAGCTCGGTCGGTTGTTGGCCTACGCCGACTCCCTGCACCAGCAATACTGCAAGCATGTGCGGGGCGACGAAACGCCCACGCAACTCATCGGCAACGCGCTGTTCGCGACCGCGTTGGAACAACCTGTCTTTGCACTGGCCCGGCTGGCTGAACGGCTCGTGCCATATCAGGCTTGGGCGAAGACGTTCAAGAACACCAATCCGGAAGTGAAATCCGGCTACGAGAAGACGTTGCTCCGGCTCATCGGTGCCTGCGCCGCCCATTTCATAGAGGACCACGAGGGCACGTTCGTCATCCGAGTTGACGAGCTTCCTGGCCGCATGAGCGACACCGACAAGGCCAAACTGCTTCTCGGTTATCTCGCCGACCACCCAAAACCTGAAACCCAAAAAGACTGAGCTTTATGAACGCAAAAGAACAACAAACCATGAGCGAAACCCAAGTCCCCCGAATCACCGGCCTCCTCGTCATCGAGGTCCGCAAATCCAACCCCAACGGAGACCCAGAGCGCGAAAGCTCTCCGCGCCAGCGGCCCGACGGCAAAGGCGAGATCTCGCCAGTATCCATCAAGCGCAAGCTCCGCGACTTGGTGGAAAAGGCCGACGGCCAAGACAGTCTGGTCTGGGCGAAGTTGAAGGCAAAACCAGAACTCCAACTCGGGGCTGACGTGGATGGCCGCTTTCAAATTCTCGAAAGCCGGGGCCGCAAACGCGACGAGATCAAAAAGCTCCTCGAAGACGACTTCAAGAAGTTCCAGGCGACGTACTGGGATGCGCGCCTGTTCGGCAACACCTTCCTTGAAGAAGGCGGCAAGAACACGATCCGGGCTGGTGTAGCCCACTTTGGCGTCGGTGTCTCAGTTGCGCCAATCGAAATCGAGTTTCAGACGTGGACAAACAAGTCTGGCGTCGAGGAGGGCAAAGACCGCGGCATGGCCCCGATGTCCTTCCGCGTGGTGAAGCACGGCCTCTACACTGTGCCTTTCTTTGTGAACCCAACGCAGGCCCGCAAGACCGGCTGCACGCTGGCCGACGTTCAGGTCATGCTCCACCTTCTTAAGCACGCATATCCGCACACCCGCTCAGTCATCCGCACCGAAGTGGAAATCATCCATGCCCACGTCATGCAGCACAACGACCCGCTTGGTTCGTTTTCCGACTTTGCGTTCCTCGACGCGCTGGCGCCGAAACGTGTGCCTGACAAAACAAAACCGAGCGAAGCCTTGAAGCCAGATTACGAAATCCCGACCTGGGATGAGATCAAGGGCAAGCCGGTTCGCGAGGGGAAACCTGCCAAATGGAGCGAAGTCGGCACGTACACCGATTACGCTTTGTGAGCGAGCCGCTGGCCCATAGCGCCCACGACGGCGCTCCGGAACAAACCTACTGGGCGCACGTCGGCGAAGTTATCCGGCTGGGCATGGAGTTTGGCCAGGAAACGGCGCGCTTCTCGTCAAAGTGGCGGGAGCCGTTCCTCTCCGCTTTAGAAATGGCGCTCAATTACCACGATCTCGGCAAGCTCGACGAAATCTTCCAAGACGACCTGCGCCGAAACCGCCGCCAGACGCGACTCAACCACGTGGATGCAGGTGTTGCGCACTTGCTGAAAGGCAAGCACGCCGAGGCCGTCATCGCGTCCTACGCCCATCACATCGGCCTGCCTTCGTTGCCAGAGGAGCGAGCCAAGAACGCGAACGGGATCGTTGGCATGTTTCGCGACTTGGAAAAGGATGCCGGGACCACGGGCCTAAAGACCCATCAGCGCAGCGACGCGAAGCTGGCAGAGTACCTGGCTGAACACGCCCGCATCTTCGCGCCCGTGATTCTCCCGCCAGTGGCGGGCTTCAGCAGTCTGGTTCGCCGGCTTTTGCTCTCCTGCCTCGTTGACGCCGACCATGCGGACACCGCACGGCATTACGGCAACGAACGCCCCATCGAACCGCCACCGCTGTCAGCAGCGGATCGTTCGGCGGCGCTGGATCGTTACGTGGCCGGCCTCGCAGCCAAGGCCAATCCGCAAACAGAGCGCGAGCGCGACCGGCACGAGTTGCGGCAACAGGTCTATCGCGCCTGTCGCGAGCGGCCCATCAACCCGGACGAGAACATCCTGTCTTGCGACAGCCCTGTCGGCACCGGGAAGACGACGGCAGTGATGGCGCACCTGCTTCGCGTGGCGGCAGAGCGTCGGTTGCGCCGCGTCTTCGTCGTCCTCCCGTTCACGAACATTATTGACCAATCGGTTGACGTGTATCGGCGAGCGTTGCGATTGGCCGATGAAACGGAAGCTCGGATGGAAGCTGTCGTGGCCGCGCATCACCATCGCGTGGACTACGAGAGCTACGAGCTTCGTCATTTGGCTGCCCGCTGGGATTCGCCGATTGTCGTCACGACCGCCGTTCAGTTCTTCGAGGCGTTGGCGGCGAAGGCCACGGCCCCGTTGCGTAAGCTGCACCAGGTCGCCGGCTCCGCCATCTTCGTGGACGAAGCGCACGCGGCCATGCCCGCCGCGCTTTGGCCGCAGATGTTCCGCTGGTTGCGCGAGCTTTGCGACGACTGGGGCTGCCACCTCGTCTTGGCGTCCGGCTCGTTGACGCGGTTTTGGGAATTAGAGGATTTCGTCCCAGCGATTGAGCGGCGGCCGATTCCTGAACTTGTCTCGTCAGAAGTCGCCAACCGAACAAAGGAGTTCGAGGAAAAGCGAGTCAACATTCACACTCATTCCGCCAAGTTGTCGTTGCCGAAACTGGCGGACTTCATTCTGAGCAAGCCGGGGCCGAGACTCGTAATCCTGAACACAGTCCAGTCGGCTGCCCTGTTGGCGAATCATCTTCGCGAAGACTGCAAGCTTGGCCTGAACATTGAGCACATTTCGACCGCGCTGACTCCTTTGCACCGGGCTGAGACGGTGCGCCGCGTGCGCGACCGCTTGGCTTCCCCGGAAAAAAACTGGTGTCTGGTGGCGACCAGTTGCGTGGAAGCTGGCGTGGATTTCTCCTTCCGCTCGGCCTTCCGCGAAAGCTGGGGGCTGGTGAACTTGCTCCAGATTGCCGGACGCGCCAACCGTTCGGGCGAGTATTCAGACAGCGAAGTATGGGACTTCCGCCATGATGAGTTCGGCGGGCTTTCGCTGCATCCGCAGGCCAAGGTCGCGCGTGACGTTCTGGCAGGCATCTTCAAGGACTGCGCCATGCAGCAGCGCCAGCCTTCGCCCAGCGATTGCACCGAGGCGCTCCGCTTGGAGCTTCGGAATGATCGCGGACAGAAAGCCGAGATCATCGAAAAGATCGAAGCCGCAGAGAAAGCGGCGGACTATCCCGAAGTCGCCAGGCTCTGCCGAATCATCACGGCGGACACGCGAACCGTGCTGGTGGATCAGGCGTTGGTCAAACGGATCGAGAACCGCGACCGGGCGCAGTTTCCATCCTGGCGTGAGATCATGCGGAACAGCGTCCAGATTTGGTCGAGCCGGCTCAAGAGTGGCGATTGGCCGCTGAAACCCATCGGTCCGGACGAGGAGCTTTGGGCATGGACCGGCCAGAATTACAATGGCTTTCTCGGTTACATGGCGGACATTCTTCCTTTGCTGAAGGCTGGCAAGACTGGCTTTGACGTATTGTGACTCCAACCGAAAATCCGGAACCTCAGATTTCAGAGGCGCGCGAGTCGTTGCCCCTCTCGCTCCTCAACGACTCCCTCTACTGCCCGCGCCGGGCGGGCTCACTTGCCCAACTCCGCCTGCAGGTCACGCGCGCCGTGCAATACGCGCAACAGCCTGAGCCGGTCTGGCAGTACTTCGTAAAAGATCAGGTAGTTGCGAAACCCGTTCACACGCCACGAGCGTGTTGCCGGCGAACCCAGGTCCGGTCGCCGACGCCCAATGCTGGGCATCCGAGCCAGAAGGTCCACGCTGGATTTGAAAGACTCGACGAATCGAACAGCGGCGGCGGGATTGTGCGGACGGATGCGGCGCACAATGTTCAGAATGTCGCACGGGATGAACTCGCTCTCCTCAACCGGGAGTTTCATCAGGAGAAGCGAGCAGCTCGTCGTAGGCTTTGGGATCGTAGGGCCGGAAACTGCCCTGGCGCGCGGCATCCAGTTTCTCGAGGAGGCGCGGCGGTTCGGCGTCGAATTCCTCCTCGGCCATCCAGCGCAGGAAGGCCTGGCGAGCCACTTCGCTTTCGTCCCCGTAGCCTTTGGCCAATTGTTCCTTTATGAAATCCTCAATCGGCTTCGTCACGGTGATTTCCATAGGCCTAAGCTGGCACAAAGCGGCCAGACCGACAACGAGTAAATCCGCTCGCGATGGGATCGAACGAATCTGAGACTTGAAACCCGAAACTTCGAACTTGGAACCATTGCCTTTCGTCAAGCTTGAAGTGTTGCCGCTGAGCTTGCTCAACGACTTCTTCTATTGCCCGCGCCGGGCCTCGTTGAAGATGATCGATGGCTGTCGCGAGGAAAACGAGCACACGATTCTCGGCGACCTCGCCCACGCCCACGCCGACCTGCCCGGTTACGAAGTCGCCAAAGGCGTCTTGCTCTGGCGCGCGCTCCCCGTCTGGTCCGAACGGCTCGGGTTGTCCGGAAAATGCGACATTGTCGAAGTGGAATTGGGTGGCGCGCGCTACCAGCCTGCGCCGTCCGGCAACCTGGCGGACGGAACGGGTGCCACGTCGATTGACCATCCGGGCCGTGCTTTCAGTTTGGCGCTCCCGGCCATTTCGGTCGGCAAGTTGCCGACCGAAACGGGCGAGTCGCCCGTGCCACCCATTTTTCAGAGCCGTTCCGATGCAGGGTTCGGCGGGGCGCCGAACGCCACACGCGGGGCGCGTGTGCTCCCCGGAATTCAGACGCTGGTCCCCGTCGAGTACAAAAAAGGAAAACGCCGCCGGTTCGACAACGACGACGCCCAGCTTTGCGCCCAGGCGCTTTGTCTGGAGGAGATGTTCGGCGTCGCCCTTGAGCGCGGCGCGGTGTTTCACGCGGCGAGCAAACGGCGGCGCGAAGTCGAGTTCACTGCGGAGCTGCGTCAGTTGACCGAGACGGCCATTTTAAAGCTCCGCGAAATGATCGACTCGCAACTCTCAACCCCCAACCCTCAACTCCCGAAGGCCGTGTTCAAGCCGGCTTGCGAGGAATGCTCCCTCTTCGAGATTTGTCTGCCGAAGATAACCGGCGTGTCCGACCGATTGGTGCGCGCAGCGAACCGAGCATCACGGAGCCGCCAAACCCGTGGATCTGACCGAACCGCTCATCCTGTGAATGCCGACTTTCCCAAGGGCAGAACTCCGATCGTGCGCAGCGTGGCGCGAACCCACAGTGCCGGCCCAGGCGCCGGGAGTCCGCGTCCGGCCGCAACTTCATTGGAAACCGGACCTTTCTCGTGTTCTTTGACTGTTGAGTCATTTCGTGTGCGGAAATTCTCGCGAGGTTCGCGGAAATCCGGTAGCAAGGGCTTGCGGCTCTGCCGATTGGCAGGCCCGCAGTCGCCCCGCGCGCGAGCGCGGGGCGCGGATTGAAACAAAAGATTGTTGATCCGCGTCGCTTCAAGAGCGGAGTCGCCCCGCGCGCGAGCGCGGGGCGCGGATTGAAACCGTATTGTGGAGGGCAGTATGTTCTTCGGCCTCTGTCGCCCCGCGCGCGAGCGCGGGGCGCGGATTGAAACGTGGTGGAGATCGAGCCGCAAGCGCAAGCGCAAGGTCGCCCCGCGCGCGAGCGCGGGGCGCGGATTGAAACGGACTTGCTCAGCCTGGACGGGCTGTGCGAGCGGGTCGCCCCGCGCGCGAGCGCGGGGCGCGGATTGAAACGTCATTTGTGATGTAGGTGAAATCCGGCGTGAATGTCGCCCCGCGCTTGAGCGCGGGACGC
>Ga0194128_10007642_pt1 | contig 14040 bp, 19 predicted proteins | sample TA2KigCa65mmetaG_FD_148650 | JGI IMG/M metagenome (GOLD analysis project Ga0194128, IMG submission 148650) | Freshwater microbial communities from Lake Tanganyika, Tanzania - TA2015037 Kigoma Deep Cast 65m | ecosystem: Environmental > Aquatic > Freshwater > Lake | place: Tanzania: Lake...
GTGGCGTACTGCCCAACCCCAAACCGGTCAGCCGGGTATGCGATCCGGGGTTTGGCCTGACCGGAGCGCCCGCGGAGGCGACCCACAACTACGCGCGGATCTACCGCCTCCTCGCTCGGCGCCTGCGGCAGGGGATGCGTCAGTGGATTCCCGCGCAACAACTCCGTTCGGTCGAGGACTTCGCCGTTCCGCAAAAGGCAGTGGCGGCGTTGGCCTATTCCGTCGCCGAGCCCGTAAATGGCGGCTATGTCGATGAGATGGGACTCAGCGTCCTGAATTTCGATCTCCTGTTTCGGGCATTCGTACCGGTGGCAAGGCGGATCGACGTGCCTCTGCGCGCGGTCACGTCCGCGCTAAAGACCATGCCCGGCGCCGAACCGGCCATCGCGGCGCTATGCCACCGCAACGCCACTCGGGTGACGGCCGACGTAATTCGGCAGCGGACGCATCTACTGCGATTAATCGACAACGAACATTCGGTGATAACCGGGTTCATACGATTCTGTTCTCGTGTGGGCTGGTGGGCGCAAGCGTTTCGCGCCGGTACACCCATGAACCGGGGCACGCTCCGCGAGATCCGAACCGAGTTTGGAGCCATTCTCGATGTACTGGCGTCGTTCTATCAGAGGCGGCAACAGTTCACGGTGGCCTCGCTACTTCTGGTGGAGGCCGTCCGAGTGTTGGAGCCGGAGACCATCGCCGAAGAGATCTCCCGCGCGGCCTAGCCGGTTTCCGATAGACTGTAGTCACAGCGCATGAACTACGCGGGGAAACGAATTCTGGTCACGGGTGGACTGGGATTCATCGGAAGCAGCATCGCCGTCCGGCTGGCCGCAATGGGCGCCAAGGTGCTGGTGCTCGATTCGGCGATCCGCGGGTGCGGCGCCAACGCGCGCAATTTAGCGGGCGTCGAGGTCGAGATCATCGAAGACGATATCGCCAACGCGGGGAATCATGCGCGGGCTCTATCGGGCATACCGGTCGTGTTCAACATGGCGGGCGAGATCAGCCACATCAACTCGATGCGCAATCCGCTGCGCGATCTGGAGTTGAATACCACGGCACAGTTGCGTTTCCTGCTGGCCCTGCGAGAAGTCTCGCCCGGCGCGCGAGTGATCTATGCGAGCACACGCCAGGTTTACGGCGTACCTCAGTTCCTGCCGATCACGGAAGCCCACCATGTGAACCCGATCGACTTCAACGGCGTGCATAAAAACGCGGCGGCCAGCTACCACCGGCTGTTCTCCGAAAGCGGAGATTTCGACGCCACGGTCTTGCGATTCACCAATGTTTACGGGCCTCGCATGGCGCTGAACGTTCCCGAACAAGGCGTGCTCGGGCATTTCTTCCGCCGGGCTTTGCTGGGCGACCCGATCGAAATTTTCGGTGACGGAAAACAGACCCGCGATCCCGTGTATATCGACGATGTCGTCGACGCGTGTCTGCGGTGCGCGGCAAAGGAGAAGCTGCCGCACACCTATATGAACGTCGGCGGGTCTGCGGCGATTCCCCTGGCGGAGATGGCCGCGACCGTGGCAGCCGCCGGCGGTTGCCCGCTACGCTATCGCGCGTTTCCGGAGGAGCACAAGTCGATTGACATCGGCAGTTACTCAACCGATTCGACGCGGATCGCCGAGACGATCGGCTGGTTGGCGAAGACTTCGTTTGTCGAAGGAGTGGCCAATACGCTCGCCTATTACCGCGCTGAATTCGAACACTACCTGGATGCCCCCGACACGGCGAGGTTACGCCCATGATGAACCCGGCGGAGTTCGCCAACATAGCCAAGGCCGAGAACGCATTCTGGTGGTATCGCGGGCAACGCCGCATCATGTTCGGCCTGCTCGATCCGGTTGCGGCGAAGCGAAAGTTCCGGCGCGTGCTGGAAGCCGGAGCCGGAACCGGACATTTCGCGAAAGAGTTGGAGCAGCGGTACGGGTGGCCGATGTACCCGCTGGACCTTGGCTGGGAAGGGTTGGAATACGCCAAGTCGCTCGGTGTGGGCCGGTTGTTGCAGGGCGACATTCAGACGCTGCCGTATCGCGATGCGGCCTTCGACGCCGTTGTGAGTATGGATGTAATCGTGCACCTGCCGCGCGGAGAGGAATCGGAACCGTTGCGCGAGTTCCATCGTGTGCTGGAGCCGGGTGGATTTCTGGCCTTGCGCGCTTCGGCGCTCGATATTTTGCGGAGTCATCACTCGGAGTTCGCGATGGAGCGCCAGCGATTCACTCGCTCGCGGTTGATGCGCGCGGCCGAAGAAGCGGGATTCCGCGTCCTGCGCTGCACGTATGCAAATTCACTATTGATGCCGGTGGCGCTGATGAAATTCCGCGTGATCGAACCGCTATTTGGCGGCGAGCCGTCGAGCGGCGTGGAACCGGTGGCGCCGTGGCTCGACCGGTTGTTGTATGCACCGCTGGCCGTGGAGTCGAAGATCATTCCGGCGGGTGTGGATTTGCCGCTTGGGCAGTCGTTGATACTGCTCGCGGAGCGGAGCGTATGATGGTTGAAGATGGCGATGAAGTTTGAACTTGCCGATACTTCTCCAGAGATGATGGAGGTGTGGCTGAAGTGTGCGCGGCGTTTGACTCCGGGCCAGCGGCTTGAACAGGTGTTTGAGCAGATAGAATTCGGCGATACGCTCTTGTTGTCCGATATTCGGAAAATGAATCCTTCGTATTCTGACTATGACCTTCGACGTGAACTGGCTCTGCGGAAATACGGCGAGGATCTGGCCGATATCGCGTATCCGCGGAAGATGTCAGCTTGAGGCACGCATTCCAAGCCTTCGGTGAGGTGCTGGCCGCTCTCGACAAACTCGAAATCAAATACGCGGTAGGCGGATCGGTTGCCAGTTCCATGCACGGAATTGCCCGGTTTACCGGAGACGTCGATATTCTGGTCGATATGCATCCCACCCAAGTGACCGATTTTCTCGACGCGCTTGGCGATGGATTCGCGGCGGACGCCGACCACATTAGGAATGCATTTCGCATCAGCCGCCCGGCGAACCTCATTCATATCGAAAGCGTCTACAAGTTCGACCTGTTTCCCGTCTCGGGCAATCGCTTTCGGCTGGCGGAGATTCAGAGAAGCACTATGCGGGAATCAAATCTATTCGGTGAATCAATCGAGTTTGCGGTTGTAAGCGCCGAGGATGCAATTCTCGCGAAGCTCGATTGGATCCGGCAGTCTGGCGGCGGTAGCGATAAACAGCTTAACGACATCCTGGGAATAATCGCCATTCAAGACGATAAGCTCGATCGCGCCTACATGTCCACAACGGCGGCGGAGCTCGGATTGACCGCCGAACTGAACCGGCTCTTCGACTGAGATTTTTCGACTCGTGCACGCACTTCCTAAGTAGTGCCCTTCTCGATCGACAAACACTTCAAAATCCTGAGCGACGACGATCCGCGAATGACGTTGGCGCTGTTCGCCGGGATTCCGATGACGGCAGATCTGGAAGTCGAGCCGCTCGACCGCGAGTTGAATGTCGAGACACTCCGCGCCGATAACCTCTATCGCTGCCGGCGGCGCGGGGAGGAGTTCATCGTGCATCTGGAAGTCGTGTCGTTCTACAAGCCGGCGGTATTGGAGAAGCAATTCGACTACGTCCAGGCGATTGTCGCAAAGTACAAACTGCCGTGCCGGAGCCATTTGGTCTTGTTGACGTCCAAGGGCGTGCCGGACCACTTGCCACGCAAGATTTATCGAAAACGGGGCGACTACGAAGCGTCGCTGCGGCTGCGGGTTACACGGTTGTGGACCATGCCAGCCGGTCCGATCTTGCGATGGAATCAGCCGAAGTTGCTCCCTCTGATACCTCTCACCGACGCCACCGACGAGCAGTTGGGAACGGCGGTGAGCCGGTTGCGCTCCACCGCTAACAAGGAACTCTCGGCGCAGCTTTTCCTGCTCGGCGGACTTCGATATGGTAGTAGGAGAGCGTTTCTGGAAAGGATTAAGGACCTGATGACAACAACCGAGATATTGCAGGATTCCGTTACTTATCAGGAGATCGTGGCGGAGGCGAAGCGGGAGGGAAAACTGGAAGGAAAGCTGGAAGGGCTTCAGGATTTGATGAGCCAGATGTTGACGCTCCGCTTTGGTCCACTCCCCCAATGGGCCACAACTCGCATCCAAAGCGCTGACCACCTCGCGTTTGATCGCTGGACCGCCCAATTCCTTTCCGCGAGTACGCTGGAAGAAATCCTGAAGTAGCCCAGCCTAACTCGTCAAACGCAAAATGAACTGCTCCATAACCGTTCGGTCGTCGGGACGAATGTCGCGCAGACCTCGATCGGCCTGAAAGATCCACTTGATGGCCGCACGCATCTGCGCCGGCTGAAACGCCGCCGCGGTTTGTTGAATCTGCTGCGCGCGCGCGGACCATATCGGCACTCCGAGACGCTGGAAGTGACCTTGTATCGCGGATGCCGTGGTCAAGCGCGCCTCGCGCGCGGTGATCGCGAAACGGAATTGCGCGGCAAGGAAACTGAGTGACAACGGCAGGTACTCGCCGTCCCGCACCAGCGTATCGAGAATATCAAGCGACGCCTTCCGGTCGCGCCGGCCAAGCGCGGCGACGAGGTTGAAAATCGTCGCTTCACGCGCGTCGGGCACAAGCTTGCGCACGTGCTCGACCGTTGCCGTCTCGGTAAGCAACCGCAGCTTTTCGATCTCGTTGGCTAGGCGCGAAGCGTTCGCACCCGTGGCTTCGATGAGCAGATCGAGCGCGTCGCTTTGTATTTGCAGACCCCGCTGCTTGGCCAGCCGCTGCGCCAACGTTCGCGCCTCCGAAGCACTCGGATGCGGAAACTCAACAACGGCCTTCACGGGCGCGAAGTACTTGCGCACGCGCTCACTCTTGGCCTTGTCCTCGCCATCGAGTTCGAAGCGGCTCGATTGCAAAACGAGCGTCACGCCCGGCGTCGGATTCTTCACATAGCGCTCAAGCGCGGCCGGAGGTTCGGTCGCGTCCCCGCGCGGCAACGCCGCTTCGGCGCTCGATACCCAGATCAACCGGTTGGCGGCGAACAAAGAAAACGAGCAGGCGTCGTCGAGTGTTTCGGCGAGATCGACCTCATCGAGATCGTGGCGCACGTAGCCTTGTTCGCGGTCCTCTTCCGGCAAGACCTTCTCGATCAGCGCGCGCTTACACTCATCGCGCCGCCAAGTATCGGGACCGATGAACAGATAGACCGGGTGCAGCTTACCTGCCTTGCATTGCGAAAGTAGCTCGTCCGGCGACATTAGAATGACGACAACACCGCCGACACAAGCGAGCGCGCCACATCGCGGCTCAGCCGGTCGAGCGCCTGTTCGGACTCTTCAAAATATTGCGCCTGATCGACCGAAACCTCGTAACGCTCGCGGATGTCGAAGTTCGGTCTTGTATAGAGCACCTTACCGGTGGCCCGCTCGGTAAGCGTCAACTGCATGACGAGTTGCACCGTGACGCCCGCGGCTCGACCGGTGTTGGCGTCGAAGATCGTCGGGAAGGCGGTGTAGTTGACGATCGCGCCGGTCAAAACGGCGTCGGCCTGCGTGGCGTCGGGAATGATTTGGTAGCGCGTGCGCGAAATGAACTCGCGCGTGACAGCGGTTGTTAAACGATCCGGGAGCTTGTACCGCGCCGTAAGATTGGTGAAGTTCGATACCGCGATCGTCTTCACCGATTTCGGAAGCAGGTCGGCTTTGCCGCCGACGTGATAACCACAACCGGTGGACAGCGCAATCGAGCTCAACCAAACGCGCCGCGTCATAACAACTCGCGGGCGGCGTCGACCGCCAACTCAGCTCGCAAACGGAGATTGTCGGCGGCGAGCCACAACCATGCCGCGTTGCCATTCATTGCATCGCGCTCAATCGCGCCGGCCGCGTAGCCGCTCATACCGGCAACGCCAGTGTTGTCGGGCGGATCGAGGTCGCCATCGCGCACGTCGACGCCTTCCTCTTTCAAGTGCTCAATCAGCTTCGGAACCGACACGCGCGAAGCGAACTCGACCCACACCGACGCGCTGAGACCGTGAAACACGGGCGCCTGTGCAACTCGCAGCGACACCGGCGGTGATGTACCAAGCGCGCGGCGGGCATCCTCTTGCGACTTCGCCACGGCAAGAAAATTGAACGCCGACTGCGCGTCGAAAATCTCCTTCGGCATCGTCTTGAAGGAAAGCAGCGCGACAGTTTGTTTCTGCAACTCGTTGATACCGGCCCGCCCGTATTCGCTCGCCGGAACGAACGCGGTGGCGACAACGCGCGTGACTCCATCGTACGCCTGAGAATGCTCAATGAACTCGGTGAGCAGCGCCGCGGCCGCGTGCGGAATCGCGCGTGCGGGTTTGTCGATCCAGCCGGTGAGGTCGATGACAGGCGCGGCGCAATCGGCGAGTCTTTCGCGCGCGGCATCGCCATTGGCGGCAACGATAATGGCGGCGGCATCGGCGATCATCTCGGCATCCACCGCGGCAACGACTTCGATCTCTTCCTCACTCGCGGCGAAAACAGCGGTGGCATCCAGCGCGGCCGTCGCCAACTGCAACCGAGGCGCGAGATGGTAAACATCGCGGATTTCCTTGCCGAGCAGCGAGTCCGCGCCAATCAACAGAATGGAACTACTCAACTTGTGTCTCCGGCGCCGGCGGCGGCGTTTTGAGATTGCGTTGCATCAATCCGCCGATGCGGACGAGAATGCCGCTGGCCACGTAGGTGGTCGCCATCGCAAGCAGCACGTGCTGCGAGAAATAAAGGATCAAGTAGATGAAGCTGGCGAGCCCGATTACCGACTTGAACGACCGCGGGCTGAGCAGATTGAAATCCTTGAAGCTGCGGTAGCGCCACGTCGAAACCATCAAGAACGACAGCAGCCCCATTAGAGCCATCCACAACACCGCGCCCGGCCACTGCCGCACGGGTTGCGAATCGAGCGCGTACACGACGCTGGCAACCATGCCGGCGGCCGCGGGTATCGGCAGACCGACGAAATATTTGCGTCCCGGCCGTCCCGGATTCGTCGGCACCGGATTAACCGCGACGTTAAAGCGCGCCAACCGCGCGGCGCCGCAGACGACGAACAGAAACGTCAGGAAGTAGCTGCCACGCATCATATGGAGTCGCGTGGCCGCATCGGGGATCACCGACCAGTCGACAAACTGAACGCCCCATGCGAATGCAAGTACGCCGGGCGCGATGCCGAACGAAATGACATCGGCCAGCGAGTCCATCTCCCGGCCGAAGTCGGAGACCGTATTGGTCATGCGCGCGATGCGGCCATCCAGCCCGTCGAGAAAAACCGAAATGCCGATCATGATCGCGGCAAGCTCGAAGTGTTTGCACGCTTCGGCGGGCGAGGTGGGATACCCGATCGCGCCTTGGAAAGTTTCCATGATCGCGAGGAAGCCAAGCAGGATATTGCCCGCGGTGAAAAACGTTGGCAGCGCGTAGGCGGCGCGCCGCGGGCGGCGGTCTGGCGAGTTGGGATCGATCAGGCGCTCGGCGAGATTAAATCGAGGCACTTTATCAGCTCTTTCTGCGCGCGATCAAATCCGAACCCGCGGCTACGCGCTGGCCTTCCTTCACCGCAACGGACCACTCCGGCCCAAGAAACACATCGACACGCGACCCGAATTTGATGTAGCCGACACGATCGCCGGCAGCCACGGCGTCGCCCGCCTTCTTGTAACAAATGATGCGCCGCGCGATCAGCCCGGCGATCTGCGAAAAAACGATCCGGGTCCCGTCGGCGCCCTCAACGGTAATGAAATTCTGCTCGTTATCGGTCGTCGCTTCGGGCTTGCTGGCGACAAGAAACTTACCGGTCTTGTATGTGACCTCAGTGATCTTGCCCGCGATCGGCGAACGATTCACGTGCACGTCGAAGACGTTAAGGAAGATGCTGACGCGCGTCTGCGCACCTTCATTTTTTACGGCGACGACCTTGCCGTCCGCCGGCGATACCGCAACCGGACCGCCGGGAATCGTACGTTCCGGATCGCGAAAAAACCACAGACAGAAGGCCGCGAGAATGGCGAACGGCGCTGCCAGCCAAGGATTGGTGAGATACGCCGTGAGCGCTCCGCCGGCCGTAAGGCCCAGTGCGTAATAGATGCCGTCGATTACCATTCTTCGTTCGAGACTGTAAGCTAGTATTCTCTCAGAAGCGCACAGGCCGCGTAGGCACGGCCCCAAACGTGCGAGGAACTCGCACGATGGCCGGGCCGGAGCGTGTCCGTTGTGCGCGGAGTGATTGGACACGATGTTGATCCGGCTCGTAACGTATTTCGCAATGTTGACCGCGCTGCGCGCGCAGACCATCAATCCCCGCGTCGAGAAACTTGTCGGCGAGGTGTCGGTCGAGCGGATTGCGGCGACAATGCGAACGCTCGAGAACTTCGGCACGCGCAATCTCTTCTCGGCACAGGATCATCCAACACGTGGCATCGGCGCGGCGGCGCGCTGGATCCGCGATGAGATGAAATCGTACAGCTCCCGCCTCGAAGTGCGATTCGACGAGCACGAGATCAAGAAATCCGGCCGCGTCGTTCGCGACGTGCACCTGATGAACGTGATTGCGGTGTTGCCGGGCACAACGCAGAAAGACCGGCAAATCGTCATTAGCGGGCACTACGATTCGTTGCACATCGTGCGTGCGCCATCGAAGGACGGCCAGCCTCAGCGCATGGATCAGGAGGCGACGATCGCGGCCGACGCGCCGGGCGTTTCCGATGACGCCTCAGGCACGGCGGCGGTCATGGAACTGGCGCGTGTGCTGAGCCGGTATGAGTTCGAGAAGACGCTCGTATTCATCGCGTTTTCGGGCGAAGAGTACGGGCTTCTGGGCGCGGCCGCGTACGCCAAGCGGGCGAAGGAGAAGAAGGAAGTCATCGACGCCGTGTTGAACAACGACATCATCGGCAACGATCTGGCGGGCAATGGCCGGCAGGCCGGTACGGCCGTGCGCGTGTTCAGCGAGGACCCGATCGATTCGGTCTCGCGCGGGCTGGCCCGATATGTGAAGGAGATCGGCGAACGTTATATACCGTCGATGGCGGTGACGCCCGTGTTCCGCGCCGATCGCTTCGGACGCGGCGGCGATCACACTCTATTCGACCGCGCTGGCTTTCCAGCCGTCCGCTTCACGACAACCGCCGAGTTCTATGCGAATCAGCATTCGGCGTCGGATACGTTCGCCAACGCGAGCCCGGCCTACACCGCGCGCGTGGCGAAGGTGAACGCGGCGGTGGCGGCATCGCTGGCATGGGCGCCGCCCGCGCCGGACGTGTTGTTGAAAACCACTTCCACCATCACCGGACGCGAAACGACCGGCCCGAATCTATCGCGGGGAAAATCGGGCTACGACGCCTTGCTGAAGTGGAAAGAAGTTGGCGATGTCACCGACTTGAGCGGCTATGCAATCGTGATGCGCGATTCAACCGCGCCGTTTTGGCAGCGGCAGGTCTGGGCCGGCGGTGTAAAGGAGTTCCGGCTGACGGATGTATCGATCGACGACATAGTCCTCGGCGTGAAGGCGGTGGATAAGGAAGGCAACGAGAGCCCGGTGTCGGTGTACAGGATCGTGCCGCGGGCGTTGCCGGAGTAAGAGGCTTTCCTAAACTGGTCATCTGACCACTTGTGCTAAGCTGACATTGTATGGCAAAGGGACAGGTCATCACCGCAACCGAGTTCAAGAGCAAATGCTTGGCGCTCCTGGACCAAGTGAACAGCGGAGGGAGTACGATCACCGTTACTAAGCGCGGGCGTCCGATTGCCGTATTGTCGGCGGCGCCGAAAAATACGTGGAAGTCGCCAAAGGGAAGTTGGTCGGCGAAGGGTCGGATCGTTGGCGATATCGTGAACACCGGCTTGCACTGGGACGTGATTGAAGGCGCCTAAGCACCGTGACGCCCCGGCTCATTCTCGACACGCACATATTGTTGCGGTGGCTGCTCGATCCGAAACGATTGAGCCGCGAGCAGCTGAAGTCGCTGGACCGGGCCATGCAGCGCGCCGAGCCCGTCGCAATCAGCGCCATGTCGTTATTAGAAATTGCGATCCTCGCCGAAGATGGAAGACTGGAATTCAAGGACGGAGTTGGGGCTTTCTTCGCCGCTTTGGAATCCAACCCGGTGTTTCGCTTGTTGCCGATTACGCCTTCGATCGCTCTTGAAGCGGGTACGCTTCGGGTACTGCGAGACCCAGCCGATCGCGCCATCGCGGCGACCGCGCGTGTCCATCGTTTGCGCCTTGTGACTTCCGATCGCCGCATCGTCGAATCGGGCGTGGCGCCAGTGATCGAGTGATCGCCGGCGCCCACGTCACAAACTCACCCGCCCACGCTCCATCAACCGCACCGAAGCGTTCATCTTGAGTGCGCTCACCGTCGCCCTCCCGGTCGGCGTCAGCCCCTCGATATACCCGCTCGCATCGACGCGAAAGTGCGTCTCCCACGTATGCAGCCGCGGATGGAACAGCAGCATCGGCACATCGTTCAACGGGTCGAGCGCCATCTTCCGCGCGCCCTTCGCCAGATTGCAGCGGTGGCACGCCAGCGCAAGATTAGCCGGATTGTCCGGCGAGCCGCCGCTGGCGATCGCCTCGACATGCTCGATGTGATGCGTGTACCGGCACTGCCGCTGGTGCACGCCGCAGTACTCGCACCGCAAATCGGCGCGGATGCGCACGATCCACTTCGTCGCTTCTTTCATCTATCGCGCCAGCCGCGCCCGCAGGCCATCGATCAAGTCGGTGAAATCGAGGATCGCTTGATACTCGGATAGCTCCTCCTCGCCGATCGCGCCTTCATTCGCAAGCCCGGCAAGCGCGTCGACGCGCGCTTGGAGCGCCGCGGGGAATTCCATCGCCCGCAGCCGCCTGGCCGATTCCGCATCGAAGCACGCGGCCACCGAACTCAACAACAGTTCCAGGCTTTCGCTGCTCTCCTGCGCTCTGGCAGTGCCCATGCAGTCAAGGTAACATGCAACCGTGACGAATCGCGGTGTACGGCCACTCCTTCTGGAGGCCCACTCGCCATGATCCGCATTGTCGTCCTTTCCAGCGCGCTCGCCGCCTATTCCCAGCAGCCGCTAAATCTCATCCCAATCGGCTCTCCGATGAAATGGGGTGGAACCAACTCGCCCGATACCTACTCCGACAGCTCTACGTTCGGCCCCACGCCCGTGCTCGTCAACAACGGAAAGGTCCGCATCTGGCAGGAACAGATGCCCACCGGCACCAACGGGGAATGGCAGATCTTCCATACGGAAACGGTAAACGGCGGCCCGTTGGCAAGCAACCTCAACGGCAACTGGAACATTACTCTCGACTACACCACCCGCATCCCCATCTCCTTCGACGCGGCGGTTAATCAGTGGCGCGTCAAAGGGCGCCCGGCCAGCGGTATATCCAATTTCGGCGCCTTCTGTTGTGCGATGCTGACAAACCCCGTTTTTCCCGGGCCCGCCTACATGAATAGTGGCTTCAACGGCCTGTTTCCCGCCGGCCTCCAAGCCAACTGGCAACAGGTGTTCGTGAACCCGTACAGCTTCGCGAACAGCGGCAATGTCCCCACCGCAACCGCGAACGGCTTCTCCGTCGCACTGCACTTCACCTTGCGTCCGCCAGCCTCCCCGACCGTTTCCTCGGCCATAACAGCCGGCGGATTCGGCGCCTACAACTCGGTGTCCCCCGGTTCCTGGATCGAGATCTACGGCACGAATTTCGCCGTCGGATCACAAAGCTGGGCCACCGGCGATTTCGACGGCATTTTCGCGCCGACAAAACTCGGCGGCGTGACAGTCTCGATCGGCGGCCGGCCGGCGTTCGTAAACTTCGTGAGCCTCACACAGATCAACGCGCAAGTACCCGCCAACATCGGACCCGGCCCGCTGCCGCTGGTCGTGACCACGCCGACCGGCGCCAGTGCGCCGTTTTCGATTACGGTCGACACCCTCAGACCGGGCCTCCTCGCCCCGGCCAGCTTCAAAGTCGGCGCGACGCAATATGCGGTCGCCTTGTTCCCCGACAATACGACGTACGTGCTTCCCCCCGGCGCCATTAGCGGCGTCCCCTCCCGCCGCGCACGCCCCGGCGAGACGATCACGCTCTACGGCGTCGGCTTCGGCAACGTCACGCCAAACGTCCCGCCGGGCCAACTCGCGCAACAACTGAATGCGCTCGCGTTTCCGTTCGAAGTGCGGTTCGGCGGAACGGCGGCGACAGTTAGCTACGCGGGCCTCGCGCCCAACTTCGTCGGGCTCTATCAGTTCAATGTTGTGGTGCCGTCGATTGCACCCAACGACATTGTGCCGCTCACATACAGTCTGGTCGGCGGCGCCGGCGCGCAGAGTCTTTCAATCGCGGTGGGGAATTGAACGATTTGACGGCCAGACCTCTCAGCCGTACACTGAAATCGGAACCTGTGCGGACATACACCTTTCGAGTTGTCGTTGAACCCGACGAAGGCGGCTTCCACGCCTACTGCCCAGTCTTGCGTCGATATGGCGCGGTCACGCAGGGTGCCACCGAGAGCGAGGCGCTCAAGAACATCAACGAAGTCGTGCAAATGATTATTGATGAGCTCAGGGAAGACGACATCGAGACCTTCGACGGCACCCATGTGCGCGTCACCGCGTAGCGCCGCCAGATTCCGATAGGCCTATCGAAGACTCCGCGCCGACGGCCGGCGAAATAATCCGCGCCCTGGAATCGGATGGATTCGTCTGGCGGCGCGCCCGCGCCGGCAGCCATCGCCGCTATCAGCATCCGGATGGCCGCCGCGTTACTGTCGCCTTTCACGGCTCGAACACCACCTTTGTCCCAAAGACCCTCCGCAGCATGGTCGAGGAGCAGGCCTGTTGGGACGAGGACGATCTACGGCGCCTCAAGCTAATTCGCTAGCATCGAATGATCATCGCAGACTCGAGACCGTTGCCATGAACTTGTTCCTGGCAAGTTGGCGGTTTTCGGATGTTTCCGCGGACGGCCCTTCCGCGGACCACGGCCGATTTCTGGTCGGCTCGCGTTACGATGTGATACTGTTTCTTCACGGCGGTTGCTCCGGTTTGGATTTCAGCTTAAGCAACCGAATTCTATCGAATCGGCTGCCACCGCCGTCCTAAACTTCAACTACGCCCGGGACATCTTCGTTCGGGAGTTCGCCATGCGTAACCCTCGGGTCTCGGGCATCTTGCTGGCGGTCGAGATCGCGGAATCCTCGCCATGATTGACTTGCATCGACACAGCACAATAGACTTGTATTTATACAACACAGAACACTTGTAAATACACGTCGATGCGGTCCCCCAGCCAAAAACTCGCCGAATCCGTGGCCGCTCTCCGGCGGCTACAGAAGGAGGGCGGCCGTGTCTTCCGATCGCGCCAGTTCACGCGGCTCGATCGCGAGCGCCTGCTGCGCGGAGGCTTCCTTCAGGAGGTAACCGCCGGGTGGCTGATTTCCTCGGCGCCCGGCGTCAGGGCTGGCGATACAACATCGTGGTTCGCGTCATTCTGGGAGTTCTGCGCGCGATACTGCGAAAATCGTTTCGGCGCGGCGTGGTGCCTTTCACCGGAGCAGTCCTTGCTGCTTCACGGTGAACACTCCGTCGTGCCGAAGCAGGTAATCATCCACACTCCTCGGGGATCCAAGCACGAAACGCTCCACGCATCGAGAAGTTGGTTGGCCACCAACGTCGTGTCGACGTTCAGCGGATCGAGTTTAGTCGCTACACTGTAATCGGCTTTCCCCAGAACGGTTGGGGCAAACATGCGAGAATTGGCAAGAGTGACATGGATCGGAACAATTTACGGCATTGCATCGGTTTGACTCCTCCGCTGGCTGCTGATAGACTTGGCCGCAGATTTCTCCCTTGCATCGATTTCGCTGCGAAAGGAAATCGGTGGCGCGTCGATGAGTAAAAATCGCCTGATGGTTTTCACCAACTGGCAGCTAGTGCTTAGTTGCATAAGTTAATAATTGTATTGCGGAGTTGGCTGCCTCGGACTTCGCGTTTGCGCCAGTGAAACGGTTTGGGGTTC
>Ga0194128_10007646_pt1 | contig 14036 bp, 9 predicted proteins | sample TA2KigCa65mmetaG_FD_148650 | JGI IMG/M metagenome (GOLD analysis project Ga0194128, IMG submission 148650) | Freshwater microbial communities from Lake Tanganyika, Tanzania - TA2015037 Kigoma Deep Cast 65m | ecosystem: Environmental > Aquatic > Freshwater > Lake | place: Tanzania: Lake...
CGAACCCCGCCAGCTCTGATCCGGCGTTGTTCCGTCCCGCCGGCCACCATGTCTGCTCCGTGAGCCCGTGGTGCCGGAACTGGCGGATCCGCGCCTGCGTCGACGGGTCGATCAGGTAGCGCTCGAACGCGAGGGCGCCGGCCTCGTCCACGCCCGCGACCCGCGCCGGGTTGACGACGACCGAGACCATCACGCGCTGCAGCATCGGATCGCGGAGGACGAGCGGCTCGAGGCCCAGCGGCCGCTGCTGCCCGGCGCGCTGCTGCAGCAGCCGCACGAACGGCACGAGTCCCCACAGCGTGTAGGCGCCGCGCCGCGCCGCCGTCTCGATGGCCGTCTGATCCCGCAGCTGCAGGTCGACCTGCCAGCGGCTCTTCGCCGGCGATCCCGCCAGGCGCCACAGCACGTCGGCCAGGTAGCGCTCGGTCGGCGCGTTGTTGACCAGGAACTCGCCGCCGCGCTCGGCGATGCGGCCGATTGCCGTGGCCGCATCCGGCAGGCCGCGGACGCCCGCCGGGTCGCTCGACGGCCCCACGAGCACGGCCTGGTTCGAGAAGACCATCCGCGGCCACCGGCCGAGGCCCTGCGCGATGAACGCCTCGGTGTCGGCGTGGCCGTAGTGGGCGATGACGAGGTCGGCGCGTCCCTGCCGCGCCGCGTCGTACGCGCCCTCGCCGATCTCGAGGACGACGTCGTAGCCGGTGATCTGCTCGAAGGCGGGAATCAGCGCGTCGAGCAGCACGTCGGGCGTGTTGACGACGGCGACGCGGAGGGTCCGACCCTGGACCTGCGCGTGTGAGAGCGGGGCGGCGCCGGCCAGGACGGCGGCGGCGCAGAGCGCGGCAGCGGCTGTTCGCATCGTGCGTGACCTCTGCCATGGACCGTACACGACGCGGTCGTGAAGAGTGCCAGGATGGCGTCAGCGCGGCGTGAGGGTGTCGTGAAACCGGTAGCCCACGTTGCGGACGCTCACGATGCAGGCGGGACGCTCGACGTCGTCTTCGATCTTCCGGCGGAGCGCCGCCACGTGCGTATCCACCGTGCGGTGCGTCACGTGCACGTCTTCGCCCCAGATCTGATCCAGGAACTCGTCGCGCGTGATCACCTCGCCGGCCCGTTTGACGAGCAGCGCGAGGATGCGGAACTCGGTGTCGGTGAGCGTCAGCTCCGCGCCGTGCTTGTACGCCTGGCGCCGGCGCAGGTCGATCCGGACGGGCGGCGCCTCCAGCACGTCGCCGGACCGCGCGCTCGGCGTGTCGCCGCCCGCGCGCCGCAGCACCGCGCGCACGCGCGCCACCAGCTCCGCGAGGCTGAGCGGCTTGGTCACGTAGTCGTCGGCGCCCAGCTCGAGGCCGCGCACCTTGTCGGCTTCCTGGTTCCGAGCGGTAATCACGATGATCGGCGTGCGGAGCCCCTCGGCGCGCAGCGCCTCGCAGATCTGGAAGCCGTTGCGGCCCGGCAGCATCAGATCGAGCAGGATCAGATCGGGGCGGCTCTGCCGGATCGCGGCGAGGCCGCCGGGCCCGTCCTCGGCGAGCTCCACGTCGAACCCCTCGAACTCGAGCTCGTCCTTCACGGCCAGACGGATGCCCGGCTCGTCCTCGATGACGAGAATCCTGCGCCGCGCGCTCACGCCCCGACACCGGGCAGGCGAAGGACGAACCGGCTGCCCGCCCCGGGCTCGCTCTCGACGGCAATCGATCCGCCGTGCCCCTCGACGACGTGGCGGACGAGCGCCAGGCCGATGCCGACGCCCTGCACGTTCGTCCCGGCGACGTGCCGCCCGCGGTAGAACTTGTCGAAGATCCGCGCCTGCTCCTCGCGCGGGATGCCGACCCCGCGGTCGCGCACCTCGACGAGGTGGCTCCCGTTCTGCCGCGCGCACGCGACGTCGATCGGCGACTCCGGCGCCGAGTACTTGGCGGCGTTCTCGATGACGTTCTGAATCGCGTGCTGGAGCGCCGTCCGGTCGCCTTCGACCCACAGCGGTGCCGCGTCCGGCCCGACGAGCCGGATCCGCTCCGGCCGGGCGACGTGCTGGCACGCCGCGATCGCCTCGCGCGCGGTCGCCACCAGATCGAGGCGCTCGCGGGCGTAGGTCTGCCGCCCGTCCTCGATGAGCGCGAAGTCGAGGAGGCGCGTGACGAGCGCGCTGAGCCGGCGCGCGTCCTGGCCGATGATGCGGTGGTACTCGCGGAGCCGGTCGGGATCGCGCACCCGCTCCAGCCGTTCGGCGAGCGCGAGAATCGAGCTGAGCGGGGATCGGAACTCGTGCGACACGGCGGCGACGAAGTCGTTGCGCAGCCGCGCGAGCCGCGCCTCCTGGGCGACGGCGCGGTAGACGAAGACGCTGCCGAGCACCGTGACGAGCACGAGCAGGCCCATCGAGTAGGGAAACGCCTGGCCGCGGAGCCCCATCCAGCCCGACGCCGGAGCGTCCGCGAAGACGACTTCGAGGAACGGAAACGCCTCGAGGGAGAACCCGCCGGTCGGCGGCCGCGCGGCGCGCTCGGCGGCCATCCAGGCGGACGCCGTGAACGCCTGGCCGGCGACGAGCGTGGCCAGCCGGCCGTTGACGCGCGCCAGCACGTCGTCGACGTGCACCACGTATCCCTGGGTGGCGCCCGGCGGCTGGACGACGAGCGCGCGGAGCTGGCGGAAGTACTGCGTGCCCGTGTGGCGGCTGCCGGCGAGATCGCGGCGGAAGGCCTGGATGCGCGGGAAGTAGTGCGTGGCCACCGCCGCCGCGTCGAGCGGGGCCGTCGGCGGCCCGGCGTCCGCGGGGCGGAGCTGCGGCGAGTCGCCGGCCGGCCTCGACAGCCCGAAGTCGGGAAAGACGATCCGGTCGCCCTGGACCTCGAAGCGCACCGGTGCCTGGTCCCGTGCCGACCCGCGGCCGGGCGCGAAGAGCCACGTCTGCAGATCCGCCTCGACGAACTGCACGATCTGCCGCTGCCGCTCGGTCTTGTCGAATTCCAGGCGGGCCCGCTCGCTGCGCGATGCGCGGAGGATCAGCGCGCCGAAGATGGCGGCCGGCACCAGCACCATCAGGCCGAAGAGCGTCAGCATCCGCCTGCTGCGCCGTGCGCTCCGGAGCATGGTGCCCACAGCGGGGTGGAGTATAGCCGGGCAGACCGGCATGTGGGTGAAGCCCGCGTCAAGAATCGATGAAGTCTGGGCGATTCTCCCACCACGGCAACCGGGCGCGTCGCTTCCTCGAGCCCTGAGCCCCCCAAGCCCACAGCCCAAAGGGCCGGGCCGCGAGGGTTGACGCCGTTTAGTGGGTTACCTCATGTACAGACTGTATTGACTAGGGATATCCTTCTGGTTCATGGGGCCCTACGCCGTCCCCCTGGCGTCAGCGGTCCACTGGAGGGATGAGGTCATGAGTCGAGTCAGAAGTCGCGTGATGCAGGCGGTGTGGGTCCTGCTCGTGATGTCGTGGCCGGCGGTGGGCTTTGCCCAGGCGACCGCAGGTGAGATTGCCGGTCGCATCAATGACGCATCCGGTCTGGCCGTCCCGGGCGCCACCGTCGTGGCGACCAACGTCGACACTGGCTTCGTGCGGACGGCGGTCACGAGCGCCGATGGCGACTACCTCCTGGCGTCGCTGCCACCGGGACGCTACAACGTGGCGGCCGAGCTGTCCGGGTTCAAGCGGGTGCTGCGCGAGGACATCACCGTCGCGGTCGGTACGCGCCAGACGCTGCTCTTCACGCTGGAGGTGGGCGATCTCACCGAGACGGTGACGGTGGTGGCGACGGCGCCGCTCATCGACACGACACGCTCGGAGATCAGCGGCGTGGTCACCTCGACCGAGATCGCGAATCTGCCCACTCTCAACCGTACGTTCGCCAACCTGGCGGTGATGATGCCGGAGGCGCGGCCGGCCGGCGCGTTCGACCCGACCAAGACCCGCGTCGGCAACTTCGCGATGAACGGCGGCGACGGCCGGCAGATCGACGTCAACGTGGACGGCGGCGACAACAAGGACAACGTCGTCGGCAGCCAGCTGCAGAACTTTGCCTACGAGTCGATCCAGGAGTTCCAGGTGCAGCAGCACCGGTGGAGCGCCGAGAGCGGCCGCGCCGTCGGGGGAGTCGTGAACGTCATCACCAAGTCGGGCACCAACGCCCTCCGCGGATCCGGCTTCGGCACGTTCCGCAACGACAAGACGACCGCGAAGGACTTCTTCCAGGAGCGCGGGGCGGTGAAGCCGCCGTTCGAGCGCTGGGAGTACGGCGGGTCGATCGGCGGGCCGATCGCGCGCGACCGGCTCTTCTACTTCGGCGCGCTCGAGCGGTTCGACGAGCCGTCCACCGAGACGCCGCTGCGATCGGGGAGGATCTTCGACGAGCTAGCGGCGTTTCCAGGGGGGAACCCGGTCCGCGCCATCCCCACGCCGTACGACGACACGCTGCTCACTGCCAAGGTCGATCACACTCTCAGCAACCGGATGTCGATGTTCTACCGCTTCTCCATGCAGAAGAACTCCTCGCCGAACGACCAGATCGCCAACCCTGCGGCGACCGACCTCTCCGGCGGGAACGTCAACACGAACGATCTGGTGAGCCTGGTCGTCAAGAACTCGGTGTCGCTCGGGACCAACCGGCTCAACGAGGCCGTCTTCCACTTCCAGGATTTCCAGAACGAGATCCTGCCCGTGACCGACTTGCCGATTCACATCTTTCCGACGCCGGGGCTGCGGCTCGGGCCGGCGCCGAACACCCCGCAGGCGACCACCGAGCGCAAGTTCCAGGTGCGGGACGACTTCTCGTGGTTCGCCGGGCGTCACGGGCTGAAGGCCGGCGCCAACTACATCTACACGGATCTCGGGGGCTACTTCTACTTCGGCGCCTTCGGTCACCAGCTCACCTGGTTCGACGATCCGCTCGTCATCGCCACCAACCGGACGCGCTACCCGCAGGGCTTCGCGACGCCGGGCGCCGTGCGTCTCCTCGACTACTTCGCGGGCGAGGCCACCCACGACCAGGTGTTCCATCAGCTGGCGTTCTACGCGCAAGACGACTGGCGCGCGACCGATCGGCTGACGTTCAACCTCGGCCTGCGCTGGGACGCGAACATCGGGCTACTGCCCGACCAGACCGACAATCGGACCCTCAAGCTGCTGCGGCAGCTCGACGATCCCCGGGCGCGCGAGATCACCGGCGACGCCGACGCGCTGGCGCGCCGTACGCCCAACTGGAAGGAGTTCCAGCCCCGGCTCGGCGTTGCGTACGATGTCCGGGGCGACGCCTCGTTCGTGGTCCGCGGCGGCTACGGGCTGTTCTACGACCAGGTGTTCCAGAACCTGACGATCTTCTCGATGGCGCAGAGCGGCCCCGAGTTCTATTCGCAGGTCCTCGCGCTGACGAACTCGGACGTGGGTGTCGGCCAGCTGCCGACCTTCCGGTACGGCGTCGACCCGCTCCCCGCCGCGCCCAGCTTCACCTTCGCCGATCTCCCGCGCGGAACGTTCGGCCGCATCAACGATCCGAAGATGGAGGATCCGTACGTCCACAAGCTGTCGATCGGGTTCGAGCGTGCGTTGCGCGGGGCGTGGGTGCTGGCCAGCGATTACGTCCATACGTCCGGCTTCTCGGAGGGGCGGGTGCAGGTGATCAACCCCCAGATCCGGTCGGTGTGCGATCCGACGTTCCAGGGCTCCACGCCGTCGGACCCGCGCTGCGTGGCAGGGGCGAACACGCGCTACTTCGACGCGGCCTTCGCACGCGCCGGCCTCGGCGTGGGCCGCCTCGCGCAGATCAACATGATCGGCACGACCAACGAGTCGAAGTACGACTCCTGGACGACCACGCTCCGCGGGCGCGCCGCGCGGACGGCGTTCTCGATCAGCTACGTGCTGGCGAACTCACGCGCGTGGGGCGGCCAGCCGACCGCGTCCTACAGCGGCAACGGCATCGCGATCACGCCGGAGCAGCAGTTCCAGGACAACGAGTGGGGCCCGACCCGGCACGACGAGCGGCATCGCCTCGTCGCCACCGGCGTCGTCGATCTGCCGGCCGGCTTCCAGCTCTCGCCCATCGTCCAGTGGGCGTCGGCGCGGCCTTACACGCCCATCACCGGCTTCGACGTCAACGGCGACGGCCAGACCAACATCGCCGACCGGCTGTGCGACGGCGTCGATCCACGCAGTGTGTTCGAGGTGCGCGGCAACCTGACGGCCATCCGTGCGTTGAACCCGAACGGCTGCCGGCTGGCGCGCGTGAACACCATGCGGTCCGGCTTCGTGGTCGATCAGGACGGCAGCGTGGAGGAGCGCAGCGGGCGCTTCTTCAACACCGACCTCCGCATCGCGCGGAGCTTCCAGATGGCGCGGGGAACGGTTCGGATCTACGCTGACTTCTTCAACATCTTCAACACGGAGAACATCTCGTTCACCTTCCGGCCGGAGCAGAGCACCGCGGCCTCGGCCTCGGGGTTCCTCCAGCCAGTCACGCTCTACGGCCCGGGCTTCGGCCCGCCGGTGGGCCGGCCGTTCACGGCGTCGTTCGGCGCGCGCGTCGACTTCTGAGCGTCTGCGCCGCGGGTGGCGGGCTCGACAGCCTCCGCCCGCGGCGTCGCCTTGCGTTGACGGGCGCGTCCGACCCGCCCCTGAGATATAGTCGAAGCGATCGACGCTCCCACTGGTGATCCGTCGACGCGCCCTGTATGACCGCTGAGCGATTCCCGGTCGAGAAGTCGGACGAGGAGTGGCGCCGCACGCTGACGCCGCAGCAGTACGCGGTACTGCGGCGGCACGCCACCGAGCCGCCCGGCTCGTGCGCGCTCCTCGCCGAGAAGCGCGCCGGCACCTTCAGCTGCGCCGGCTGCGGCCAGCCGCTCTTCGTGGCCGACCGGAAGTTCGAGAGCGGCACCGGCTGGCCGAGCTTCTTCGCCCCGCTCGAGGGGGCGATCGGCACCACGACCGACCGCAGCTTCGGCATGGTGCGCACCGAGGTGCACTGCAGCCGGTGCGGCGGCCACCTCGGGCACGTCTTCGACGACGGCCCCCCGCCCACCGGGCTGCGCTACTGCATCAACGGCGTGGCGCTCGACTTCGAGCCCAAGTAACCCGTCGTCTCTGGTCTCTTGTCTCTGGTCCGGTCAAGAGACCAGAGACCAGAGACCAGAGACGAGAGACGAGAGACGAGAGACTTGGTAAGATCAAGACCTCATATGCGTGCAGGGATCATCGGCTGGCGCGGAATGGTCGGCTCCGTGCTCGTGCAGCGCATGCGCGAGGAGCGCGACTTCGACTTCGTCGACCCGGTCTTCTTCTCGACCTCGCAGGTCGGCGCCGCGGCGCCGGCGATCGGGAAGACGGCGCCGCCAGTGCGCGACGCCCGCGACGTGGACGCGCTCGCCGCGTGCGACGTCCTCATCTCGTGCCAGGGCGGCGACTACACGACCGAGATCCATCCCCGCCTGCGGGCGGCCGGCTGGTGCGGCTACTGGATCGATGCCGCGTCGACGCTGCGCTTGAAGGACCACGCCGTGATCGTGCTCGATCCGGTGAACCACGACGTCATCGACCGCGCGCTCGACTCCGGCGTCAGGGACTTCATCGGGGGCAACTGCACCGTGAGCCTGATGCTGATGGCCATGGCGGGGCTCTTCCGCGCCGGGCTCGTCGAGTGGGTCAGCGCGATGACGTACCAGGCCGCGTCGGGCGCGGGCGCCAAGCACATGCGCGAGCTCGTCGCGCAGATGGGGGTCGTCCACGGCGCGGTGGCCGGCCGGGTCGCGGATCCCTCGTCGACGATCCTCGAGATCGATCGGGGTGTCACCGAGGCGCTGCGCGGCGGGACGCTGCCCGTCTCGGAGCTCGGCCATCCGCTCGCAGGCAGCCTGCTCCCGTGGATCGACAAGGACCTGGGCAACGGGCAGAGCCGCGAGGAGTGGAAGGGGATGGCCGAGGCCAACAAGATTCTCGGCCGGGCGGGCAGGCCGATCCCGGTCGACGGCATCTGCGTCCGCGTGGGCGCGATGCGGTGCCACAGCCAGGCGCTCACCGTGAAGCTGACGCGCGAGGTCCCGCTCGAGGAGATCGAGGCGCGGATCGCCGCCGCGCACGAGTGGGTGCGCGTCGTGCCGAACGAGAAGGAGGCGACGCTCCGCGAGCTGACGCCGGCGGCCGTGTCGGGCACGTTGCGCGTCCCGGTCGGGCGGCTGCGCAAGCTGGCGATGGGGCCGGAGTACCTGACGGCCTTCACGGTGGGCGACCAGCTCCTCTGGGGCGCCGCCGAGCCGCTGCGCCGCGTGCTGCGGATCATCCTCGGCGTGGCGGAGTCGAAGCGCCCGGCGGCCGCGACCGTGGCGTAGACTCTCTACCGGCTACCGGCTACCGGCTACCGGCTACCGGCTCCGAGCTACCGGCTACCAGCTAGCACCATGGTCGTCCAGAAATTCGGGGGGACGTCGGTCGCCGATCCCGACGCCGTCCGACGTCTCATCGAGATCGCGCGCGCGGCGCGCGCGCGCGACGGGCAGGGTCCCGTGCTCGTCGTCTCGGCGCTCAGCGGCGTCACCGACGCCCTGCTCGCCATCGCCGCCGAGGCCGGCGCCTCGCACACCGACGCGGCGCTGGCCCAGACGGCGCGCCTGCGCGAGCGGCACCGCGCCATGGCACGCGCCCTCGCCGCCGACGGCGCGCTCCCGCCGCTCTGCGCCCACATCGACGCCCACTTCGACGAGCTGGATGCCGTCGTCCGCGCCCTTGGCGTGCTCCGCGAGGTGTCGCCCCGCACGCTCGACGTGATGGCCGCCATGGGGGAGCTCCTCAGCTCGCGCATCGTGGCGGCGGCGCTCGTCCATGCCGGCCTTCCCGGCGAGTGGGTCGACGCCCGCCGTGCCCTCGTCACCAACGACGATCACACGCGGGCGGCGCCGCTCATGCGCGAGACGACGGCGGCGCTCCGGGCGACGGTGACGCCGCTCGTGGAGGCCGGCGGGGTGCCGGTGCTGGGCGGCTTCGTCGGCGCCACCGCCGACGGCCACACGACCACGCTCGGCCGCGGCGGCTCGGACTATTCCGGCGCCGTCGTCGGGGCGGGCGTCGGCGCGCACGAGATCCAGATCTGGACGGACGTGGACGGCATGCTGAGCGCGGATCCCCGCATCATTCCGCGGCCGCGGCTCGTCCCGCGCCTGTCGTATGCCGAGGCGGCCGAGCTCGCCTATTTTGGCGCGAAGGTCCTCCATCCGAGTACGATCCACCCGGCCGTGGAGTGCAACATTCCGGTCCGCATCCTCAATTCCCGCAGGCCGGAGGGCGCCGGGACGCTCATCACCGCGGAGCCGAACCCCGACGGCGACGAGCTCACCGCGATGGCTGCGAAGCGCGATCTCACCGTCGTCGACATCACGTCGAGCCGGATGCTGATGGCGTACGGCTTTTTGCGGCGCGTGTTCGAGGTGTTCGAACGCTTCCGGACCTCCGTCGACGTGGTGACGACCTCGGAGGTGAGCGTGTCGGTGACGGTGGACGATCGGCGCCAGCTCGAGTCGATCGTCGAGGCCCTGTCGGAGTTCGCCGCGGTCGCCGTGGAGGGCGACATGGCGCTCCTCTGCGCCGTCGGCGACCGCCTGCGCGCCGAGCCGGAGATTGCCGCGCGCGTGGTGCGCGTGCTCGAGGAGGTGCCGCTGCGGATGATCTCGCAGGCGGCCTCGCGGCGGAACATCACGGTGATCCTGCGGCAGGCGGATCTGCCGCACGCCATGCATCGGCTCCACGAAGAGTTCTTCACATGAGCGCGCCGCTGAAGCTCCTGCTCGTCGGATACGGCAAGATGGGGCGGCTCGTCGAGGAGCTGGCGCCGGGCCACGGCTGTGCGGTGGCGGGCCGCGTCGACGTCGGCATGGACGACTGGTCGGCGCCCGCCGACGTCGCCGTGGACTTTTCGACCGCCGAGGCGCTCGTCGCCAACTTTCCGCGCTTCGTGGAGCGGAAGCTGCCGGTGGTCATCGGCACGACCGGCTGGGCGGCGCACGCCGACGCGCTGCGCGCGCAGGCGGAGCGCGCGGGGCTGGCCGTCGTCTCGGCGCCGAACTTCTCGATTGGCGTCAACGTGTTCGAGCTGATCGTCGCCCGGGCGGCGCAGCTGATGCAGGCGCACGAGCAGTACGGCGCCTGGATCCACGAGGCGCATCACGCGACCAAGCGCGACGCGCCGTCCGGCACGGCGCTGCTGCTGCGCGATGCCCTCGTCGAGGCGGGGTACGGCCGGCCGCTCGACATGTCGTCGACGCGGGCGGGCGTGATTCCGGGCATTCACACCGTCGGCTTTGACGGCCCGTCGGACACCATCGAGCTGACGCATACGGCGCGCGACCGGCGGGGGTTTGCCGCCGGCGCGCTCCTGGCCGCGCGCTGGATCTCGGGCCGGCGCGGCTGGTTCACAATGAAGGATGTGCTGGGAGGCCGCTGATGCGCACGCCATTCACCGGGGCCGGAACCGCGCTCGTCACCCCCTTCCGCAGGGACGGCTCGATCGATGAGGCGGGGGTGCGCCGCCTGGTGCGCCGGCAGATCGACGGCGGCATCCACTTCGTCTCGCCGTGCGGCACGACCGGCGAGGCGCCGACGCTGAGCCACCACGAAAAGCTGCGCGTCGCGGAGCTCGTGGCCGACGAGGCGGCGCGCCGCGTGCCGGTGCTGGCGGGCGCCGGCGGCTACGACACGCGCGAGGTGATCGCGCTCGTGCGCGAGCTGGAGCGGCTCGGCGTCGACGGCATCCTGTCGGTCACGCCGTACTACAACAAGCCGACGCAGGAGGGCCTCTACCAGCACTACACGGCGATCGCGGAGAGCACGTCGCTGCCGATCGTCCTCTACAACGTGCCCGGCCGCACGGGCGTGAACCTCGAGGTGGCGACCGTCGCCCGCCTCTCGGCCATCCGCAACATCGTCGGCGTGAAGGAAGCGTCGGGCAACCTCGTGCAGATGAGCGAGATCGTCCGCGCCTGCCCGGACGACTTCCTCGTCCTGAGCGGCGACGATCCGATCGCCGTGGCGGTCATGGCCATCGGCGGCCGCGGCCTGATCTCGGTCGCGAGCAACGCCCTGCCCGCCGAGATGGCGCAGGTGATCGAGCTCTCCGAGAAGGGCGACTTCGCCGGGGCGCGCCGGCTCCACCACTGGCTCCTCCCGTTCCTGCAGGTGAACTTCTGCGAGGCCAATCCGATCCCGATCAAGGCGGCCATGGCGGCGATGGGGCTGCTGGAGGAGGCGTACCGCCTTCCGCTCGTGCCGCCGAGCCCCGCGGCCCGCGACAAGATCATGAAGGTGCTGCAGGAGCTGAAGCTGCTCGGATCGGCCGCGCGCGTGTGAGATGGACCAGGGTCTAGCGGCCGGCGCCGGCCAGACCGTCGATCTCGTCGCGCTGGCGCGCGGCCTCGTCGACATCGATTCGACCACGGGGCGCGAGCAGGAGGCTGCCCGGTGGCTCGCGCGGATGCTCCGGGGACTCGGCTATCGGGTGGAGGAGCAGCCGCTCGACGGCGGCCGCTTCAACGTCTTTGCCCGGCTCGACGAGCCGCCCCTGCTCGTCTTCTCCACCCACTTCGACTGCGTCCCGCCGTTCTTCCCGAGCCGCGAGGAGGGCGGCCTGCTCTTCGGCCGCGGCGCGTGCGACGCCAAGGGGATCCTGGCCGCGCAGGTCGCGGCGGCCGAGCGGCTGCGGGCGGCGGGCGAGCGGCGCATTGCCCTCCTGTTCGTCGCCGGTGAGGAGCGGGGCAGTGACGGCGCGCGGGCGGCCAACGCGCAGGCGCCGGCCGGCGTGCGGTACCTCGTCAACGGCGAGCCGACCGACAACCGGCTGGGCGCGGCGACGCGCGGCGTGCTGCGCGTGCGGCTGCGCGCCGACGGCCGCGCCGCGCATTCGGCGTTCCCCGAGCTCGGCGTCTCGGCGATCGACAAGCTGCTCGACGCGCTGATGGTCGTCCGCGGGCTCGAGCTGCCCGAGGATCCGCTGCTCGGCCGGACGCACTACACCGTGGGCCTCATCGAGGGCGGCGTGGCGCCCAACGTGATCTCGCCGCGCGCGTCGGCCGAGCTGCTCTTCCGGCTCGTGGGCCCCGCCGAGCCGGTCCGGGCCGCGCTCGCGGTGGTGGAGGGGCTCGTCTCGATCGAGCACGTGCTCGACCAGCCGGCCGTGCGCCTGCACACCGTGCCCGGGTTCGACACGGCGGTCTTTCCCTACACGACGGACGTGCCGCTGCTCGGCCGGTGGGGCACGCCGCTGCTGCTGGGCCCCGGATCGATACACGTGGCGCATACCGACGAGGAGCACGTGGCCGTCGACGAGCTGCGCGCCGCCGTGGCGCTCTACGAGCGCCTCGCGACCGGTCTGATGCGTACGCTACACTGACCGTCTGGCGGGCCGCACCGCGGCCCGGACCCTGTGCGACTTCAGCCTGCGAACCGCGTCAGGGCCGGAAGGCAGCAGCGCTAAGTAGACCCTGAGGTGTGCCGCAGGTGCGCCGGGTCGCGGTGGGGCTCGCCGGAAAAGTGGAAGAAGTGGAAAAGTGGAACAGTGGAAGAGTGGGAGCGGTTCCACTGTTCCACTTCCCACTTACTTTTCCACTTCGTCCACTTCTCCACTTCTTCCACTTGAATCGTGATGCCCTATCAGGTCCTTGCGCGTAAGTGGCGCCCGCAGCGGTTCGACGAGGTCGTCGGCCAGGAGCCGGTGACGCGCACGCTGCGCAACGCCATTGCGAGCGGCCGCCTCGCCCACGCGTTCGTCTTCGCCGGCCCCCGCGGGTGCGGCAAGACGACGACCGCGCGAATCCTGGCGAAGGCGCTCAACTGCGTCGCGGGGCCCACGGCCGATCCCTGCGGCACGTGCGACGCCTGCGTGGAGATCGCGCAGGGGCGCGATATCGACGTCCTCGAGATCGACGCCGCGAGCCACACCGGCATCGACAACATCCGCGAGGTGGTGATCGCCGGGCTGGCGATCACGCCGGTCCGCGACCGCTTCAAGGTGTTCATCATCGACGAGGTGCACCAGCTCTCCACCCCCTCGTTCAACGCGCTCCTGAAGTCGATCGAGGAGCCCCCCGCGCACGTCGTCTTCATGATGGCGACGACCGAGCTGCACCGGATTCCCGACACGATTCTGTCGCGGTCGCAGGTGTTCGAGTTCAAGACGATTGCGCCCCGGGCGATCGCGCGCCAGCTCCGGACGATTGCCGACGCCGAGGGCATCGACGTCTCCGACGATGCCCTGGCGCTCATCGCGCGCGCAGCCGAAGGGAGCATGCGCGACGCGCAGAGCGCGCTCGACCAGGTGCTGGCGTTCGCGGGCGGGCGCATCACGGCCGACGAGGTGTCGGCCGTGCTCGGGCTCGTCGGACGGGACCTGCTCTTCGATCTCGTCGACGCCGTGGCGGCCGAGGACGGCCCGCGCGCGTTCGCGCTGGCCGACCGCGCCGTCGAGTCGGGGCACGACCTCCGGCTCGTCGTCCGCGAGCTGGGGCGCCTCGTGCGCGACATGATGCTGCTGGCGATCGACCCGGCCCGCGCCGGCGACGGCGAGCTGGCCGACGGGGAGCTCGATCGGCTGACGGCGCTCGGCCGCCAGTTCTCGCGCGAGGACCTGCTGCAGGCGTTCGATCTGCTGGCCCGGGCCGAGCAGGACATCCGCACCGCCTCGCAGCCGCGCTACCACTTCGAGATGGTGCTGCTGCGGTGGATGCACCTGCGGAAGCTCGTGCCGCTCACCGATCTGCTCGAGCAGCTCGGCGGGCGCGCCCGAACGGCGCCGGCGGCCGCGGGCCCACCGACGCCCCCGTCGAGGCTCGCACCGACGCCTTCGTCGCGGCTCGCCCCGACATCCCCGTCGGGGACCGCACCGACACCCTCGTCCGGCTCCGCACCGACACCGTCGTCGGGTCTGAAGGACAAGTTCCTCGGCGAGGTCCGCGCCTCCAAGGCCTTCTTCTACAACACCGTCGTCGCCCAGGCGCAGCGGATCGACGTGACGGACGAGGCGATTACGTTCACGTTTCTGCCGACCCACCGCGCGCTT
>Ga0194128_10007648_pt1 | contig 14032 bp, 18 predicted proteins | sample TA2KigCa65mmetaG_FD_148650 | JGI IMG/M metagenome (GOLD analysis project Ga0194128, IMG submission 148650) | Freshwater microbial communities from Lake Tanganyika, Tanzania - TA2015037 Kigoma Deep Cast 65m | ecosystem: Environmental > Aquatic > Freshwater > Lake | place: Tanzania: Lake...
AAGGAACAGGTGCTAAAGAACGCGAAGACCTACGAACGGCAGATTTTCAAGATTCTCGATCCGAAGAAAACACTTGTGGACTTCAATAGCCGCTGGATGGGCGCGATGAAAGTGGAGGAGCTGGTCCATCTTGCGGCGCATTACCGCGTGGCGCGCATGCTGGAGCGCGAGGACTTCCACAAGCGCTACCACGAACAGAAACCGATCAGCGTCCATGAGTTTCTCTATCCGTTGATCCAGGGCTACGACTCCGTGGAGTTGAAGGCGGATGTAGAGCTGGGCGGGACGGACCAGAAGTTTAATCTATTGGTTGGGCGCGATTTGCAGCGAGCGTATGGGCAGGAGGCGCAGGTAGTTATCACGATGCCGCTACTTGAGGGGACTGACGGCGTGCGAAAGATGAGCAAGAGCCTTGGAAACTATATCGCGCTTGAGGATAAACCGGAGGAGATGTTCGGCAAAATCATGTCCATTAGCGACACGCTCATGCACCGCTACTACGAGTTGCTGACGACAGAGGATCTAGGCCGCGTCACGACGCTGCATCCGATGGAATCCAAGCAGGCGCTGGCGGAGCAAATCGTCGTCCGCTATTACGGTGCGGAGGCGGGTCAGGCGGCGCGGGCGGTATTCCAACAAAAGTTCCAGGAAAAGGAATTTCCAACTGAGCCGGATGCGCGGGTGGTGCTTACCAAGGTAGATCTCAAGGATGGAAAAATCGGCCTGGTGGATGTCATTGCTAGGACCGGATTGGTGCCGAGTAAGAGCGAAGCCCGCCGTTTAGTGGCGCAGGGTGGGGTCGAAGTCGACGGGGAGAAGCAGCAGGATGCCACTGCTACGTTGGCTCTGAAGGCCGGACACCAGTGCCGGCTCAAAGTTGGCCGTAGGAAGTTTGCTGTGGTGGAGTATCGTCCGTAAAGCTGTGAGCACTTCCAGAAATGCAGGAGCAAAACTAAAGGTTTGATCCGTTGCCTCAGTTTCGCTAAGGCGATATTAGGGCGATAGTAGACGCAAACGAGGGGTGGAGCGGGCGATGGGATTTGAACCCACGACAACTTGCTTGGGAAGCAAGGACTCTACCGCTGAGCTACGCCCGCCTCCGATTCCCTCAAAATGATCAACCTGCTGCATCGTATCGTCCGCCCTGTGGTAAGTCAAGAATGACCTCCCATAATCGTTGGATAATTACGAAAGGAACGCCCATGACACGTATGCAATATGCGGTTTTAGTGGCTGCCGCTATGGTTGCCGGTTTCCTCGGTAGTGCCCTTTCTGAGCGTCTGTTCGTCGTCAGTGTAGCCGTGGCACAGTCCAAGTCGAATAGCCTCACTGCTGAGGAGTTTCTGCTACTCGACAAGGCCGGCAAAGTTCGCGCAGGATTAGGCTTGGATGCGAATGGGGAAATCGGCTTGGTATTGACTAGCCGGGATGGCTCCAGGAAGCTCTATCTGTCTCCGGATGAATCTGCTGCCGTTAGACTAGTTGACCGAAACGGCAAGGTGCTCTGGGCGGCCCAGTAGGGAGGGGCCATGTCCATCAACTGGAAGGCCATCGTGCGGGATGTCTCCATTGTCTTTGGATTGGTGCTGGTGAGTAGCTTGACCACTTCAGTGATCGTCCAATCAATGGGAGGGGAAGTCACGCCGCTGGTCATCGGACTCTCCAATATTTTCTGGGGCACGGTGGGGTTTGTGATCAGCGGATGTCTGGTCGTAATCCAACGGTTCAAACATCTGTTTCTGGTGGCCATCGGGCTTTGGCTGGTGAGTTTTGTGAACGTCCTAGCGGAGATGACGCAGCCGACGGTCTGGGCGGCCGGCTTACTACTGATTCTGCTGATGATGGGGTTAGGCGGCAGCCTGTCGTACCTGTTCATGCCGTCGCCGAAACCCGAAGCGACTCCGCCGCCTACATGTGAAACATGAAGCGTATCGCCTAAAGCGATGACGAGATACGAATGATGCGGACTAGACGGCCTTTTGAACGAAACCCGAACGTAGGCAGCGGGTGCAGACCTTGATGCGTTTCGGGCTGCCGTTGATCAGCGCCTTGACGGTCTGCAAGTTGGGGTTGAACGTCCGCTTGGTTTTGTTGTTGGCATGACTGACGTTGTGCCCGGACTGATGCCGCTTGCTGCAAATCTCGCATGTGAACGCCACGATCGCACTCCTTCGCTGACTGAGGTTCTTGGTCCAAAAACGAGCGTATGCTAACATACGGCTTCCTTGCCTGACAAGCTTCTCACAGCGTCCTCGCCGCATGCCGACCATCTGCACGAGCTTGTGCAGCGCCTTGTCCGTCCAATTGAATTCGCCAGCCGCGACGCCTTTGCCCATCTGTCAACGGTGAAAAGCCTTGGCCCGTTCGTGTCGCATCAGGTGCTGGAGGCGCTGGTCGGTAATGTCTATCCGCCGCTAGTTGAGACCGGCTTGCTGGCGCTGCGCAGCCTCTTTGCTGATTTCGACACCGTGACTGATCCCGCTGAACGCCGCCGGCGAGTTGAGGAAGCCCAGGTCATTCTCACGCGGCTCAAGGCGCCGGATGTTTGGAGCCAACCGCCGCCTCCGGTCAAGGACAAAGTCGTCTGGGAGTTGCCGATCCAATATGTCAGGGGCGTGGGGCCCAAGCGTGCCGCGTTACTGGCAAAGCTGGGGATTCATACGGTCGAGGAAGCTATCTGGATGATCCCATGGCGGTACGAAGACCGGTCAAAGATGACGCCCATTGGGCAGGTGGCGCTGGGTGTGACAACGACGGTGTGCGGCACGGTGACGCGCGCGCGCCTCAATCGCATCCCGCGCCGCCGCCTGTCCATTCTGGAGGCGACGATTGAGGACGACACGGGCTCGCTGCAGGCGGTGTTTTTCAACCAGCCCTATCTGGAGAACGTCTTCAAAACCGGAACGCGGATCATGGCGAGCGGACGAGTGATGGCCGGTCGCAAGGGCTGGACGGACCTCCGCATAGAGGCACCCCAGTACGAGGTGCTGGATGACGAGGATGCGCCGCTACACGTGGGCCGGATCGTGCCTATCTACCATGAGACAAAGGGGCTGACGAGCCGCCAGGTCCGTGTACTCATGAAGGACCTGTTGGACCGCCATCTGGATGGACTGGTGGATGCATTGCCGGAAGCAGTGCGGAGGCGGCAACGGCTGTTGCCGGTCCGCGTCGCGTTGCGCGAAGCGCACTTTCCGCACTCGACCGGCGATCTGGACTTATTGAATCAAGGCTTCACGCCGGCGCATCGCCGGCTGGCCTTCGAGGAGTTGTTCTTGCTTCAGCTAGCGCTGGTGCTTCGACGTCGGTCGGTGCAGCAGGAAACCAAGCGTCTCCGGTTTCAGATGGACGCGCCGCTGGCCGCCCAGGTGCGCGCAGCGCTACCGTTCAAACTGACGCAGGCGCAGGAGCGCGTGTTCGCGGATATTCAGAAGGATATGGCATCCGCCCATCCGATGAACCGGCTAATTCAGGGCGACGTGGGATGCGGGAAAACTGTCGTGGCGCTACTGGCCATGACGACGGCCTGCGGGTCTGGCAGTCAGGCTGCGCTGATGGCGCCGACTGAAATCCTGGCGGAGCAACATTTCCGGACGCTTTCGCCGTGGCTGGATCCGCTTGGCATCAAAGTCGTATTGCTCACCAGCGGGGCAGCGCTGAAGACGCGGGCGGCTATTCGCAAACAGGTCGAGTCCGGTGATGCACAGATGGTCATCGGGACGCATGCGCTGATTCAAAAGCAAGTGAAATTTAATAAATTAGGGTTGGTGGTGATCGATGAGCAGCATAAGTTCGGGGTGTTGCAGCGCAAAATGCTTCAAGAAAAAGGTTACAATCCTGACGTGCTCGTGCTAACGGCCACCCCGATTCCACGGACCTTGGCCATGACGGCCTACGGCGACCTGGACGTGTCCGTCATCGACGCACTGCCGCCTGGGCGCAAGCCGGTCCGCACGCGCGTGTTCACGGAGGCGGAACGCGGGCAGGCCTATGCATTTCTGCGTAGCGAGCTGCGGGCAGGTCGGCAAGGCTATGTGGTCTATCCACTAATCGAGGAATCTGAGAAAGTGGACTTGCGGGCGGCTATTGATGGGGCCGAGCGACTGCAGAAGTATTTTACAAAATCAGCTACAGTTGGCCTGTTGCACGGACGGATGAAAGCTCAGGAAAAAGAGCGTACCATGACGGCATTTAAAGCGGGTGACATCCAGGTGCTGGTGTCCACGACAGTGATTGAAGTGGGGGTGGACGTGCCGAATGCCACAGTGATACTGATCGAACATGCTGAGCGATTTGGACTGGCGCAGTTGCATCAGCTGCGCGGGCGGGTCGGGCGCAGCACGCAGCAAGCCTCATGCGGGCTGATGGCCGAATTGCCACAGAGCGATGAAGGCAGCAAGGCGCGGCGGCGGCTCGATGCACTGGTCCAGTCGAACGATGGATTTGTGATCGCGGAAGAAGACCTGCGTCTCCGTGGGCCGGGTGAGCTTTTGGGCGTACGGCAGTGGGGCGTACCGGAGTTTCGCGTAGCGAATCTGATCCGGGACTCGGCGTTGTTGGAACAGGCACGGCAGGAGGCTGTTGCGTTGGTGCAGGCGGATCCGCGCTTGAAGGCAGCTGACCACACTGCGGTGCGAGCAGCCATGTTGCGTAAGTGGGAGACCAAACTCTCGTTGGGAACGGTGAGCTAACCCGTGGGATTGGTGCAGCGGGTCAAGCACGACCTGAAAGCCGGCTGGGCCACGCTTCGCTATGAGGCCGCACGGGCAACCACGCGGGCGCTGGAGGAGTCGGAACTCCTCAGGCTGCGGCTCGATCTGCGCCGACTAGACGAGCGCGTTCGAGACCTCTGTGGCGATATCGGTGAGCGGGCGGTGGACCTGCACGAGCGTGGCGAGCCGGTGGATCGCGTGCTGGAAGATCGTGCAATCAATCATCTAGTGCAGCAGGTGTTGTCGCTTCGAGAGGAACGGGCAAAATTGCTGTCCGAGATGGAGGACATCCGCAGTGGCGAGTAGCGGGATGTTGCTCGCAGGAGTAGACATCGGCACGCTGACCTGCCGACTACTAATCAGCCGCGTGACGGTGGATGGTAAGCTGACGGAGGTCAAGGCGGACCGTCGCATTCTGCGTTTGGGCGAAGGCGTGGATCATGACCAAATGCTCCGTCCTGCCGCTATGGCGCGCGTGATCGAAACGCTGCAGGAGTGGCGAGCAGTCATCAATGCACATAAGGTGGACGCGCAGATTGCCGTAGCGACCAGCGCCGTTCGCAATGCCCGCAACCGCGACGAGTTTCTCAGACGGGTCAAACAGGAAGTCGGCTTCGAGGTTGATGTGATTAGTGGCGAGGAGGAAGCCCGCCGCACGATGCTAGGTATTCGCTCCGGACTGCCGGCCGGCGTGACGAATATTCTGGGGCTGGATATCGGAGGCGGAAGCACGGAGTTCATCCTTGATCGTGCTGGCAAACTGCCGGTCCTGCGTTCGATCGAAATTGGCGTGGTGCGGCTAACCGAACGGATGTTGCAACACGATCCGCTGACTGTAGATCAAATCCAGGCCGTTCGTGATCTGGTTTGCCAGGAAGCAAAACGGGCGATGGCTGCACTGGGGCCGCTTGGAGATGTCACGTTGGTAGGCACGGCCGGCAGCATCACTACGCTGGCCGCGATGGCGCAGAAACTCTCGATCTACGAGCCGATCCGCATTCACAATTACTGGCTCAAGCTGGTCACGATCAAAGAATTGGAGCGTGAAATTCTCGCTAAGACAATCGCGCAGCGGCGCAGCCTACCGGGGTTGGAACAAGGACGTGAGAAAGTTGTCGCAGCTGGTACGCTGATCCTAAGTGGCATCATGGAGGTGTTGGGTTTTGCCGAGGGCCTCGTGAGCGACGTCGGCCTGCGCGAAGGCGTCTTGATCGATTTGAGCCAACGCCGCTGCAAGGCGTGAAGAGATCGCTACTCGTCGGGGTGCGAAACTTTTCGGTTCGTTTTTATGTCCGCTCTGTGATGCTTAGCCTCTAGCATCTTTTCCTTCGCGCGTTTGCTCCGCTTCCGCTTCTGCCGTCTGATCTTCTCAATTGCTTGGCGGTGCTTGCTGGCTGCGCCAAGCACCAACTCCTCCATCTTTTCAGCTAGCCGTTTGCGCGCGAGGTAGCGGTTGAGTCCTTGTGAGCGTTCCTCCTGGCAGCGCACGGTCAGGCCGGAGGAACGGTGCGTCAGCATTACACAGGTGGACACCTTGTTAACGTGCTGACCGCCGGGTCCTCCAGAACGAAGGAACTGTTCATCCAGATCACGCTCGTGGATGCCGAGTTTCAGTAGGCGGCCTTGCAGAACCGCCCATTTATCGGGGCTGACGGGACCGTAGGGCATGACGGAATTTCTCCATCTAGCGTTGCGAGTACCAGCGGAACCCCTTGGTTTCCTGAAACGCCGTTTTCGGCGCCCCGCCAGGCTTTTCCAATAGCAACACTTTGAAGTCCCAGAGGCCGAACCAGGCCGGATCAATGATCTCGTGATAATGATACCCGGAGAGCCGGGCCAGCATGTCGCCCAGCGCCTGTGCTAATTCGTTCTCAGTATAGGCACGAATGGAAAAGGATTTCCCCTGCGCCTGACAGAAGCGCTGGATGGCGTAGGCGGCACCAGTGCAGAGGACTTTTGTGTCCGGCTTGACCATGAGGAACTGCGGTAGCGCGAGATACTGCTCCTGAAAACCAAGCCAGCGTGACGCCTGTCGCAGATGCGTGTATTGAACTTCATATTCGGTATGTCCGGGCAGTTTTACTGGTGTGGGCCAGCCAGTCTCCACGCCGAACTCGACGAGAAGGGCGCGGCCACCTGGGCGCAGTACGCGCCAGAGTTCAGCGAGAAATCGAACGGGGCCCAGATTGAAGACGCATTCGTCGGGTAATTGCGGATTGAGTGGCAGCCGGATGCGGCGAATCCAGTCAAGCGCTTCCTGATGGACGGGCGTCTGGCTCCGGCCGGTTTCAATCTCGTGGCGCGTGAGATTGACCGGCGTCATGTCAGCGAGGTTTTCGTTATCGATGACGATGTCGATGCTGGCATCGTGGAAGGGCAGGTGTTCGGCGTTTGCATTCAACCCGCGGCAGGGCCAGCCGGCCGCGCGGGCAAGGCGTAATTGTGTTTTGACAAACGGCGGCGTGAGATCAAGAAAAGTGTACTGGAGCCCCTGTCGCTCGGCCGGCGAGAGCTCCGCCGCAAGTTCCTTGGCGACGTATCCCAGCCCGCCGCCGATTTCGACCAGCATACGCGCTTTGGATGACCACCAGCCGCGCTGCCGCAATTGCCGGCCGAGCAGCCGGCCATAGGTCAGGCCTTGCAACGCTTCGCTCGGTTCGCGGAACAGATGCGAGACTGTCGTTTCAATCGTGTCGAAGTGACCCTCGTGACTGGCTATGTCCTTCGTATGAAACTGGACGAGATGCTCACCGCCCTCAAAACCCTGCCGGCCTGACCAGCCTTCACGGATCTGCTGCAAGAGCAGGTCCCACTTGATGTTCAGCCGATGCCCGCCGTCGGGCGGTTCGGTGCCGTAGTAACAGAGCGAATAGTTGGGAAGCGACCAGCGTTCTAAGAACCAGCAGCCATTCTGTCCTTCCGGCCCACACACCCACTTACCATAGCGATTAAGGAGTTCCCCGACGGTTGCGTGGCCGTCCATAGCGGTCAGGAGTTCCAGTCCGGCACGATTGAGGCGGACAAGCGGGAACTGATCGTCGAGCGGAGTGAGCCACCATTCGTTGGCGCTGTATTGGTACATGATCATGTCTGGCATGCGCCAGGCACGGAGCGCGAGAACCTGATCGGATAAGGTGAGAGGTTGATGGAGTGTAGCCGCTAATTTCATGGTGCGTGCGTTAGGGTAAACGGCTAGTTAATTCGGGACGTAAGGTACATGAATGGCGGAACGGAAGTCGAGCGCGGAACGGTCAGGTTTGCGACGGGAGAGAGGATTCTATGACGGTCAGCATGCCTCGCATAATAGGATGTACGCGACAGTGATAGGGATACCGGCCGGGCGGCAGGCTGTCAATGGTGTAGCGCGCGTTAGGCAGCATGGTGCTCGAATCGAAGGCGCAGGTCTCGTCGGTGACGCAGCCGTCGTGGGTGATCGTGTGCTCGGTCGGCGTGAGATTATCCCATCGGATCGGCGTGCCAATCGTGACAGCGGCCGTCTTGGGTGAAAAATAGGGCGAGGCGTCGTCGATTGTGATCAAAAACTGCATCGGCGTGGCCGTGCCGGGCAGGGCGCTCAGTAGCAGCGCGGCAATTGCAATGACAGTGCGAACGGCGGTCTTGGCAAGATTTCCGATCATTGCTTCATCATACCATCTTTTTTCATATGAGAGACAGCACATGGGGATTTGCTCCTGCCAATCGTGGGCAGAGAAGGTTTTTTTCAATGGGCAGGCAGGGGCAAAAATTATTCCGAACCAGGATGAAACCGCTGGATTTTCAGCAATTTACGATCAGGGTGGTCTACGGGTTGAAAGCGGTAACCTTTTCATGATAAATGGGGCCGAAAAACAGGGCCAAGCGCAGCACGGAATTAAGGGGGAGGCATGGCGATAAAGAAAAAGAAGAAAACGGCCACGCGGGCGGCCAAAAAATTAAAAAAGCCGGCAACAAAGAAGGTCACACAAAAGACGAAAAAGAAAGTCGCGCCCAAGCCGGAAATAGCCGCAAAGCCTGCACCAGTTGCCAAGCCGGTGAAGCCCGCGATGTCGTCCGCAGCGCCGGTGCGCGAAATGAAGCCCTCCCCGTCGCGCCGGGAGTCCATGCGCGAGGAACTGCCGGACGATCTGGATATCGACGACGATCTGGGAGACGACCTACCCAATGCCATGCGCGAGGGCATGGATGACGAGGAGTCGCTTAACGGGGAGGGAAACCACTACCTCGACAAGCCGGACGAACTTGACGAGGACGAGTAGGCGCGGGCGCAGTTCCAGTAAATCAGCCCACTGGGTCTTGTCCAACAATCCGACGATTCTCCACCCCCATGGCCAGTCATTTTCTGTTTATCGCCGGCGCGCTTCGTGAGCGAAGTTCGCGGGAGAGCGCCGACTTACAACTGCAGCATGGCCTCTGGGGGCTGCGCAGCGCCTTGATTGCCGATAATCTTGCACGCTATCTCGACCCGGAGTCGTGCGGCTGGGTGTATGTGCTGAAGGAAGGTCTTGGCGCGCGCTTTACGATCACCTCCGGCGTACGCGCGTTCAATCTGTTGGATGCCTTTGTGCGCGACGAGCTGCGCACCGAGGCCCGCTACGGATACATCACGATCGGGCCGGTGCAAAGTTGGGCGTCGTCACCTGAACAGGATCTGCCGGTGCTGAAGCGCGTGCTGGACGTGCCCGACCAGGCTGAACTCACTCGCCGGTTTAATCTCGGCATGCATCGTCTGACGCAGGCACAGCACGACGCATTATTGATATCGATCCCAGGAGCAGGATGAGTCATAACTGGGCACGCGCCGTGCTGGTGCTGTGGGTCAGTGCTCTGTGCAGCGGAGGGGGGGGCGGTGTGTTCGGAATATCTGCCTGGGCTGCCTGCACGATGGAGCGGGAGCGGCCTGGACAGACCGACCGGTTTATCCGTCACCTCGGTTCTGAGTGCAGCGAGGCAGAACGCGCCGCGCAGGCGATCAAGGCGGAGGAGGTACTGGCAGCGCTGGAGGCCGGTAAGGGCGTGGACCTTGCCGGCGTCGTGCTGACGGGGGATTTGCTCTTTGACGCACTGCCGCCTGTTGCCGTGGAGACTATTGCGGATGCTCCGCCGGTTTTTCTTGACCTGGTTGAAGCCGCGCAACTCAGGACCGTGCGGCATCTGGGCGGCTCTTTGACGATGACCAACTCGCTCATACGCGGAGCGATCGGTAGTCGGACGGCGAAAGATTATCTCGTGATCCAGGAGGGCGTCGTCGCGACCGGCACGACCTTCGAGCAGCCCGCCGACTTTTCCCGCACGGTGTTCCTGGGGTCGGTGGATTTGTCGGGCTCAGTGTTTGCAGCCCAGGCCTTTTTCATTGCGGCCCGGTTTGCACAGCCGGTCCGGTTCGAACAGACATCCTTCGGTCCGCACACGCGGTTTCACAAGGCGGTCCTATCTGACACGGCGATATTTCGAGGCGCTGCCTTCAACGGACTGGCGGAGTTGCTCGAAGTCGTCTTTGCCAGAGACGCCGATTTTTCCCGCACGAAGTTTCGACTGGGAAGCGGGTTTTCTGGCAGCCGTTTCCGGGGCCGTCTGGACATGTCGGAGGCAGTGTTTGAGAGGGAAGCGTTTTTCACTTTCACGGAGTTCGAGCAGGACGCGGTCTTCCGGGGTGGACTGTTTAAGGGCACCGCAGACTTTTCCGATGCGCGTTTCCAAGGCGCGGACGATTTTTCGCGCGCCATGTTTACCGTCGAGCCTCGCTTTGTTCGTGTGAACTCCAGCGGGGCAAAACCGCTCCATGGACTTCTGTCCAATCCACGTGCCCTGTATGGACTCGCGGGCTTGTTCTTAACTGTCAGTTTCTTCCTGGTCTGGCATATCCGGCGGCAATAGGGTTATCCACTCCCATCCACAACATATAGAATTTATCTTGCAACCCACCACATAAGGTAGTATAAATTCACAGTTTTTGTAGGTTGGAGGGTACGTGCAGGACAATGCAGAACGCAGCGCTTCGGCAGACATGTCGGAGCAGATGGAATTGCTCTATCAGGTTCGCCTTGAGCACTTCGAAGGCCCGCTTGACCTGCTGTTGCATCTCATCAAGAAAAATCAGGTCAATATCTACGACATTCCCATCGCCATGATCGCGCAACAGTACCTGGAGTATTTGAGCATGATGAAGTCGTTGAATCTGGCGGTGGCGGGAGAGTTTCTCGTCATGGCGGCGACGCTCGTGCAGATCAAGTCACGCATGCTGTTGCCGACGGACGATACCGACGAAGACGACGAGGATGGACCAGATCCGCGCGAAGAACTTGTCCGCCGGCTGCTGGAATATCGCACGTTCAAGGATGCGGCTGGGCAGTTGGATGAGCGCGAGCGGATGTGGCGTGAGATCTATGCGCGCGAGCCCATGCCGTTGCCGCCAGTGCGGTCTGATGAGGTCGTGCTAGATGACGTGAGCTTGTTCGATCTGGTAGATGCGCTGCAGGATGTGCTCACGCGTCTGCCGGTGGGCAGCCTCGTCGAAATCGTGCCCGAAAATCTGACCGTCAAGGACCGCATGAATACGATTCTCGAAGTATTGGACGGGAAGGAGTCGGTGACGTTCCAGTCGCTGTTTCAGGGGCAGGTGCAGCGGCTGGTCGTGATCGTGTCGTTCTTGGCACTGCTCGAGTTGGTGAAGATCAAACTGGTTCGTCTGTTCCAGGGCGAATCATTCGGGCCGATTCTGGTGACGAGGACGTTTGCGCCGGTGGCCGACGACGAGCCGGTCGAGCTCTAAGTCAGCGGGAGGACGCTATGGATAACCACGAACAACTTGACCCCCGGGAATTGCTGGCGGGGGCAACGGATCGGACCGAGGCGACTGCCGACACACCGGCTGTAGTGGACGAGGACGCGTCCCGACAGCAGGCCATGGAGGCCCGCGAGTTGCGAGCCATCATTGAAGCCTTGTTGTTCGTCTCCGCTGAGCCGGTGCCGCTCGACCGCCTAATGGTCGCACTTGGCACCATTTCAAAGCCGGAGGTTAAGCAGGGGCTGCAAGCATTGCGCGAGGAAATGGACCGTGAGGGGCGCGGCGTGCAACTTATCGAGGTGGCCGGAGGCTACCAGATTGTCACACGGCTCGAATATGCTTCGTGGATCAAGCGGCTGGCCAAGGCCAAGGCCGCGCCCAAACTGTCCCGCTCAGGGCTGGAGTCCCTTGCGATCATTGCCTACAAGCAGCCGATCGTGCGCGCGGAGATCGAGCAGATCCGCGGCGTCGAAGTGTCGGGGGTGCTCCGGACCCTGCTCGAGCGAAAATTGATCCGTATGGTGGGGCGGAAGGACGTGCCTGGCCGACCGATCATGTACGGCACGACGAAGCTTTTTCTCCAGCAGTTCGGCCTCAGCGAGCTGTCACAACTGCCGCCGCTTCGGGAGTTCAAAGAATTGGGTGAGGCGGAACAGGCCTTGTTGCCGGTGGAGGAGGGCTTGGCGATCGGTGAGAGTGATACCGTGCTGACCGGCGCCTCGAACGATTCGACGACAGCCGAGCCCTTACCGGACGCCTGAGCCTGGCGCGTTCCGTTTGTGTTTCCCGCCCATGCTCTCTCTAGAATGCCGTCCCTAGCGTATCGGGCTGTCTAAGCGATGATCCCGTTACGCAAGGCAGACGGGTGGTTTCTCGGCGCCGTGGTGCTTGTGGTTGTGGGCGTATCGCTGCTGCCGTCTCCGCGCGACCGCAATCCCGCCGTGCCGGGAACCCCGGTGCATCACGGCTTGTTAGAGAAAGACTGCAGCCGGTGCCATGCAGACGGGCAGAGCCATCCGCTTCCGAAGCAGCATCCGAAACGGACGGATTGCTTTCGGTGCCATGCCGGGAGTCAGCCGTGAGGAGGGAGTGTAGAGGATGGTGACTATCTTACTATTTGGCGTGACGCTCCAGCAGAGTGTTGGAGAATCAGAAGTGCACCTGGATGTGGCCGGCCCGATGACGGTCAAAACGTTGCTGGAGTCGAATCACGACACGCTGACCGGCATGCTCGCATTCATGCACAAGGGCGAATTGCTGGTGACGATCAATAAGAAGGTCAGCTCGCTGGAATCAACGGTAAAGGACGGGGATACGGTCAAGCTGACGCACCAGGCTCATCCAATTTTTGACGGCGCCATGTGGCAGAATCCTTGATGGATGTTGAAAAAGGTCTCCGGCGCCGCTCTCGCCTTACTCAGAATCTCAACGTACTGTGAAGCGTACGCTGCGAGTCGTCGCCTGCGTCGGCCTTACCAAAAGGCTTTCTGAACCTCTGTCAAAGAAGTGTGCAGCGGAGGTCGCACGGTGGTTAAACCGTGGCAGGAGGTTCAGTGACTACACCCATCAAACGGTATTTCTGATCGCGCGCCGCCAGCAATCGTTCTATGGAGAGTTCGTCCAGCTGAGCCAACTGAGCGGCCAGTGACTTGGCCACCCGCTCGGAAGCGTCACGGAGGTCCCGGTGGGCGCCGCCCGTCGGCTCCGGAATCACTTCATCGATCACTCCCAGATGGCGGAGGTCTTGCGCCGTCATCTTAAGCGCGACGGCCGCATCCTGGACCTTCGTGGGATCGTTCCAGAGGATGGCTGCGCAGCCTTCCGGCGAGATAACCGAATAGACGGAATGTTCCAGCATCAGCACGCGGTCGGCCACGCCAAGCGCCAACGCGCCGCCGCTGCCCCCTTCGCCCGTCACAACGGAGACGATCGGCACGGCGAGGCGGGACATGACGTAGAGATTACGCGCGATGGCTTCCGATTGCCCGCGCTCCTCAGCGCCGATGCCCGGATAGGCGCCCGGCGTGTCAATGAAGGTGAGGAGCGGTCGCTTGAATTTTTCGGCGAGCTTCATCAGACGGAGCGCTTTGCGGTAACCTTCCGGGTTGGGCATGCCAAAGTTCCGCTGCATCCGTTCCTTGAGCGTCTTGCCCTTCATGTGGCCCAGCACCATGACCGAGCGGTCGTTGAAGCGGGCGAAGCCGCCGAGTATGGCTTGGTCGTCACTGTAGGCTCGGTCGCCGTGGAGTTCCACAAAGTCGCGGCAGAAGGCGGTGATGTAGTCGAGGACGCCAGGCCGTTGCGGATGGCGAGCCAGCTGAGTGCGCTGCCAGGGGGTCAGGTTGGCGTAGAGCTCCACCTCCGTCTGAGCGAGGCGGGCCTTGAGCTTGCGGAGTTCTTCTGCAGCCGCGGGCTTGGTCGAGCCGGAACCGGCCAGTTTCTCGATCCGCTCCTCCAGCTCACGCAGAGGCTTTTCGAATTCGAGGTAATCCTTCATACCCTCTGTCTCGCATTACAGCATGACGATGGTGCCTTT
>Ga0194128_10007652_pt1 | contig 14025 bp, 7 predicted proteins | sample TA2KigCa65mmetaG_FD_148650 | JGI IMG/M metagenome (GOLD analysis project Ga0194128, IMG submission 148650) | Freshwater microbial communities from Lake Tanganyika, Tanzania - TA2015037 Kigoma Deep Cast 65m | ecosystem: Environmental > Aquatic > Freshwater > Lake | place: Tanzania: Lake...
CGGCGGCGACGCAAGGCGCCACGCCGCCGCCGGTCGAGTTGGCGGCGACGTCGGCGGGCCTGCGGGCGCAGGCCGGCGACCGCGCCTTCGCGCTAGCCGCCGATGACGACGGCCGCTGGTTCGTCGCGCCAGCGGCGCCGGCGATGTCGTCTCGCCCGCACGGCGGCGCACGTCCGTTCTTCGCCATGCACACCGGCACCGGTGGCGGCGCGATCGACGCTCAGGCCGACCTCGTGCGCGAACTCGGCTTCGACGGGCTCGCGTGGGACCTCGCCGACCTGCCAACGGCGCGCATCGCCTGCGAAGCGCGCGGCCTGGACGTCGGCAGCGCCTACGCCGTCCTGCGCCTGCCGGCGCTCGCCGCCGATGCGACGACGACGACCGTTGACTCGGCGCTGGCGCCGCGTCTCGCGCCGCTGCGTGAAGCGCTGCAGGCGCTCGCCGGCGGTCCGGGCCAGTTGTGGCTGGCGCTCGACCGCGACGAGGTCGCTGCAAACGGCGGCGCCGGCGACCCGCTGGCCCTCGCGGCGCTGCGCGCGCTGCTGCCGATGGCGCGCGCGACCGGCGTCGAGATCGCGCTCTACCCCCACCACGGCTGCTGGCTCGCCACCGCGACCGATGCCATGCGCGTGCTCGCCGCCGAGCCTGACCGCCACCTCGGCGTCTGCTTCAACCCATGCCACGAACTGCGCGCAACCGACGCGACGGACCTGCGGCCGCGGCTGCGTGCCTGCGGCGAGCGCCTGCTCGCCGTCACCGTGCACGGCGCCGACGTCGCCGGCGCCGATTGGTCGACGCTGATCCGCCCGCTCGGCGACGGCGACCTGCCGCTCGCCGGCCTGCTGGCCGAGCTCGACGCGCTGGGCTTCGCGGGTCCGGTCGGGCTACAGGGTTTCGGCCTGCCGGGCCCGGCGCGCGCCCACCTCGCCCGCTCGGTCGCGGCGTGGCGGACGGCGCATCCGGCCCGCGCCCGTTGAGCCGCGTCCAGCCGCGGTCGCCGCGCGGCCCGGGCCCCGAATCCGCAGCTGCGCTCGAGCGCGGGCTTGCGATCCATTGTCGTCGACTATCGTCCGCACGCTAACGAAGTCCTGCCACCCACGCCGTGGAACACATCGATCTCGATCGAGCCGCTGGTGGGTCCGGCGACCGCGCCGCCCATCGCAAGCCATGCATCGGCGTGTCCGGCCGGGATCTCAGCCAGCATCCATGCTGGGCATCGCCCCGCCCGCTGCGTCGGGCGGCGGCATCTGCGGCAACTGCGCCAGCTGCAACCGCGGAGCGGCCGCGAGGTCAGCGGCCTTCAGGTAGGCGCCAGGGCGGCGCGACTGCATGACGCCGGCGACCGCAGCGACTGGCATCGGCCGCGCGAAGTGGTAGCCCTGGCCGACCTGGCAGCGGCGACTCGTAAGTAGGTCCCGCGTCGCCACATTCTCGATGCCTTCGGCGGTGACGACGAAGCCGAGCTTCTCGGCGAGGTTGAGTATCAACTCGACGATCGCGATGCGGTCGGCGTGGAATTCCATGCCCTGGACGAAGCTGCGGTCGACCTTGAGTTCGTCGAACTTCAGTTGCTGCAGGTACGCCAACGAGCTGTGGCCGGTGCCGAAGTCGTCGATCGCGACCGACACGCCCATGTAGCGCACTTCTCGGAGCACGGCCTTGGCGCGCTCCATGTCGTGCAGGACCGCCGACTCGGTGACCTCGAGTTGCAATCGCGACGGGTCGAGGTTGGACTCGGCGAGCGCCGCGCGCACGAGCGCTGGAACGTCCGCCCCCTGCATCTGCACGGCCGAGACGTTGACGGCGACGCGGCCGGCGGGGAAGCCGCGGCCATGCCACTCGGCGAATTGCCGGCAGGCCTCGCGCAACACCCATTCGCCGATCCGGAGGATGGTGCCGTTCTGCTCGGCCAGCGGGATGAAGTGCGTCGGCGACACCATGCCGAACTCGGGGTGCTCCCAGCGAACCAGGGCTTCGAAGCCGATGACGACGTCGCTCGCCAGCTCGACCTGCGGCTGATAGACGAGGTGCAGCTGCTTGCGCTGCACGGCATGGTGCAGATCGGTGTCGAGTCGCAGGCTCTCGACTTGCTCGGTGTGCATACCCTCGCGGTACACGCCGGCATGCTGCCGCAACTCGCCCGCATTGGGGCGCGCTGCCGTCTCCGCCCGCACGAGAAGACGGGTCAGGTCCTCGGACACAGAGTTGGCGACTTCATGGTCCGTCACACCAAGCCTGCCGGTCGCAAGGCCAGCGGAGAACTGCACGAAGACCTCGCTGCCCTGCAGCCAGTACGCGGCACGGAGCGTCTCTAGCAGGCTGTTGAGCGCCGTCGTCGCCGCCGAGAGGCCAACGTCGAAATGGAAGACGAGGCCGAAGCGGCCGAAACCGACGAGTCGGCAGACCCTGCACGGCACGCTCGAGTGGCGTGTTGACTCGGTGAGCCGCTCTTCGATGTGCTGCTGTAGCGCTTCCAGTGCGACATGGTCCAGGCGCATGTAATCGCGTTCGACGTCGAGGGTGCGCACAACGGCGACGACGCGCGGCAGGGCCAGAGCGTCGCGGCTGACCAGCTCGGTCGCAACCGCAGTCTCGAGGTCTTGCCGATCGGGCAGCGTCGAGATCTTGCGGGTGCGGCGCGCGCCGGCGAAGTCGACACGATCCATCATCGACGACAGCTTTACCTGCATGCCCTCGGTGACCTGCCAGTGGCGGGCGATGCGCGCCTGCACCGCCTCGACCAGGTCCTTCGGCATGAACGGCTTGGTCAAGTAGTCATCGGCGCCCAGGCGCATGCCAAGCCGCATGTCCTCGTAGCCGACGCTGCCGGTGAGGAAGATGAAAGGGATGTCGCGCGTGCGTTCATCCTGCCGAAGTTGCTGCAGCACGGTGTGGCCATCCATGCCGGGCATGCCGATGTCGCATAGCACGAGGTCGGGCTGCTTGTTGCGCGCGAGCGCGACGCCTTCGTGACCCTCGAACGCTGCGACCGTCTCGAACCCGGCTGCGCGCAACGACCGCTCGACGACCCGGATGACAGCGACGTCGTCCTCGATCACCAGCACGCAGCCGGACGGACGTTCGAAGGGCACGCGGCCGTAGCGCAGATCAATCGTCACGATCGCCTCCTCGGGCAGCGGCGACGCGCGACGCGCAAAACGGAGAAGTTTGTCGTGAGAGAGCCAGCACAGGAAAGAGGTTGACGCCGCTATGTAGGCAGCAGCGAGACCTGCGGCGTCAGCATCGCTGCCGGCAACCAGAGCATTCAACCTGCGGCAGCCTAGAGCGTCCGGTCGGGATGCGAATACGCCCCAGGTCGGCTATGGGGCATGCTAGGTTCGTAGGCGCCGCCGCCGGGACGGCAGGCGCGGCGGCGCATAGCTGCTAATCACCACGGGTTATGGTCGCCATCCGCCGTAGTGGTCGCCGTTGGACCGCCACCGCGCGTCGGTCTGGCGCGCCAAGGCCGGAAGAACCTGCCTCGTTGTGAGAATCCGCGCTGGACGGGTTTGCCGCGGGTCGACGGCAAGTTCAGCGACGCGAAGGCGCGCGCCGGGACGGGAATCCGTCCCGGCACGGCGCCCGGATCAGCCGCCGAGCACCGACTTGCAGCCGTTCGACGTGTAGAGGCCGAGCGCGTTGCCCAACGTCAGGCACGCCGACTGCGAGTAGAACACCGCGCCGACCAACGGCACCGACAGCGGCACCGGCACGCTGATCAGCGACGTGCCGCCGGTCGTCGTCGACGCCGTCAACGAGGTGATGATGATGTCCGACCAGACGGAACAGCCCGGCGCGCCGAGGAAGTCGATCGGCACCGAAGCGCTGGCGGCGCCGAAGATGGTGATCGATATCGGCGACTGCGGGTCGATGTTGCTCGTCGTCAGGTCCCAGTTGCCGCCGATCGCCGGCGCATTGGCGCCGAGCGCCAGCGGCGCCGCGCCGCCGCAACCCTGGCCGTAGCGGACGCTGCGGCGGGTGCGCATCAGTTCCTGGTTGCCGGTCGCCGTCGGAAAGCCGACGCCGAGGATCGCCTCGTCGCCATTCGCCGACAGCGTGACGCTGTTGACGCCCTGCAACGTGCCGACGGCATTCAACTCGTTCCAGTTGACCGGCGTGCCGAACGGCGAGTTCCGGTCCGGACGCGTGGCGGAGTAGACGTAAAGCCGGCCGATGGGACTCGGCTGGAACTCGGTGTAGACGATCTCGAGGCCGTCGCCGGTGATCATCACGTCGCGGTGTGTCTTGGCGTTGAAAAGCTCCGCGACGAGCGTCGGCGTCGACCAGGGCAAGCCGGCAGACGTGCGCGTCGAACGGTAGATCGAGTTGTTGGCGCCGCCCGGGTTGCCCCAGCCGGTGGTCAGGAAGTAGCACTCGAGGCCGTCGTAGGTCATCGAGAACTGCAGTTCGCCGCCTGGCGAGTTGAGCTCGGTGACGTTGGTCGGCGTGCTCCACGGCTGGCCGGGCGCTGTACGGGTCGCCCGCCAGATGTCGAGGCTCAGCGCCGTGCTAGTGGACATCGGCGTACTGCCGATGCGGTTGCTGCTGAAGTAAATCTCGAGTTCGCCGAGGACGAGGAACGGCGAGTAATCGGACTGCGCCGAACTCAGGCTCGTGTCGCAGACCGGCGCGCTCCACGACGCGCCGGGATAGGCGCGCGTCGCGGTGTAGATGTCGAGGCCGCCGACGCCGCCCGTACGGTTGGAGTAGTAGTAGAGCGTCAGACCGTCGAACGACAGACACGGCTCGGTGTCGATCGACGTGCTGTTGAGCGCGGTCTGCAGCACCGGTGTCTCGAAGCCACCCTGGGCGGCGGCGGCGGCGCAGAGGGCGAGGGAGGGGACGACGCACAGCGAGCGATAACGGAGCATGGAGTTGACTTGTATGGGATGGAGTTGGACGAGACAGCCGGCGATGCGCGCCAGGGCGGATGGATACGCCGATCTCATTATGCCGTAACCAACCAGAATCGTGAGATGGCTAAACAAATGCCGCGGCCGGCAGGTTCCCGACCCGCCTGCCGGAACCGCCTGGACCCGTGCTACGCTGGTCCGACCATGCGCTGCGCCGAAACCGATCGTCGCTCGTTCCTCGCCGCCGCCGTCGCCGCCACGGTCGCCGGCCGCGCGGCCGCAGCGCCCGCGCCCGGACCGGCCCGCCTCCCGGTGCGCGGCCCCGCCTGCGCCGAAGTCCGTCTCGCCGTCGTCGGCCTGCGCAGCCGCGGCTGGGAACACGTCAACGCCTTCGCGCGCGTGCCGGGCTGCCGCGTCGTCGCGCTGTGCGACGTCGACCGCGACGTGTTGGCGCAGCGCGCCGACGAATGCCGCAAGGGCGACGAGCGCCGGCCGCCGTTCGAGGTGAAGACCTACGGCGACCCGCGCGCGCTGTTCGCCGCCGACGACATCGACGCAATCGCGATCGCCACGCCCAACCACACGCACGCGATGCTCGGCGTCTTTGCGATGCAGGCCGGCAAGCACGTCTACGTCGAAAAGCCGGTCTCGCACGTCGTCGACGAAGGCCAGCGGCTCGTCGACGTCGCCGCCGCGACGAAGAAGGTCTGCGCCAGCGGCACGCAGGCGCGCAGCCACAAAGCCGTGCGCGAAGCGATGGCGTTCGTGCACGGCGGTGGCCTCGGCACCGTCCTGTGCGTGCGCGGCCTCTGCTACAAGCCGCGTCGACCGATCGGCGTGGTCGCCGGACCACAGTTCGCGCCGTCGTCGGTCGACTACGACCGCTGGCTCGGGCCGGTCGAATACCGGCCGCTACGCCGCAAGAACCTGCACTACGACTGGCACTGGGACCTGCACACCGGCAACGGCGACCTCGGCAACCAGGGCATCCACCAGATGGACCTCGCGCGCTGGGCGCTCAGTTGGTGCGGCCTGCCTGACATGGCGCTGTCGCTCGGCGGGCGCTTTGGCGAAGCGGACGACGGCGACTCGCCCAACACGCAGGTTGTCTGGCTCGACTGCGGCGGCACGCCGCTGCTGTTCGAGGTGCGCGGCCTGCCGAAGGACGCCGCCGAACAGCGCGGCAAGTGGCAGATGGACCGCTTCCAGGGCGTCGACATCGGCGTCGTCGTGCACGGCGAACGCGGCACGGTGCGCTTCACCGCCGACTACGGCCGCGCCGCGCACTTCAACCACGCCGGCAAGGTCGTGCAGGAATGGACGGGCGGCGGCGACCACTTCGCCAACTTCGTGCAGGCGTGCGCGGCGAACGAACCGGCGCTGCTGACGGCGCCCGTGCTCGAAGGCCACCTGAGTTCGGCGTTCTGCCACTACGGCATCGTCTCGCACCAGTGCGGCGTGCGCGGCGACGCGGACGCGGCGGCACAGGCGGCAGATCGCGTGCCGGAGTTGGCGGCGGCGTACGCGCGCATGGCCGCGCACCTGCAGGCCAACGGTGTCGACCTCGCGACGACGCCGCTGACCATCGGCCGCCTGCTCACGATCGCCAAGCCCGACGGCGGCATCGTCGACGACCCTGCCGCCAGCGAACGCTGCCGCCGCGTCGCCCGCCCGCCGTATACGTTCTGACGATGGCAGCCGCGCGCGAGCCTGCGCCAGGCCGGCGCGCGTTCCTCGGCGGCGCCGCGGCCGCCGCCAGCGCGCTGGTTGCCGGACCATCAGCGCGCGCCGCGATGTTACGTGCCCTCGCGCCGGGCATGCGCTATGGCCTCGTCACCTACCTCTGGGGCAAGGACCTCGCGCTGCCCGACCTGCTCGCCGCCTGCACCGAGGCCGGGCTCGACGGCGTCGAGCTGCGTACGCAGCACGCGCACGGCGTCGAACCAGCGCTCGACGCGACCGCGCGCCGCGCCGTGCGCGCGCGCTTCGCCGAAGCGCCGGTGGCGCTCGTCGGACTCGGCAGCGACGAACGCTTCGACAGTCCGGATCCGGCGAAACTCGCCGCAGCGATCGCGGCGACGAAGGACTTCCTGCGGCTGAGCGCCGACGTCGGCGGTTCGGGCGTCAAGGTCAAGCCAGACAGCTTCCACCGCGACGTGCCGCGCGAGCGCACCATAGCGCAGATCGGCGGCGCGCTGCGCGAACTGGCGCCGTTCGCTGCCGACCTCGGCCAGGAACTCCGGCTCGAGGTCCACGGCAGTTGCGCCGACCCGCGCACCATCGCGGCGATCGTCGCGCACGCCGATCATCCGGCGGTGCGCGTCTGCTGGAACTGCAACGCGCAGGACACCAAGGGCCTCGGCCTGCACGGCAACTTCACGCTGCTGCGGCCGCGCTTCGGCCGCACGCTGCACGCGCCGGTCGCCGAGCACGGCGACTACCCGCTCGCCGAGTTGGCGCGCCTGTGCGCGGCGTCCGCGTACGACGGCTTCGTCCTGCTGGAAACGCACGGCCCGGCGCCGCGGCCGCTGGCGCCGGCGCTGCGGGCGCAGAAGCGCGCCTTCGTCGCGCTGTGCGACGCCGCCACCAAGCCGCCGGTCGACGCGCCAGCGCCGAAGCTCGCCATCGCGTGGGACGCCACGGCCAGCGCCTACCACGTCACCGCCGGCGGCGCGCCGTTCGCGAGCGTGCGCCTGGGACAAGATCAGCGCGTGCCATGCGTGCACCCGATCCACGCGCCCGGCGGCGCGCTAGTGACGCGCGGCTTCCCGCTGGCGCCGGGGCCGCGCGACGCCACCGACCATCCCCACCACCGCGGTCTGTGGCTCGCGCACGGCGACGTCGACGGGCACGACTTCTGGCACGCGGCGACATGCCGCATCGAGGTCGAAGACCACGCCGTCGAAGGCGACGAAGTGCGCTTCACCGCGGTCTGGCGCGCCGGCGACACGACGCTGCTGCGCGAGCGGCGACGGCTGCGCTTCGTCGCGGACGCGCGCGAACGCCGCATCGAGACGACGATCGAACTGCAGGCGCTCGCCGCGCCGGTGACGTTCGGCGACACCAAGGAAGGCTGCTTCGCGCTGCGGCTGGGCCCGACGCTGTCGATCGACGGCGCGCATGGCCGCGGCCGCCTCGAAGACGCTGCCGGCCGGCTCGACGGCGACGTCTGGGGCAAGCGCGCGGCGTGGGTGCTCGCCGAAGGGCCGGTCGACGGCCGGCTCGTGCGGGTAACGATGCGCGACGACGCCGACAACCCGTGGCAGCCGACGTGGTGGCACGCGCGCGGCTACGGCCTGCTGGCGCTCAACCCGTTCGGCCGCCACGCCTTCGCGGGCGCTGACGCGCCAACGGGCGCGCGCACGATCGAGCCGGCTACGCCACTGCGTTTTCGCATCGAACTCGTGGTCGCTGACTGAGGATCCGAGAAGGAGTCGTTCTCCGGGCTCTCAGGTGGCTCTTGGTGGCCAATTTCGCGACCACGCAGCGCCGGAAGAACGACTGCTTCTCAGCTGCTCGACGGTGGGACGCGCCCTCGGATCGAACTAGATCTGCGTCTCGGCGGGCAAGGCGCCAAGTTGGCGCGAGTCCGGCGGGGCGGCAACGACGCCACTACGACTGAGCGCGCAGGATCACTGCGTGAGACCGAACAACGCATACAGGTCGAAGCCGACCGCGAGCTTCAGGCCGACGAGCAGCGCGACGCACAGCGCCATGTGAATGCTGAAGACGACCGCCTCGGCGGCGAGCCGCGCGGAGAGCGTCGTGCCGGCGCTCACGGCGCCCTCGCGCGGCGGCGAACCGGCGGCTCGGCGCACCGGCGCGCCGAGCATCATCGGCGCGCGCGCCGGCTCCGGCACGAAGACATCCCAGCCGGTGCGCGCCGGCGTTGCTGGCGGCGACACCGCAGCTTCGTCGGCGAACACCGGCGCCGGCCGGGCATCAGCAGCCACTGGCGCGCCGGCCGCCGGCGCCTCGTCGAAGTCTCCCGCGCCGGCAACGTCGTCATCCGCGTCGATCGCGGCGCGCCGCTCATGCGGCCCGCCGGGTCCGAACCACGCCGCCAGGGTCGCATCGTCAGCGTCAACGGCATCGGCGAAGCGCACGAAGGTGTCGCCCAGGTGAAAGCCGTCGCCAACGGCGAGCGCGACCAGCGGCTTGCTCATGCCGCGGTGCTGGATGCCGTGCGAACTACCGAGGTCCACGACCACCACGTGCCCCTGCGCGAAGCTCAACTGGCAGTGACGCCGCGAAACCTTGCCGTCGCGGAGCGGCACGTCGCAGCCGCTGCTGCGGCCCATCGTCACCGCCTCGTCGGTCCGGATCGCGAACGCGCGCGCCTCGCCGCGCGTCGTCGCCGTCAGCTTCGCTACCTGCATACGCTCATCCTAGGAGTCTGCGGCGCGGAACGCGCGCCGATCCGGCGCGTGGATTCGCGACGGGGTCGAAACCGACGACCGCTGGCGGATCGGCGGCGTGCTCCCGGACGCGCCGACGCGTGTCGGGCGGCGTGGCCTGCCGTGACGCCGGCTCTTGGCGTCGGCGCGCCGCGATCGTTGTCGCTTCGCGGCGCGTCGCTACTCTTTTGCCGATGTACGCGAAGGTGGTCGTGCGCGCGCCAGCGCGCGAACGCGAATGGCTGCTCGCGCCCGGTCGCCTGCTGATGATCGGGCGCAGCGTCGACTGCGATCTCTGCGTCGACGAGTCGTCGGTCTCGCGCCGCCACGCCACGCTCGCCGTCGTCGACGGCGCGCTGCACGTCGCCGACCTCGGCAGCTCGCACGGGCTCATGCTGCGCGGCGCGAAGGTCGCCGAAGCCCGGCTGCGCGCCGGCGACACGGTGCACCTCGGCGGCGTCGCCCTGCAGTTGCGCGGCTTCGAGCCGCCCGCAGTCGTCGCCGCCGCCCCGGCGGCCGCGGCGCTGCTGGCGACGCACGGCGCGACGCCGTGGCCGCCGGCAGGCGAGCAGGCGCCGTCGGTCCACCAGCCCGCGCCGCCGCCACCGCCGGAAGCGGACGCGCGTGGCGGCGCGGCCGCCGCGCCCGAACTCGCGGTCGGCGACACGCTCGGCGGCTACCGCATCCTCGGCCGGCTGGGCGCTGGCGGCTACGCCACCGTCTATCGCGCCGAACAGGTGCAGCTCGGCCGCGAGGTCGCGCTCAAGGTGCTGCGCGCAGCCGGCTCCGAGGCCGGCCCCGACGCCGTCGCCGCCTTCCTGCGCGAAGCGCGCGCCGCCGCCGCGCTCGCCGACCCGCGACTCGTGCAGGTGTTCGACCTCGGCGAGGACCACGGCCAACGCTTCCTGTCGATGGAGTTGCTGCGCGGCGGCAGTCTCGCGGACGCGATGCGCCGCGACGGGCCGGTGCCGTGGCGCGCGCTGCTGCCGATCCTGCGCGACGTCGCCAGCGCGCTGCAGGTCGCGCACAAGGCGGGCCTCGTGCACCGCGACGTCAAGCCGGCCAACATCCTGCTGACCGAAGAACGCCGCGCCAAGCTCGCCGACCTCGGCCTCGTGCGCGCGGCAGGCGGCGCGGGCGATCGCGTCGGCACCGCGGCCTACATGGCGCCCGAGCAGCTCGACGATGCGCCGGTCGACGGCCGCGCCGACGTCTATGCGCTCGGCTGCACGGTCTGGCACGCGCTGACCGGCGCGCCGCCGTTCCAGGGCACGGTCAAGGAGATCGTGCGGCGCAAGCGGACAGAGGCGCCGCCGTCGTTGCCGCCACTCCTGGGCGTGCCGGCATCGTTCGAGCGGTTGTTGCGCCAGCGCATGCTCGCGGTCGACCCGGCGGAACGGCTCGCCAGCGCCGGCGAGGTGCTCGACGAACTCGACCGCATCGAGCGCAACGGCGCAGCGCCCGTGCGCCGCGCCACGGTCGCGCGGCGCGCAACGGGTGGCGGCGGCGGCGTGCTTTGGGTCGGGTTCGTCGCCTTGCTGGTCGTCGGCGCTATCGCGTTCGCGATCTGGCAACGGCTCGGCGGCGGCTGACGTCACCGGCCACGGGGCCGCGAAACGCGCGCGGCCGCCCGCCCCGGAGGGACGAGCGGCCGCGTCGCGCGGTCACGCCGCATTGCGGCGGCCGGGAGGGCGATCAGCTACCCAGGATCCACGCGTACGACTTCGACGTCGCGAAGCCGAAGGCGTTGAGGAACGGGTCGAGCACCGCCGCCTGGCTGTAGAGCTTGAAGCCCGTCAGGCCCGGGGTGTTCGGGATCGCGAAGTTCCACGTCGCCGTCGTGCCGGAGCCCGAGACCGTGTCGGTCGCGTCGACCGAGACGCGCAGCGGGCAGCCCGGCGCGCCGAGCACGCCGAGGTCGAGCGGCAGCGGGCCCAGCGGGCCAACCGAGTTGCTCAAGCCGATGACCATGACCGCGATGTCAAACGGCAGGTTGTTGAGACCAACCGTGAGCGTGCCGCCCAGCGTCGGCTGCGTCGTCGCCGGCATGCTCGTCATGCCGAGCGAGCCGTTGCAGCCGTCGCCGAACCAGCCGTAGCCGGCGCCGCCGAAGATGTTGTGGGTCTCGTAGTAGATCGTGCCGTTCCACACGCGCGGGGTGAACGGCGTGCCGCCGGTGAAGGGTGCTGTCGTCGTCGCCTGCGCCGCGCCGAGCGTCAGCGTCAGGTCGGCGTTGCTGTAGACGGTGTTGTTGCTGGCGCCGTTGCTGTAGCTCGGCGCCGCGCCGACGTAGCGGAGCGCCAGCGCGTAGCTGCCCTGCGGCAGGTAGAGCGGCGACGGCAGCGCGGCCTGCGACGGCAGGTTCGCGCCGGCCGTCGTGCCCGACGCCGTGCCCAGTTGGTGCCACGCCGCCGGCGTGCTGGTGTTGCCGACGTACGTGCCCTGCTTGGCGTACACGTCCAGCGAGAACGGCGCGTTCGCCGGCGACGACGAGTTGGTGGCGAAGCCGTTGATCTCGACGCCCGCCGGGTTCGTCACGTTGACGTCGAAGTAGACCGTCCACAGCGACGCGCCGCCGTTGCCGCCGGTGAACAGCGTCGTGATCTCCTGCGCGCCGGAGACGAGCCTGGTCTTGCTCGACGACGGACCGCACAGGCGCGTCACGGTGAGCGTGACGTTCTGCGGCACGGCGTTCGGGAACACGTGCACCGGATTCTGCGCCGTGCTGTCGACGACGCCGTCCCCGTTGAAGTCCCACGCCCAGCTCGAAGCCGGCATGTTCGACGCGTCGGTGAACTGCACGATTAGCGGCGCGATCATGCCGTAGGTGAAGTCGGCGGCGATGCGGTCGGTGACGATGTAGTTCGTGCGCGTCAGCGTGCTCGGCGGGTTGACGCCGTCGGTGACCGTCAGGCTCACCGTGTAGCTGCCGCAGGCGTTGTAGGTCCACGACGGGTTCGGCAGCGTGCTGTCGACGACGCTGTCGCCGTCGAGGTCCCAGGCGTAGCTGGTGATGCCGCCCGGCGCGCTGGTGTACGAGTTGCTGGTGAAGTTGACCGCGAGCGGCGACGGGCCGCCGGTCACGTTGGCGCTGAAGCCGGCGGTGAGGCCGGCGGCCGGCACGTACGTCACCTCGACGACGACGGCGTGGTTCAGGCCGACCGAGCCCGTGCCCGTCGGGTAGCCGGTGCTCATGAACACGCGGCTCGCCAGCGCCTGGCCGGCGACAGCGTGCACGTCGAGCTGCGGGCCGGTGCCGGTGAAGGTCTGGATCGGCAGGTCGCACTCGATGTTGAGGTCGCCGAGCGAGGGGTCGTAGAGGAAGTTCGTCGTAAACGGCACGCTGATGCCGAACGGCGTCGGACCGGCTTGCGCAGCCTGCGCGCCCCACGACACGACGCCGCTGTAGCAGGTCGTGAGGTCGGCGCCGCGGTTGGCGGCAAAGACGTTGGTCGCCAGCGACCAGTCGACGGGCGCCGTCGACAGCTTGACCGAGCAGCCGGCCGTGTAGCTCGACGCCACCAACGCGACGTTGGTGTTCGGCCGCCACTTCAGGCCGGTGATGAGGATCGGCGAGGCGATGCCCTGCGTGGTGAAGTGCGAGCTGTCATAGATGCTCTGGTGCAGCAGCCCGGTGCCGCCGCGGCCCCACGGGAATAAGTTGCTGGTGCTGCCTTCCGCTGCGGCCATGCCAGCGGGAACGACGACCTGGAACTGCGCCGCCGCCGAAGCAGCGAGCAAGGAAACAACGAGAGGGAAAGCGAGGCGGTTCATGGGCATGGACATCCTAAGGCACGACAACGAGAAGCACAGACGAAGTGAATGACCTGAGCATAGCACGCGCAGGCGAACCGGCAATCCGACAGGACTCAGGCTAAGCGACCATCAGAATTGCGCCGGCGTCACATCGACGTTACCCATGAATCGCGCCCCACGTCTGATTACGAGACGCCGTAAGGTGTGGCACCGGTAACCGTCGCGTCGAAGGCCACGCGCAACGGGCAGCCCAGCGCGCCGAGGAAGCCGAGGTCGACCGCCGGCGGCCGCGACTTGCTCCACCACCATCACGGCGACGCCGAGCGGAAGGTTGTTGACGGTCACGTTCAGCGCGCCAGTCCCCTGGCCGGAGCATCGGCGCGACAGATCGTCATTGCGCGGCGGTGCGGCGGACCGTTGGCCACGCCGCATCGCGACGCTCAGCGCCTGAAAGCCAGACGATTGCTCGCGCTGGGCGTGGCCATGGCCGCAGCCACCGGCTTCGCCGAGCCAGCCTGCAGGGTGATCGCCCCGCAGGCACCAGGCCAGCTCAGAAGTCGCCGATCTTGCCCTGGATGCCGTTGGCCGTGATCGCGCCGAACGCGTTCACCGGCGGATTGAACACGGCCGAAGTCGTGTACAGGTTGAAGTTGATCAGCGTCGGGTCGTTCGGGATCGGCAGGCTGTACGTGTGCGTCGTCCCCGCGGAGAACCAAGCGTTCACCACATCCAGCGACGCGCGCAGGCCGCAGCCCGGGGCGCCGAGGAAGAACAGGTCGTTGATGCCCGGATCGCTCACGCCGTAGATGTCGACGCCGATCAGGCCGGTCCACGGGATGTTGCTCGTTGTCAAGTTCCAGCTGGTGTTGGTGACGGGGCGCGACGTCGCTGCCAACGTCAGCGGCAGGATGTCGCTCGGGTCGATCGTGAACGTCGCCGGCAGCGTCGCCGACAGGTCGCGGTTGCCCGGATCGGCCGAAACACCGCCCGGCGAGTAACCGACGAGGAAGCCGTTGCCG
>Ga0194128_10007656_pt1 | contig 14022 bp, 9 predicted proteins | sample TA2KigCa65mmetaG_FD_148650 | JGI IMG/M metagenome (GOLD analysis project Ga0194128, IMG submission 148650) | Freshwater microbial communities from Lake Tanganyika, Tanzania - TA2015037 Kigoma Deep Cast 65m | ecosystem: Environmental > Aquatic > Freshwater > Lake | place: Tanzania: Lake...
GTGAAGGCCGAACGGATGAAGCGCTTCTCGCGCTTGAGCCTGCGCCCGACCAGCGTGATGCCACCGGCGGTCGCGGTCAGAAGCCCGAGCACGGGCGTGAGCATGGGGAGCGATGGTCCACCGCCCGCGGTTTCCCAGAACCCGGCGCCGACGAGGGCGAAAGCCGCGAGCACACCCACAGCCAATTGAAGCGGCCACGGGCTCAACACCGTCGCGATCAAGACGCCCGCGAGCACGGCAGCGAGCGCGAGTCCGATGCGTACCGCGAGGCTGGTCTCCGGCGCCTCGCGGCCATCGAGCAGCTGCGAGATCGCGTGCGCGTGGATATAGACGCCGGGCACCGAGCTCGCGCCAACCGAGAGGCGCGCGACACCCGGTACGCGGTGACGATCCGTGCCCGCAAGGTCCGCCCCGATCAGCACGATCTTGCCCGCGAGCCAGGCCTGCGGCATGAGCGCGCCGGCCTCGAGCGGAAACACGCGAAAGGGTGGCTTCTCGGCATCGGGCGGCTGGCGATAATCCAGCAGCCGCGTGCCGGTGCCGATCTCAACGCCTGCAGCCCTTGCGATCGCAGCCGGGAACGAGAGCGGTGCCGAACTGCCCGGCGGCCCGAACTCGGTCGCGAACCAGCGCACGATGGCATCGCGCTCGTTCTTGAGCAAATTGGGCCAGCCCTTGCCCACCTTCTCCGCCATCCCGGCGAGAAACGCCGCCTCGCCCTTTTCGAGGCCCCGACCCGCCTCGGCCCAGGCGACCACGATCGGCGCCGGCGCATTTTCGAGCGCGGCCTTGAGACGCGCGTCCTTGTCGGGCTCGGTCGGTCGCGTGAACAGTATATCGAGGCCGATCACCTTCGGCCCCTTAGCCGCGATCGCGCTGATGGCATCGGCCAGCAGCGCGCGATCGACCGGCGAGGTGTAGGCCTGCTTCACCAAGGTCGAATCGCGGATCGCGAGAATGACAATGCGGTCATCCTGCTTCATCGGCTTGGCGAGCACCGCCGCGCGCAGATCGGCGAGCCAGGTTTCGACGGTCGAGAGGAACGGCGCCCAATGGGTCGGCGCGGTCACGGTCGCCGCGGTGACGATGACGACAACGAAAATCGCGGCGATGCCATCGATGAGGCGGCCACGCGACAGAAGGGTTCGCCACATCGGATGATGCACGGCGACGACGCGGCTCAGCGCATGGCGCGGATCTCGATGCTGGCACGCGCGGCCGCGCCGGTCGCATCGATCACCGAGACCGTGTAGAAGCCGGGGCCCGGCGGCTCCCAGCTGGTGCGGCGGGTGGGCGCGCCGATCACAAGGGGGGCGCCATCGATCAGCCAGGTATAGGGCCGCCGCCCGCCATCCACCTGAAGCGGCAGCGCGCTGCCGTCGCTCTCAAACGGCACCAGCGTGCCATCGACCGGGAAACGCAGCGCGAGCACGTCCTGCGGCCCGCTGGCCGCGCCGAGGCGCTGTAGATTGGGCGGCGCCTTGGAAAAATCGGTCTTGACCACCGCGAGGCTGTGCTGGCCGCCGCCCGGCAACGCATCGAAGATGCGGAACAGCAGCGGCGCCGCGGCCGAGAGCCCGGTGACGCCGGGCATCGGCGTGCCATCGGGCCGCCCGACCCAGACACCCACGGTGTACTTGGCATCGAAGCCGATTGCCCAGGCATCGCGGAATCCGTAGGACGTGCCGGTCTTGAACGCGATCCGGTCACGTCCTGCAAGCCCGCGCGGCAAGGGCCGCGGCGCGCCGCGCAGCACATCCGCGATGTCATTCGCCGCCTCGGTGCCGATCAGCCGCGCGCCTTCCACGGGCGGCGGTGCATCGGCATCGACATGCAGCGCCCTCACCTCGCCGCCCCGCGCAATGCCGGCATAGAGCAGCACGAGGTCTTCCAAGGTCATCGACGCGCCACCCAGGGCGAGCGAGAGACCCGGACCGTCGTCGCGCACCCGGTAGTCGGGCACGATGCCAACCTCGGCGAGGCGCGCGAGCAGACGCCTGGGCCCGACCGCCTCGAGCACCGAGACCGCCGGCACGTTGAGTGAGCGCTGCAAGGCGTGGCGCGCGGTCACCTCGCCCTCGAAGCCGCCGCTGAAATTGCTCGGCGCGTAATTGCCGAAGCGCGTGCGCACATCGGCGAGGATGGTCTCTGGGTGGGCGCGGTGCTCATCGAACGCCAAGCCAAAGAGAATCGGCTTCAAGGCCGAGCCCGGCGAGCGCAGCGCCAAGGTGAGATCGACCTGGCCCGAGCGGCGGCGCGAGAAAAAATCGGCCGAGCCGACATGGCCGACCACGCGCCCGGTCGCGTTCTCGATCACCAAGACAGCGATATTGGCGCGCGCATCGACCACGCCGAGCTGCTCATGCGCGAGCTTCTCGATCGGCGCCTGGATCGCGGTTTCGATGAACGTGTGAAACCGGGTCTTCGCGGGCTCGGCCGCGACCAGCCGCTGCGCCAGATGCGGCGCGCGGAATGGCAGCGCCTCGCGCGCCGGCGGAACCAGCGCGCCACTTGCCACGTCGGCGGCGTGGGCATCGAGCGTGCCGGCCTCGACCAGACGCTTCAGCACCTTTTCGCGTGCGGCCTTGGCGCTCTCGACATCGCGGTCGGGGCGCGCGCGGGTCGGCGCCTGCGGCAGGGCGACCAGGAGCGCCGCCTCGGCATCGCTCAGGCTCCGCGGCTCCTTGCCGAAATAGATCAGGCTGGCCGCGCGCACGCCCTCAAGATTGCCGCCGAACGGAGCCAGCGTCAGATAGATGTCGAGGATCTCGTCCTTGCTGTAGCGCCATTCGAGCTGGAGCGCGCGCGCCGCCTCGATCAGCTTGGCGCCGAACGTGCGCTCGCGCGGTTCCAACAGACGCGCGACCTGCATGGTGATGGTGGACGCGCCCGAGACCGCGCGACCGCCGCCGATCGCCTGACCAATCGCCCGCGCCGCCGCGAACGGGTCGACACCAGGATGATGATCGAAGCGCTGGTCCTCATAGGCCTTGAGGAAGCGCACATAACGGGAGTCGACCTCGGTGGTCGTGACCGGGAGGCGGATCAGGCCCTCCTCGGTCGCGAACACGCGGAGCAGCGAGCCGTCCGCCGCCTCGACCGTGCGCGAGACCAAGTGGTAGCGCGCGAGATCGGGCGGGAACGCGCGATCGAGAAAGAAGCCCGCGAGCGCCAGCGCGCCAAGGCACGCTGCGCCCGCGAGCGCGATGCGCTTGAGACGGGTCATCAGCGCGACACGGTGAGCGCCCCCGCCGGGCCGATGCCGAAGATGTCCGGCCGGTACATGCTCTCGATATAGGGCCCGGGCAGCGCATAATTGCCCGGCGTCACCGCGCGCGCGAGATAGGCCACCTCGAAGCTTGCCTGGCCATAGAGCCTGAGCGCCGCGACGAAGCGATCATCGCGCGAGGCGGCATAGTCCACCACGCTGAGCGTGGCGAGCCAGGGCATGTTCTTCAGCATGTCCCCGCCGCCGAGCTGTGGGTTCTCGATCTCGAGGCCCGCAGGCAAGAGATCGACCAGCAGCACATGGTGGTTGCCGACATCTTCTGAACGGCCCGACACGCGCACGATGACGAGATCGCCCTGCCTGAGCTTGTTGCCGGCCAAAGGCGAGCCATCGGTCTTCAGATATTCGCGCGTGATGACGAGGCCGTTGGTCTCGACCGGCAGCGGCGTGGCCGAGGGCGTGCCGATGACATCGAGCATGCCGAACAGGGTGCCCTCGCCATTGTTGGTGATGGCGAGGCCGCCTTTCTGCTGCGCCTCGTTCAACACCGCGATCAAGGGCTCGGTGAACTCGCGCAGCTCGGTGCCTAGCGTTGCCTTCGAGGCGGTCGTGCCGCGGCTCTGGAGCGTCGCCGCAGCCCGGATTACCCAGACCATCTCCTGGGTCGAGAGGTAGGAGCGGTTGCCGACCCAGGTGCGCAGATCATCGACCAGCGCGGGCAGGCGATCGTCCATCACGCCCGATTCCGCCAGAAGCGCGGCCACCGCCGCGCGCTCGCGGATCGGCGTGCCGAACCAATCATCCGGCGAAACATTGAGGCCGGTCGTGGTGAGCGCGTGATTGAACGCCGCGATCGCAAGGTCACGCTCGCCATAGCGCGCCAGTGCCGCGCCGACGAGCGCGGCATCGATCGCACCCGGCAGGCGCTCGGTATAGGTCTCCGCGAACTGGCGGAGGCGGCCGAGGTCGCCCTTGTCGGTCAGGGACAGCGTGTAATAGGCGTAGGCGCGGGCCGAGAGCTCATAGCTCGCCTCGCCCGGTTGCGCAGTCTGATTGGCGAGCCAGGCGATGGCGTTGCCGAGCGTCACCTCCGGCACCTCATGGCCCGCGTTCTTGGCGCGCACCAGGAACTCGGTCGCGAACGCGCTGAGCCACGGCTCGGCATCGGCGCGCGACGACCACAAACCGAACGCGCCGTCGAAGCGCTGGAGCGAGGCGACGCGCGCGATCATGTCGGCCATCTCGGTGCCGGCATCCTTGCGCCACGGCGTGCCCCATAGGAGGCCCGCGCCCCGGCTCGATGATTGCTCGAGACAGCGATAGGCGTAGTCGTAGAGTGCCTGAACGTGCGAGCCCGCGCCAAAATCGGGCTGGCCGTTCAAGGTAAGCGTCGCCCGCGAGGTGCCGGCCAGATAGCGGTCGAGCAAGCCGCCCGCGATCTGGAACTGCTGGCTCGGTGCCAGCGTGAAGAAGGTCGTTGAGCGCTCGCGATTGGCCGTGGCCCTGACCGCGATCTCATAATGGCGCTCGATGGTGAGACCTTCCGGCCCACTCAGCACCAGCTTGATCGCGCCATTGCCGACGCCCGTGCCCATGACCGCGACCGGCACCTGCGTGCGCGCCGCATCGCCGATCTTGATCGGGCCGGTGGCGCCCGAGGTCACCTCGATCGGCCCGGTCGCCTCGAACGCGAGCGTGTAGTCGCCCTGGGGCGCATCGACGTTCTCGATCGAGAGCCAGGTCGTCGCCTGATCCTTGGGCGCGAGGAAGCGCGGCAGGGAGAGCGTCGCGACCAGGGGATCACGCACCACGACATCGGCTTGGGCATTGCCCAAGCGATCCGAGCTCCACGCCACCGCCATCACCCGAAGCCGCCCGGCGAAGTCGGGCACGTCGAGCGAAACGGTTGCATTGCCGGCCTCGTCAAAGGTGACGACGCCGCTGAAGAGGCTGACCACCCTTGTCGAGCGCACCGCGAGCGAGGCATCGAGCGCGCCCATGCCGTCGCCGCCCGTCTTGAGCACGCCGCGCGGTGCATCGCGCGGGTCGATCAGGCGGCCATAGGTATCGCGGATCTCATAGGCGAGGCGCCGCTGTGCCATGACATAGCCGAGCGGATCCGGCGTCTGATAACCGGTCAGGCCGAGCACCGCGTCATCGACCGCGGCGACCACCGCGAAGGCCGAGCGCCCGCCATCCGGCGCCTTCAAGGTGACGGCGAGCGGACCGTTCGGCCGCATCTGCGCCGGCGCTTCAATTGCCAATTTGATGTCGCGCCGCGCGGCATCGGCCGCGAGCCAGCCGACGCCGATGGCGCGGCCGGGCATCGCGACGCTCAGATCCTGCCCCGGGCGATAGACGGTCGCGAGCAGATAGGCGCCGGGCCCGTTGAGCATCTGAGCGTCGACCGTGACCGGCACCGTCGTGCCCACCTTCTCGATCGGCCCGCTATGGACGACATCGAGCGTCGCGCCCGCGCGCATCAGCACGAGCTGGCCGGCATAGGGGGGCTCGATGAACACCTGGGCGATGTCGCCCACCGCATAGCCCTGCTTGTCGAGCCGCACATTGACGACATCCGGCCGGCCCTCGGAGCCGGGCGCGACCCACCAGCCGGCGGTGAAGCGCATGCTGGTGGCCGCACCGCTCGCGGGGTCGACCAGTTCCAGGCGGTAGCGACCCCAATCCAGCGGCGTAACGTCGATCGGCGCGGGTCCCGAAGCCGCAAGCGCCACCGTGGCGCGCGCCACCGGGGTGTCGCGCACGGAGACTTCGTAGTCCCAGGTGTCGTAGCGGCGGAACCAGACATAGCTCCAGTCCTCGCGATAGAGGACGTAGCTGATGCCCGCACGATCGAGCGCCGCACCGTCGGGCCCGACTGCGACAACATCAAACCCCGCGGCTTGGCCCTCGCCCACCGTCTCGTACTCGAACTTTGGCTTGACTCCGATGAGCACCGGCGCGTGGCTGAACGGCACGACCACGCTGGTCGAGACTGCGCGGCCGCTGACTTCGAAGACCGACACGTCGATCTCGGCCTCGAGCGGCTGGGTCGTATCGGGCACGATGTTGAGCGTGCCGCCGACCGGCGCCCTGCCGTCGGCGCCCGTGCGGGTCGAGCCGAGCTGGATGAACTTGGCGTCGAACGGCTCCTCGATCAGGCCGAAATAATAGCCCTGATAGGCCGGGAACGGCGTGGACGCGGTGCGAATGATGGCGCGCGCATCGACGCGCAGATCGCCCGCCGGCGCGCCGAACAGGTAGTCGGCCATGACGTCGACCGCGACCGGCTGATTGGGTGCCGCGAGCGCCGTCTTGCTCTCGGCCTTCACCTCGATGGTCGGTGGCACGAAATCCTCGACCAGGAAGGTGGAGCGCCCGACCGAGGGCTGGCCCGGATCGACATGGGCATGCAACGTCCACTGGCCGGTCATGCTCGAGAGCGCGAGCGGGAAGTCCGCGGCATAGCCGCCGGCGCCTGAATCATTGCGGGTTACGCGCGCGGCCTCGATGCCGTCGGGGCGCTCGAGCCGGAAGGTGACGGGCACCCCGCTCAGCGCCGCGCCCGTGGGATCGCGCATCAGCGCGGTCGCGTGCACGGTCTCGCCCGGCCGATAGACGCCACGCTCGGTGAAGGCGAAGCCATCGACCGCGCCCGGATCGTCCCGCCCCGAGGTCCCGCGATCGCTCAGGTCGAACGACCCTTGCGAGAACGGCAGGAAGGTGAAGCCGAGATTGGGCGCATCGGCCCGCACCAGAATGGGCGCGGCGCCCGCCGCCCCTTGCGTCAGCGGCTTGTCGAACTTGACATGGCCGCCGGCATCGGAGGTCGCCGTGCCGAGGATGCGGTTGCTGGCCGCGACCAGCGCGACTTCGACGCCCGCGAGCGGCTGGGCGTTTGCGAGCGAGCGCACGAAGACGTGGAGCCCGTCCGGCCCCTGCATCATGTTGAGGCCGATATCGCTGACCACCAGCCACTGGCTGGTCTCGACCGGGATGTAGCCATAGTCGTCGCCAGGGCCGGGCGGGCCGACCGCGATGAGATAGATGCCGGGAATGAGCGAGCCGCCCGAGAGCTCGTCGACGGGGAGGCCTGTCGTCTTCGTCTTGTTCTTGTCGCCGCCGAGCGTGACCTCGCCGTCAAAGACCTTCTCTGCGTCCCCGTAGGCGAGATTCGAGACCTGCCACTCACGCTGCTGATTGGGAAACTCGGACTGGAGCGCGGCGATCAGATTGCGCTCGACGATGCGCAGCACGCGCACGCGCGCGGCGGCCATGTTGACGGATTCGAGCGGCACGAGCTGCGGCCCCTGGCTCGGCAGCACAAAGCCGGATTCGCGGAAGCGCAGCGAAGGCGCCCGATCGGGGATCACGACGTCGAACGCGCTCGCTTGATCGAGCTTGCGACCGTCCTTGCCGGGCAGGCCGGCACGCAGACCCAGCGACACGGTCGCGCCGAACGGCACGCCATCAACGCAGAGCCGGCGGCCATTGGCGATCACCGCGACGTCGGCCATCGGCGGCGTGACCTCGACATAGTCGTCATAGCGCGCGACCCTCGGGCGCAGGAGACTGTGCGTGAAGGCCACGCAGGCGCTGCCACTGGCCACGCCGGCCTGGGAATCGACGCGGATCGCGATGAACTCGGCGGGGTAGTTGTCGATCAGCGTCTGAAGGCGCGCGGCGATCTTCGCGCGATCGGTCTTCACGAGCGCCATCTTCTCCGTCTCGATCGGGTCGGGCGAGACCTCGCGGCCGACCCAGAGCGCGACCGAGCGGTCGAGATCGTCCTTCGCGGTACGCCAGGCGTGGTAGGTGGCGGTGCGGCGAATCGTATCCTCGTCGTCGCTCCGATAGGTGATGGTCTGCGCCAGCAGCACCCAGGCGGTGTAGTCATCGGACGCGTTTGCGAGCACCCGCTCGAGATTGGTGCGCGCGTCCCGAAAATTGTTGGCCGCCATCAGTTCGCGCGACGACACTCGCCGCTCGGCCATGGTCGCCGCATCGGCCTGGTCCGACGTGCCCTTGAGGTAGTCGCTGTAGGCGATCGCGATCTGCGCGTGTTCGGCGAGCCAGGAGGGCCATGCCGGCTTCTCCTCCTGCTGCACCTTCTCCGTCTTGGGCTTCTTCGTCTTGCTTGCGGCGTCGGCCTCGCCGGCGCTGAAGCCGAACGCGAGCACGAGCGCGAGCAAACAGGTGATGACGGGGGTCAACACAGTGCGGGGGACCATATGGGCTCCATGGCGCAGAGGGGACACCGCCGGCCGTTCATCGAGACTCTGTGGCGGCGGGTTGAGCGTAGTCCGACGGATCGGGCGAAACCAGATGCGGCCGAGCGCCCGGCGCGAATGCGGCTGGTTCGGCGAGACCAGCCCCCTCCCACCGAGCGGACGAAATTTGCAGACCGATTGCGGCATCATTCTGGCCGATTCCTGTTCGACGAACCGGTAGGACGACGGCTTGAAGCCGTCGCGGTCAGCCGTCACATCCTCAGGACCCCCGGCGGGCTAGGCCGTTTCCGCTAGGCCGGTTAAACAGCGGTCAATCCTTGCCGGTATGCTAAAGCCCGCGACTCGCCCCTTCCCGCCCAAGGCCAAGGAACCCCTGCTCATGGAATCAAGTGGCATTCTCGCCATTGTCGTCGCCGCGGTCGCGGTCCTGATCGTCTTCCTCGGCGTGAAGATCGTGCCCCAGGGCGCGGAATGGACGGTGCAGCGCTTCGGCCGCTACACCCGCACGCTGTCGCCGGGACTCAGCCTGATCATGCCGTTCATCGATCGCATCGGCGCCCGCATCAACATGATGGAGCAGGTGCTCGACGTGCCGACCCAGGAGGTGATCACGCGCGACAACGCGATGGTCAGCGTCGATGGCGTGGTCTTCTTCCAGGTGCTCGACGCGGCCAAGGCGGCCTATGAGGTGAGCAATCTCGACAACGCGATCTTGAACCTCACCATGACCAACATCCGCACCGTCATGGGCTCGATGGATCTGGACGAGCTGCTCTCCCAGCGCGACAAGATCAACGCGCGCCTCCTGACCGTGGTCGACGAGGCGACCGGCCCCTGGGGTGTCAAGATCACCCGCATCGAGATCAAGGACATCTCGCCGCCGCGCGAGATGGTCGATGCCATGGCGCGCCAGATGAAGGCCGAGCGCGACAAACGCGCCGCCATCCTCGAGGCCGAGGGCCTGCGCCAGGCCGCGATCCTGAAGGCCGAGGGCGAGAAGCAGGCGGTCATCCTCGCCGCCGAGGCGCGCCGGGAGGCCGCCTTCCGCGATGCCGAGGCGCGCGAGCGCGAGGCGGAGGCCGAGGCCAAGGCGACCGCGATGGTCTCCGAGGCGATCGCGCGGGGCGACGTGCAGGCGGTGAACTACTTCGTCGCGCTCAAATATGTCGAGGCGATGAAGGAGATCGGCGGCGGCCACAACCACAAGCTGATCTTCATGCCGATGGAGGCGACCGGCGTGATGAGCGCGATCGGCGGCATCGCGGAGCTCGCCAAGGGCGCGCTCGGCAAGGATGGCCCCGGCCCCTGGCAACAGCCGAAACAATAATTGGTCCAGGGCTTTATATCATGTTGTTCTGGCATTGGTTGATCATCGGGGCGGTGCTTGCCGGCCTGGAGCTGGTGACCCCCGGCATCTTCCTGATGTGGCTCGGCATCGCGGCCGTCCTGACCGCCGTGATCCAGGCCGCGCTGCCCGATCTGAGCTGGAAATGGTCGCTCCTGATCTTCGGCGGGCTCGGCATTGCGAGCGTGGTCATCGGTTGGCGCTTCAAGAGCCTGCGAAACCCGAAGTCCGACCAGCCCAACCTCAATAGGCGGGGCGTCCAATATGTCGGGCGGCAGGTGACGCTCGAGCAGCCGATCGTGGACGGCCGGGGCACGGTCAAGCTCGGCGACACGATCTGGCGGGTTTCCGGGCCCGATCTGCCCGCCGGCACCCCGGTGACGGTCACCGGCGCCGACGGCGCGATTCTCTTGGTTAAGCCCCGCGCCGCCGGAGAGCCCGGCTAGCCGGCTAATCGCGCAGGGTTTTCCGGCTTCGCCCGTGTAGGATAAGAGGCCGATCGAGCGCCTGATGACGGATCGTTCCGATGACGAGCTGATGCGGCGTTCCGGAGCGGGCGACCGAGGGGCCTTCGCTGACCTGGTGGCGCGCCATGCCAAGCGCGCGGCCGGTCTGGCCGCACGGGTGGCCGGCAATCCGAGCGAGGCGGAGGATATCGTGCAGGAGGCCTTTCTCAGGACCTGGCAGAAGGCGCCGAGCTGGGCCGCCCAAGGCGAGGCCGAGGGTGGCGCCGCCTTCACCACCTGGTTCACCCGGATCGTGGTCAATCTGGCGATCGATCGGGCGCGCCGGCCGAAGCCGGAGCCGATCGAGATCGCCGAGGAAATCGCTGATGGCAAGGCGAGCGCGTTCGAGCGCGCCGCGGCGGGCGAAATCGGCGCCCGCATCGCCGAGGCGGTCAAGGCGCTCCCCGAGCGGCAGCGCGCGGCGCTCGCGCTCTGCCATTATGACGGGATGAGCAATATCGAAGCGGCCAAGGCGCTCGACATCAGCGTCGGCGCGTTGGAATCACTCCTGGTACGGGCGCGCAAGACGCTCCGCACCGCACTGGCCGACCTAGCGGCGGCGTGAGGACCTGACCATGACGATCGAGAGACTGCGCACCATCCTTTCCGCCTATGGCGCCAACCCGGCACGCTGGCCCGCGTCCGAGCGGGCCAAGGCCGAGGCGCTCATCGCCCGTTCGGCAGAGGCACGCGACGCGCTCGTCGAGGCCCGCGCGCTCGATGCCACGCTCGATCGCGCGATCACGCCGGTGCCCTATATCGACCCCGTGGCGCTCGCCGCCGCCGCCAGCGCCAGCCCGCAGGAAAAGCGCAAGGGCGGCGCGGCGCGTCGGCTCTGGTGGCTCGAATGGTCGCCGCTCGCGGGCTTGGTCGCCGCCGGCATTGTCGGCCTCGTGATCGGCTTGAGCGGCCTCACCGGCCACAAGGGCAACGCCCATGCCTCGGAGGCGACGGTCTCGCTCTTCTCTCAGGAGGTCGAGCCGTGGTGATCGGCTTTCTGCGCCAGCGCAAATGGCTGGCGCTTCTGCTCCTGCTCTCGCTCGCCGGCAATGTGTTCCTGGGCGGGCTCTATGCCGGCGCCTGGCTCGGCGATGAGGACGGGACGGAAGAGGCCTCGAGCGATGGCAAGGGCGGTGAGGCCAAGGATCAGCCAGGCCTGCGCATCTTCCGCCGCATGGCGGAGGCGCTGCCGGACGCTGAGCGCGCGACCTTCGAGGCCGCGATCGCGGGCGAGCGCGACAAGCTCGCCGCCGCCGGACTTGCGATGCGAGACGCGCGCGAGAAGGTGCGCGCCGTGATCAAGACCGAGCCATTCGACCGCACCGCGCTCGACGCCGCGCTCGCCGACATGCGCGCGAAGAGTCGGACTTTCTTCGAGATGATGCACGGCGTCATGGCCAACGCGGTCGCCCAATTGTCACCCGAGGCGCGCCGGAAGCTTTCCGAAGTGGAGTGGCGCGGCTGGCGCGATCGGCGCTAACGGCCCTTCTCTTCCGGGCCAAGATCGCGGCCGCCACGCTTGACGTCCCTGACGAAACGGCCCATAAGCGGCCGAGACCGATCGACGACACCGGCGCTCCGCAGCCGTTGATCGCATAGGGATAGTAGTTCCGTCCTCCCCTGCCCCCGAGGGACAGGGGCAAGCGACGGAGGGGCGGGCCGAAGCCCGCCAGCGGGTTTCATGTCATGACGGGATCAGGCCAGCCTGCTGAACCGATGTCCTATCACCTTGAGGAATCGTTGCCATGACGCGTCCGGCTGACGGCGCGCCCCGCCTCTCGGTCGTCGTGCCGGTGCTGAACGAGGCCGAGAGCATTGGCGAGCTGATCGCCGAGATCGACCGCGCGCTGGCGCCGATCTTCCATCACGAGGTGATCGTGGTCGATGACGGCTCGACCGACGACACGCTGGCGGTGCTCCGCGTGCTCGCGACCCGCTACGCGACGCTCCGGGTGATGCGCCACAAGTCGCGCGCCGGGCAGAGCGCCGCGGTCCGGAGCGGTGTCAAGGTCGCGCGCGCCGATTGGATCGCGACGCTCGATGGCGACGGCCAGAACGATCCGTCGGACCTGCCGGGGCTTATCATGCGCGCCTGGAATGGCGCCGACCGGCCGTCGCTGGTTGGCGGCGTGCGCATCAAGCGGCAGGACAGCACGGCCCGCCGCATGGCCGGGCGCTTCGCCAACCGCGTCCGCAACACGATCCTGCGCGACGGCTGCCCCGACACGGGTTGCGGCATCAAGGTATTCGAGCGCGAGGTTTTCCTCGACGTGGCGAGCTTCGGCGCCATGCACCGATTTCTCCCCGCGCTGTTTCAGATGCGCGGGCGGACTTGTGTTTATGTGCCGGTCAACCATCGCCCGAGGCTGCGCGGCCGCTCAAAATACGGTAATCTCAAGCGCGGTTTGATCGGTCTGGTCGATCTGGCCGGCGTCTATTGGCTCAAGCGGCGTACCTCCGTGCCCGCGGCAAGTTGGGAGGAGGAACTGCCCCCGGTGGCGGCGGAACAAGAAGAGCAGCGCATGAACGTGCGGAGTTTCCATTGAGCGCACAGGCGGCACAAGCGGCGGCGCAGTCCCACGATCTCCTGTGGATCGCGATCGGCCTGTTCGGCCAGGGCATGTTCATGATGCGCTTCGTGATCCAATGGATCTCGAGCGAGCGGGCGCGCCAAAGCATCATCCCCGAGGCGTTCTGGTATTTCAGCCTGGCGGGCGGCGCCATCGTGCTCGCCTATGGCATTCACAAGACCGACCCGGTGATCATCGTCGGCCAGTGCACCGGTTTGTTCATCTATCTGCGCAACATCTATTTCATCCGCCGTCGTAAGCGCGATCTGCGCACGGTCGAGGCCAAAGCGCCAAGCTCGTGAGGCTCGACGTCGGCGGCCCGCGCCGCTATCTGCTGCTCACCCTCCTCTGCCTCGCGCTGTTCCTGCCGGGGGTCTTCTCGCTGCCACCGCTCGATCGCGACGAGGCCCGCTTCGCCCAGGCCACGAAGCAGATGATCGAGACCGGCGATCTCGTCGACATCCGCTACCAGGAGGTCGCACGCCACAACAAGCCGGTCGGCATCTATTGGATGCAGGCGCTCTCGGCGGTCATCATCGGCGGCGGCGATGCCGACGCGCCGATCTGGGCCTATCGAATCCCATCGCTGATCGGCGCGATCGCGGCGGTGCTGTTGACCGCCTGGGTCGGCACCATCGTGTTCGGCCCCACAATCGGCTTCTATGGCGGCGCGCTGCTGGCGCTCACCGTTCTGATCGGTGTCGAGGCCAGGCTCGCCAAGACCGACGCGATGCTACTCGCGACCATCGTCGCGACCGAGGCGGTGCTGGCGCGCGCCTATTTGACGCTTCACGGCAAGCCGGGGCCGAGCCGCGCCGAGCAGATGGTGTTCTGGCTCGCGCTCGGGCTCGGGCTGCTCATCAAAGGCCCGATCATCCTGATGGTGCTCGGGCTCACTATCGTGCCGCTCGGCATCGTCGAGCGGCGCTGGCGCTGGCTGCTTGGGTTGAAGCCCTGGCCGTGGCTCCTGCTTGCGCTCGCCATCATCCTGCCCTGGCTGATCCTGATCACGCTGCGCACCGATGGCGGCTTCTTCGCGGAATCGGTCGGCAAGGACCTCGCCGGCAAGGTCGGCGAGGGCCAGGAGAGCCACGGCGCGCCGCCCGGCTACTATCTCGGTCTCGCCTGGCTCACCTTCTGG
>Ga0194128_10007658_pt1 | contig 14018 bp, 29 predicted proteins | sample TA2KigCa65mmetaG_FD_148650 | JGI IMG/M metagenome (GOLD analysis project Ga0194128, IMG submission 148650) | Freshwater microbial communities from Lake Tanganyika, Tanzania - TA2015037 Kigoma Deep Cast 65m | ecosystem: Environmental > Aquatic > Freshwater > Lake | place: Tanzania: Lake...
TAATGTGTTGCTTACAATAGTCAAGGTCTTTTTGATTCATATAAATTATTTAAAAAGTTTCTAAAAAATGGTGCAATAACTCCAGAAGCAAACATACAAAGAGTAGCTTCGGTTACTACAAAAGGAAGTAAATACAAAACCAAACCTATCCAAGCCGTTAAGCAAAGAGTACAATTCAAAGGTTTAAAATCTAAATTCCATTTCTTTGGCAAGTTGTTTTGAACTATAAAGTAAAAACTAAAAAAGTTTGCTGCTAAAATAATCTCAAATATTTTCATTGTTACGGATTTTATATTTCATTAATATTTTTGCTTTACGAATTGTTTTAATCAAAGACCGATACGGAATCTTTGTATCTCTGGAAATAGCTAAAAGATTTTTACCATTAGAAGCATAAAGTTTTAAAAGTTCTGCTTCGTACCAATGTAGTATTTCTAAACCTTGTTCAAGTTTGTTAAGTAAATCTTCAGAGTATTCTTCTTTTGTTAGTTCGTAGGTTATAGGGATTTCTTGGTATTCTTGTCTGAATTTTTTGTAAAAATTACTTCGGTCAGATTTAGCCATATTGAGAATAGTCCGAACAATAAAGTATTTTAAGTAACCTTGCTCGTACATATCAAACAATTTTTTTTCATCCATTTCGCAAAGAACAAGAAACACCTCTTGACGGAGTTCACTTTGCAAACCTTTGGGATTCATCTTACCAATTGCATCATTAATATCTTTTGAGTGATATAATTCGGATATGATTTTTTGCCTATCCAAAATAACGTTTAACGTTCGCTAATATACTTCTTCTTCTTCTTCTTTTACTTTTACTTATACTTATACCATTTCTTCTTCTTCTTCTTATAGGGTATGGCATACCTATCAACTACCTATCAATTAGGTATAAAACGGACATTTCAAGCTGAAAACCCACCATTCATAACTCTTTGATTTCCACTATTTTAGGGTATATTTATCAAATATTTAAAAAAAAGTTTAAGAAATATTTGGTATGTATTGAAATAGTTTATAAATTGCATTATAAATCAAAACCCAAAACAATGATAAACGAAATCAAAAACACAGTAACCTGCAAAATGGTAATTGAAGAAGCAAGAAAATTATCTTGTAAATTAAAGAATACCATTTATGTAATTCAAAAAAATAACACATTATATACATTATTATCTAATGATAGAAATGTTTTAGAAGAAGTAAAAGGTAAATTTAAAATCTTGGGTTCGTACAAATTAGGCAATAAAATTAGTTAAACAAACGAGGGGTGCGACTCGGTAACGCACATTCAAACAAAAACAATGATAAACGTAACAAATCTGCAAACTCCTAAAGGTAATCCAGCAGCAAATCAATTTTCAGTTAGAACAGAAAAAGGATTGTATTTTAAAAGTTATTCATCAAACATTGTATTCATCCCAAACGACGGAACTTCGATTCAACTTGACAAGCAAACTTGGGATTATTCACAAACAACAGGAAAATATAGAAACATCTTTTTGGGTGAAACCAAAAGAGAAACGGAAAAGAAAATAGCATCAGGCGAATATATTTTAACTAACCTAAACTAAATAAAATGAAACCACAAGTAAAACTCGCAATTGTACTAATCGTAGTTATGTATCTTGTAGGACTTATTCAAGATATTTATTCACTTTAAAAACCAAAACCAATGAAAATTAATTTTAATTCCATAACACCTTTGGAAGAATTAAATTTTTATAGAGCGAAAGGTTTTATTAATTTAACCCAATATAAACAAGCATTATCATATTTAAACAAAGGTTATCATTACAGATTTATTATTGATATTTTAACAGTACCTAATAAAGTAAAAAAAGTAATAAAAGGAAACAAATTAAAATCAATAAAATGAAAATCAGAATCCACACTTCCGCAGAAGCCGCAAGTTATCTAATCTATGAGAACAAACTCTTTTCAACTACTTTCATAGAAGCCACCATTAACGATGGAGTAGTAGTAGATGTAATGTTCCCCCCTTCGGCAGATTCCGAAACTATTGCAATGGCTTTCTTTCTTGCAGGTCAAGACTTTTCAATGAAACAAATAAAAAACATCTTCTCTAATGACAACAGTTTACCCACCCAATCCGCCTAAAGATTTTAACGAGTGGATAAAATACATCTACTCATTAATTAATAGTCCGTCTCGTTAAGGACTTTAATCTGCAACGAAAGAGGGGGGGGGTAATCAAATGGGTTTTGGTCAAAATGCCCCCCTTACTTTTTAAAACCTACAACTATGAAAGACAAAATAATCCACTACGTTGTTTACGGAAGTCTTTGCTTAATAGTTTATATTAGCGTGTGTATATTATATGAAATACATTCCCTTTATCAAAAACTAAAAAAATGGAACTAACCAAACCAAACGAAGCACTACAAGTCGCTTCTACACTCCAGACATTTGTTACAGAAAGAAAACTTACCGCTAACATTCAAGGTAAAAATTATCCACTTGTTGAGGCTTGGCAATTTGCCGGTAGTCAATTAGGACTTATCCCGGTTGTCAAAGAAGTAAAAAATCTTTCTACCGACACCGAGTTAAAATACGAAGCAATGGTTGAGGTAATTCGTTTAACCGATGGGGTTGTACTTTCAAGAGGGTACGCAGTTTGTTCTAATAAGGAAAACTCAAAGCGAAGATTTGATGAATACGCAATTGCATCAATGGCTCAAACCAGAGCCGTAGGTAAAGCGTACCGAAACATTTTGGCTTGGCTTATGAAGGCAGCAGGTTTTGAAGCGACTCCTGCGGAAGAAATGGATTTCATAAAAGATGAAGTTGGTGATGAAGGGAGAGATTTCCTTTTAAATCTATTGGACGCTTCAACCTACGAAGGCAAGGTTCGAGATAAACTTTATATTCGTATTACTGGAATTTTAAATAATGATGATTATGAAAAGGCTAAAAAAGATTTACTTGCCAACCAAGTTGGGATTGATGCCATATCAAACCCAAGCCAAAAAGATATAAACCGACATCTTAAAAATTCAATAAAATGACCAGAACCGAAATCATTACTTTAACTGTATTTAATCCAGAAACCGAAGAATACGAAAAGGTAAGAGCGAAAGTGGTGTTCACTTCTTGTTGTGCATACAATGAATACGAGTATTTGACCGAGTATGATTGGCGAATTATTTGGATTGAAGGTTCCGAATGGGCAAACGAACAAATCGTGGACAAGGCAATAGAAACCGATTTTGATATTAAGAGTGTATTTTACGATGACTTTGATGACTATACAGGCGAAGATTAAAACAATAAATATGAAAATGAAAACACCAGCAAACATCCAGCGTAACGGCAATTCGTACAGAGTGCGAGTTCAGACAAACGGAGTAAGAGTTTCTAAAAACTTTACTTCACTCAAGAAAGCATTGCAATTTAAAAAACAATTACAAGGCTAATTGTCAAGTCGGTTAGCATAATGTAATGCCTTTGTATGGGAGTTCAAATCTTCCACCGACTTCAATCTAAAAAGAAACTATGAAAACTAAAACAAATGGACAACCACTCATCAGCCTTGAAGCCCTATACAATTTTTGCGGACAATTGGACTCAACCCTAAAATATGACTATCGAAAACAAAAGTTAAAATCAAAAGGGGTAACCTACCCACAGTTCTGCATTGTTGTATTTGCAAATTTAACAGAGGAGGCAAAAAATGTATTAACTATAACACCCTATGATGAAAGTAAAAATCTATCGTGAGGAAACGCTGGAGCGCAAAATGTATTGTGTCTATCAAGTTATAATTGAATATGAAAGCTATATTAAGGGCTTCCCATTCGAGTTATCAACCGAAGATGATGCTTATAGGGCAGCTATTAGGTTTGCCAAACAGATAGAGCAAGAAGGATTACCAGACAAAAAAGAATTAATTTACGAAACAATTTAAACAAAATGGAAAAGAAAATCTTCTGCGGAAGCGGGAAAAAAAAATCAGACACTTGGTTACAAGCCTCTATCAACTTGGATAAAATCAAAGAGCATATCCAAGAGTACAAAGGTAGCAAGTTCGTTAAAGTAAACATCAACGTAAAAGCAGAACCCGACCAATATGGAAAGGATGTGCAAATTACGATTGACACTTGGAAGCCAATTAAAAATGACTTGCCGTTCTAAACTAACTCTTCCGAAACTTATCAAGAAGGCTCAAGATAAATTCAACACTCATATAAGAGAGCGGGATAGAGAATTGGGTTGTATAAGTTGCGATGGGGAAGTACAACAAGCAGGGCATTACTTCTCTCAAGGTCAATACTCTGCTTTAAGATTTGCTTTACCTCACGAAATAGGTTATTTTAACACCAATGGGCAATGTATTCGATGTAATATGTATCTATCTGGAAACTTAATTAAATATAGGCAAGGACTTGCAAAAAGATATGGAGAAGAATTTGTTTTGAGATTGGAAGCCGAAGCCGAAAAACAAACAAAGAAATGGTCACGAAGTGAATTGGATGAAATAATAAAAACCTATAGATGACCGAAAAATATTTATACTATTTGATGCAAAAGGTTATTCCAGATTTAAAGGTTATGGATAAATTTTCATACAAAGATGCTTATAGTATTATTTATGATTTGGTTATTGAGTTAAAATGCAGAAGGCAGCACTATGATAGTCTTTTGATTGAACAATCTAAATGGCAAAAATTAATTACAAATCGTAATGTCAGATACATAAATAGTACCCCACAAGGTATTTATTCCTTTGACTTAAAAATAATTAATGAACCAACTTGGTACGAACACCCAATGCCGAAACAAACGGATTTTGGAGATAATAATTCTGTATTGAAAAAAGTAGGGTATTTGCCTATTGAACAAGCTATTGAAATCACCAAACTAATACTATGAACACACACGAACAAGCAATACGATTGATAGAAATGGTTTGTGAAGAATACGGGCTTACTAAAAAAGATTTAAAAAACAAGCGTTCCAAATACACCAAAAAAAGTCAAAAAAGATATGTATCTATCTGCGCAATACGCCAAGCACTTTCATATTTTATTTTTATGCATTTCCCAATACGGATTGCCGATATATCAAAAATGGTAGGATATTCTGACCATTCGCCTTTGTCATCGCAACGCAAAAAAATAGAACATTACATAAAACACAAGGACTATTGTTTTTATCCTTATTATCAGAAAGTAAAAGAATATGCGTATATTTTGGGAGTGAATACAAGATACGCAAGGATTGTGATGCAGGAAATTCCTTTTGTTAGATACGAAAGTGGTTTTGATTTTTTAACCAAGCTAAAACGATATGAAAATGCCAAAACGATTTGTTGATACCGATATTTGGGAGAAAGAATGGTTTATGTCTTGTATGCCTACGGAGAAGTGTTTAGTCAAATATGTAAGAGATAAATGTAATCTTGCAGGAATCTGGAAACCAAATTACTCTCTCGCCTCCTATGTTATCGGTAGTAAAGTAGATGAGGCAATGCTTTTAAGCATTGACAACGGCAATCAATTTGAAAAATTACCCGATGGCAAAATACTTTGTGTTGACTTTGTAAAATTCCAATACGGAACTGAATTAAATCCTTTAAGCCCTATACACAAAAAAGTTATAGATTTATTATCTCGCTACGATATTGATTTTCAAATCAAAGAAGTACAAGGCAAAGGATTTATCAAACCAACAGAGGAACAAGTAAAAGAAATAATGTTAAACAAATGGGATGAAAAAATCGCTTCCTATCAAGCAAAAAGATTTATAGACTACTATGAAAGTGTAGGTTGGTTTATAGGTAAAAATAAAATGAAATCTTGGGTACATTCTGTAAGCGGATGGATAACACGAACAAAAATAGAACCCTCAACGGAATCAATAAAAACCAAACTTGCTATCGTGGGAAATAAAAAATTATCTGAACTATGATTAAAGAAATAAAAAAACTATGAGTAACCCAGCGTTTGAGTATTTAAGACAATTCAAAAAGATATCCAATGAAACTGAAAACCTTGTTATTAAGATTATCAGAAAGAGGTATCCAGAGATTTCAATGAATGAATTAGTAACCATATTTGAGAATGGCATAACGGGAGAATATGGTAAGGTCTATTCCTTAGACCCTGAAACGATTATTGATTGGGTACGAACTTTTACAAACAAAAAAGGACAACAACGCTCCTACTATGATACCCCTTTATTAACGGCAGACATAAGTATTTATGACTCACGATATCCAGACAAGCAAGATGAATGGAATAAAGAAGTTAACAAAGGCTTTACCGCTTATTTGAACGGAGTATCTACAAAAGAAATGCACCCACACTTGTACGATAGATTAATGGTAGATGGTAAAATAGAATTTGAAGCGTATTTAAAATACTACAATGGTAGTGTGGATTTAGCCAAGCAATTAGTTTTAAATGATTATTTTTTTGAACAAAAAAGAAAAGGTTTTACATATATTTATTTCATAAAAAAGGCGAATTATGTCAGATAGTATTTTGTTTATTTCTATTATTATTTTTACTTTGATTTTTATGATTTATACATTCATATACACTTGGGAACAAACCAAAAATAAATGAAAGACCAAACAGAAAAGAATGATTTATTTAATGACATAATCAACAATTCTTTTGTTGAATTGAGTTTAGCTTATGCAAGAGCCTACGAAAAAAATCCTCGCAACTTTATTAATTGCTACAAAAAGCACAAAGGAATCAGAATGTGTTGTAATTGGATTGTTTTTACCTATAAATATATCGGAGCATTTGATGAATGTAAACAATTAGGAAAAGACTTTACCGAATGGGCAAATAGACAAAAAATTAAAGATGACCAAAAGAAACCACTTGCAGAACTAATATTAATTTTTTATTCAATTATACACAAATGATAGTACAAACAATTCACGAAATTTTAAACCCTTTTGATGTTGAAACACCTTTAGGTTATGGGGTGGCTTTATTTATGATTGCGGGAAGCATTCATTCTAACCCTCAATTTGTTGTAAGAATTTATCATAGTGGTATAGTAAGAACGATTGACCAAAACGATATAAAAATATTTGGTAACCCAACAACAGGAGAATCTTTAATACCTACCTTAACTCAACCAACCTAAAACTCATTTGCCACAAAAACCGAGCAGTCTTGGATGACTCCTTCCTAACTTTATTTTCTGACCACTCTGGGTGCTTTAAATGAAAATGTTCGTGTAATAAATAAAGCAGGTATCTATATCCACTCAACCTTACATCAATTTCCATTTTATTTTCAGATGTATAAGCTATTCCGTAGGCTTGTTCTTTCCCTAATTTTCTATGAACAACTTGGTGTATCTTTTTCTCCATAAAAGTTAGCAGTATAGATTTCTTTCAGTCCAATGTGGATAATAAACAAAGCCATTATTTTTATCTCGTTATAAATTTGTTTTTCTTCTTCATTCATCATTCCATAGTCAAATTCACTTAACGCCCCTAATGCGTTTGTTGAAGCAGCAATATCTTCGTGAGGCGATAAGTTAAATGGCACTTCAATTGTCTCTTCCATTAGTAGTCGGTTTTGATTCTTGGTATTCCTTTCTTACGAGAAAACTCAATAACATCTTTTTCCACTTCTGCACTTGATTGCTTTCTATATTTATCACATAAAGGCTCAAGTAATTGAAGTCGCTCAACGGGTGTTAACACTTCCACTAACTCTTGAATCTGTTTCTTGATAATCTGAAAATTCCTGTTTGTCATTTGGTTTTTGTTTTATCTTTAATAGCTTTCTCGTTTGATAGTTTTTTCGTGATACCTTCCACACTCCGTACACTTATACTGTGCTTTCTTTAACCCCGAAGCCATTATGCGAACACGCTGCCTATTTATTTTCTCACTTCCACACTCTGGGCAACTCCCCCTCTCCCTTCCAATAACAACTCCATAGTGAGTTCTAATCGTATCGTGTACCTTTAATTTCTGATGCACTTTTTCTAAAATCAATACATCACGCATACAATAACGAATCATTTTGTTCATTGTATTTTCGCAATTCTTTAAAACAATATCTTTCCACAAAGAGTAATCGGTTTTTATTTTCGCTCCTACACTTAAAAACTTGGCGATGTAATCTAATTTATTTGAATTAAATTTAAACTTATTCTTTGAAATCTTAAATGTATCTATCGTTGTATAAGTAGGAAACATTGGGATATCGTGGTAGAGACATCTTGTGCGTATCCAAGGCAAGTCAAACATATCGGAGTTATGCCCTACGAGTTCGTCAGCATCGTTAGCAACTTTAGTAAACTCCGTTAAGAGTTTCTTGTCGCATTGGTTTTTATCCCATTTTAAATAATGTACTTTCTTTTCGCCTTCCCATTTGTAACAGATACAAATGATTGCTCTTTCCTTAATGATGTTTTCTGTTCCTATGGTTAGCTTAAAACCAGACTCCCAAAACATTCCGATATTTGGGGAAACTTCTATATCCCAATAAAGTCGCTTTCGTTTCATATAGGTAGGTAGATTGTTGGCGTTATTTTACGAGTTCACATTGCACTATCTATTTACACAATTCGTAGTGCATACTATCAAATCCTTTAACTTTTCCGTAGTTTAAAAACCCGTACATCTCAAATATCTGGTGCATCGGTTCGTATTCTTTCTTTGAGAATTGACTATTTGCCCAAGATGTTTTTAAACCATTTCTTGCGGGGTCTAAATCAATTGCTATTCCCCAAGCGTGTCTGCTCCATTTCGTTTTTGAACCTCTCATTAAACGAACATTCACGCAACCTCCAAAAATATCTATGCCTAACTTTTTAATTTCCTCCCACCCGTAATGAGTCAATAAATCTTTAAATACCGAGAGGAAACGATACTCCGCAAGTTCGTGGCATTGCATTTTTGTAACTTGGGTTTTTAAATCCCAAGCTATCCGCATCGGATACGGGAGTTGAATTATTGTAAAGTTATCGGGATTACCCGGTACTCCGAAGGCTTTGATTACTTCAGCATCGGTGAGTAGTGCCATAAAATGAATTTCTTTATAGGTTTGTAGAGTAGCCGAAGTAAAAATGCCATTAGAAGCAATATAAGCCACATTAGGCGGCTTTGAGCCTTATTCTTGAATTCCCCCACCCTTTTTATTTGAGCGTCTAATTTCGCCTCTAATAGCCTTATACGGGCATTGTCAACTACTACCCTCTGGATAGTGTCTGTAATTCTAATGGTTTTTACTAATGTTTTAGTAAGGGGAATCCTTAAGGTATCAATTTTATGAATATTTGTGACAATATCTAAACCTTTCTCGTAAATAGTATCGTAAGTAATTAAAGTGTCGCTTTTCGATTGAATGATAGTATCGTTGGCACAATAGCCATTTTCAACTACATATTCAGCGACTTTGTCTAACTTTTCTTTGTCTCGTAGTACCTGTTTAACAGGATTACAACTGAAAAGCAAAATACTAATCAGTAGATACTTCATCGGAAAAAAAGTTGGAGATAAACTTTCCGAGAACCGCAACAACCATAATGATAGTACCCGCTTTGGGTTCGCCATTCAAAATAACAATACTCGCCCCAAATGTACCTGCGGCAGCAAGAGAATCCCCGAACATTCTTATTCTTTTAGGAGTTGGCTTAAAATACTCATTTAATCCGAATTTCATTCTCTGTCTTGTTTATTTTGTAATTGTATGGACAATGTGTTGAGTTGATTAGTGATATTATCTAACTTACGACTGATTTGGTCATCCTGTTTTTCAACTACTACAACACGAATTTCTAATTCTTTTAATTTCAAAGAAACTTTCAAATAAATACTAACTAAACCAGTTAAAATAATAACCGCCTGTCCAATCAAAAAAATACCTATATCGTTCATTTAGAATCTATTAAAGCAAATAATACGGGGTAAAATTCATCGGTTTCTATGCTCTCAAGTTGTGCTAATTTCAAGTCAGCACCCCATAGTTCGGAAACGCTAATCTCCTTTTCTGCGGTTAATAAATCTTGAAGTTCTCGGTTGAATTCAGCAACATTTTCAGAAGGGATTTCTATCATCCCATCTTTTTCGTTACCCCATTTCTTCCAAAGTTCCTGCTTTGTCTCTTCGTAAAGTTTAACCTCTTCGTTGACTATTTTATTTAGCCGTTGAAGATACACTTTTGTTTTAAGAGACATCTTTTGCTTTAACATTCCTTGAGACAATACTTCCGTTTCTTGCCCTTGTTTGGTTACTCCGTTAAGTTCGTAATAGAGAGATATTACTTCGTGCAGTTTTAAATTCATATAGGCTTTATTTTAAATAGATTATTGATTACTATTTGCACTCCAAGGTAGTGGCGGTGTGCTTGTAGTTGGGTTTTTTTGAAGTTCAATTTGAGCGTCTAAACTCGCATCTATATCCGCTACGGGTAAATTCTCATTCAACCAACCTTCTACTTGTTCTTTTGTTAATTCCTCGTAAGGGGTGAACTCCGAAGGGTCAGGCGCAGGTAAACCTAATGTGGAATAAGTTTCCGCAAAATAAGTTTTTTCTCCATCTACTTCCGTTGCTTGTCTGCGATAATGTACTACGTAAACTACGTTTTGCAAATCTCCTTCTTGGATTTTGCACTCTAATTGGGAAATAACCCATTGTTTTGTGTTCATTTTATTTGTTTTTATTTTTTTTAAATATTAGCACCAGTTAGGATTTACGATTGGAAGATACAACAGAACTCCATCAATCTCTATTTCAACTACCTTAGTTGTGTTTAAAAAATAAGATGTAAAATCAGAGAAGTTTGCACCTACTCCACAAGGGTTGTTAATCCTACTTCCTAATTTCCAAGGTTTTGCTTCTCCATACGCCCCACTTGGGGCTGCGGTTTTTATTGAGCCACTAAATGTTGCATTCCCACTATTATTAATCTGAAATACAGGTGTAGTAAATGTTGAACCACCTACTACCGTACTTGGGGTAATCTCAAAAGCATTGTTAACATTATATTGTGAACCCAATAGCCAAGAATAAACCGTACTACCATTAATCATTTGAACTGCTGTATATCCCGAAGATAATTTTCCTATTGAAATTTTAGATAATGATGATGTGTTAGCAAACAATCCATCCCCCGCCACTTGTAGCTTATAGTCCCCTGCATCTGAAGTCGTATTTATCAAGAGTTCTCCTGTAGAGGATATTAACATTTGTCTTGTTAAAGCACCGGCAGTATTTTGTGTATAAAAACTTAATTGACTTTCATTATTTGTTCCTGTTCCACCATTTTCAAAACCAATAGCTGAAACAACATTATTATTATTACTTAACCCTTGTATTCTTGTTCCAAATCCAACAGTAGATACACCAGTTAAATTATCAGACATACTGATAACATTAACATTTGTTCCATTAGTTCTTGATACTCTTGCATCTAATATAGTTGCCGGGTTAGTCGTACCTATACCAACATTACCTCCACCAATAACCATTTGTATATTACCAGCAGCGTCATCCATTAATTGTAAAGCACCACCACCATTTGCTTTAATATGGAGGTTTTGTCCTGATGTTGCTGGGTAAATTGTTGAACGAGATCCTTTATTAAATATTAAATCACCTCTTAATTGACTATCTCCATTAACATCTAATTTAGCTCCTGGTGCTGTAGTACCTATACCAACATTACCTGCACTTGTTATTCGCATCTTTTCAGACCAACTACCCTCACCACCATTGTCTGATGTATCTACATTGGCACTTGTATAAAAGGCTAAAGCACCCGGGGCGTAAGGAATTGCCTCTCTTACGAGTGATATTTTCCCCATAATTCCAGCCAAATTTTCATTCCACCATTCTATTCGCCCGTACTGCTCTCCAGTAAAAGAACTTGGGGATACGAATTTAATGCGTGAATCAGCTGAGGACACTTTAATATTGCCACTTACCTCCAGTTTTTCCCCCGGACTTGTAGTACCTATACCTACATTGCCTCCTGATGTGATACGCATTCTTTCGCTTGGGGAAGTGCCGGCATTGATAATAAATGCCGAAGAAAAGAAAGATAAATCATTGTATGTAGCACTTGTTCTATTAAATGATTGTATGTAAGAAGGGTTAATTTCTATATTTAATGAGCTACCATTACTTACAACAAATTTTTCTTGAGGTGAAGTCGTACCTATACCTACATTACCCCCTGATGTGATACGCATTCTTTCGGAAGGATTAGCAACATTATCATCAGCAGTTAAAAATGCTAAAAATCCGCCATGTTGTCCAGCAGTTCCAGTTGTCTGAACACCACCATATAATTGCGCTCTACTTCTATATCCATCTGTATTACCTGAACGGAAGAAGTTTATTACTCCCATTGCTTCACCAGTGTTCAATGAACCACCCATAGATATCATTGCTGGTCTATTTGAAGCCCCATTCAAAAATTGTGTTTCAGATAATCCTCCACCAAAATTATTTGCAGCATCGCTATCCAAATAATCAGAATTACCAAAAACACTTTGTATTTTTACGCTATATGTAGCATCATTTGTATTATTAAATACATTGAATTTTGCAAAACTCATTGTCGTAGTACCTATACCTACATTGCCACCTCTTAACAAAGTCATAATACTTGTACCCGCACTTAAAGCATTTCCACCAAGTGAATTACTTACTCTAAAAGTTAAATCACCATAATTATCCCAAGTATTTACTATTGCCCAATTTCTTGCAAGAGCAACAGCAGAAGTGGTTGATATTCTTACAACAGCACCTATACTACCATCTTCCCCACCACTTGATGCTATCAAACTTCTTGCAGTCAAGCTATTTGAAAATAAACCTGTACCTGTTACATTTAATCTATTCCCGTCATCACTTGTTCCCCCCACAGCCAAATTACCTGTACTGAATAAGGTCATAGCTTGTGTAAAGGAGATGGCATTACCTGCTGTGCCGGAGGGGGCATTAAACCATTGAAATCCACCATCATTTAATCCAAATAATTGTGAAGTACCATTTGCAATATATTTATCTCCAGCATTATAAACCCAATTATTACCAAGCCAAATATATCCACTTGCACTACCTAAAATACCAGTTGAATTAATTTGAAAGTTTTTATATGTTGACGCACTCGGTGTTACCCCCAATCCAAGATTACCAGAGGCATCTAAACGCATACGCTCACTTAAAGAAGAATTAAAAGTATAAAAAGCTAAATCAGTAGGAGCATTATTTGTAGCAGTTCTTATTGCAGATATTTTTGCTAATGTTGTCGGGGAAGAAGTGTTTTCGTGTGGTGCAAAATTTAAAGACACCGCAGTACTTGGGGTATTACCAACATTTTGAATTATAAGTCCTGAAACTTCACTACCCGCACTTGTTTGTTGAGTTCTTGCACTTCCCGTTACATCTAACTTATAGGTATCATTAGTATTGCCAATGGAGACGTTACCCGTAGAGGATATGCGGAGACGCTCTGTAAAAGCTCCATTAAAGTCACTACTTAAAATTAAATCGTTAGTAGTTGTTCCAGTAGTTGCATACCGCCACCCATAGCCATTACCGCTTGCAGTATGTCTTAAGCCAAAAGTAGATGCGGTAGATGCTGTTTGTATTGTAAAAACACTTGTAGGCGAGTTTGTACCAATTCCCACCGAAGTACCATCATCATATAAAACACTATTTCCTATTGCACTTGAAGAAGTAAACTTGGGTATGTAGTTGGTAGTGCCTGAACCCGATATACCACCTAATCCTGCTAATGTATAAGTAGGAACATTTAATGTATTAGAAACAAAGGTAGCCGAACCACTTGAACCCGTTGTGGTTAAAGTGATTGCTGATTGCTTGTTATTAAAAGTACTCCAATCGGTAGAAGATAAAGCACCTCTATTCGTAGCCGAAGCAGTAGGTACATTTAAAGTAATTACAGGAGTTGTTGTTCCATTAGCCACCGATGAACTTAAATCCGTTCCTGTTGTTCCTAATGTCAAAGCTGCCACCGAAGTAACAGTTCCACCACTTGAAGGAC
>Ga0194128_10007663_pt1 | contig 14013 bp, 13 predicted proteins | sample TA2KigCa65mmetaG_FD_148650 | JGI IMG/M metagenome (GOLD analysis project Ga0194128, IMG submission 148650) | Freshwater microbial communities from Lake Tanganyika, Tanzania - TA2015037 Kigoma Deep Cast 65m | ecosystem: Environmental > Aquatic > Freshwater > Lake | place: Tanzania: Lake...
CTGGCCGCCGAGGCGCGCGAGCACCAGTGGCTGTTCGTCGCCCGGCCGCGGATCGCAGCGCCGGCCGCCGCCGCGGCTCCGTCCGCACCGGCGGTCGCGCGCGCCGCCGCGCGCACCAGCGTCGTCATCCCGGTCTGCAACGCGGCCGACTACACCGCGCAGGTGCTCGACGAGCTCGCGCTCCGTGGCGACGGCGTGCTGGAGACGATCGTCGTCGACAATGGCTCGAGCGACGGCACCGCCGCCGTCCTGGCGCACCACGCCGGGCTGCGGGTGATCCGCAACGCCGAGAACCGCGGTTTCGCCGGTGCGGTCAACCAGGGCATCGCGGCCGCCCGCGGCGAGCTGGTCTGCGTGCTGAACAACGACACGCTGCTGACCGACGGCTGGCTCGCGCCGCAGGTCGCGCGCCTCGATGCCGACCCGCGCATCGGCCTGACCGGTCCGGTCACCAGCTACGCCAAGGGGCGCCAGCAGATCGACCTCGGCGGCGGCGCACCGCTGCCCGACGTGGCGACGCTGCGCGTGCGCGCCGCTGCGTGGTGCGCGCACGAGCGCGGGAACAGCGAGGACGTCGCCTTCCTGTCGGGATTCTGCTTCACGGCACGTCGCGCCGACCTGCTGCCGATCGGCGGGCTGGCCGACGCCTACGGGCGCGGCACGTTCGAGGACGACGAACTCTGCCGCACGCTGCGGCGCCAGGGGCGCCGCCTGCTGATCGCGCGCGACGCCTACGTCCACCACTTCGGCAATCGCACGTTCCGCGCCCTCGCGATCGACCTCGCGCAGCAGCAGCAGGAGAACCTGCGCCGCTTCGCGGAGCGCCACCGGGACGATCCGGGAATGCTGGCGCGGCTGCTCGCCGAACAGGGGCGCTGGCGCGACGTGGTGAAGCTGGCGCGCGTCGCCCTGGAGCGCGAGCCGCGCGATCTCGACGCCCGCATGCTGGCGGCGCAGGCGGCCGCGGCGCTCGATCGACGGCGCGAGGCGGTGGTGCTGGCGCGTCACTACCTCGACCTCTGCCCGCTCGACCGCGCCGTCGGGGCGCTGTTGGCGGAGTGCGAAAACGGTTCGCGGGAAACCGCCGCAACCCGGAACGCGGTGCCGACCGGAGTCTGACCGGCCGCCTGATCGATATCCGCACTATCTAACGGAAGCCATTGCCGGTAAATGGGTTCCGTTCACGTCGTGGAACGCAGCGGCGGCGGCACGCGGTTGGCCAAGCGTGCCGTGACCATGAATGGCATCACCACCATCGATCCACGCGGGACGGCGCGCGCCATCGCGCGCACCATGCAGACGCTCGAGCGTCGTTTCGAGGTCGTCGCGGACAACCTCGCCAACGTCGAGACGCCCGGCCACAAGCGGTTGATCGCGGTCCCGGATGGTTCTTCGGCAGAAACCGACGACGCTGAAGCCGGCGCCAGCCTCGGCGCGCAACTGACGCGCGACTTCACCCAGGGCGACCTGGTCGAGTCGGGCGATCCGACCGACCTCGCGCTCTCCGGCGAGGGCTTCTTCGCCATCGCGGTCGACTCCCAGGTCCGGTTCGTCCGCAGCGTCCGCCTGCTCCAGTCCCCGGACGGGACGCTGGTCGATGGCAAGGGGATGCCGCTGCTCGGGGAATCGGGACCGGTGAAGGTGCCGGCCGAGGCCGCCCTGGTCTCGGTGCAGCCCGACGGCACCGTCGTCGCCGATCGCGAACCGGTCGGCCGGCTGCGCGTCGTGACCTTCGTCGATCCGACGCAGCTGCAGAGCGAGGGCGGCGGCCGCTTCGTCGCGCCCGGCGGCATCGAGCTGGTGGCGGCGCAGGGGACGCTGGTGCAGCAGGGCTACCGCGAACGCTCCAACACCGACCCGGTGCGGGAGCTGGTGGAAATGATCGTGGTGCAGCGCCAGTACGAGGCCGCGCAGCGCGCGCTGGCCACCGAGAGCGAATTGCGCCAGCGACTGAACGAGCTGTCCGGCTGAGCGAGCCGCACGCAGGCACCGAAACGCGAAGGAGACCGCGCCGATGATGAAGGGACTCTTCACTGCAGCCTCGGGCATGAAGGTGCAGCAGGTGAACGTCGACGTGATCGCGAACAACCTCGCGAACGTCAACACGGCCGGCTACAAGCGCACGCAGGCCGACTTCCAGGACCTGCTCTACGTCGTGCTGAAGGAGCCGGGCGCGCAGAGCGGCGCCGGCGGCTTCACCACGCCGTCCGGCGTGCAGATCGGTTCGGGCGCCGAGCTGGTGTCGACCACGAAGGTCTTCACCCCGGGCGTCCTCGAGCAGACCGAACGCGCGCTCGACGTCGCCATCCTCGGCGACGGCTTCTTCGAGGTCGACCTGCCGAACGGCCAGAAGGGCTACACCCGCGACGGCGGTCTGCGCGTGGACGGGGACGGCGCGCTGGTCACGGCGCAGGGCAACCGCATCTCGCCGCCGATCAACATCGAGGACGCGGCCGACAAGAACATCACGATCGCCCCCGACGGGACGATCACGGTGAAGGACACGCTGACCGGAGCGACCTCCACGCTCGGCACGCTGCAGATCGCCCGCTTTCCCAACCCGGCCGGCCTGCGCTCCGGTGGCGGCAACCTGATGTTCGAGACGGCCTCGTCGGGTGCGGCGACGCTGGCCAACCCGGGCCAGTCGGGCACCGGCACGCTCGGCCAGAGCATGCTCGAACGCTCGAACGTCAACGTCGTCAACGAGCTGGTCAACCTCATCACCGCGCAGCGCGCCTACGAGATGAATTCGCGCGCGATCAAGGCCGGCGACGAGATGCTGTCCGAAGCGTCGAACTTGGTGCGCTGACATGGCCACGCTGCTCGCGCTGCTGGCCGCGCTGCTCGGCTTCGCGCAGGACGCGGCGCCCGAGAAGCTGCTGGTGCAGCTCAGGCCGAAGGCGGCGGTCACCCGCTCGCCGGTGCTCCTCTCCGACGTGGCCGATCTGCTCGGGCCGCCGACCGAGGTCGCGCGCTTCGGCAAGCTCGAGATCTGCCCGGCGCCCTCGGCCGGCAAGCCGCGCTTCGTGTCGGCCGCCGGCGTGTGCCTCGCCGCGCGCCTCGCCGGCATGGCGCTCGACGCCGACCGCCTGGTCGGCGCGGCGCAGGTCGAGGTGACGGCCAACTGGAACGAGCTCTCCAGCGAGGAGCTGTTCCAGCAGGCGCAGCGCTTCGTGCTGGCCCAGAGCGCCGAGCTCGGCGATCGCATCCTGCTCGAGCGCGCGCTGCGCCCGGCGCCGATGCCGCTGCTCGACGGCGCGGGCGACGCCGAGTTCCACTGCGCTTTCGTGCAGAAGTCGCAGGGCGCGCGCCAGGTGCAGGTCAAGGTCACGGTGAGCCAGGGCGGCAGCGTCGTCGGCGACCGGCAGGTGGGTTTCCGCGTGCGCCGTTTCGGCCGGCAGCTGCGGCTGCTGACCGACGTGCGCCGCGGCGAGCCGATCGCGCCGGTGCAGGTGCTCTCGAGCGACGGCGAGTGGACCGCGATCGAGGGGCTGCCGGTCATGGCCGAGACCGAGCTCGCCGGGATGGTCGCGGTGCGCGATCTGGTCGCAGGCACCGCGCTGACGCGCGACCTGATCGAGCCGCCACAGCTGGCGGCGAAGGGCGATTCGGTGCAGATCCTGCTGAAGAGCGGCGCGCTCCAGATCACGCTGGTCGGGACCGCGCAGCGCGGCGGTCGCCGCGGCGACGTCGTGCCGGTGATCAACCCGACGACGCAGAAGGTGATCCAGGCCGAGCTGGTGGCGCGCAACGCCGCCGGCCTGGCGGTGGCGGTGGTGCGGTGAGGCGCACGGGAGGGGCACGCATGGCGGCGAGGCGGATCACGGTCGTCGCGGTCGCGCTGTTCGCGCAGTGGCTGCCGGCGGGGGTCGCGTCGGCGCAGGCGCCCGCCAACTCCGGCAACTCGCTCTGGCTGCGCGGCGAGGCCGGCGCGGCGCGCTCGACGCTGGCCGACCACGTCGCAGCGCAGGTCGGCGACATCGTCACGGTCATCGTCAGCGAAGGGCAGACGGTCCAGGACGACGGCAAGATGGAGGTGAGCAAGGAATCGGGACTCGATTCCGCGCTCGAGATCTTCGACCTCAAGCCCGAGACCTTCAACACGCTGCCGGCGCTCAAGTACTCGAGCGCCCGCGCGGTCGAGGGCGAGACCAAGTACTCGCAGAAGGGCAAGTTCGAGACGCGGCTCACCGCCGTCGTGCAGGACGTCAAGCCCAACGGCACCCTGCTGATCGAGGGGCGCCGCGCCGTCCACATCGACGGCGACCTGAAGGAGATGCGGGTGCGCGGCTTCGTGCGCCCGATCGACATCGCCGGCGACAACACGATCTCGTCCGACCGGATCGCCAACGCCGAGGTGCGCTACGACGCCGAGGGCAGCCGCTCGGAGGCGGTCGAGAAGAACTGGTTCGAGCGGGCGCTCGACTTCCTCTGGCCCTTCTGAGAACCACGCATGAGCCTCTCGCTCTACGCCGCACTCCTCGCGCTCGCCTTCCAGGGCGACCCCGTCGCGACCGCTCCGGTGGTCGTGCCGGTGGTGCCGCCGATCGCCGCCGACGCCGCGCGCCGGCCGGCCGCCGAGATCCCGCCCTCCAGCGCCGCGCTGCGGACGCAGGAGATCGCGACGCGGCCGCAGGAGCCGGCCGAGCCGACGTCGCCGGACGACGCCGTCGCGGTGCGCATCTCCGATCTGGTCACGGTGGCCGGCGTGCGCGACAACCAGTTGCAGGGACTCGGTCTCGTGACCGGCCTCAACGGCACCGGCGACAAGGGCAACGCCGCCAAGCAGGCGCTGGCCAACTTCATCAAGAACAACCGCCTCAACGTCCCCGACGCCGCCGTCAACATCGGCAACGTCGCGTTGGTGTCGGTGACCTGCCGGCTCGAGCCGTTCCGCGTGGTCGGCACGCCGGTCGACGTCTCGGTGCAGACGCTGAACGGCGCCACGTCGCTGTTCGGCGGCCACCTGCTGCAGACGCCGCTCTACGGCGCCGACTCGCAGGTGTACGTCGTCGCGGCCGGATCGATCGCGGTGGGCGGCTTCACCGCGTCGGGCAAGGCGGCGAGCGTCACGCAGAACCACCCGACGGTGGGCGTGATGATCGGCGGCGGCATCGTCGAGCGCGAGGTGCCGATGTCGATGGTGGCCGCAGACGGCGCGGTCCATCTCCAGCTGCGCACGCCCAACTACGCGACGGCGGTGCGCATCGCGCGGGAGATCACCGGCTCGACCGGCCTCGTCGCCCGCGCCCTCGACCCGGCCACGGTGCGGGTGATGCTGAAGAACCGCGCGCCGGAAGATGCGGTCGAGTTCCTCGCGGCGCTGAACGGCCAGTCGGTCGCTCCCGAGCAGGAGGCGGTCGTCGTCATCAACGAGCGCACCGGCACGGTCGTGGCCGGCGCCAAGGTGCGCATCTCGAAGATGGCGGTCACGCACGGGAACCTCACCATCTCGATCGCCGAGACCGAGGAGGTGTCGCAGCCCGAGGCGTTCGGCTCCGGCGACACCGTGTCGGTCGACCGCACGACGATCAACGCCGACGTCGAGAAGCGCGGCCTGCAGGTCGTCCCAGGCGCGACCAGCGTCAACGACCTCGCCGCGTCGCTGAACCGGATGGGAGTCGCGCCGCGCGACCTCGTCGCGATCTTCCAGGCGTTCGCCAAGGCGGGCGCACTGCACGCGCGGCTGGAGATCCTGTGATGGACGGCGCGAAACCAGCGGGGACGGGCGCGTTCGCGGCGGCGCGGACGCTCGAACTGCGGCGCGGCGAGCTCAGCCCCGAGTCGTTCGCGAAGCTCGGGAAGGTGGAGCAAGGCTTCGACTCGCTGTTCGCCGGCACGCTGGTCGCCGAGCTGATGAAGCCGCTGCAGGGCGCCGGATTCGCCGGCAGCGGGCCGGGTGCGTCGGTGCTGCAGGGGATGCTCGAGACGCAGTTCGCCGACCACCTCGCGAAGGGCGGCGGTCTCGGCGTCGGTCGCCTGGTGGCGGAGCAGCTGCGGACGTTCCTCGCAGCTGCAGAGGAGAAGAAGCCATGATGACCGCGATCCTGCGCGACCTCGAGCGCAACATCGAGAGCGAACTCTCGGTGCAGCTGCGCATCCAGGACCTGCTCGACCGCCAGCTCGACATCCTGCTCCGCGGGAAGGCCGCCGAGCTCGGCGACGTGCTGGCGGCGGCCGAGAGCGGGATGGCCGAGAGCGGACGGCTCGAGGCCGAGCGCCTGGTGCTGATCGGCAAGGCGGGGGACGCGCTCGGGATCCCGGCGAAGGAGGTCACGCTGAAGCGGATCGAGGCGGCCGCCGGCGCGGCTGCCGCGGCACTGGCCGACCGCGGGACCGAGCTGAAGGAGTGCCTCGCCCGGATCCGCGAGACCAACCGCCGGGTGGCCCTGCTGCTGCGCCATTCGGTGCTGTTCCTCGACGACCTCCTCGCCGCGGTCGCCGGTGGCGCGCCGCGAGCCGAGGCGCGCACCTACACGCGTGGCGCGGTCCACGCCGGCGCGACCGCGAACCAGCTCGCGGCGGAGGCGTGACATGCTCGGCCTCGCCATCGGGCTCCGCTCGCTGCGCGCCGCGCAGGTCGGGATGGACCTGGTCGGTCAGAACGTCGCCAACGCGTCGACGCCGGGCTACTCGCGGCGTCTCACCGTCCTCTCGGCGTCGTCGCCGACGCTCGCGCACGGCCGTTCGCTCGGCACCGGCGTCGAGGTGCGCGAGCTGCGCCGCATCCACGACTCGCTGCTGGACGTGCGCCTGCGCGAGCAGCGCGAGGTGCTGGGCCACCTCGAGACGCAGGGCGCCCTCCTCGGGCAGCTCGAGGGCTTCTTCCAGGAGCCGAGCGAATCCGGCCTCGCCGCGCGGCTCGACGACCTGTGGAACGCGCTGTCCGACGTCGCTCGCAGCGCCGACGACTCCTCCTCGCGCGACGGACTGGTGCAGTCGGCACTGACGTTGACCGCCGGCTTCCGCCAGGTCGCGGCGCAGGTCGGGTCGGTGGGCGAGGAGGCGCGGCGCGGCGTCGACTCGGCGGTGGAGGTGGTGAACGGGATCACCGCGGAGATCGCCGCGCTGAACGACCGGATCATCAAGGCGCGCACGTTCGGCACCACGCCGAGCGACCTGCTCGATGCGCGCGACGAGCTGGTGAAGGCGCTCGCCGACTGGGCCGACCCGCAGGTGCTGGATCGCCCCGACGGAACGATCGACGTCCTGCTGGACGGGCTCCTGCTGGTCTCGGGCAATCGCGCCAACGGCCTGGCCACGCGCCATCCGGGCGACGGCACGGTCGAGGTGCGGATCTTCCCGGGACAGCAGGACATCACCGTGCGCGGGGGACGCCTTGCCGGCTACCTCGCGCTCGCGCACGGCGCCGTGCCGCAACGGCAGGCCGATCTCGACGAGGTGGCACGCGCCCTGATCTACGAGGTCAACAAGCGCCATACGACGGCCGTTCCGGCCAGCGGACCGCACACCCAGCTCACCGCGGCGGTCACGGTGGACGCGGGCGCGCTGACGTCGCCGCTGTCGGCGCTCGACCTGCCGTTCCCGATCGGGACCGGGCGTCTCCTGGTGAACGTGGTCGAGGCGGCCAGCGGATCGGTGGCGCAGCACTTCGTCGACATCGATCCCGATGCGATGACGCTCGGCGACCTGGCGGCGACGCTCGACGCCCTGCCGAACCTCTCCGCCAGCCTCGACTCGGTCGGGCGCCTGCGCGTCAGCGCGGCCGCCGGCTACGGCTTCGACTTCAGCCGCCGACTCGACGTCGACCCCGACGACGCCGGCGCGTTCGGCTCGGACCACGCCACGCTGACCAGCGCCGCCGGCCCGTTCGCCCTGGCGGCGGGCGACACGCTCGACCTCGCCGTCGACGGCGGCGCGCCGATCACGATCACGTTCCTGGCCGGCGACTTCGCCGACATCACCGCGGCGACGGCGGCGGAGGTCGCCGCGGTCATCGAGGCGCAGGCGCCGGGGATCAGCACCGACGTCGTCGACGGGCGCCTCGTGCTGCGCTCGGCGTCGGTCGGGGCGGCGAGCTCGCTGACGGTCACGGCGGCGTCGAGTCCGGCGCTGTTCGCCGCCGGCACCGCCGACTTCGGCGGCGACCAGGCCGTGGCGGTGCGGCTCGAGGGCACGCCGACCGCAGGCGCCGCCGGCCACTACACGGTGCGCGCGCTCGGCGAAGGCGTCATCGGCCTGACGCCCGGCCTCGAGGTCGGGCTGTTCGATGCGACCGGCACGCAGATCGCCACCTTCGACGCCGGCTCCGGCTACGTGCCCGGCGACCCGATCGAACTGCTTCCCGGCGTCGCGCTCACGCTCACCCCGGGCAGCGTCTCGGCGGCGGCGGGCGACGTCTTCGAGTTCGACCTGGTCGCGGAACCGGACGAGGCGGACGTGCTGGTGGCGCTGCAGATCGGCGCGTTCTTCACCGGGCGCGGCGCCGCCGATCTCGAGCTCGACGGCGAGCTGGCCTTCGATCCGCGCAAGGTCGCCGGCAGCGCGACCGGCGAGGCCGGCGATGCCAGCGCGTTCCTCTCGATGATCACGCTGCGCGACCTGCCGCTCGACGTCCTGTCCGGGCGGACCATCGCGCAGGGGTACGGCGAACTGGTGGCGGGCGTCGGCCTCGACGTGCGCACCAACGCGACCGCGGCCACGGCGCAGCGGCAGCTGCTGCAGTCGCTCGAGTCGCGGCGCGAGGAGATCGCCGGCGTCAACACCGACGAGGAGATGCTGAAGCTCCTCGAGTACCAGCACCTCTACCAGGCGGCCGGTCGCTACCTGCAGTCGGTCAGCGAGATGACCGAGACCCTCTTCTCGATCCTGTGAGGCGGCGATGCGGATCACCCAGAAGCACCTGTTCCGGCAGCAGGCCGACTCGCTGACCGCGTCCTACGGGCGGCTGTTCGACGTGCAGCAGGACTTGACCACCGGGCGGCGCCTGAACAAGCCGAGCGACGACCCGGCGTCGGTCCGGCCGGCGCTCGACGTGCGTGCCGGGCGGCGGCGGCTCGAGCAGGTGCGGAAGAACGCGGAGCTGGCGACCGCCGAGCTCGGCACCGCGGAGGGCATCCTCCGCAACGCGAACGACATCATCGCGCGGGCGCGCGAGATCGCGGTGGCGGGCGCGAGCGGGACGCTGAACCAGGGCGACCGCGACGCGATGGCGATCGAGGTCGACGGCCTCCTGCGGCAGATGCTCAGCCTCGGCAACACGCGCGGACTCACGGGGCACCTGTTCGCCGGCGGTCTGACCCACACCTTGCCGTTCGAGGAGATCGCGACGCAGGATGGCCCGGTGGTGGTGTATCGCGGCGACAGCTCCACGTCCGTGGTCGAGCTCGGCGACTCGCTCGAGCTCGAGCTCAACGTGCCCGGCTCGCGCATCTTCGGCGTCGGCGTGCGCGGGACGACCCGCTACGGCGGCGCCACCGGTGCGGCTGCCGGCAGCGGCAACGACAGCGCCCGCGGGACCGATCGCCTGACCGTGGCGCACGTGCGCACGGTGCTGGGGGATGGCGTGCTCGGCGGCGACGGCGACTCCGCATCGGGGCTGCGTCCGGGCGCGTCGTCGGCGGCGAGCGACACGCTGCTCGGGGCGGCCGGCGCCTGGAGCCTCACCCTGGTCGACAGCAGCGGCACCGGGGCCGCGGGCACCGTCTCGCTCGGCGGCGGTGCGCCCGTGAACTGGACCGCGGCCGACGGCGACCTCGCGGTGACGGCGCCCGACGGCACCGTGGTCCACCTCGACCTGAGCGGCGTGACCGCCGGATTCAACGGCACGGTCGGCGCCACCGGCGAGGGCACGCTGTCGCTCGACGGCGGGCTGACCACGACGGCGATCGACTTCACCGACGCGGATCAGCTGGTCGTCGACACGGAGACCGGCGGCAGCATCTTCGTCGACGCGCGCGGGATCACGCGGGCGGGGGTGGACGTGCTGCGGTTCGGGGGCAGCTACGACCTGTTCGCCGCGCTGATCGAGCTGCGCGACAGCCTGAAGAACGTCGACGGCGACGAGACCGAGACGCAGCTCGTCCGCGTCCGCGAGACGCTCCGGGAGTTCGATGACGGGCAGAACCGGCTGCTGGCCAACCTGTCGAGCCTCGGCGCGCGGCTGCGTCTGGCCGAGACCACGCGTTCGCGCGCCGACGAACTCGACCTGCTGCTGGCCTCGAACCAGTCGCGCCTCGAGGACGTCGACTTCGCCGAGGCGTCGATCGAGCTGTCCCAGGCGCAGCTAGTGCTGCAGGCCGGGGTCGCGATCTCCTCGCGCCTCGCCCAGCTGCCCTCCCTCACCCAGCTCCTCTGAGCCGCCGCCCCCGTCCGCGCGCGTCCCCGTGCCGACCCGGGGTCGCCGCGACCTCGGTCCGGGGCCGGCGGTCGGCCGCCCGGCGGTGAGCGGATTCCGGGCCATGGTCATCCGCTGACGGGGACCGGTCCGTAGGGAGGGTGTGCGAGCGGGACGACGAGCCGGGTTGCACCGGTCGCCTCCGAGCGGAGGGTCCCCCGGACCGCTCGCGCATCACCACCCGAGGATCCGTCCCATGTCCGAGCTCCCGATCCGTTCCGGGCTGACCGGGATGGCGGCCGTCGCGCTGCTGGCGCTCGTTCCGTCGAGCCACCGCGAGGCGCCGTTCATCACCGAGACCCCCAAGGTCGATGCGACCGACTTCTACCTGTTCAACAGCTACGAGCCGGGCCGCGACGGCTTCGTCACCATCGTCGCCAACTACCTGCCGCTGCAGGCGGCCTACGGCGGCCCGAACTACTTCGCGCTCGATCCCGATGCGCTCTACGAGATCCACATCGACAACAACGGCGACGCGATCGAGGACCTCACCTTCCAGTTCGACTTCGCCAGCAACCTGAAGGACCTCGCGCTGTCGATCGGTCCGGCCGGCGCGCAGAAGACGATCTCGGTGCCGCTGATCAACATCGGCTCCATCGACGCCACCCAGACCGGGAACCTCAACGTCGGCGAGACCTACACCGTCAACGTGGTCACCGGCAATCGGCGGACCGGCAAGTCCGCCGCGGTCGTCAACGCCGCCACCGGCGCCAAGGTGTTCGAGAAGCCGGTCGACAACATCGGCAACAAGTCGATCCCCGACTACGACGCCTACGCGGCGGCCCGCACCTTCGACATCCAGCTGCCCGACGGCTCGGTCGGCCGCATGTTCGTCGGCCAGCGCGACGACCCGTTCGTGGTCAACCTCGGCGAGGCGTTCGACCTGTTCAACCTGAACCCGCTCGGCCCGCCCGACGGGGCCGAGGACATCATCGCCGACGACAACGTCACGTCGCTGATCCTCGAGCTGCCCGTCGCCTACCTCACCGGCGGCAACGGCTCGATCCTCGGCGGCTGGACCACCGCCTCGCTCAAGACCGAGAGCAAGCGCAAGAAGTCGCCGACCTTCGCCGAGCCGGAAGGGCTGAAGGGCGGCTGGAGCCAGGTGTCCCGCCTGTCGAGCCCGCTGGTCAACGAACTCGTCATCGGGCTCAAGGACAAGGACCGGTTCAATGCCAGCGAGCCGAAGGACGACGCGCAGTTCCTCGACTACGTGACGCACCCGTCGCTGCCCGAGCTGCTCGAGATCCTCTTCGGCGTACGCGCGCCCGACCTGTTCCCGCGCGCCGACCTGGTGCAGATCTTCGTGACCGGCGTCGACGGCCTCACCCACAACGGCGGGGTCGGCGAGATGCTGCGGCTCAACACCGCGATCCCGGCCACGCCGCGCGCCCTGCAGAGCAACCTCGGGGTCCTCGGCGGAGACCTCGCCGGCTACCCCAACGGCCGCCGCCTCGGCGATGACGTCGTCGACATCTCGCTGCGCGCGGTGATGGGGGTGCTGCTCGACGCGAGCGTCGCGCCGGACGGCCAGCTGCCCTACACCGATGGCGCCACCGTCGACGCCACGCACTTCGCGGACGCGTTCCCGTACTGCAACCCGCCGCACCCTGGCTCGCCGAACGGTTGAGAGACGAAGCCCTGGATCGAGCTCCGCCGAAGCGCCGCCCCCGCGAGCTGTCGTCGACCGCGGGGAGCGCTTCGTGAAGCGAGGCATCGGCACCGGTCGCTGCGGCGACGAGCCGCAACCTTGCCTTGACCTGGCGGGGCGCCCCTCCCGGCGCCCCGCGCCGACCCTGCCCCGCACCGTGCGTACGGGGGACGTGCCCACGGCGCGGGCGGGGTCGGCGATTTCCACCTCCCTGACTTCGCACCTCCTCGAAGGAGTACCCGTGAATCGGCTGCGCCCGCTCCTCGCGCTGCTCGCGCCGCTCGCGTTGGCGCTGCCGGCCGCGGCCCACGACTGGTGGCTCGAGCCGCTGCCCGCCGTCGCCGCGCCGGCTGCCGCGATCGAGCTCGCCGCGACCGTCGGCGTCGCCTGGCAGGGCGAACGCGTCCGGCGCGACCCGCGCCGCATCCGCCGCTTCATCGCGACGGACGCGCTGGGCGAGCGCCCGGTCGACGGCGCGCCCGGTGCCGACCCGCTTGGCGCGCTGGTGCTGCGCGCGCCCGGCACCACCGTCGTCGCCTTCGAGAGCGAGCCGGCGCGCGCGTTCCTGCGTCCCGCCGAGTTCGAGGCCTACCTGAAGGAAGAGGGTCTCGAGTCGATCCTCGCGCTGCGGGCCGAACGCGGCCACGCCGACCGCATCGGCGTGGAGCAGTACTTCCGCTGCGCGAAGACCCTGGTCTCGACCCCCGCCGCGCGGCTCGCCGATCGCGCGGTCGGCCTGCCGCTCGAACTGATCGCCGACGGCGATCTGACGCGCCTCGCCGTCGGCGGCGAGCTGCGCGTGCAGCTGCTCTGGCGCGGTGCGCCGCAACCCGGCGTCCTCGTCGCCGCGCTCGAGCGGCAGCACGCGGCGGCGCCGGTCGCGGCGCGCACCGACGCCGACGGCCGCGTCGAGCTCGCGCTGCCCCACGGCGGCACCTGGCTGGTGAAGGCGGTGCACATGGTGGCCGCCCCGGCCGAGACGCGCCTCGACTGGGAGAGCTGGTGGGCGTCGCTCACCTTCTCCGCCGGCTCGGCGCCGCCGCCGCCGGCCGCCCGCGCCGCGGAAACGGACGGCTGAGATGCACCATGCTCGACGCTCCGTCGACGGTTCCGGTCGAACGCAGGCTTGCCCGGCGCCGCGGTCGGTGGTAACGCACGGCAGCGGCGCGCCGCACTGGCCGCGCTCCGCGAGGACCGCTTCGCCCATGACGTCGCCCCGCCCCGCGCCGCAACGCCACGCGCCCGAGCCGCCGCACCTCGCGGCGCTGGTCCGCCGCATGGCGGCGGGCGAGGAGTCGGCGCTGGCCGAGCTGTTCGACCAGACCCGTGCGCTGGTCCACGGCCTCGCGCAGCACATCGTCCGCGACGCCGGCGCCGCCGAGGAGGCGACGCTCGACGCCTATGCCCAGGCGTTCCGCGACTCCGCCCGGTTCGACCCGGCGCGGGGGGGCGGTGCTGGCATGGCTGCTCAACCTGGCACGCTCGCGCGCGATTGACCGCTTGCGGCAGCTCGGCGGTGTCGTGCGCGCGCTGGAGCAGCCGCTCGAGGCCGCGGCCGATCGGGCGGGCGTCGAGGCCGTCCCCGCCGATGCCGCCTGGTGGAGCGAGCGCCGAGAACGGGTGCTTGCGGCGCTGTCCCGGCTGCCGCCCGAACAGCGCGAGGCGATCCATTGCGCCTTCTTCCTCGGACTGTCACATTCGGAGACGGCCGCGCACTTGCGCGCGCCGCTCGGTACCGTGAAGACGCGCATCCGCATCGGCATGGAGCGGCTGCGCAGCAGCCTCCCCGAGCTGGAGGCCCTTCCGTGAGCGATGCCGTGAACGACCCTGCCGATTCCGCCGATCCCGACGTCCGCCTGCGCGCGCGCGCCGCCGAGTACCTGAGCGGCGAAGGCTCCGCCGCCGAGCGCGCCGCCTTCGAGCTCGAGTTCGCGCGCCCCGATGGTGCCGCTGCGAGGGCGCTGCGCGAGGCGAAAGCGCTGGCCGGCGAACTCCTGCTGGCGGC
>Ga0194128_10007676_pt1 | contig 13997 bp, 13 predicted proteins | sample TA2KigCa65mmetaG_FD_148650 | JGI IMG/M metagenome (GOLD analysis project Ga0194128, IMG submission 148650) | Freshwater microbial communities from Lake Tanganyika, Tanzania - TA2015037 Kigoma Deep Cast 65m | ecosystem: Environmental > Aquatic > Freshwater > Lake | place: Tanzania: Lake...
ATCCTGAACTGATCGACGGCGTCACCCGTCCGTCCCCGAAACGCCAACGGACTCCGGAGGCGCTTTGATTTCGGCTATTCCAAGCTCCAAGCGCCGGGCGAAAGCCCTTGACGGGCCGGTTGTCCGCACTGTACCAAGGGCCAACATGAACGCGGACGGGGCACCGACGGTTGCCGAGCGCCGATAAGGGCCTTTATGTTGCCTACGCTCCGGGCGCCGACTTCGTGAAGTTCCAGCTGGTCTACGCGCGCGAGCTGGCGTCGCCGGTCTATCAGTACTTTTCGCTCTTCCAGGGCCTGGAGATGACGGACGCCGACTGGCAGACGGTCGCCGACGAGGCGCGCGCCGGCGGCATCGGCCTGGTCGTGGACGTGTTCGGCCATGAGTCGCTCGCGCTCGCGGGCCGGCTCGGCGCGGCGGCGGTCAAGATCCACGTCACCGATTTCTTCAACGATCCGCTGATCGATCGCGCGCTCCAGACCGTGCCCGAAGTGTTTTTCTCGGCGGGCGGCATGACGCCTGATGACATCGCGGCGTTCCTCAGCCGGCGGCCGGCGGGGGCCGTCGACCGGATGACGTTGCTCTATGGATTCCAGGCGGAGCCGACGGCGACGGCCGACAACCGGCTGGGACGGCTGACGTCGATCCGCGCGCGATTTCCCGGCCTCAAGGTCGGCTTCCTCGATCACGCGGACGGGGCGTCGGACGAAGGCGGATGGCTGGGCGCGGTCGCGGTTGGGCTCGGCGCCTCGATGATTGAGAAACACATCACGCTCGATCGCCGCCTCCAGATGGAGGACTACGTGTCGGCCCTCGCGCCCGAGCCGTTCGCGGCGTACGTCGCGCGCATCCGCGCCGCGGAAGTCGCGGTCGGCACGGCCGACCTCTCGCTGAGCGAAGCGGAGCAGGCGTATCGCAGGCGCGCGGTGAAGATCGTCGTCGCCACACGCGCGATGGCGCGCGGTCACCGGGTCGGCGAAGGCGACGTCGCGCTGTTGCGAACGGCCGTCGTGCCGGGGCAGCCGACGCTCGAGCGTTTTGGCGACGCGCACGGCCGATCGGTCGCGCGCGACATCGCGGCGTGGGCCGCCGTGTCGCCGGAGGATCTGTCGTGAGAAAACTCGTCGCGGCGCTGGCGTGCCGCGCCAATGGCGCGCGGCTGTACGGCAAGCCGCTGCAGATGCTCGACCTCGAGCGCCAGATCAACGTGCTCGAGCACATGATCGCCTGGATCAAGACCGAGCCGACGATCTCGGAGATTGTCCTCGGCGTCTCCGAAGGTTCGGAGAACGAGCCGTTCCACGAGATCGCCCGCACGCACGGGCTGAAGTCGATTCGCGGCGATCAAATCGATGTCCTCAAGCGCCTGATCCAGTGCGGCGAAGCCGCGGGCGCGACGGACATCTTCCGCACGACCACCGAGTCGCCGTTCACGTGGTTCGAAGCGATCGTTCCGGCGTGGGAGCGGCACCTGTCGCTCAAGAACGACATCACGGGCATCGGCGTCGTGCCCGACGGCGCGGGCTTCGAGATGATCACGCTCGAGACGCTGCAGCGCTGCCACCGCAATGGCGACTCGCGGCATCGCTCCGAGCTCTGCACACTCTACGTGCGCGAGCATCGCGACGAGTTTCAGGTTGACGTGATTCTGCCGCCGAAGGCGCTTCGCCGGCCGGAGCTGCGGCTGACGATCGACTATCCGGAAGACCTGGTGTTCTGCCGGCGCATCGTCGAGCACTTCCGCGACCTGGCGCCGCGGATTCCGATGGCGAAGATCATCGAGTTCATCGACAGCCGCCCCGATCTGCAGGCGCTCGTCCAGCCGTACGTGCAGGCCGAGCCGTGGTACGACGACGAGACCGAGGAGAAGCAGGCATGAGTTCCACCCACGACACCCTGGCCCGTCCGGCGGGCGGCCGCACGATCACGAACTTCTCGCGCTCGGACGCGTTCCGCGCCGACGTGCATCAGCACATTCCGGGCGGCGCGCACACGTACTCGAAGGGCGACGACCAGTTCCCGGTGCTCGCGCCGGCCGCGATCACGCGCGGCAAGGGCAGCCACGTGTGGGATCTCGACGGCAACGAGTTCATCGACTGCTCGCTGTCGCTCGGCGCGATCAGCCTGGGCCATGCGTTCGAGCCGGTCCTGGCGGCGGTGCGCACGCAGCTCGAACTCGGCGCGAATTTCCAGCGGCCGGCGGTGCTCGAGCTCGAAGTTGCGAAGGCCCTCATGGCGGCGATTCCCGGCGCGGAGCGCGTGAAGTTCGCGAAGAACGGATCGACCGTCACGACGGCGGCCGTGAAACTCGCGCGCGCGTTCACCGGCCGGCCGCTCGTCGCGTTCCCCGGTAACCACGCGTTCTACAGCTACGACGACTGGTTCATCGGCAGCACGATGTGCGCGAGCGGCATCCCGGACGCGCTTCGCGGATCGGCTGTGACGTACGACTCGACGAAGCCGGAAACCGTGGCGGCGCTCTTCGCGAAGTATCCCGGCCAGATCGCGTGCCTTATCTCCGAACCGGTCGAGCTCGTGCCGCAGTCGCCCGACATCCTGCGCGAAATCGTGGACATTGCGCACACGAACGGCGCGCTCTTCATCGCGGATGAAATGGTGTCGGGCTACCGCGCGGGCTGGCCCGGCGCGTGCGCGGCGATGGGGCTGGTGCCGGATCTCGCGACCTGGGGCAAGGCCGCGGGCAACGGCTTCTCGTTCTGCTCGATGACGGGCCGCGCCGACGTCATGGACCTCGGCGGCATCACGCAGACGGGTTCGCCGCGCGTCTTCCTCATTTCGACGACGAACGGCGCGGAAGCGCACGGTCTGGCGGCCGGGCGCGCGGTGCTCGAGACCTATCAGACGAAGGGCGTCATCGCGCACCAGGCGCGCATCGTCGCGGCCGTCACGGCGGGCATGCGCGCAGCGGTGACGTCGGCCGGGCTTGACGGCTGTATCGACGTGCATGCGTCCAACTGGCGCGTGGTCACGCTCTATCGCGATCGCGCCGGAAAGATCTCGCTGCCGCTGCGGACGCTGATGCTCCAGGAAATGATCGGCCGGGGCGTGCTCTTCCAGGGACTGTTCCTGCCGTGCTTCTCGCATACCGACGCGGATGCCGCGGCGGTCGTGAAGGCGTTCGAGGCGTCGTGCGCGGTGTATCGCGCCGCACTCGACGAAGGCGTGGAGAAGCACCTCGTCGGCAGCGCGACGCGGCCGGTGTTCCGCAAATACAACGGCTGCGAGCTGGTCTGCCCGTCGGCGCCCTGCCCGCACGAGGCGGGTTGCCGTACCCGGGGGCCGCGGTAACGACGATGGTTTCGACTGGCACCATTCGCATCGGCGATCGCGTCATCGGTCCCGGCCATCCGGCGTTCGTCATCGCCGAGGCGGGATCGAATCACAACGGCGACATCAGGACCGCGTTTGCGCTGATCGACGCCGCCGCCGCTGCCGGGGCCGACGCGGTCAAGTTCCAGACGTTCCGCGCCGACGCGCTCGTGGCGCGCACGTCGCATCCGATTGCGACGCTGACCGACGAGTTCGGCAAGTTCGGCAAGACGGTGCACGAGATGTTCGTGAAGGCGGAGATGCCGCTCGCGTGGCTCCCGAAACTTCGCGACCGCGCCGGCGAGCGCGGCATCATGTTCCTGTCGACGCCGTTCGATGAGGAGAGCGCCGACACGCTCGCCGGGCTCGGTATGCCGGCGTTCAAGATCGCGTCGTACGAGGTCGTGCACCTGCCGCTTCTGCGCCATACGGCGAGGTTCGGCCGGCCGATGCTGCTCTCGACGGGCATGGCGAGCCTCGGCGAGATCGAAGACGCGCTCGCAGCCGTGCGCGGCGAGGGCAACGATCAGGTGGCGATCTTCCATTGCCCGATCGGATATCCGGTGCCGCCGGCGCATGTGAACCTCGCCGTGATGGACACCCTCGCGCAGACGTTCGGCGTGCCGGTGGGCCTGTCGGATCACACGACCGGCGTCGCGATTCCGATCGGCGCGGTGGCGCGCGGCGCGACGCTGATCGAAAAACATTTCACACTCGACAACTCGCAGCACGGCCCGGACCACGGCTTCGCGATCAACCCTGACGAACTGGCGGCGCTCGTCGCCGGCGTTCGTGCGGTGGAGCAGTCCGTCGGCGATCCGCGCAAGGTCTGCCTGCCGTCGGAGCAACTGCATTACGTGCGCGGCCGCCGCAGCCTGTTCGTGTCGGCCGATGTCGCCGCCGGCGAAGTGATCCGGCGCGAGCAGATCGTCGTGCTGCGGCCGGGCGTGGGCCTGGCGCCGCGATATCTCGACACCATCGCGGGTCGTCCCGCGCGGCGAGCCATGCGCGCGTTCGAGCCGATTACCTGGGACGACGTTTAGTGAACGTGCTGATGGACACGGGCGGCGGGCCGCGCGCGGGTATCGGCCACGTGCTGCGATCGCTCGCGCTCGCGCGACGGCTTCGCTCGCTGCGGATGGGCGTGCGGCTCGCGGCCGAGCCGCCAGACGTCCCGCTCGTGCGTCGCGCTCGCCGGCAGGCTGGCGTGTCCGTGCTTTCCAGCGCCCGCTGGAGGCCGAACGTCGTCGTGGTGGATCGACCCGATCCGAGCGCGCCCGGGTTGACGGCGCTTCATCGGCGTTGGCCATCGGCGCGACTCGTCGCGCTGGACTACTACGGGCCATCGGTGCCGGCGCTCGCGGCGACGGTCAACCTGAACGCCGCCCGGAAGGCCGCCGGCGATCGGCGTGTGCAGCGATCGGGCCTTCGATACGCGATCATTCGCGAGTCGTTCCGCGCCGCGCGTCGTCTCACCGGCCGGTCTCGCGCGGGCGTGCGATCCGTCTATGTTGGATTTGGCGGCACCGATCCGCACGGCTGGTCGCTTGCCGCGGTCCGTGCATTGACGACCGTTCTTCCGAAGGGCGCGACGATTCATCTCGTCGTCGGTCAGCGGCCGGTTGAGCCGATGCCGGCGGGCGCGCGCGTGCGGCTGCACGTCGCCGTCGGCGATCCCTCGCGACTCCTGGCTGCAAGCGATTTCGCGGTGATCGGCGGCGGGACCATGCTGATCGAAGCGGCGTGCGTCGGCGTGCCGGCGATCGTCGTGCCGCGCACGCGGCTCGAGCGGATCTTCTCGCGCGAGTTTGTCGACGCGGGCGCCGCGAAACTGATTCCGGTTGGCCGCGCGTTTCCTGCGCGCGGCGTGGCGAAGCAGGCCGCGGCGATTCTGCGGACGCCGGCCACTCGCCGTCGGATGCGCGCGGCTGGACGCCGGCTGGTCGATGGACGCGGCGTCGCGCGGATCGCGGCGCTCGTGCAGGCGGCAGGCGGCGCGCGATGAGCGGGCCGTTCGTCGTGCTCGGCGGCGGCGTGTATCAGCTGCCGCTCATCCTGGCTGCCCGTCGCCGCGGACTCGACGTCCTGCTGTTCGACGGCAGCGCTGACGCGCTTGGATTTCAGCACGCGACCCGCGGTGCGGTCGTCGACATCGCGGATCCCGTCGCCGTCACGGAGGCGGCGCGCGAGGCCGGCGCGATCGGCATCGCCTACATCGTGACGGAAGTGGCCGTGCGCAGCGCCGCCGAGGCGTGCGCGACGCTCGGTCTGCCGAGCATCACGCCTGACGTGGCGCGCCGCTGCACCGACAAGCAGGCGATGCGCGAGTGCTTTGCCGCCGCCGGTCTTCCCGTGCCGCGGTTCCGTGCCGTCAGCTCGACGTCAGAAGCCATGGCCGGCGCGCGCGAACTTGGCTTCCCCCTGGTCGTGAAGCCGGTCGACAGTTCCGGCAGCCGCGGCGTCCGTCGTTGCGAGTCGATGGACGAACTGGCGAGCGCGGTCGACGCCGCGCTCGCCAGTTCGCGGTCGCGGCGCGCCATCCTCGAGAGCTTTCTCGATGGCCCGGAGTACACCGTCGAGACGTACACCGTGAACGGGCGCACGGAGATCCTCGGCGTCTCCGACAAAGACCGCCTGCCGTTTCCGCACCTCGTCTCGATCAACCTGACCTACGGACCGTTCGCCGACGACCGGCTGCGCACGGCGATTGGCGCGGCGGCGGTTCGCGCCATCGAGGCTACGGGACTCGAGACCGGGCCGGGCCACACCGAAGTCATGGCCACGCCGGACGGACCCGTCGTGGTCGAAGTGGCGTGCCGCGGCGGAGGCTACCGGATTTTCAACGACATCCTGCCGCGCATTTCCGGCGTGGACCCCGTCGAGGCCGTGATCGATCACGCGCTCGGCCGGACGTCGACGGCGACGCCGACGGTTCGCCGTGCCGGCGTGCTGCGATTCTTCAATCCGCCCGAGCGCGGCCGGCTCGTGTCGGTCGAAGGCGTCGATGCGGCGCGGAAGATGCCGAACGTTCTCGATGTCGTCATCGAGGCGACGATTGGCAAGCCATTCCACGGCATCACCCGCGACGGCGAGCGGCCGGGCTACATCATCTCGATCGCCGACACCCGCGCCGACGCCGTCGCGGCCGCCGATCGCGCGGAGCGCGCGGTGACATTCACGATCGACACGGCCGTTCCAGTGGGGGAGCGCGCGTGAAGCCGGCCGAGCGGCAGCACGTGATCAATCGCTACGCCGAACGCGTCGAGCGCCTCGGTCCCGTCGTCCAGGCGCTCGGGTGGCGCGACGACGCGCAGCAGCAGTTGCGGTTCGACGTGCTCGCGGGCGGCCTCGGCGATCTGACCGGCGCGTCGGTGCTCGACGTCGGCTGCGGCTTCGGCGATTTCCTGACGTATCTCGATGGCCGATGGCCCGGCGTCCGATTCACCGGATGCGACCTGGCGCCGTCGGTGCTCGACGTCGCCCGCGCGCGTCATCCGCAGGCCGCGTTCGACCAGCGCGACGTCCTCGAGACGCCGTACGCGGACGGGTCCTTCGACTACGTGACGATCTCGGGGATCTTCAATCACCTCATCGAGGACAACGAAGGCTTTCTGCAGAACATGCTCGCCGCGTCGTTCAAGATGGCGCGCAAGGGCGTCGCCGCGAACATGGTCACCGACGCCGTCGACTATCAGGACGCCGGCCTCTATTACTTCAATCCCGAGCGCGTGCTCGGGTACTGCCGCGCGCTCAGCCGGCGCGTGGCGCTTCGCCACGACTATCCGCTCTACGAGTTCACCGTCTTCATTTATCGGAGTGCCTGATGCCGCAGCCCGCCAAGTACGTGACCGACGTCGTTCAAGCGCTGTCGATCAAGTACAACAACATCGTCTATGAGATGAAGGGACGGGGCGAGGACGTGATCGTCCTCTCGCTCGGCGAGGCGTTCTTCGACATCCCGCTCTATCCGTTCGACGACCTGCCGTTCCCGGACGTCTACCACTACAGCCACTCGCGCGGCGTCGCGGAGCTGCGCGCGAAGCTCGCGGACTACTACCGCGATGAGTACGGCGTCACCGCCGACCCCGCGACCGAAGTGCTCGTGACCGCGGGATCGAAGATCGCGATTCACATGGCGCTGATGGCGATGCTCGACGCGGGCGACGAAGTGCTCATCCACGAGCCGGCCTAGGTCAGCTACACCGAGCAGGTGAAGCTGTGCCACGGCGTGCCGGTGTCGGTGCCGTACGACAAGACGGTCTTCGATTTCCCGAAGTACCTGACGCCGAAGACGCGCGCGATCATCATCAACCATCCGCACAACCCGCGCGGCAGCGTGCTGTCGCAGGCGGAGCTGGCGTTCCTGCACGAACTCGCGGAGAAGCACAACCTCTTCCTGATCTCGGACGAGGCCTACAGCGACTTCCTCGACGACGAGTCGTTCATCTCGTGCGGCGTCGGCGATCCGGCGAAGTCGCACACGGTCGTCTGCAACTCCATGTCGAAGAACTACGGCATGTCGGGCTGGCGCATCGGCTACCTCATCGCCAACGCGGGCTTCATCGATCAGGTGCTGAAGATCAACCAGCACCTCATCACGTGTCCGGCGACGATCCTCGAGCTCTATGTCCTCAAGCATTTCCACGACATCCTGGCGATCACGAAGCCGCAGATTCGCGCGGTCGTGCAGACGCGCCGGAAGCTCGCGGGGTACATGAAGGAGATCGGTCTCACGGCGCTGCCGGGTGACGCGACGTTCTACTTCTTCGTCTCGACCGGCACCACGTCGCTGACGTCCGAGGAGTTCTGCCTGCGGCTGCTGCGCGAGCACAAGATCAGCGTCGTGCCGGGCATCGGCTACGGCCGGTCGTGCGATCGCTTCATGCGCGTGTCGGTGGGCACGGAGAGCTGGGAGCGGGTGACGCACGCGCTTCGCACCATCAAGGCGTTGATCGATGAGACGACGCCGGCGTCCGCGCGAGCGAGTCAGGCGGCGGGCGCGCGGTGATCTTCGACGCGCACACGCACGTCTACCCGGCGGACCCGCGCGGGTTCTGGAAGCAGCAGTCAGGCGTCGACGCCCTGATTGCGGCGATGGACGCCGCGGGTGTCGATCGCGCGGCGGTGATTGCGATCGCGCCGGCCATTCCAGTGGACATCGTCTGCGATGCGGCGAAGGCGTACCCGTCGCGGCTCGTCGCGATTGGATCCGTCGACCCGTCGAGCGCCGAGGCCGCGCGCGACGTTGAGCGGCAGGTTCGCGATCTCGGCGTCCGCGCGATCAAGATCCACCCACGGCTGCAGCGCATCAGCTATGGCGACCTCGACACGCTCGTGCCTGTCGCGCGGGCGTGCGGCCGCGCGCGTGTACCGCTCGTCATCTGTTCGTTCATCGGCGGTCCGGACCTGTTCAAAGCGCGCACGCTCGAGTGGTGCCTCGATCTCGCCGTTGCCGCGCCCGAGACGGCCGTGATCCTCGCGCACGCCGGCGGGTACCGGCCGCTCGACGCGCTCCTCATGCTCAAGGCGCAGCCGAACATTCATCTCGATCTTTCGTTCTCGCCGCTGTACTTCGCCGGCAGCTCGGTCGTGCAGGACTTCGGATATCTCGTCCGCAAGGCCGACCCGGCGCGGGTGCTGTTCGGGTCCGATTTTCCTGAAGTGTCGATGGCGGCGAGCGTCGAGTGGCTGCGCGGAGCTGTCCAGACCGCGGGGCTGTCCGCGAGCGATCGCGACTTGATGTTCGGCGGCAATGCCGAGCGTCTGTTTGGACGGGCCGCGTGATGACGGGCGCGATTCCCGCGGGCGCGCTCCATGCGGTTCCGGTTGACGCCGCGTCGGCGGCCGCGTGGGATGAGATCGCCGCGACGTCGCCGGACGCCTGGTTCTGGCACACGACCGACTGGTTGCGGTTCGTGAAAGCCCTCGGCGCCGCGGCCTTCGTCGACGACCGTTCCTTCTTCCTGTACCAGGACCGGGAACTGCTCGCGATCTGCCCGTTAATCGTCGAGGCGCGCGAGGGGTACCGCCGGTTCACGTACCTCGGCGAGTTCCTTCCGGCGCCGGCGTTCGCGCCCGCCGTCGATGCCGGCACCCGCGCCCGCGCGCTCGACTGGTACGCGGGTTGCCTCGATCGGCTCGCGGTCGAGCACGGCGTCGCGTACACGAAGACGATCGTGCCCGTGCTGGCTGAACGGCAGCACGGATGGAATCCGCTGCTGAAGAGCGGTTACGTCGACGTCTCCGGCCCCACGCAGATCATCAACCTGGCGCCACCGGAGGCCGATCTCTGGCGCGATGTGCGCAAGGGGCATCGGTCCGACATCAAGAAAGCGATGGCCCGCTGCCAGATCACGGCGTGGACGAAGGACAACATCACGTCCGCCGTGTTCGACGCGTATCGAGAGGTGCACGCGCGTGACGCGGGCCGCGTGACCCGCGCGCCCGAGACGTTCGAGCTGATGCTCGACTGGATCCGCCGCGATCTCGCCGTGCTGCTCGAGGCCAGGGCCGGCGATCGCCCGGCAGCGTTCGCGCTCGTCCTGTACTACCGCGGGTCGGCGTACTACGCGTCCTCCTGCAAGGACCCCGACTTCGTGGAGATCCCGACGATGCATCTCGTGCAGTGGGAGGCGATGCGCTGGCTGAAGGCGCGCGGCATCTCGCGGTACGACATCGGCGCGCAGCACTTCGGGCCGCGCTGGGACTACATCGCATCGCCGAAAGAGCGATCGATTGCCGCGTTCAAGCGGGGGTTTGGCGGCGAGACGACGCGCGTCGATCTCGTGGAGAAGTTCTACTCGGCCGACGTGCTGGCCGAGGTTGGCGCGGAGCGGGTGCAACGGCTGGTCGCGGACCGGCAGACGCCCGTCGCCAGCAACTGAGTCGGCGTGAGGAGCCACATGACAATCAGAGTGATCATCGGACAAGGACCGGCACCGTCGCTGCCGACGCCTGCGGGGCTCGAGGCGATCCACCGCGCGCCGGGGTTCGTCGTCGAAGCGAGCGCGGACGTGCCGCGGGTGACGCTCGCGGACGGGCGCGTGCTTCTCGTCGCCGGGCACCCGGTCGGCTGGCGCGCCGAGACCGGCGGGCTGAAGCCGTTTTCGCCAGGCCGCGCGGAGCTTGCCGGTCTCGCCGCGTCGGGCGTGGCCGCGGCAGCCGACGCGCTCGAAGGCCGTTTCGCGCTGGTCCTCGCAGGACCGGGCGACCGCGTGGAAGTCGCCGCCGATGAGTTCGGCCAGATCGATCTCTACACGCAGCAGGCGGGCGGTCACACGGTTGTCGCGACCGACCTGTCGCTCCTGCCGGTCTCGAAGGACGGCGCGAAATTCGATCAGGCCGCGCTCGTGCACGCGCTCGCGGTGTTCAGCTGGCGGCCGCCGAAGCAGCACACGTTCTATCAGGGCGTGAAGCGTCTCGCGGTCGGCGACGTCCTGACGGGCGCCGGCGGCAAGGCGACGATCACGCAGCGGCCGTTCACGCCCGCGCCAGCGGGTGAGTACGGCCCTCGCGAGCTCGATCAGTATTCAGACCTCTTCCTCGAGGCCCTCGAGGCGCGCGGCTCGCGTCACGGCAACGTCGTGTATCTGTCGTCGGGCTGGGACTCGACGGCGACGCTCGCGGGTCTCGTGCGCATCTTCGGCGCGCGCGGCGTGCGCGCGGTTATCGGCCGCATGCAGTACTCGAAGCGCGCCGGCGTCATCAACCAGGTCGAAGTCGATCGCGCGACCGCGGTGGCGGCGTACTTCAAGGTGCCGCTCGACATCGTGGAGTTCGATTACTGGCGGTCTGGCCCCGAGGACTTCGACGCGATCAAACCGACGCTGCGCGCGCACAACATCTGCGGCCTGGGCGCGCTGAATCACTGGCGGCTCGCGAAGCACGTCGCCAGGACGACGCCCGGACAGGAAGCGGTGTTCGCGGGCGAGATCAGCGACGGCGCGCACAACCTCGGCTTCAGCCAGTACCTGTCGATCTTCCACTCGTCGCTGGAGTTCCGCGAATACAGCGACAAGATGGCGGGCTACCTGTACGGGCCGAGCTTCGCGAAGCACTTCGCCGAGGGTCGCGGTCAGGACGACCTCATCTATCAGATCTTCCGCAACCGTACGGGCTCCTCCGCGTACGACGCGATCGCGCCGGATGCGGCGGGCCGCACCCGCCAGATGCTGTCGAGCTTCTTCCTTCGCGGCAACCGGCTGCCGCTGTGGTCGCTGAAGAACACGCGATTCCTGACCGACCACGGCCGCGCGGGCTACTCGGCCGAGATGGAGAAGGTGTACCTCGCGGCGGCGGCGGAGCAGATCACGCCCGAGACGCACTACGCGTGGTACCTGCGTCTCTACAACTCGTTCCACTGGCAGGGATCGACGGTCGCGACGATCGCGCTCACCGCCGGCCTCGAAGGCCTTCGGATGGAACTGCCGTTCTGGGATTCGCGGCTGATGTCGTTCCTGTCGTCGATGCCCGAGTCGTGGGGCCGCGGGCTCGATCTGCATCCGACGAAGTATCCGCTCAAGTGGATGCTCAAGAACAAGATCGACTACCCGTATCACCTGCAGGTCGGGCCGCACTCGTATCTGTACGACGTCAACCCGAAGTTCAGCCTCGCGGCCGAGACGATGTACGCGTCGGCGTTCGCGCCGTACCTGGCGAAGGCGCTCAAGGCGCGCACATACCGCGACGTGCTCTCGAGCGAGTGGTTCGACGTACCGTATTTCGACGGCGTGGTCGATCGGTATCTGGCCGGCACCGAGGCGGAGGGCGGCGAGCTCAACGACCTCACGCTGTTGTGCTGGCTTTCGGCCGTCGGCGTCTACGGCCAGGCCTGAAGATCTTCACTACTAATTGAGGAGCGACGGACATGAGTGATCTCGACCAGCGCAAATCCCAGCTCGACAAAGACGGGTTCATCGTCATCAAGAACGTCCTGCCGGAGCCGGAACGGAAGCGCCTGAACGATCGGCTCAACCAGACCTACGACAAGCTCAAAGCCGACGGGAAGGAGACGTACCCCGGCGGCGTCGGCAAGACAGAGAAGCTGATCCTCAATCTCCACAATAAGGATGCGGCGTTCATCGAGCTGATCGACCACCCGACGGTGTTCCCGCTCGTCCAGCACATGATGATGGACGGCTCCTACCAGAACAGCGAGCCCTTCATCGTCACGCAGTTCAGCGCGCGCGATCCGCACGTCGGCGTTCCCGCGCAGCAGCTGCACATCGACTCGCGATTCCCTGGTCCGCCCTACGCGATGATGTGCATCGCGCTCTGGATGATCAACGACTTCACGATCGAGAGCGGCGGCACGCGCCTCGTGCCGGGCAGCCACCATCGCGCGTCGTATCCCGACAACGGCGTCACCTACAAGGACGAAATCATCGTCCAGGCGCCGGCGGGCTCCGTGGTGCTCTACAACGGCAGTTCGTGGCACGGCGGCGGTTCGAAGCTGAAGGACGTCGAGCGGTGGTCCGTGATCATTTCGTACGCGCGCTGGTGGGTGAAGCCGGCGTTCGACATGACGCGCAACACGCCCCAGGAGATCTACGCGGGTCTGACGCCGGCGCGCAAGGAGCTCTTCGGGTTCTCGAGCATTCCGCCGTGGGACGAGCACGTGCGCTCGCGCTCGCGGATCGCGACGTCGGAGATGCCCGACCGCGTCTGACGTGGCTGGTGCCTTCCCGCTCGAACCGTGGGTCGAATGGTCGGACCTGTCGGCCCGAAGCCGATGGGCTGACGTGGATGCGGCCGCGTCAGCCTGGCTCGGCCGGCCGTGCGTGGCCGTGCCGTCGGTGCGCGTGGGGCTCTGCTGGGCGCTCGAGTCGCTCGGCTTCGCGCGCCACCGCGATCACGTGCTCATCCCGCGGTTCGTCGGACGCTGCATCGTCAACGCGATTGGACGCGCGGCGTGGCCCGTCGAAGCCGCGACGCCCGAGACGCGCGCGGCGATCCTGGTCGATCAGTTCGGCCTTCGACAGGACACGCGCGCGCTCGCCGCGGAATTCGATCGGCGCGGCTGGTCGTATCTGGAAGACAGTCCGTACGGCGTCGGCGAGGACGAGGCGCCTGGGCCCGGATCGCTCGGGCGGTTCATCGGTCTGGGCAAGGTCCTTCCGGTGGTGCAGGGCGCGCTTTTCGTCGCCGGACGCGAGTCGGTGGCCGACGCGCTTCGCCGGCGCAGAGACGTTCACACTGCCTGGACGTGGCCGGTGTGGACGACGATGATGATCCTGCGCCGGCGGCGGCGTACGACCGCGTACTCGGCGGCGGCCGATGCGGCGTATGAGATGTACGTACCCGCGGGCGGCGGTCAGGGCTGGCTGCGGGGCAACATGCGCAAAGCGGCCGCCAACGCGGATCGGTTCGCGCATGAGGCGCGCGCGCGACTGGATGCCGCGACCGCGGCGCTCGGCGCTCGCGCGGTGCGTCCGGATCTGACGCGACTGCCGTATGTGTTGCCGATCGTCGCGGAGCCGGACGCCGATCGCCTGGCGGCGGCATTCACGCGTCATGGATTCGATGCCGCGGTGCTGCACCTCGACGCCGCCCGGAATGTCCTGACGCCGAAGTTCGTGAGAGTGCTCTTGCTTCCGCTCCACGCCCGCATTCCGCGCGCGTCCTTCGACGCGCTCGTGGCCGATCTCGAGGGGATGGTCGCCGCATGC
>Ga0194128_10007677_pt1 | contig 13995 bp, 11 predicted proteins | sample TA2KigCa65mmetaG_FD_148650 | JGI IMG/M metagenome (GOLD analysis project Ga0194128, IMG submission 148650) | Freshwater microbial communities from Lake Tanganyika, Tanzania - TA2015037 Kigoma Deep Cast 65m | ecosystem: Environmental > Aquatic > Freshwater > Lake | place: Tanzania: Lake...
CGTTCGCCGACAGCATCGTCGAGCGACGCACGCTCCTGGACCTCGCGCCGACCGCGCGACTGTTCGCGAGCGACATCATCGCTGCCGGTCGCATCCATTACGGCACGTCGGGCGAGGCCTTCGTTTTCGAGCGGTTGTTTTCTGAGATCGAGGTGCGCCGGGGCGGCCGCACGATCGCGCTTGATCGCTTGATCGCGAGCGGCGCGGCCGAGGTGCAGGCGCTCCGCCAGCACTGGGCCGGCGCCAATCACATGATCACGATCCTGGCCGTTGCGCCGGATTTCGGGCCGGGTCTCGAGGACCAGTGTCACGCGGCGCTATCGACGGCGCCGGTCATTCGCGCCGGGGTCACGCGGATGGGTCCGCTCGTCGTGGTGCGCGCGCTCACGATAGAGACCTACGAGGCGCACGAAACGGTCTACGCGATCTGGGAGGTGCTACGCCCTGTGCTGGCCGGCAAGGCCGCGCGCCCGATCAGGAAGAACTGACCGCGCAGCGCCGCACGGCGCGGCTATGCGACGGTCGCGTTCCTGAGCCGATAGAGCAGCCCGAATCCGTCGCCCCGCAACAGCTCCAGGCGCCCGCGCAGGAGAATACGCTGTTCGGTGGTCGGCACCCCTGCGGCTGCATCCACCTCGATGAGCGAGGCCATACCGCCCGGCATGCAATAGGGGCAGTGCGCCGGAAAAGCCGTAAGCAGGAACTGGCGCTGCTTCGCCTGATCGTCATAGGGCAGCATGTAGCCCTCGACGGTCACGTCCTTGCCGTCGAGCGCTTCGACTTGCGGGTCGAAGGCGAAGGCGTCGGACCAGCCATCACCCGCTACCTGCGAGAGCATGCGCCATGACAGCACGCCGTCCCGTTCAGGGATTTCGGGCAACAGCGCGGTCGTGTGGACCACTTCGAGGCTCTTCGCCGAGCGCGTCGCGGCGACCAGACCCACAAGGGCCACGCCGCCGGCAAGGAGCCCGCGGCGGGAGACGCCTCCCCCGTGACTCGTCGAGCCCCAGGGGCCACGAAGAGCCGGTCGGGTCGAGGGTCGATCAACCATGGAAGCCTCCACGCTGCCAACGAATCCGATACTAAGTAACAAACTCGCATCGGCATTTCCAGCCACGTCTTCAAGAAATCGCTCGCCCGCCCTGTGGCAAAACGAGGTGTGTTCAGAGCGCGCCCGCCTCACGCGCTTTGGCGATTTCCGACTCCGAAAGGCCGAGCAGGGTCTCCCACACATAGCGCGCGTGCTCGTTGAGCGAAGGTCCGAGCGTTTCGACGGCGCCCGGGGTCTCGGAGAGGCGCGGCACGATGCCCGGCACGACGTAGTCGCGGCCGTCATGGTGGTCGACGTGATGATGTAGCACGCCGCGCGCGGCATAGTGCTGGTCGGCGAAGATGTCGCGAATGTCGGTGACCGGTGCGCAGGGAATCTCGCCGGCGACGCAGGCCTCAATCAGCGCGTCGCGGTCCATCGATTGGGTGAAGGCGGCCGCCCAGCCATTGACCGCGTCGCGCTCCGGCACCCGCGTGCGCCCGTTTGACCAGCGCTCGGGCGCCGGGCTGCCATGGGCCGCGACGAGCGCGGCAAACCGTTCGAAGATGCGATCGCTGGTGCAGGCGATGGCGACCCATTTGCCATCGCGCGTTGGGTATTGGCCATGGGGGCACGCGGTCACGGTGTAGACGCCTTCGCGCCCGCGCACACTGCCATTGAACGCGAAGGCCGGCGCGATCTCGTCAAGAAAGCGGAAGATCGTTTCATAGAGCGCAATGTCGATGACCTGGCCGCGGCCGGTCTGCTCGCGCGCACGCAAGGCCACCATCAGGCCGAAGGCGCCGAACAAACCGGAGGCGTAATCGGCGAGCGAGGTTGACCCGGGCGTCACCGGTGGGCCGCCCGGCATGCCGGCCAAGTGCGCGAGCCCGCCAAACGCGTGCGCAATGCGCGCGAAGCCCGGCCGGCTGGCATAGGGCCCGGTCTGGCCATAGCCCGAGATGCGCAGCATGATCAGCCGCGGATTGATCTCGGCGAGCGCCTCATAGCCGAGGCCCCATTTCTCGAGTGTGCCGGGGCGGAAGTTTTCGCACACGACATCGCTCTTGGCGACGAGGCGGCGGAACAGGTCGGCGCCGACCGGCGTGCGCAGGTCCAGCGTGACCGATTTCTTGTTGCGGGCCTCACTCTTCCAAACGAGGGTCGCATCCTCCGCCACCTTGGTGCCGAATTTCCGCATCGGGTCACCGCCGTCCGGCTGCTCGATCTTGATCACCTCGGCGCCGAACTCGCCCAACATGGTGGCAGCGAAGGGCGCCGCGATAAAGGTTGCGATATCAAGCACGCGAAGGTCCGCGAGCGGGCGCGCGGGGCCGAACTTGACGTCAGGTTCGCCGGGGGTTGCGGCGCGGGGTTCGGTCATCGACGGTCTGCAATGATGGTTGGCGGCGGTCTCAGCGATCATGCCTGGATCACGCCGTGACTGCGAGGGGCGGATGTGCCGGTTGACAGCGCTTGGGAAACTTGGGACAGGACGAACCGGCTGTCTTGCCTGCAGAGGGCGTCGACACGAAGAGGAATTAGATCATGGATCTTGGCTTTGGACTCCCCAATGGCGGGCCCTTGGCGACGCCCGAGACGATCGCGCAATTGGCGCGCCGCGGTGAGGAGTTGGGCTTCTCCATCTTCGCCGTGTCGGACCACATCATCTTCCCGGCTGACATCAACTCGCGCTACCCCTATTCGCCCGACGGCAGCTACAGCAACCCCCAGAACGAAGGCGGCGCGGTGCTCGAGCCGCTGGCGTTGCTAGGCTTCCTCGCCAACGCGACCAGAACGGCCAAGCTGCTCACCTCCGTGCTGGTGGTGCCCTATCGCCACCCGGTGCTCGCCGCCAAGCTGCTCTCGACGGTTGACGTGCTCTCCAATGGCCGCGTCATCGCGGGCATCGGCACCGGTTGGATGGCCGAGGAATTCCCGCCGGTCGGCGCGCCGCCATTCGAGGCGCGTGGCACGGTGACCGATGAGTACATCGCGGTCTATCGCGAGCTCTGGTCGAGCGCGAAGCCAAACTACAGGGGCAAGCACATCGAGGTCGGCGGCATATTGTTCGAGCCAAAGCCGGTGCAGAAGGGCGGCATTCCGATTTGGGTCGGCGGCGAAAGCGCGCCGGCGATGCGGCGCGCGGCGCGGCTCGGCGATGCCTGGTATCCGATCGGCTGCAACCCGCGGCATCCGCTCGACACGCTGGAGCGCTTCACCGCTGGCGTGACGACGGTGCGCCAGTTTGCCGAGCAGGCAAAGCGCGATCCCGCGTCGCTGAAGATCACCTACTGGTCGGTGGTGCCCGGCGAAGGCAAGCCGGTAATGATCGATGGCAGCCGCATGCTGTTCACCGGTGGCGCGGAGCCCGTGATCGCGGACATCGAGGCATTCCGCCGGCTTGGTGTCACTGCGCTCCTGTTCAATTTCTATCGCGGCGACCTGCAGAAAACGCTGAATGCGATGTCGTGGTTCGCCTCCGAGGTCCTGCCCAAGGTCAAGCGCTGAACCGAACACCAGGAGCAATCCGATGGCGCTGGAATCCTATTTCGAGCCGGTCGAAGGCGGCGACATCGCCTTCACGGTGGAGGCGCCGAAGCTGAAGTTCGGCGTCGGCTCGCTGCGCGAGGTGGGCGAGGACGCCAAGGCGCTCGGCATGACCCGAATCGCGCTCTACACCGACGAGCGGGTGGCGAAGCTCGAGGCGGTCGAGCAGGCGGTTAAGGCGGTGCGCGCCGCCGGGCTCTCAGTCGAGCTGTTCGATCAGGTCGAGGTCGAGCCGACCGACCGCTCGTTCAAGGCGGGCGCGGCCTTTGCCAAGGAAGGCAAGTTCGACGGCTTCATCTCGGTCGGCGGCGGCTCGGCCATGGATACCGCCAAGGCAAGCAATCTCTACGCTACCTATCCGGCGGAGTTCCTCACCTATGTGAACGCGCCGGTCGGCGAGGCGCGGCCGGTGCCAGGGCCGCTCCGCCCGCACATCGCGTGTCCCACGACGTTCGGCACCGCGAGTGAGACCACGGGGATTGCGATCTTCGACATGCTCGAGATGGGCGCGAAGACCGGCATCGCGCATCGGCTGCTGCGTCCCTCGCTCGGTGTGCTCGATCCAAGCACACTGATGACCTTGCCGAAACCGGTCGTGGCGGCGAACGGCTTCGATGTCTTTAGCCACGCGATCGAGTCCCTCACCGCGCGCCCATTCTCGCATCGCGCTGCACCAGCGACGCCGGACAAGCGCCCACTGCTGCAGGGCTCGAACCCCTATAGTGACTTAGCCTGCGTTGAGGCGATCAGGCTGGTCGGCGAGAACATCGAGCGCGCCATCAAGCTGCCCGATGACTTGAGCGCGCGTGAGCCCCTGATGTTCGCCGGCATGCTGGCCGGCATCGGCTTCGGCAATGCCGGCTGTCACGTGCCGCACGCCATGGCCTATGCCGTGGCGGGGTTGGTGCGCGACTATCGGCCCGAGGGCTGGCCCAACGATCACGCCATGGTGCCGCACGGCATCTCGGTGATTCTGAACGCGCCGGCGGTGTTCCGCTCGGTCGCCTCGGCCTGTCCCGATCGGCATTTGCGCGCGGCGGCCGCCTTCGGCGCCGATGTTCGCAACGTGCCGGAGGAGCGCGCGGGCGAGCTTCTGGCGGATCGGGTGATCGAACTCATGCGCCGCTCCGAGGTGCCGAACGGCCTGCAGGGCGTCGGCTACACCGATGATGACATCGAGGCGTTGACCGATCGCACCGTCCCGCAGGCGCGGCTGCTGGTCAACAGCCCATGCCCGGTCGGGCGGGACGAGCTGCGCGGTCTTTTCAAAGCCGCGATGCGCTATTGGTAGGGGCAGAGGCTCATGGGGAGGGAAGAATGACGGTGAAGCTCTACGCGATGACCTGCGGCTGGATCGCCGGCGACCTCGGCATCTTTCTCAATGGCGAGAAGGGTCAGGTGAAAATCCCCGTGCCCTCCTACTTGATCGAACATCCCAAGGGCCGCGTGCTGTTCGACACCGGCATGCACCCGGCGATTCAAAAGGACTTTCGCAGTCGCGTGGGCAAGCGCGCCGACGTCTTCACCGTCGAGTTTCGTCCGGGCGAGGAGATCAAGGGCCGGCTCGCCACGCTCGGCATCGAGCCCGGCAGAATCTCCTTCATCATCAACTCGCATCTGCATTGGGATCACACGGGCGGCAATGAGCTGATCCCGAACGCCACGGTGGTGATCCAGAAGCGCGAATGGGAGGCGGGCAAGGTGCCCGAGCTGATCGAGGCGAATTCGTTCGACCCGAAGGACTACAATCTGGGCCACCGCCTGCTGCAAGTGGATGGCGAACACGATCTGTTCGGCGACGGCACGGTGGTTGCGATCCCGAGCTATGGCCACACACCGGGCCATCAGTCACTCAAGGTGCAGCTCGCCTCTGGGCCGATCGTGCTGACCGCGGATGCCTGCTATATGAGAAAGACTCTCGAGGACCTGCACCTGCCGCAGCTCCTGCACAATGCCGAGCAGATGCGGGCCTCGCTCATGATGTTTCGCAAGCTGCAGGCCGCCGGCGCGCGCATCTTCTACGGGCATGACCCCGTCTTCTGGCGCGAGGTGCCGCAGGCCCCGCTGCTCATCAGCTGATCGGCTCCGTCGAGGGTCAGGTCAGTCGACGACCTCGCCCTCGACCAGCGCAATCGCCTCGATCTCGATCATCAGCTCCTTGAGCGCGAGGCTCCTGACCTCGACGATGGTGTCGGCCGGGTAGGGCTTCGAGAAGTGCTTGGCGCGCAATGCCACGATCTTCGGGAAGTTCGACATGTCGGTGAGGTAAATGTTGACCTTGACGATCTTCCTCATGCTCGACCCGCCGGCCTCGAGCACCTTCCGCAAGTTTCCGCAGGCTTGATCGGCCTGCCGGTCGAAGTCGCCGACGCCCACGACCTTGCCCTGGTCATCGATCGCGGCCTGGCCGGAGATGAACACGAGATTGCCGACGCGATAGCCGAGCGCGATGTTGAACGGCTCATAGATGTCGGGCGTCATGTGAATGCGCTTGGCGCGCGTCAGGTCAGCGCTCATCGGTGCTATCTCCTGCTCAAGGTCAAGGGGCCGCAGGATACCATTCTTCAGGCTCTGGCATCACGAAGTCGGCCGGGATGTCGAAGGTCTCGAAGGTGGTCGTCGTGTCGCCCTCGGTCTCGAAATAGGCGTAGGGGCATTTGCCGAGCCAGCGGCCCGACTGGATCAAGGCATAGCCGTGGTCGGTAAAGGCCTTGAGCCGCTCCGCCCACGGCATGTTATTGCAGCCAAAAGCGACGTGATGAATGCCTTCGCCGTGCTTCGCCAGGAACTCGTCATAGATATTGGGTCCGGTCACCGGCTGTACGATCTCCCACATCATCGTGCCCGAGAACGCGATGCAAAGCTTCATCGAGTAGCTCGCCGGCTTGCCGCGGAAGGTGAGGTCGGTGACCGTTTCGGGGCCGAAAGTATAGACTCGCCATGGCCCGATCCCGGCGCGCACGAGGCCCTCCATCGTGCGCCGGAAGTCGCGCGTGACGACGCAGATTTGGATGTTGTCGCCGAGAAAACTATTGCTCAACGTCGTGGCGCTGGTGACTTTCGGACTTGTGGCCATGTCTGGTCTCCCTGTTCAAGCGAGTATACGAACCTTGCTTGGCTGACATGCTAGGCCGGCCGGCGGCTCGTGGCCAGTAGAATGCCGGCGCGCGGCTGTGACCTCGTCTTGGCTGTGCGGGTGCTGTAACAGAAGGCGATGACGCAGCCTGACCGAATCATGCTGAAATGGGGCGATCAGACGGTGGAGCTCAGCCCCGCCGTCGGGGGCTCGATCGCGCGCTACACAATCGATGTCGGTGGCCGGTCGGTTGATCTTCTGCGCCCGACCGGTCCTGCGGCGACCGAGGTTCTCGACTTCGCGTGCTTTCCGCTCGTGCCCTATTCCAGCCGCATCCGGGCGGGGCAATTCCAATTCGAGGGACGCGATATTCGGCTGACGCTGAATTTCGGTGACCATCCCCACAGCATCCACGGCCATGGCTGGCAGGCCCCGTGGTCCGTGACCGAGCAGAATGCCTCGTCAGCGACACTCGACTATCTTCACCAGGCCGATGCCTGGCCCTGGGCTTATCGAGCGCGGCAGCGATTTGCGCTCGATGAACAGGGGCTCCTGGTTAAGCTCTCACTGACCAATTTGGCAGAGACGCGCATGCCCGCGGGGCTCGGCCTGCATCCCTACTTTCCACGTGCGCGCTCGGCTCACCTCAAGGCCAGCGTAAACTCGGTCTGGCGCATGGATCACGAGGTCATGCCGATCGAACGCATCGCGCTACCGCCCGATTTGCCTCTTTGGTCCGGCGTCTCCCTGGCCGAAGTCGTGCTCGACAATGGTTTCGAAGGCTGGGACCGCATCGCTGAAATTGCGTGGCCGACCTCAGGAATCGGCCTCAACGTCACCGCCTCACCGGAGCTCTCGCGTCTCGTGGTCTACGCGCCGGCCGGCCAGGATTTCTTCTGCGTCGAGCCGGTCTCCCACATGACGGACGCGTTCAACCGGGCCGCCCAAGGCGATGCCGAGACCGGCCTGCGTGTCCTTGCGCCGCAGGACACGTTCTCCGCCTGGATGAGGCTTTCACCGCGACGCCTTTAGCCACGCCGATATCAGGGCGAAATCGACGCCTCAACAGGTGATTCCGAGTGGTATTGGGGGCGCGCAAACCCCTCGGCTTAACCCTTTTGAAGTCTCCACAGGTTTTGCTTAAGGGCGGCCCAAAAAGCGCGCCAGCGGACCGTTCGGCGCGCCCACACAAGCGCCAAGCGAGAGAACGCCCGTGAACGACATGCCGAGCGAACCCTTTGTACGCCAAGGTCCCGGGACTGCCCCAGAGTCCTATCAGATCGGCGTGGTGACCGCTGTGAATGGTCTCAAGGTCATGTGCCGGCTCGGCCATGGGCCGATTCCTGCCAGCGAAGTCTTTGGCAGGGCACCGGTCGGCGCGCTGATCAAGATACCGACCCAAAGCTCCGTCGCCTTCGGCTTCATCGGCCGAGAGTTTGTCATGGACGAAGCGGCCCTGCTGACGCCTGAGAGCGAGGCGGTCGCCGAACTGGATCTGCTGGGCGAGGCCATCATCCCCGATGGTAAGACCGAGCCCGATTTCATGCGTGGCATTTCGGTCTATCCGCATTTGGGATCGCCGGTCTTCCTGGCGTCACATGATGATCTGGAGCACGTCTATCATCGCCCGACCTCGCCGGGCCTGGTCATCGGCTCGCTCTATCAGGACCCAACCTTGCCAGCCTATCTCATGTCGCAGGAGTTTCTTTGCACGCACTCAGCGATCCTCGGCACCACCGGATCGGGCAAATCGTGCGCGGTCACCATGATCCTGCGTTCGCTGCTCGATGCACATCCGAACGGCCACATCGTGATGCTGGATCCGCACAACGAATATGGTGCGGCTTTCGGCAGTCGTGCGGAATACATCACCACCGCAACACTTCAACTGCCCTATTGGCTGCTCACCTATGAAGAGATTGTCGAGGTGCTGTGCAGCCGCGATCCGGCAAGCCGGAGCCGCGAAGCCGTCATCATCAAGGACGCCGTGGTCGAGGCGAAGCGCGAGTTCGCCGGGCGCGGCGGCGACGACGTGGATCTCTCAGTCGACACGCCGGTGCCCTATCGCTTGCAGGCGCTGATCCATCGCATCAACAGCCAGATGGGCAAGCTCGATCGTCCGGACAGCTCGCTGCCCTACCTCCGCCTTCTCAACACGCTCGACAATCTACGCAAGGACAAGCGCTACGCCTTCATGTTCGGCGGCATTGCTGCGGTGCGCGACAACATGCACGAGATCCTCTCGCGCATCCTGCGCATTCCGGTCAATGGCAAGCCGATGATTATTCTCGACCTGTCGGCCGTGCCTTCGGAAATCACCAATGTCGTGGTCTCGATGCTGTGCCGGCTGGTCTTTGACTTCGCGCTGTGGAGCGTGCCGTCTGAGCAGATTCCGATGCTTCTCGTATGCGAGGAGGCGCATCGCTATATCCCGCGCGATCCCCATACCGGCTTCGAGCCGACTCGACGGGCTATTTCCCGCATCGCACAGGAAGGCCGCAAGTACGGCGTCTCGCTCTGCCTGGTGACGCAACGTCCGTCGGAGATCTCCGAGAACATCCTTTCTCAGTGCAGCACGGTCTTCGCGCTCCGCATGAACACCGACAAGGACCAGGAGTTCGTGCGCCGCACCCTGCCGGATGACGCGGCCGGCCTGCTCAAGGCGCTGCCCGCGCTGCGTCAGCAGGAAGCGATCGTCGTGGGCGAAGGCGTGACACACCCGATGCGGCTTCGCTTCAAGAACCTGCCGCCCGATGCTCGGCCGCGCGGCGCCTCGAGCAACTTTCCCAAGGCCTGGGCCAACGACATCAGCGGCAATCAGTTCCTGAACGGCGTGGTCGAGCGCTGGCGGCGCCAACTACGCGTCTAGTCGCTCGGCTTGAACGAGGTGATCAGTGGCCAAGCGTGCTCGCTCTTGCGCACGCTGATGATCAGGAGATCGCCGGGGCGCGCCAATTTCAGGGCGTGAACAACGGCGTCGTTCTCGGTCGGGACGACATCGATCTGGTTTTCCCTGACGCCGGCCTCGCGCAGGCCGGCCTGTAACCGTGCGATGATGTCGCCTTTGGGCCGCCCGCGCGTGTCTGTCGGCTCGGTGCAAACATAGTGGTCGAACCTGCCGGCCACCGCGCGCGCGATGGCGGGATACATCCCATCAATTTTGTTTCCCTGAAACCAGAGCACCAAGATTCGGCGGCCCTGGACTGCGAGACGGTTCGCGAAGTCGGCGGTCGCCGCAAACGCTTCTGGGTTGGCCGCGTTCTCGACATACACGCTGAACGGCAAGCCGTCATAGCGATTGAAGCGGCCCGGATTTGACGATCGATCGCTGCTGAAGGTTCGAAGCCCCTGTCGAATCGTCTCGAGCGACTCACCGAGCCCGAAGGTAAGGGCGGAGGCGAACATCGCATTCCGAACATTGTAGCGGGCCGCGCCACCCATCGCGATCGGGAGATCGGCAATCGAAATCAAATCATGGCGTGATGCGCCATCGAAGAGCGCGATCCTCGGGCTCCCCGTTTCATCAAGCCAAACGGCGGGCGCGCCGGTGTCGATCTGGCGCCTGATGTGTGGGTTGTCCGGCGCGTAGCTGACGTAACACAGGCGCGCGGCCGTCAAGCCTGCCGCGAGGCCGACACACAGCGGATCGTCTGCGTTGAGCACGGCCATGCGCCGCGCCTGCGCCACGACAAGGCGTTTCACCTTGGCGAGATCTTCCTTCGAATTGATGCCATCGATGCCGACATGATCAGTGCCGATGCTCATCACGGCAGCCACGTCGCACCAATCAAAATAGACGCCGCGCCTGAGGATGCCCCGTCGTGACGTCTCCAAGGCGGCGGCTTCCACGCGCGGGTCCTGAAGCACGATCTTGGCTCCACTGATGCCGGCGAAGTCACCATGGGCAACGGTATCGCTTCCAATACGCACGCGCTCCGTCGTCGCCATGCCAACGATGCGACCATTGATCCCCAAAATATGAGCGGTGAGATTGGTCGTGGTGGTCTTGCCGTTGGAACCCGTGATGGCGGCGATCGGGATGCGGGTCTTCGCGCCCGGCGGCACGATCGAATCCATGACGGCCGCCGTTACGTCGGGTGAACCCTCTGCCGCCCAATGTGGCCTAAGACCAGGCGAGGTGTTGAGCTCGAGAATAGCGCCACCGACATCACGCCATGAGAGGCGGATGTCGCGTGTCATGAAATCGACTCCGACGATGTCCACGCCTAACGCGCACGCGGCCCGCTCCGCCGCGATGCGATTGTCGGGATGCACCTCCCGCGTGACATCGACTGCCGTGCCACCGGCGGAAATGCTCGCCGCACCCCGAAGGACAACTCTCTGGCCTGGAGGTGGGACGCTGACACGCGTCAACCCCACCTTGGCCAGCATTCGGTCTAGGTCATCGTCCAAGTCAATCCGCACCAATGTTTTGGTAAACCCGACACCGCGGCGCGGATCGCGGTTGAGCACTTCGACCAACTCCTCGACCGTACTTCGTCCATCGCCGAAGACGTGTGCTGCGACGCGCTTGGAAACAGCGACCATCTTGCCGTTGACGACCAGGACGCGATGGTCCTCGCCCGGCACGACGGCCTCGACCAGCACCAACTGACTGACCGCCCTGGCCTTGCGATAGCCGGCGATCACCTCGTCCCGGTCCTTGAGCCCGATACTTACGGCGATAGACTTGCTGCGATCCTCAGGCTTGATCACGACGGGATAGCCGATCCGCTCCGCCATGGCGACGGCGTGTTCCTCGCCACCTGCAACCTCTTGGCGCGTGGTTGGCAGTGCGAGCTCGGCCAACAACAAATGCGTCCGCCGCTTGCTGCGCGTCAGCGAGCTCGCAATCGACGTCGTGTGATCGGTGAGCGTTTCGCGGAGCCGCGCGCGAAAGCGGCCCTGGCCAAGTTGAACCAAGCGATCCGACTCGAGAACGCGAAACCAGGGAATGCCGCGCCGCTCGGCCTCCTTCACCGGCGCACCGGTGGTTTGATCGAGAAGCCAAGTGGCGGCCTGCGCCTCGAGTCGACCTATCAGCGACGATGGATCAAGGGTCCCGCTCACCGACCCACCCGCTTTGCTCCGGCCGGAGAGCCACTCGACCAAACTGGCGCCGACGAGCGCCGCCTGTTGCGCAAGTGGGGCCGATTCGTAGCTGCAGATCACGACGCGCACTTGCGCCTCGTTGACCGCCAGCGTCCAAGCTGTGGCGCGCGCACGGCCGGCCTGCGTTTGCAACGCGGCGACCAGCTGCGCGTAGAGATCCGCGAGCGGCGTTGAGTCGGCAAGGGCCGCTGGGTCGAGCGCCGGCAAGGCCCGCCCGAGCTCTGCGCGGCGGCCGGGGTCGAAGCTCGCCACGGTCCATGCCGCGTTCTCGCCCATGTCGATCACGATGGCGACCACGGGCCGTGGGGCGTAGAGGCTTGGTCCGGGATAGGCACGAAACTCAAGGAGTCGCATGGGTCTCAGTATCGACGGTCATGAGGTAAGAAATAGCGAATCCTAGACAACGTTGGTGCCCCTTTGGGCGCCGCCGAACAGTCCCGGCCTACGCAAAGCGAGGGCGGCGCGATCGCCAGAGCAAAGTGGTCATGATGCTGACATTGAGCAGATTCCACGCGATGCCGTTCAAGAAGGCGGCTTGATAGGAGCCGGTGTGGTCGAAGATGAAGCCCGAGAGCCAGCCGCCGAAGGCCATGCCAACCACCGTCGACATCATCACGAGGCCCACCCGCTGGCCGGCCTCGCGCGCGTCCATGTGGTCGCGCACCACGATCGCGTAGCTCGGCACAATGCCACCCTGCGACAGTCCGAAAATCAGAGAGACGACGTAGAGCGAGGCCAAGCCGTCGAACGGAAGGTAGAGCAGCAGCGCCACCCCCTGCAGCACCGCGCCGAGCAGGACGGTGCGCAAGCCCCCGATATAGTCGGCCAGGAAGCCCGAGGTCAGGCGGCTCGCAATGCCGCCGGCCAGCATCAACGACAGCATCTCGGCGCCCGCCACGGGTCCGTACCCCAGATCGCCGCAATAGGCGACGATGTGAACCTGCGGCATCGACATGGCGACGCAGCAGGCCACGCCCGCGACCACGAGGATCAGCTGCAGGGCACGCGGCGACAGGCTGATTGGCTTCAGCGGCGGCTGGCTGGCCGCGAGGCTGTCGCGCCCCGCCTTCGTCCTGATCGGTGACCGGCGCCGCAGCACCAGCGCCAGCGGAATGATGATCGCGGTACAGGCAATGGCAATGATGAAGTACGTCGTGCGCCAGCCATCGGTCTGCAGCGTCGATTTAATGATCAGCGGCCAGATCGCACCTGCCGCATAATTGCCCGCCGCGACCAGCGCGACTGCGATGCCGCGGCGTCGGTTGAACCAGAGCGAGGTGTCGGCGATCAGCGGCCCGAAGCCGATCGAGGTGCCCGCCCCGATGAGCACGCCTTGCACGAGCGCAAATTGCCACATCGCGCTGGTCGCCGCCGCCAGGGCGAAGCCGGAGCCGATCATGAGCACGGCCACGATCAGGGCCGGCGTGATGCCGAAGCGGTCGATCATGCGGCCGAACGCGAAATTACCGAGCGCAAAGCCCAGCATCGTCGAGGTGTAGGACAGCGAGGCGGCGGAGCGATCGACGCCAAATTCCTCCTGCACCGAGGGAATAACCAGGATGACCGCCCACATGCCGACGCCCGAAACGGTCGCCGCGGCCAGCGAGACCGCGAGGCGAAACCATGAATACCGGCTGTCGAGCGCGATCGATGGTGTCGCGGCCGCGGTTTGCTCTTGCAGGGTCATGGTCAGTCGGTCGGGCGCCCACCCGAGAGGTCGAGTACCGCGCGGGTCTCGAGATCGTAGAGTGTGCCGGAGTTCGCCATTGGTCCGCCCCTGGTCGCCCGAAGGAGCCCTGCCGACCTGGAGCTCGGGTGGGCCTATGGACCTTGGCGCGAGCCACACGGTAAGATTTTCAACCGCCCCGTGACAAGTCGGATCGTGGTGGCGCGGAGGCGAACGCATGGCGATCAGCATCACCAAGGCAGGCCCGTCCGGTCTCGGCGCCATTGTCGAGGGCTTGGATTCGGAGGCGCTCGCCACCGATGACGAGGAACTGCTTCGCCGCCTCTATGCCGAGAGCCCGGTCCTGTGCCTGCGAGGGCAGGCGCTCAGCCCGGATGCGTTCATGCGTCTCGCGCGCGTGTTCGGCGCGATCCAGGTCCAGCTGCTAAGAGAATTCCGCGACGCGGCACACCCCGAGATCTCCTACATCGAGAACACGCAACGTGACACCCGCGGCGATGGCAAGCGCATTGTGTTCGGCGAGCATTTGCACACCGATGA